>Ga0315279_10006290_pt1 | contig 15027 bp, 14 predicted proteins | sample YL17G06_20_MG_FD_203694 | JGI IMG/M metagenome (GOLD analysis project Ga0315279, IMG submission 203694) | Sediment microbial communities from Yellowstone Lake, YNP, Wyoming, USA - YL17G06_20 | ecosystem: Environmental > Aquatic > Freshwater > Lake > Sediment | place: USA: Wyoming | collected... | reverse complement strand
GATCAAATTGTTCGAGCGGACCGTCAAACAGATGCTAGGTGAAGAACCGATCTCTTGCACCGGCACGGACGGGCTCGCAGATCTTCAGATGATCATGGGCTTCCACGCCTCAGATCGAGAAGGTAACGTTGCGCTGTCGTTGCCACTATCATCGAAATACGACGATATGGTCATCAACTTCACGTAGAATCCGAAGACGAAGTGGCCAGAGCAGGGTTGGCCCAGGGAAGAGGAGCTCTCCTTGAGAAGCGCTCTGTCGAGTCGATGGGAACGCGTCGGCCCGAATCATGCAACTCTTGGAGAAGGCAGCAGAAAAGCGAACCTCCCATCGAACACTGATGAACTCACTCGCTTCTGTGATGACAGACCGGAACCTTGAAAGACAATGATTTATCTGTCGAATGGTCTGAGAAGGCTTGGAGTAACTGAAGAATGAAGCTTAGAGACTTCGCCACCCTCAGATGGGTCTATCGCGCTTGGTACTACTTCAGACTGGGCTACTCGACGTACCTCACATTCCTTCTCGGGTACGTTTCCACCCTTGTAACAGTCTACTATCTTGCCATCAGGAACATGCCGGACCTCGCGAGCGTCTTTCCTCATTTCGCAACCTTTGGTGTGCTCGCGACCGTAATTGGAGGTCCACTAGCCGTTGTGATAGGGTGGGCACACTTGAAGCGAAGCGGTCTCTTCGCCAGCGAACAGGACATAGCGATGGAGGCCAACCCGTACCTATACAAGCTTCCCCCGGGCTATACGAAAGAACTGACGATACCTGCAATGCTCATACAATTGAGAGTGGTGCGTAAACTGGCAGAAACCAGTGGAATTCTAAACGATAGTGAACGAGCCGAACTCGACGAACTGGAAAGGAAATTCAAGACCCTTATGGACGGCGGGTACGTAGGTTCGCCCAGAAGAAAACTCGGCTTCTGATTTGAACCCGCCTGATTTCTCCAAGCGTTATTCTGACTTCGGGGCAGGAGCATATATCGAACTAGCTCTAGGCGCGGTTCACTAGATCAATCTGAATTCGGGAAGAGGAACGATGAATCTTCCCCCTGCGCTCAAGTAAGCTTGCTCGCGCTTCACGAACTCATCAAGGAAGTGCCAAGGCAGTACCAAGAAATAGTCAGGCTTGTCTGCGCGTGCTTGTTCCTCAGAGATTATGGGTATCAGAGTCCCTATGGTCTTCTTGCCCCACTTGTCCGGATTCTTCTCGGCTGCGGCGACTATGATGTTGTGGTCAAGGTTCCAGAACTGTAGGAGCGTGTTTCCCTTCGTTGAGGCACCGTACACGTAGACCTTCCTACCCTTTCGGTGCTCTTCTTCTATGAACTGGCGAACTTTCTGACCTAGGCTTGTGACCCTGGAAGCGAACTCAAGATAGACTCGTCTATCGGAGAGATGCATATCAGTTTCCAGTTTGCGTAGTTGCGCAACCCGATTCTTGGAGTCGCTCTGGTTTCCTAGCGACTTGCTCGATCTGTGCTTCACGTAGACCCGGAAGCTTCCTCCATTCACGTCATTCAGTTCGGCGTCGAACACTTCAAGGTCGTGCCGGTTCAGGAGCGCTTCAAGCGAACTCAGGGAATAGTACTCCAGGTGTTCGTGGCAAATGTTGTCGAACGCATTCTGTTTGAGCATTGAAGGGAGGTAGCTCATCTGGAGAATCCACACGCCGTCCCCGTCCAAGACGTGGGCGACATCATCCACAAACTCATTCGGTTCATCCAGATCGTAGAACATCGCAATGCTTGTGATGAGCCTTGCCTTTGATTCGCCGAAATGCCCTTGGAAGCTCTCTATGGTGAAGTAGTCGTTGACTATCCTAGTTGTTCCCACTTGGGCAAACTCGACCAGATTCGTAGCAGGTTCAAACCCAACTAGTGCAAGTCCTCTTGTCTTGTATGACCGAAGTAGTGTTCCATCATTACAGCCGATATCAACAACCATGTCTCCCTCCCCAAGGTGGATTGTTTTCTCTGCCTGGTTCGCAATGTCCTGCAATGCCGCGGTCATGCTCGCATTGATGCCAGATCGATACCAATACCGCCTGAACATCAGGTCTGCCTGCACAGTGTGTCGGAGTTGAAGTAGCCCACATCCTCCAGAGCTTGTCTCACAGAGCACCAGCTCAAGTGGGGCTTTGGGAACATTATCCGACGAAACGTCGTCAACGAAGTTGGACACGAACTGTTCTCCAAGTGAAAGGACGGGGGTCAAGCTATTCGAGCCGCAAGAGCGACAGGTCGTTCGCATGTTCGCTTGCATGAAATGCTCTCTCCTCTCCGAGTATATATGCTGGGCATCCCTTTAGATAGTAACACACGAAAATCGTAATCACACTAGTATCCCTGACAGAGGATCTGGCCTGGGTCCGCAGCATTCGATCAGAACAGCTCCACTTCCTCAAACCTTTGCTATCATCACGTTGTCAGGTGACTTTCGCAACTTGAGCATTGCAACGGCTATCTCTCCTGTCGCATGATCCGCTTTCCCTGCATCGAATCGAGAGGCTTTTCGCCATTCGCCACCCACTGCCGCGACATACTCTTCGTCTAAGACAGTCAAACCATGCGACAACCTTTCTAATCCTGCCGCGTCGTAAATTCGCTCCGCTATTAGAGGAAGCGTATCGCGTCTTCCGAACGGAACCGTCAGTACTGCGGTTCCACCTGGCGTCAATATGCGTTGAAGCTCCCCCATCGCTTTGATATCGCCTTCCGCATCTTCAACTTTGGGACCCAATTCACTCGGAAGACCGATATGCTCCACTGCTGATACGGAGTAGCAGGCATCGAAGACAGTGCGAAAGGGCAGGTGCCGGGCATCAGCAAGAACGAATTGAAGATTCTTCCCTCTCACCTTGAACGGTCTCAGATCAGTCGCATAGACCTCATAGCCCAGGTCAGACAACAAAATGGGGACAAAGTTCATGGTGGCTGTGCAGCCAACCTCCAGGACTCTCCCACCTTTTGGCAGACTTCTGATCAGGAAGGCGTATTCGAAAACGCGAGGTGATATCTCCTCAGCTCCTATTTCTCTGATATTCTGTCTGGAATGAGCCAAAGTTTCGAGCGCAAAGAACGACTTGCTCCTTCTGTGGATCGCTGTATCCACCCTATGGCCCAGAGTGTCCAGCCTGTGGAAGATCCGATCAAGGTATCTCGCGGTCCTGAATAGTGAATACTTGAGTGACATAGATCTAGAACCCAATGGAGAGGGGTACGCATTCTGATCCTATTAGCATATGCTTGAGTCGGTAGGTGTCGATCTCATTTGACTCGTATGACCCGTCCTTTGCATTGTCTAATTGATCTCAATGACCAAGGGGTATCCACGTCAGCTTTGCTCTTCGTAGGCGGTCCACATCCTAAGCAACTTCGCTGCGACTGGTGCCACTTCGTCCAGAAAGTCATGAACGCAGAATAATCGCCGCAATCCGACGCAATAGATATGACTTCCGCAAGAGACCGGGAATTCTAACTCTTCGCATCACAGATCCACGCAGGGTAATCAGGCGACGCTGAAGCCTACTCCCCGGCGAAGCGACATTATCAAATGTTTTGACCCAGACGGGAGCATACTTTGCGACCCACTCTCTGCTCACCGTTCGTACCAGTGTTTCGTACAGCCCCAGATCGCCCTCGACTAGTGGATAGCCTGGCTCAACGTACTTCAGGATGCCCTTGGCAAACTTCAGAACCATCCGATCGTATTTCGCCTTGTCTACGATAACCCATTCGGGTTCCCTGAAGACAACCCTGACGAAGGCTTTCTCTTGGTCTGATTTGCGGAGCGTCGTCTCAGTCAAGTGGTGCAAGTGATGAGTGGTTGGCACCTTGCCATATCTATACCCAGATTTCTCCACCACATATCGGAAGAATATGTCGTTCATTCCCCAGATGTAGTCGTCATCACATATGTAGTTCTTCATCGCTTCCTTGCGCCCCAAGTGACAAAAATCATAGGCTCTAGCACCATGTCTGAGTTTACCTGGATCTTGGCGATAGTAGTGATATGCCATCAGACGTCGGCTATTCTCCAAGACATCGTATTGGCATTTGTATCTACACATCTCATCATACCACCCGGACTGGAGTTCTATGTCGGAATCCACAAACGCGAACCATTCGGTTTGGACTTGAGAGAGCAGGAATTCGGTTGCCTTTCCGGTAGTTCTGATATCAGGTCTAATGAAGACTTGGACTCTCGGGTACTTGTTGAGGATGTCGGTCGTACCATCCGTGGAACCACCATCGCACACAAGGAGCCGTCTCACCGGTATCTCTCTGTAGATCGAATACAGACACCTTTCCAAGAAAGACGCGGCATCGAGGGTGAGCATGACAACATCGACAGGATCTTGTTCAGGATCCTTCTCATGTCGATCAACGAAGGCTCCGAAGATCTGCTCCTTGTAGCCCATCAAGACACCTCAAGCGCCCGTTCTGCTTTCGGTCTCTGGTAATTCTCCTCTGTTGCTTACCCCCCCGAACTTCCGATGCAATGCCTGATCCATCTTATGGAAGCCATGATCGGCTTTCCTCGCAAGGCTGAGCAACTTGCTCAGAATGCCTCTCCGACGAGTCTTCTCGATTGCCTTATCATATCTTCTGATCCATGTCGGGCCGTGTCCGAGCACCCACTTGCGGTCTAGCAAGGGGAGAATAGTGTCGATCGAAGCGTCGAGTTTGACGTAGGGAAGATCTGGGTCAATGTATTTGACGTACGCTTTGGCGGTCTCAACTATCCTCCTTCGCCAGTTCTCCCAGTTGATCACTGTCTCTCGTGGTTCCTGGAAAACGGTCTTGGTCGCGACCTTGGAGGAGTCAGACGCATACTTCGTCTCCTCTGTTGTGTGGTGGAAGTGAAATGTTGTTGTCACCTTGCCATACCTGTAGTTGTTCTTCTCGACTGTTTGTCTCAATGCGATGTCTGCTATCCGCCACAAGTAATCATCGTCGACGTGGAAATCCTTGAGGGCCTCTCTTCGACCCATCTGGGGTGACGTCACAAGCGGCCTGACATTCTGCGCAATTGTTGATGGATCCTCGCGATAGAACTCGTACGCATGAATGCGTTTCGAATCATAGGCGTCGAGGGAGGTTCGGTATCTGCACATCTCATCGTACCAGCCCTCTGGGAATGTGAGGTCAGCATCCGTAAACATGATCCACTCTGTTTTTGCCTTTGAGAGCAGGAACTCGATGGCTTTTCCCGTAGTGCGGATGTCAGGGCGAACATGCAACTCCACCCGCGGAAACTCCCTCAGGATAGACAGTGTGCGGTCTTCTGATCCTCCGTCACAGACCAATAGTCTCGCAACAGGAACTTCGGCGTAGAGAGATAGCAGGGACTTCTCTAGGAACTTCTCCGCATCTAGGGTAAGTAGTAGGACATCGATGCCCTTTTGCTCGGTCACATATTTGTCCACGACGGGCAACAAACCGGTCGCCTTAGCATGCACATTACTGGTGAGAGAATCTTTCATGTTTTCGAACGTGAGGCAAACGAGAGAACTTCAGAAATCACTTCCTCTACCTCGGACTCTCTCATGGCATTGTGGAGAGGAAGAGAAATCGACTTCGCAAAGAGACGCGTACTCTCTGGGAATTTGGTGTTCTTTGCCCTAAATCGTGGTTGTTGGTGCAGTGGTGGCCAAGGAGTCCTAGTCTCGATACCGTGTCTCTCAAGATGCCTCTTCAATTTGTCCCGGGTCGCCCTAGAACGAGCGACGGCAATAAACATCATGTACGCATGCCTCGTCACGCATTTAGGGACGACCTGGAATCTGAACAAACTTGGCAGTCTCTGTCGGTAGCACATAGCGATCTCATTTCTCCTCAAGATGTAGTGATCCAGTTTCCTCAGCTGGATCAGCCCCAGCGCGGATTGAAGATCGGTCGTCCTGAGGTTCATCCCGACCATCAGAGAGACGTATTTTCGTCCTACAGGTTCCCCATGATTTCTTAGGAGTCGACACCTTGAGGCAACTTGAGCATCACTAGTGAGCACAGCTCCTCCTTCGATTGTGGTCAATTGCTTTGCCGCGTGAAAGCTTAGCGTCGTGGTGTGGCCGAAGGATCCAACCTTGTGATGTTGATACTCAGCGCCGATCGATTCAGCAGCGTCTTCAATCAGGGTGAACCCGTGTTCTCCTGCAAGCTCGGGCAATCGATCCATATCATTGGGTAGCCCTGCCACATCGACAATTACCACAAATTTCGGTCGGTGTCTCTTTATCGCCTTTTCAAGTGCGTCGTAGTCGGCATTGAATGTACTCGGATTGATGTCAACCAAAGAGACCCTGCAGCCTAGCAGCCTCGGAACGTTGCCTGTCGCCACATGAGTGTAATCAGAGACAATTACGCGGTCTCCAGGTCCAGCACCGTGTGCCATTAGTGCGCAAAGCAGCGCTGATGATCCATTGTTGACAGCAATCGCGTGTTTCGCACCCGAGTATTCTGCAAGTCTTTGTTCAAATTGCTCCGTGACTCTTCCTTGACTCAGCCAGCCCGTTCGCATCACTCGGAGCACTTCGCTGATCTCGGACTGGCCAATATCGGGGCGACTCCACTGGATTCTGTGAATTGCCCTAGATCGAGAGATGATGCTGATGTGTCTTGTTTGACGCGTGCGAGATTCCTGCAAGCTTGATCTTTCCGATGTCACGAAGAGTACCTTCGCTCCCATTCCCACACGGAACCATTCGCCTTGTACCACTCGATCGTTCTCTTCAGTCCGTCTTCCAATGCAACTTCCGGCTTCCATCCGGTGAGATTCCCTAGTTTTGAGCTGTCACAGACGAGGCGCGAGACGTCGTACGGGCGCAGCCTTTTTGCATCTACACGTATCTTCGCCGGGATCCCTCTCATGATCGAGCTGGTTTTCTCTGCCAGTTCTCTTATTGAATAGTCCTGTCCAGATCCAATGTTGAACGCTTGCCCCTCGATTCCTTCTTTGCTAGCAAGCATACACACGGCACGTGCCGTATCGTCAACATAGGTCAAATCTCTTCGAGCTTCCAGGTTTCCCAGCACTAGCTCTTCGGATCTGGCAAGTTGGGATACGATTTCAGGAACCACATAGGGATGTGTCTCACGTGGTCCATAGCAGTTGAAAGGCCTGACAACTACCACCGGGATTTTCTGCTCCATGGCCAGCACTTGGCATAGATGATCGGCGGCGAGTTTGCTTACTGCATACACGGACTGAGGGTTCGTTGGATGTTGTTCGTTCATTGGAGCAGTCTTAGCTGAACCGTAGACTTCCGACGTGGAATAGTGAACTATCCTCTTGACATCGAACGTCTTGCAGGTCATCAAGACGTTCAGGGTCCCCTCAAAATTCGTCCTCACGAATCGTTCCGGATGGTCGTAAGACAGGGGGATGTATGGATCGGCTGCAAGGTGGAAGACTTTGTCGGGCCGGATCGTTGAAAGAGTCTTCATGAATTTCCAGCCCTCCACATCGCCCCGGATTATGTGGTCATGTGGGATGATTCCTTTAACGTTGGAAGCCGTTCCAGTCACAAAGTTGTCATAGGAATAGACATCGTACTCCTCACCCGCGAGAGCTCGTACTAGGGCGGAACCCATGAAGCCGGCTCCGCCGGTCACAAGAGCCTTTTCTCCCATTCTAGGCACGATCCGTTTTCCTCAGAAAGAGGGCCATAGATATAATGTCACGGTATCGACGACGCACCTTCTCTTCTTTGCGAAACAGTCCTTCCACCACGAATCCCTTGCCCAAGTATAGTTCGAGCGCTCTTTGATTATCCGCATAGGTTGCCAGCCAAATCTTCTCGATGCCCATCTTCGTGGCGTCGGCTATCATAAAGCTGAGCAGCTTGGAGCCGAGTCCTCTGTTTTGGCAGTTCTGGTGAAGAACAATGCCGAGTTTCACGACGTGCCGTTTTTCTCTTCTGGCGAAAAAGTCAAGGTGCCCGAAACCGAGTATTCTCTTCTTGTCAAGAATCACGTATCCGACGGTGCTTCCGGTAGCCATGTCACTCAGAACCATGTCAGCCGTTTTGGCAGGGTTCTCTATCCTGTAGCCGAAATGCGTGTAGTCATAGGTGGTTTGACCATCCAGTTTGCTCAGAAATACCTCAAACGCCGAGCGATGATTTGTGGACAATCTGACGATTCTCACGGAATCACCTGCCTCCGGCCATGGGTTCGTTTGCCGAGGACATCGAAGACTGAGCAGTGTCCACTAATCTGTCTTCTTATCGCGGCCCTGTCTGGCGAGGACAACAGGAGTTCTGCTCCTGCCAGATTCGCGAGATATCTTGCTGAGGGTGGATTGTCTGAAGCATGTGGCCAACTAGGATCGCCGCTCAAGAAGCCTTATCCAAAGCTGCACCAACGTCGTCCATGTCAATGGACGGTTTTGAGATGCCTCCGTTTTCACAAAGCCGGAAAAACCTTGGTCCATGGATACCAGACAAGCTATGGAGTCAGGTGAAGCGATACATGTCGATTCCATGTGTGGATGTCCTTCTTGAGAATCCAAGAGGTGAGATCCTGCTCGGATGGCGACAGATCCCACCATACAAGGATGTCTGGGCGCTTCCCGGCGGTCGTGTCGGCAAGGGTGAGCAGCTGCAAACAACCGCTAGAAGGATACTTGCAGAATATGGTCTTGCTGCCCGCGAATTCTACTTGGTGGGTATCTTTCCAATGAAGTTCCCCACACGCTCAGATTTCCCCGTCTGTGTTGCAGCTAGGTATCCTCGGGGAGAAGCAAGCCCTGACTACATGGAGTTCTCCACTTTCCACTGGATAAGGCAGTTGCCGAAAGGGCTCGGTGCAAACTACCGCCGAATGATAGCCCAATGGAGCAAGATCAAAAGCAAGCCCGAGATCCTGAGATTCAATAGGCTATGACGCATCTCGGTACTTTGGTGTTCCACGACCAACGTTTCTGCATCTCATCGTAAACGGGAGCCGTCTCCACAGTATGCTGATGCTCCCTCCCCAGGAGGTGCTCCGTACAACTGAGCGCCCTTTGCTAGGAGAAGTGGTTAAGAGGCTAGAACCCCAAAGGTACCTGCAGTGAGCTGGAATGCCAAAACGGCAAACCCGGCTGTTCCTTTTGATTCTTCTTCTAACGCTAGCAGTCTCGGTTTCTCCGCATGTCGCATTTGCCGACACCAACACTACTGGCGGAACATCATCAACAGGCACGGCGAGCGGTGGATACGCCTATGCGTTTCCGATCACGATTTCCGGCAGTGGAACTGTCTCGAGCATAGGCGTGGATTGGGCTGGGACTCAGTCCGGCAATGTTAGAGTGGCTCTCTATAGTGCTGGGTCAGGGAAGCCTGGGAGCTTGCTCGCGGAGAGCGGCAGCACAGTCATGAACACGGCTGCTGGATGGCAAGACATCTCCGTCACCTACAGCGTTACCGCGGGAAGTTACTGGGTTGTTGTCCAGCTGAGTGCAAGCAAGACAGTCTACTACAAATCCGGTAGTCGCAGCTACTATTCGAAGAGTTACGGTGCATTCGATTCCAGTTGGAGCGGGAGTTCGGGCCAAGACTCGGCGGCACAATGGAACATGCGCGTGACCTACACCCCCGGTCCGCCTGAACCAGACTTCTCGATCACCGCTTCGCCAACGTCGCAGGGCGTGGGCGCAGGAAGCACAGCTTCATTCACTCTGAACTTGGCCGCCGCTGGCACGTTTGCTGAGACTGTCAGCCTAAGCGTAACGTCGGGCTGCCCTGTAGACGACACATGCACCGTGACACCGAACTCGATAGCCTCGTTTCCCGGCTCATCTACGCTCTCCGTTCCAACCCTCATCACCACAAGCGGAAGCTATTCCGTGGTCGTCCATGCCCAAAGCACATCGAAAAGTCATGACGTAACGGTCACTCTATCCGTCACCGGGCCGGCATCGTACGGCTTCAACGTGAAATCAGGGGCAACCCAAGTCGTTGTGACGCTGACATATACTTGGACGGGAAGTGGGACGCCACCCGCGGGAAGCATAACTATCGTTGGCCCCGGCGGGACCCCCCAGTATCCGGAGTCGTCGGGAGCGATCTACGATCGAACATCGATAGCGGTTTCCGGCAGCTCGAACACATACACGCTTCTACACAGAGTCACATTCACCGTTCATGATATTACCTCGCCGCAGGTCTGGACCGCGCTCGTTTCGCTCGCAAGCGTCAGCACCTACAACATAACAATCGAAGTGAGCTAGTCAGGTGTGTTCCACGAAGATCCTCGTCATAGCGGCGATGATCTTACTGCTTGTATGCCCCTCGGCATACGCGGGCACAAGAGCCTATTCTGAGACAGCGAACGAGTCGCGCAAGGATTTGGCCGACGTAGCTCTGATACTCCTCGACACGAACTCGGTTCAAGAGATGAAGGCCTCGATCCGTTTCATCGAGGAACAGGGGGGCAAGATTGTGCACGTCTATCCTACACACGTGCTAATCGGATTCGTCCCGCGGGAAATAAGTTCAAGCCTCGTCGGGCGCATGGGAATCGAAGAGATAACGTATGACTTGGCTGAGCCGAAGAAGTTCGGCAGGCATGGCAGACCCGCCGAGGCAGCCATTGAGGCTTGGAATAACAATTTCAAGGGACGGGGGAGACTGGTTGGACTTGAACGACCTGCGGGTTTCGTCGATCCTCCTCCGATAGATCACGACCTTCTCAAACGCCCGAGCTCGCTGGGTGGCCCCGCAGGAGGATCATTTGCGCCCACATCCGGACTGGGTGTGCTGCAAGCGCCGGGTGTCTACGACACGAGCGAGTATTTAATGGGGGAAGTGGCTGTCGGGATAGTCCTGCCTGAGAGCACGGGTGCTCAGGAGAACTGGAGCACGGAGAGACAGAACTACGTCATAAGCGAGATTCAGGCGTCCATGGATTGGTGGGCCGCCCGGGAGGCAAACGCGCGTCTCACCTTCGTGTATGACGTGAGGCTGTCTGTTCAGACAACCTACGAGCCGATCACTCTGCCACAGAGTAGTGAAGGGCTGTGGATCGCGGAAGTCATGGCGAATCTTGGATACGGGTCAGATATTTACTTTGCGAGAGTCAATTCGTATCTCAATAGCCTTCGCTCCACTCTGGGAACTGACTGGGCCTTCGCCATATTCGTCGTGGACAGCTACAATGACGACGGCTACTTCAGTGATGGATACTTCGCATACGCCTACTTGGGAGGACCTTTCATGGTGATGACCTACGACAATGACGGCTACACTATCTCCAGCATGGACGCGGTTTCAGCCCACGAGACAGGGCACGTTTTCTACGCGGAAGATCAATACTGGTCGGCTGGGGTGTCGTGTACGGTTCGGACCGGCTACCTGAACGTGGAGAATCAGAACAGCGAGTATCATCCCTCAGGAGCATGCTCCAGCAATGTTGCAAGTATCATGCGTGGTCAAATTGCGCCCTACACCTCCGGCGCCGTTGATACATACGCGAGGCAGCAACTTGGATGGAGGGACAGCGACTCCGACACGGTCATGGACATCCTTGATTTTGAACCTGACACTACCCTTGGCGTATATTCGCCCGATCCGACCGAGGACAACACTCCAACCTACACTGGATCAGCAACTGCCTCTGCGAGCGTCTACCCCAACAGCAATCCTAACGGGGACGGACACTCAATCTCAATCAACCGCATCGCCAATGTGCAGTACAGAATCGACTTGGGTCCATGGATTTCTGCCGTCCCGAGCGACGGTGCATTTGATGAAACCAGTGAGGCATTCACATTCACGACAACTAACCTCTCAGACGGTACGTATACTTTCCAAGCGCGAGCCGTACACACGGGGGGAGCAGCGGACTCAACTCCTGCAAGCGATACACTCACAATCATAACCGTGTATCAGTTGACTATCGCGGTCAACCCGTCGGCTGGTGGATCAACCGATCCAGCCGCAGGATCATACTTGTACAACGTAGGGACATTGGTCGCGGTTGCAGCGACTGCCGCGACCGGCTACTCCTTCTACTACTGGAGCCTGGATGGCACGAATGTAGGAACGAACCCGTCATACTCTCTTCTGATGAACTCCGCCCATAGCCTGACAGCAATGTTCCGGAGCACATCGTCTATTTCGGTGTCTATGGCTGTGGCGCCTGACGGTTTTGCTTGGATCATTTCGGGAACGATAACGCCCACGCAGCCATCCCCTGGAATACTTACAGGTACTCCGGTGACGTTGAGCTATAGTTCTGACAGCGGAGGCACATGGAGCAACTTCATTACCGTGCTGACCAGCAGCGCCGGGGACTACTCGGTCTATTGGCAGCAGCCTTACCAGTACGCTGATTTTCGGGTGAGGGCAAGTTGGAACGGAGACGTAGCATACGAGGGCTCAACAAGCTCCTTCCAGATGTTGTCTGGAACATACGGCCCATTCTATCCTCCGGTCAGCGTTTTGGTTTCCGGGTCAGGATCAGTCGCGAGAGGCGGTTCGGCGACTTTCGATGTCATGGTCGCCAGCCCGAGTTCCTACACTTTTGATAGGACCCTGTACATCATGGTGGTCGGACCGGACGGGTATCAGTACATCGATACCGTCAGGGCTGCAGTGAATGCGGGCGAGACAAAAAGATACCAATTCGTTTGGCAAGCTCCGTCGTCGCTCACGACGGGAACCTATCAGGTCTACGCGGGTCTGATACCACCAAACCCGGCGGCCCTCGGCCAAACCCAGATAGCCGTGACCTAGCAACAGTGCGACCGCCACGAACCTGCCCGCAAGAAGCACACTAGAAGATTCATGACGCTTCGTTGTCCCACTCACTTGGGAGTCTCAAGCCTTTTCTAGTCTTGGAGTCTTAGGAAATCTCCGGTTCAGTTGTTCTCTGCTGGGTCCTTGCGTTTCTTTGTGCTTCTCTTGGTCGTCGCATCGATTTTCGGGGTACCTGGTGTTCCTTCCGTTCGAGCGCAGACGCCGTTCACTCTCTCAGTGTCTCCTGATCACGTAGTCTTGGGAACAGCGAACGGATCTACAAGTTGGTTTGACGTAACGGTCATGGCGGGAGAAGGTTTCAACGGCACCGTTTCATTCTCAGTTTTCGGCGCCCCTCTCGGTGTGACTGCAGTTTTCCAAGATCGGGCGGTGTATTTCGCGCCTCTTGCCATGTTCACCACATGCCTAGAGGTCGCAGCTCAGCCTGACGCAAGGCAGGGTAACTATTCTCTAACGGTCGCCGCGACAAGCCAAGGCCCCTCAGTGTTCTATGCTGTGGCAAATCAGGTTACTCTGATAATTCAAGAGGTGGGTCAGGCGCCGGCAATATCAGGATGTAACAGAACACAGACTGCGAATCCTTCAGCTGCCGGGTCAGAATGCGTGATTTCATCATTAGCCTTAGTATTCGCAGCTGGTATCGTCCTAGGATCGGCAACCACGTACATTCTAGTACTCAGAAGGCGCAAGCTGCAAAGTGGGCCCTGAAACGCTCCGCTGATGACAAGGGTCATGCCTGGGTCACTACGAGGCGACGAGATTCAACTGGAACTCCTCGTAGTGGTCCAAGCATTCACGGTAGTTGCTGTTGAGGCCACTCTAGGAACTTGCCTGATGGTCCGAAAGCGTCGCTATAGATTGCGAGACGGAAGTCTCTCGTAGCAAGACCGTAGAAGCTTGCTGACGGAACATTCGTGTTGGTGTCGTACAATGCCCCAACATAGGTTACGCGCATGTTCCATTGTGCCGCCGAGTCTTGTCTTGAACTTCCGCTCCAGGTGGAGTCGAATGCACCGTAACTCTTCACATACCAGCTCCGACTACCAGACTGGTAGTACACGCTCTTGGTTGAACTCAGCTGAATGGCTATCCAATATGTGCCTGCCGTCGCGCTGTAACTGGTGACCGGTACGTCCTGCCATCCGGCCGCCGTGTTCATGGCTGTGTTAGCGCTCTCCGCGAGCAAGCTTCCAGGCTTCCCCGACCCGGCACTGTAGAGAGCCACTCTAACATTGCCGGACTGAGTCCCCGCCCAATTCACGCCTAAGCTCTGCACAGTTCCACTTGAGGGAAGCGTGATGGGGAATGACACAACGTATCCTGAGCCAGCCTGACCGCTACTGGTCGATGCTCCGGTATATGCTGTGTAGGTTGTCGTCGCGCCTCCAGTAACGGTTACCGTGCTTGTGCTGGTTGTATACTGCACCGTCGTTAGGATGCCTTGAACCGTTTGAGTTACAATGGACCAGATCGTCGAGGTGGTCCAGCTGGTCGTGGTCGTGAAGATGGTTGTGGTGATGGTGACGCTTGGTGCTTGCTGGGGGAAGAACGAGGCGCCGGCATAGAGACCCGAGCCCGCTGATAGGAACACCACAAGGATCAGTAGCACCGCCACTCGGATGGAACGTCGCCTGAGAGCAGAATCACTAGCTTTTGTGATTTTCATGAACTCGTTGAACACCTCCTTTGCATCCATGATCGGAGCTTCAGAATACTCCTGCTTTTGCCAACGGTGACTCTGTGGCCAACCGTGACAGCAAGGAGAGACATGAAGCCAAGGTAGGTCAATGGACTCTGTGCGCCGTGACTGGCTAAGCTGGTTACTGTCGTATAGACAACGTTGGTGCTAGTCGATGTCTCTGTGCCGGTGTATTTAGTGAGAGTCGTGGTTGTGTAGCCGGTCACCGTTGTGGCACCGATCGAGGTTAGGACTTGTGTGGTTTGGACTATTGAGGTCGCAGCTGAAGGACCAAGAGTAACTGTTGTTGGAACTACGATCGTGCTAGCTGATGTCTCGGTGCCAGTGTAGCGAGTGAAAGTAGTGGTTGTGTAACCAGTCACTGTCGTGGTACCGGTTGAGGTTAGGGCTTGCGTGGTTTGGACTGTCGATGTTGCGGCCAAGGGAGCCAATGTGACGGTTGTAAGAACCACAATCGTACTTGTGGACGTCTCGGTGCCTGTGTAACTGGTCACTGTCGTTGTCAGAATTGAGGTTTGGAGCTGGGTGCTCTGGACGGTTGTCGCTACCGTGGACGGAACCAAAGCAAGAGTCG
>Ga0315279_10006287_pt1 | contig 15034 bp, 18 predicted proteins | sample YL17G06_20_MG_FD_203694 | JGI IMG/M metagenome (GOLD analysis project Ga0315279, IMG submission 203694) | Sediment microbial communities from Yellowstone Lake, YNP, Wyoming, USA - YL17G06_20 | ecosystem: Environmental > Aquatic > Freshwater > Lake > Sediment | place: USA: Wyoming | collected... | reverse complement strand
GGTCATTTTCTATAAACCAGAGCTGATGAAGATACTCAGATCCGGAGATCAGTACGCAGCGATAATGAAGCTCCCTAAGAGCGTCAGGAGGACCCTGCTGCACAACGGGATCATCACCAGGAGAAGGTACAAGTGCGAAATCGCCTCAGATGCCAGAACCTATCTACCATTACTCGGCGACTAGGCAATAATTTTGGCGCATGAACCCTTCGAGAATCAGATCACTCGGCTCGAGGGAAACAACTGTCTCTGCAGTTCCACCCTCTCCTTCTTCAACAGGTCGAGCCGCGACGTGTACCCTTCCAGCTTCTCCTTGTACGTGGCGATGGTTTCACCGATCTCGACGCTGTTCCTCCTCAGCTCGATGATACGCCCCATGTCGTCGGGGGACCCAACACTTATCTCACGGCCCCTCCTGCTGGCCGTCTCCAGGCTTCTCAGGTTATTCTTCATCTTCCTGAAATTCGGGTCGAATTCGATGTCTTTGATAGTCTCTTCGATCCTCAGTATTCTTATCAGGGGCGTATTACGCTGGGAGAACATGTGTAATAGTACACTGTCGTTGCTTATATACCCCTTCAAGGAAACCGCCGGGGGAAGGCATCCCGCGCGCCCGTCTAAACGATACTGCCAGGCGCGCGCATTTTATGTTCATGTTATGTCCTAAATTACTCATTCAGACTCTGGCCAATAGAAGCGGCGCGTACGCGTGTTCCTAAAATTGTCGAAGGCTAGCACCTAGTCGATTCGATTGCAAGATGCGTAAAAAGGCTTATGAACCATTACTATGTCTACGAAAGGTATCACGTTTTAAGTTGAGTCGCTATTTTCTTTCCGAAATCTACGCATTTTGGAAGCTCGCCCTCTGCGATTGGGCCCTTCATTCCGTCAACCTTTATCGATAAGCTAGGAGTTATCAGCTTCAAGCTTGGAACCTTTTCACCTATCCTCTGTTCCATTTTAGTGTGCGCACCCTCATCCTCGGCCATATGAGTATCGAAAACAGCCACCCACTTCATCTTCTTATCAAGTTTGCCGAGTTTATCGATGAACGCGTCAATGCCGCGGGCGGGCCTATCGAAATGGTTCGGCGACCCTATCAGCACCGCGTCCGAACTAGCTACTTCATCAAAATTGGCTTCCGTGACGTCGGCGATGGCAGTTTCTATTCCGTCGACTTCCCTCATTCCCTCTACGATCTTCTCTGCTACGAGCTTTGTGTTGCCGTACTTTGTGTCATAAACAACAAAGACTTTCACCATGAGTGATCGTCTCCGAGCATGCTTCGGTTCTGTGATACACTTCTTTTTAAACCTTGTCTGTCAGGAATCAGAAGATGGAAAATGCAAGCTCGTTCAGGCTCACCACGTTCTCTGCAATTCGTTTCTGATTATGCGCGCGCAAAACGTTGAAGTGAGAGTTCTCCCTGACATCCCAGTGGTCATCGGCCTCACCGAAAAGGAGGCTTTCGTATGTTTTCGATTCATTGAGGGGAGGATGGATTACGCCGGCTTCGTTGGAAAGGATCTGCTTTTCTCAACTAGGCTTAGGACCTGTTCCTCTTTTACTGGGATAAAGGAAAACGAATTTAGTGACAAACGCGATGAATACAACCCGACAGGTGGAACAAGCGGCATTGAAAATAGAAGTACCTAACCCAATCAATAAATTTCCATCATTTCTCCTCTTCTTGACATACGGCATATTTGCACTAGGACCATTGCAATGGTACAATATCTCGATTCCAGCCGATGTCCGCATGATATACAAAATAGGCGTGCCCTTGGTTTCTCTAATTTTCGCAATATTCATGCGTCGAAATACCCGTTTCAACCAGTATTGGCATGTTTTCTATAGATTTTTCGTAGGTGGAACCGCATTTCTCCTCCAATACCTGATTTTTCAGTTCCTAACATACCCAAAAACCATAGAGTCCATTGCCTTCGAAAAGGTGATCGCCGCGCTGTTAACCATAATACCAATAATAACGCTGACAAAGCTCTCTCGCGATAATCTGGGTTCAATATACATCAAGAGGGGGAAACTCCGATCAGGACTCCTCGTTGGAATAGCTACTTTTGCATTTTTCGCAGTGTCAGCAATTCCATCAGCCATCTCAATATTTTATACTAAAAACATGGGCTCAGTTGTAATTTTCGAATGGGTTCCATGGATCCTGGTCTTCGTATTCGCAAGCGGGTTGCTGGAAGAATTCATGTACCGTGCTCTCTTCTTGAAAAAATTCGAGATGTTATTCGGATCTAAGACCTCTAACATTCTGCAGGCAATCATCTTTTGCACAATACACTTGAGCGTGTCTTACACTCCCGAACCTTACCTTTTCGTGATCCTTACATTCTTTCTTGGTTTAGCCTGGGGATATGCAATGCAGAGAACAGATAGCCTCTTGGGTTCGGTTCTGTTCCACGCTGGGACAGACATCCCCATCATAATCAGCATATTTTCAACACTATAAAAGCGGAAAAAATTGCGCATGCACGCGCTGTTAAGATAGTCCAAACGACAGTTTGCAACTACTCCCCGCTACTTTTCAATAAAACTAAATATTATTTTAGTTCAAACATTCTTTTTGAATAAATTAATAGAGTAAAAAACAGAATCATTCTTTCAAATGCTTCTCAAGACTGTGTAACTGCTTGTCTGCTTCCTCGGGTTTACCCTCAGAGATCATCCGCCGGGCCTCTCCCACATGTTTTGAAGCGCACCCGTGCAGGTCTTTGGCATGTTCACATTCATGACATTCATTTTTTCCACTCATTCACAGACACCCAGTATAACGCTTATATCTTACGAATATTATAAAGATTCTGATAATATTATCAGGGATTTGCCATGTGCTGTGATGACTCCGGCTGTGAGAAACTCGGCGAGGTAATGAAGTTCCAGAAATACTTCAGAGCGCTGCACTGCATGACACGTTGGAACATAATCAGGATCATTGGAGAAGGCGAAAAGGGAACCGGGGAAATACTAAACGAATTAGGCAAAAGGGGTGAGACCCTGGCAAGGTCGAGCATCTACTACCACCTCTCAGAGCTTGAAAACACCGGGATAATCGAACAGACAGGATATAGGGAAGAAGGCGGTGGCGCCCCCGAAAAGCTGTGGAAGCTTAAGACTAGGGAAATTAAAATCGACCTTCTAGACTCGGACAAAAGCAATTCTCAAGATGATTAGGTAATGACCACACCCGCAATCGACGCAACAGACCTCCACAAGAAATATGGCTCATTAACCGCTTTGGATGGAGTCAGTTTTACCGTTGGCAAAGGTTTTATTTTCGGCCTACTTGGACCAAACGGCGCAGGGAAAACCACGACGATCAGGATAATGACGGGCCTTACCAGACCCGACTCAGGCAATGTCTCAATTCTAGGGCATGATATTAAGACGGACACCATCGAGGCGAAAAAGAAGATCGGAGTGGTTCCTGAAACTTCAAACATATACGAAGAGATGACCGCGGAGCAGAATCTTGTCTTCGCCGCCGAACTCTACGGAGTCCCATCAAAAGAAAGAAGGAAACGTGCTGCAGAACTCCTTGAGGACTTTGGACTTGCTGAAAGAAGTCATGACCTCGTAGTCGGGTTCAGCCGAGGCATGAAGAGAAGACTCACAATTGCCTGTGGCCTAATACACAGGCCTGAAATTCTTTTCCTCGACGAGCCCACCACAGGACTCGATGTCCAGAGCGCCCTTGCCCTCAGGGAGCAGATAAGAAGGCTAAACAGGGAAGGAACCACGATCCTCCTCACGACGCACTATCTTGAGGAGGCCGACCAGCTATGCGACACAATCGCCATGATAAACAGAGGGAAGATAGTTGCATTCGATACTCCGGAGAACCTGAAGGCCAGCGTGACCGGCTCAAGAGTAATAGAGCTCTCCTTCAGCAGCCCAGTCAGGGAAACTGATCTTTCCTCAATAAAAAACGTAATCGAGGTCCATCGCATCGGAGACAAACTGAGGCTAATAGTAGGAGACTCGGAGGACATCATCGGTGAAATTTCGGACTTCGCCAGAAGCAGAAAACTGAACATAACCACTATCAATACTCTCAAGCCATCTCTGGAGGATGCCTTCCTCAAAATTACTGGACTCAACCCGGAGGAGGCTGTGAAGGATAAGGAACAGCCTAAACCGAGGAGGAATGACGGATGACGTTAATCGAAGAACTGTCGAAGGCGTTCTACATAGCACGCAAGGACATGAGGGTGTATTACCTCAAGGCGCCCAACTTCACATACGGTCTCCTGATGCCGGTCGCGCTGTATCTGGCCTTTAGTGTCGCGGGAAATCTCAACCCCGGTACACTTATTTCCGGTCTTGTCTCCCTCGTCGTTCTCTTCGGGAGTACGAGCATCGAAGCGGTGGCTGTCGTCATGGAGAAGACCAATGGCACACTTGAGAGGCTTCTTGCCGCGCCGGTGGGTGTTTTTAATATTCTTTTAGGTAAGGCCCTGGCTGGGTTCATGCTCGGCCCGCTGACCGCTGTAGTGGTCCTCATTCCGGTGACGATGATCTCAGGCACCTCGGTCGCCAATCCTTTGGCCGTCTTCTTCGCCATCGCAGTTAGCAGCTTTGCCTTCGCGGCTCTCGGAATACTGGTCTCAGTATACGCAAAATGGATACCTGAGGCACAAATGTACTCAAACTTCCTGAGGTTCCCGATGGCGTTCCTCGCCGGTGCATTCATACCGGTGGAGACGATGCCCGGTTTTCTACAAGTAGTATCACGGCTGCTGCCTCTCACCTACTCAATCGAGGCCATGAAGGAGGGTATGACGAATGTTGGTATGACCGGGACATATCTTTTCGATATGGGTGTCCTGTTAGTCTTCTCTGCAGTGATAATGATCGCATCAACCAAAGTGCTTGAAAAGCGTCTAGGCTGAGTTGGTATTATAAAACCACCCGTAGGAGGAGTAGATTTTTCGTCCCTCGGGTGAGACTAGGAAGCCGATCATCTCCTCGGCCAGCGGCCTGTTCTTTGTGTAGGTCACGATCTGGGCCGCTGTGCTCCTGTAGATCTGGAGGTCTCTCGGAAGCTCCACGGCCTCGCATGTGTCAGGCCAGATGTTCTTGAAGGCATTCCAACCGAAAACGGCGTCCACCTTATCCTCGTGGATCAATGCCATCAGAGAGCCACATGCGTCTGCATGTTCGACTATGTTGGCTCTAATCTGCTCAATGAGTCCTGCTTTACTGCTAACATCGTCCCATATCCCCTTGAGGCATCCACCGGTGGCTGTTCCAATCCTGATACCGGGTTTGCACAGGTCCTCCAAGCCGCGGATTCCCTTCGGATTGCCTTCCTGCGTTATTAATACACTCCGCCGATAGCCTAGGCTCTTTCTCGTTCCCTTGATGAGCAGATCTCTGTCTTCAGCCTCATCATGGACGTACTCAGCGCCACAGCTTATCATGTCGCCGCTCTTCCTTAGAGCTATGGACTTTAGCAGGTTCTCAGGCTTCCCGGCTGTGAGCCTGATCACTGTGCCGGCTTTTCTTTCAAAGTATGATACGGCTTCCTGCAATGGTGGTGCAACGGCTCCTGCCGAATAGACATGTAAATCAGGGTCTTCCATATTCTCTCGATATGCCTCCTTCTGCAATTCGTTAAATACCTTTCCAATAGTGTAATTCCTTTACTGGAAGTTTAAATAGTTTAAAAAAAAACGAAACTAATCACGAAAGGTAGTTCAAACACAAGTTTGCCACTACCCCTCCCAGCTACTTTTAACTAAATCTTAATAACTCGCATATGCGAGGTCGGAAAAGGTTTGTGTTTCTTATTATGTAGCGCGCGTCTCTGAAGAGTACTATGTAAAACTGTTAAAATGCGCACGCTTCGATGGGGTCTATTTGATAATTCATAGGGCAAAATAGCATTTTAAACCATTTTACACCAATATCGGGACAGGGCGGCGCCCGCCTGAACGATACTGCCCGGCGCGCAGGCATCAGATCTAATCTATCCTCAGTATGCCCTTCTGCTTGAGCTCCTCGACCTGGCCCTGGGTGTAACGCCAGAATATCTCGCCCCTCTCGTCGCTCTGCATTTCCCAGGGGCTCACGAGGACTATGTCGCCCTCACGGACCCAGGTGCGGCGCTTCATCTTGCCCCTGATCCTGCAGACCCTTGTGTGGCCGTCCTGGCACTTCACCATGACGCGGTCGTAGCCCAGCATCTTCTGCGCGATGCCCAGGGTGTCGTTCACAGAGGGCAGGACCATGGTGTGGAGACTCTTCTCGCTCAGCACCTTCTTCTTACCCAAACGCTAACCTCTGACAGCTATAGGCGGGTTGCGGGGCTTAAAAACGGTTGCATTCTTCGGCCTAAAAACGCCCTTCCTTAACACACTGAGTAAATTCCCTAAAATCCCCACTCAAGAAAAAAAATTTTCCTGTTATCCATAGTAGCGTAGGATAAGCTCGCGGCAAACAGATCGTTCGGGCAGCCGGAGAACGCGTGGAAACGATCGATAATTGGGACCTCAGAGGACCCCCAGCTTCTCGAGACCCTCCCTGAGTACCTTGGTCTCCTTCTCGGTCATCCCCCTCAGCGGCGCACGCGGGTTGCCGGCGTCAACGCCCCTCATCCTCAGAGCCTCGTAGTGCGGCGCGATCGGCGGCTTCTGCAGCAGCTTCCTGAGCGAGTTGACGAGGAACTGCCTCTCCCGGGCCTCCTCGAGCCTGCCCGCCCTGAACGAGGCGTAGAACTCGGCGTAGACCTCCGGGAAGGCGTTAGCGTAGCCCGTAATGGCTCCTTTGGCGCCCATAAGCCAAGCAGGCAGGATATAGGAGTCCGTTCCGCAAATCACAGAGGCCTCTTTGGGTAGAACCTGTAGATACTCCATCACCTGGACGAAGTCGCGGCTGCTGTCCTTCACCCCGACCAGGTTCGGGATCTCGCAGAGCCTCCTCATGAGCTCAGGCGAGACGTTGTTAGTCGCGTTCCTAGGGATGTTGTAGACGTAGACGGGCAGCTTCACCGCCCCGCAGACCGCCCTGTAGTGGCTGACCATCGACTCGTCGTCAGGCGTCACATAGTAGGGAGTCACGCAGCCGACGGCGTCGACCCCAGCCGCCTCGGCCGCCCTGGCGAGGCTGATGGCCTCCTCAGTCGAGGGGGTACCGACGCCTGCGAGGACCTGCACCCTGCTCGCCGAGTGATCGGCGGCGACCTCGAAGACCCTCTCCCTCTGGTCGGGCCTCATCAGGGCCCCGAGGCCCGCCGTGCCGCAGACGAAGAGACCATCCACGCCGCCGTCGACCTGGAAGTCGACGAGCTCCCTCAGCGCCTCCTCGTATACCTCCCCCTCGGCGTCGAACGGCGTGACGAGGGCCGTGATGATGCCCTCAATACGCTTCAAAGCCCAAGCACCTGTAAGATAGCCGGCGAATCAGCCTAAATAATGCTCGACTAAAACTTATCAGCAGAGTGACCATAGACTAAACCGCCATGAAGACCCCCGACGTCCTGAGCATCGGAGAGCCCATGGTCGAGCTCTGCGCCACATCACCCGGACGCCTCAGCGTCGTTGAGGAGTTCAGACGCGGCTGGGGCGGCGACACCTCGAACTTCGCCGTGGCCGCGGTACGCCTCGGCGGAAGCGCAGGCTACGTCTGCAGGCTCGGCGGCGACGAGTTCGGCCACAGCTTCCTCGACCTCTGGCAGCGGGAGGGAGTAGACGCGAGCCGCGTAATCGTGGAGCCTGACGGCTTCACCGCCGTCTACATCATCTCCCTCACGGAGGGCGGAGGCCACGACTTCACCTACTACCGCGCAGGCTCGGCGGCGAGCCGATACTCGCCAAGGGACCTCGACACCGAGTACGTGGCAAAGGCTAAGATCCTCCACACCAGCGGAATAAGCCTGGCGGTCAGCGGGAGCCTCAGGGAGGCGAGCCTAGATGCCATGCGGATCTGCAAAGAGGCTGGGGGCATGGTCAGCTTCGACGTCAACATGAGGCCGAAGCTCTGGCCGCTCGACGTCGCCAGGGCCGCCTGCAGGCGCGCCGTCAGGGAGTCGGACGTCGTCTTCGCCAGCGTCGAGGACGCACGCATCCTCTACGGCGTCGGTGAGCCCGAGAGGGCCGCCGAGAAGCTGAGGAGCCTCGGAGCGGGCACCGCCGTCATCAAGCAGGGCGGCGAGGGGTGCCATATATCATCAGAGTGGGCTTCCTTCGACTCCCCCGGCTACAGCGTCGACGTCGTAGACACGACGGGCTCAGGGGACGCCTTCGACGCCGCCTTCATGATCGGCCTCCTCGAGAAATGGGGCATGGAGGAGTCGGCTGCCTTCGCCAACGCCGTCGGCGCACTCACCGCGACGGGGCTGGGAGCCGTAGCGCCCATACCAACGAGGGCACAGGCCCTCGGCCTCATCGCCAGTCGGGGGCGAAGCTGAGTTCAACGCCTCCCCGCGAGGAGAGCGACGACGAAGGCGAGGCCCAACCCCCCGATGAGGTAGAAGATCAACGAGCTATCCCCCTGATCGCCCTGCCCCGCATGAGCCTCGTCGTAGAGGGCTGAGAGGGCGTCGGCGACGCCGTTTACCGCGAGGTTCAGAGACTCACCGGCCCTGTCCAAGAAGGCCGCGCTCGACGTATCGTAGTGACCATCCATCCACGTGGCCGTGTAGGCTCCGCCGGAGTCGAAGGTCGTGTCGCGCGCCAGGTTCAGTGCAACTTCGTACGAGGTGGTGTCTTCGAGCCCGCCGTCGAAGCTCAGGTAGCTCCGGAAGCTCGAGGAGTAGGTCGACGTCTGCGCGTTGACATACTCCTCGTATTCGCTGTGATGGACCTCTGCGCCCCAGTCCGTCGAGGAGCCCATCACGTGGCTGAAGACCGCTACGTCCGAGACGTAGTGGGCCATCGCGCCTGCGTGTTTAGCGGCGTTTATGTAGTCGCCCTGCTTAAGGTAGTTTAAGGCGGCCTGATACTCCTCCTGCGCCCTCCTCGCCGCGGCGTCGTCCTGCAGTGAGCCGCTTGAACGGAAGTAGATGTGGTGGTTAGCCGTGTCCCCTATGCCGTCCGTAGCCCTGTTGTTGTCCGGCAGCTCCGTCCCGTAGAGGTAGGCCTTCAGGTTGTCCGCCAGCCACTGCCTCTTCGCCGAGGGCAGCATCTCCAGGGCGTGCTCCGCGACCCAGTCGTGGGTCCCGTAGTCAGGGTTCGACGGGTCGGAGCTGTAACCACCATTGCCCCAGGCATAGGAGGCTGTTGGAGGGGGTGAGAACAGTAGAAGAACGAGCACAAGAGGAAGAAGGCGTCTCCTCATCCTGTCGGTCAAACCCGATCAAACCAACAAGTTCCGGGGATTTATCTGGTTCGATCCAGTTCGCGAAACAGACAGATTAATTCCTTAGCTGCTGAGTCGCCGCGGGGAGCCTCCTTTCCCGAGGATTTCTGCATTACGTGGGCTCACGGTACGTGAACCTTATGTAGGCGCCGTAGACGATACCGATGAGCATCCCGGCGAGGTGAGCCCCGTGCGCGATGTCGGATGGCATGAAGAGGCCGGTGAAGTCGAGGAACGCCCAGAGGAATGCGGCGACGACGAGGGGCACGGGCATCATCCCGTATATCCAGACGAGGGTGAGCGGGGAGATCACCGCCAGCGTCCCCATGACGCCGTAGATCGCCCCAGAGGCCCCTATAGCTGGCACGTATGGACTCGAGGCCGTCAGCATGTAGCCGACGTTCCCGACCACGCCAGAGACCAGGAAGAGGACGACGAAGTCCCTGCCCCCTATGACCTTCTCGAGGGTGGTCCCGAAGAAGAGCAGGGCGACGATGTTCAGGAGCAGGTGCGACGTATCGGAATGGAGGAAGACGCTAGTGACGAACATCCAGGGCATCCTGAGGGCGAAGCCGGGGAAGAAGGCGAGGTACACCCAGCTGTCCGTGAACTGCTGGATAAGGAAGACGACGAAAATGACCGCCATGAGGATATAGGTCCACCGCGGCTTGTGCCCGAATGGCTCGCCGAGAACCGTGTCTTTCACCCACTCCTACTATGGACGATAGATTAAGAGGATTACCGTGCCTCGAATCGTTGGTGATCATAACACTTCGGGCTGCTCGACATGTCGCAGGGGAGAATCCAAGCCTTTGGGGCTCAAGGTCGTCGGTGCCTTTACGAATACATATCTTTAAAGGCGGGGGACACGCTCCCATACCAGTACAATGGGAGCCTTTTAGGTGACCGTTATACGAAAGAAAAGGAGTGAATGAAATGGGTTATAGAGAAAGGCGCAGCTTCGACAGTGGACCACGCGAGATGCACAAGGTAGTCTGCTCTGACTGCGGCAAGGAATGTGAAGTTCCATTCAAGCCGACAGAGGGCCGACCGGTCTACTGCCAGGAGTGCTACGCCAAGCACAGGCCACCGAGAAGGTACTAAGCCGGACAGTGAGCCGCAAGCGGGCTACGCCCGCGGAGAATCGTTTTTTTAAGTTTTTTCTTCATTAATAGATAGTCGCGTGTAGACGCGTTTCATTCGATTCTACGAGTCTTTTCCCTTCAAAGTCGATCACAGCGTCCCCGCGCGCGCGACGGGGTTATTGGACGAGTGTTTATTCTCCTGGAGGTATCAGTTTGGAGAGCGTGTTGTATCCCAGGATCAGCCCCTTCTCTTCACGCCCGTATTTGTCGACGATGCCTGATTCGGTGTCGATTTTCTCCTTCGCGCTGGCAGCGGCAAACACATCGTCCTCGTGCTCGATGTCTATGTTACCCCCGTAGTTCACCTCGATCAGCGCCGTGATGAACTTAGGCCAGTCGATCTCGCCCCAGCCTGGGAGGCGCGCCCGCCACCAGCCGTGGCCCAGACCTACGGTTTCGCCGAAGGCCTGCCCAAGGATGCCCACGCGTTTAAGCACTCTGCGGTTGATCTCCATGTCCTTGGCGTGTATGTGGAAGATGCGGTCGCCGTAGTCATATATTGCCTGGATGTAGTCGATCCCCTGCCAGACCATGTGTGAGGGATCCAGTTCGATGCCTAGGGCCTTTGAGGGGACGACCTTGTACATCTCGTCCCAGACCTCGGGGCTTATGGCGATGTTTTCGCCTCGGAGGCGGAAGCGGTCCATCATGGGGCAGTTCTCGATGGCGATGCGCACGTTCCGCTTTTCAGCCTCGTTGCAGATGGGGGTGAAGACCTCCTCAAAGAGGGGGATGTTCTCCTCGATGGACTTATCTGGATCCCGGCCGGCGAAGGTGCAGACCACGTCGACGCCCATCCGGTTGGCAAGCTCCAAGACCCTGTGGAAGTACCTGACGGCCTCCTCCGCCTTCTCCTCGTCGGGGTCTAGGAAGTTCGGGTAGTAGCCGAGGGCCGATACCTCGATGTCGTGCTCCTTGAGGTTCTTCTTGACCTCGACGATGCGCCTGTCGGTCATCTTGTCGGCGTTGAGGCTCGAATCAGGCCAGGCTGAAAGCTCCATTGAGCGGAAGCCGACCTTGTGGGCGAACTCAACCGTCTTCTCGTCGTAATTCGTGTAAAAACCTAGTTTCATGGGTGACTCTTTCGATCAGACTACTATTTAGCATGTTTTGTTAACCCACATGGATCACGAGTGAGTAGGCGTTTTATCCGGGTGAAGCTACTCAATGGTGATGAATGCGCCGTGGACAATAGAAGAGCCATCCTCGTCGTCGGCACCCTGATCCTGATCGGAGCGGCGGTTGTCATGAAATTCGAGCCCTGGAAACAGCCTGAAGAGAGCCATTACCCTCCTACTCTCCAACATCCGGATGGCGCACAGCGACCCCCGACGAGGTCGGGCTCAGGGCGGACGTGCTGGCCAACATGGTCTCGGACATCAGGGCGAGCAGCACCCAGACCCGATGCAGCCTCGTGGTCAGGGATGGTTACCTCATCGTGGAGGAATACTACAACGGTTACGGGAGGAACGACCAGCTGCCGATTTACAGCTGCACCAAGAGCGTCGTGAGCACGCTTATCGGCATAGCCATCGCGGAGGGCAAGATCGGTGGGGTGGGTGAGAGGCTCAGGGATCTCCTCCCGGCGGAGAGCATGGAGCCCTGGATGGAGGGGATCACCCTCCAGAACCTCCTCACGATGAGCGCCGGGTTGCCTGGCGACGACTGGCTCTACAACTTCGAGGGCCTAGACGAGATGCTGGCCGCCCCCGATCCCCTCGTGTACGCGCTGACCCGCCAGAAGGTCTTCGAACCTGGGAGCCGCTTCGAGTACACAGACGCGGTCAGCCACATCCTCAGCTGTATAATCTCGGAGAAGACGGGGATGAACGCCGCAGGGTACGCTGAGGAGAAACTTTTCCGGCCCCTCGGTATAACCAACTACTCTTGGAGCTCGGACCCGCAGGGGCGTAACTGGGGGTACGCCCGGCTCAAGCTCAGGGCGGTTGACATGGCGAAGATAGGGCTCCTGTTCCTACACGGGGGCCTGTGGGACGGAAAGCAGGTCGTGCCGGCCTCGTGGGTCGAGGAGGCGACGAGGCACAGGATCGACGCGAACCTTCTGGACGGCTACGGGTACCAGTGGTGGGTCAACGACGACGGCTGGTACACGGCCCTCGGCTACATGGGCCAGTTCATCATGGTCTTCCCTAGGCTGAACGTCGTGGCCGTCTTCACGGGTGGGACACCCGAGACATACGACTATAACATTCAGCTCGTCAATCGGTTCATAATCCCCGCCGCAGAGGGGTGACTCATGCGGATCTATCTTCAGCCAGGCTCTATGATGGAGGCTTTTTTTAAGGGTTAGATATTTCTAAGAAATGCAAGGATCCGACATCCCCTTGCCCCCGTGCGAGGAGGAATCAGAGTATCTTTTCACTTTTTGAGTTTATCTTTTAACTGTTTCCAGACCGCTCCTGATGCCATCAGTGGCCCATTTATTCCACGGCAGGGTGAAGAACCTGAATCCTCTTTCAACGAATAGGCTCGGGTCCTGTCCCCCCGGGATGAAGTACATTCCCGCGGTCACGCCGGCCCTCTCGCAGGCAGTTGAAATTTTCTTCAACGCCTCTCCGTATTTCGGGTTCAGGTAGTCCAAGGGTATACCCAGGTTAATTGAGAGGTCCGAGGGGCCCACCAGCAGTACGTCGACCCCGGGAACGGAGAGGATCTCATCCAAGTTATCTATCGACTCGACAGTTTCTATCATAGGGATGATCAGCACCTCCCTGTTTACCGCATCCATGTATTCGCGGTAGTCCTTGAATTCGCCCCACTCTCCTCTGATCCCTGCGGAGCTTCTCAGGCCCTCAGGTGGGTACTTGCACCACTGCACCATTTTGATGGCCTCCTCCCTCGTGTTAACCATCGGCACGACGATACCCTTCGCGCCTATGTCTAGGGCGTAGCAGATGAGGGCCTGGTCGTTTTCACCGACCCTGATGATAGGGATGGCCTTCCTACCCCTCATGACCTGAACCTGATGCTTCAGCTCCTTGATGCTCACGGAGTCGTGCTGCGTGTCAAAAAGGATGAAGTCAAATCCCGCGTCGGCCAGAAAGTCCACGGGGCTAGTTAGGGAGGCGGTCGTCCCTATGGCGGTCTTACCCACCTTCAACATGTCCTTAACGCTGTTCATGCTTAATCTCTGAAATTTATACCTATAAAATAATATTTTACAGTTTTCATGCGCCCAATGATCGTAATCACCGGTTCAGTCGCGCGCGAATTAAATGACTCTCATGTTGTTAAGGATTATTCAGTTGGGAAGTCGAGCTCGTTTTCTGGTATCCCTTCTTCTCTTCCATATTCTTTGGCACATCTCCAAGTTCTCTCATCGTACCTCTTGAGCTCAAATTGTTTATCGCCATAAATCACCATAATTTTATTCCTTTTCCAGAAATGGGCGTACCATCCTTTCAATATGAAAGGTTGTAAAGCATCGATCTCGTCCTTCGAGCATCTTACCTTGTATATATGCCACCTGCCGAAGTTCCCTTGATAATCTATAGCCATACCATCTTTGCTTATTTCTGCTTTGTAGACAGAGAAGTTATGAATAATGGTCGGATCGCGTAGCCCTTCGGCGATTATGCTTCCCTTCCAGTCCTTCATGTCTTCTTCATGATTAAAAAATAATTTATAATTAAAAATTTGGCGCAGAGATTTAGTGTGCTTTCTCGGATTATTTTATCTAATTGTTAAAAAAATTGTTTTTTATTAGGTATGTTTTTACCCCTCCCCCCCTCTGATTCAAGGTGTAAGGTATCACAGAATCCATGACGAGGCTCCTCACGTTCACGCTGCTGAACTGGCTGTCACCGATCAGCCTCCTAAGTCTCGCACCACCCTTTCCCAGCACGGCTTTGGTCTTCTCTATGAGGGATGGTGCGTGCCTCTTCTCGTTATCGTTAGCAGGAGCAACCAGTATGGCTAGTGGGATTATCCGTTTCGGCTCCACTGAGAGGTGGAGTTTGTATCCCAATGCGCGCGCGCATATCTATAATCGCGTGCGCGAAATCCCCTCAATATTATTATCATGAACAACCACAGTGACTCTAACCATCTTACCCGCCTTGTAGACTGACTCCAACACCGTCACCCCCTCCTTCACCTTAGCCCCTCTACTCTCATCCGATAATAGGTGCCTGAGACTGCTTCAACGTCGGCTGTTGCATACTCAAGTCTAGTGTAGTTTCCTGGTCCAATCGCGCGCGCAAATTGTTCCTGAATTATAATTCCACAACCTATTTCGTCTTAGCATTGATTATTTTTGCAATAGTTTTGATAGTGTACATCGTGCGCCTCAAGCCAAGCAGAGAGATCGGTGAGGAAATGGCTAAGACTGTTCAAGGATTAGCGGAGCTACGAGATAGACTATCAACCCTTGAAAGGAGTGTTGACAAGATAAATATAATGCTGGAAGATTGATTACGATGTGCGCTCGACTGTAAACACCAAGGAAGAGAGAAAATGAAAATCTTCAAAAATGCGGATAAGGATAAGGGAACACCGATCATTTTACCAGATGCAAAAGGTATCTGGGTTGCTTGCTTTGCTTT
>Ga0315279_10006286_pt1 | contig 15035 bp, 14 predicted proteins | sample YL17G06_20_MG_FD_203694 | JGI IMG/M metagenome (GOLD analysis project Ga0315279, IMG submission 203694) | Sediment microbial communities from Yellowstone Lake, YNP, Wyoming, USA - YL17G06_20 | ecosystem: Environmental > Aquatic > Freshwater > Lake > Sediment | place: USA: Wyoming | collected... | reverse complement strand
GAAGATGGACATCCCGGCGCGGTCCCGGATCCTGAAGAACGCCGCCATGGCAGCGTGCGAAAGGGACGACTGCGCGATCTTCGGACAGATACTGGCTGAATCCCCATCGGTGCTCGAGCCGATGGAGAATGCCCAGTTCTGGCTGGAGCGCGCGGCAGACGCGGGTTCGCCTGGCGTCCTCCGCCTCCTGCTGAATTGGATGAGCGAGTCCCCTCACGGTACCGTTGACTGGGGACTCCTCGTCAGAAGTCTCTGCGCCAGCGCGAAGCCCGGCGCCGTAGACATGCTGCGCCTCCTGCGCGACAGAGGAGGAGCATCAGCCGTCGAATCGCTGACTTCGACGGAGATGCGCATCTGCTGGCAGGCGGACAACCCAGACGCGGCAGACTGCTTGCTGCCCGACGACGCGTTTCCGGCGATCGAAGCGGCGCATTACCTGCACACGATGGGCAGGAACTGCACGGGCGAGTGCAGGCTGAAGATGGTCAGCTGGGTCGTGAAGCGGTTCTGGCTGCGGGCCGCCGACCTCTGCAGGTGTGCCACATGCGCGATCGCGTTCTCTTGGCTGGCCGAAGTGGACGGGGCAGAGGAGCCCACCGCCAAGAGGAGGAGGAAGGATTCTCCTTGACAATGTTCGTGGCCAACGCCAGACAAAAGATGTTATCAGAAATGTGCCAATAGATATCACAGACATCAAGAGAGCGTGCAGTTATAAATAATTGTATCTTTGTCACGGGTCTCTCACGCTTCCGCCATCTCCACGTCATTGTTTTCCTTGTTCCTTGAGCAGCACGCTCTCCCGCTGCGGCGGCAGCAGCGGGGCCCAGACGAGAACAGATGACACGGATCCTCGTCGGCGCAGTAGGCAGCGACGACGGAGGCGGGACACATTATCAGGATGCAGAAGGCCGCCGCGCACAACAGCTCTATGTGCATCTGTCTGCTCGTGCTACTGTAGTCGTCTTGGAACTGACCGACGATCAGGTCTCCCTCGGGCACAGCAGTGTCGTTGCCGCAGCCCGCCATGTGAATCACCACAGCAGTCGGCGTCGGAGGATCGATGATGTAGAAGGTGGCGTGCATCGAGAGATCGTAGGAGCAGAAGAACGGAGCGAGGAGCTCCTCTCCGGAAGCGAATGAGATGCACGCGCGCACGGTCGTGTTCTGCGGAGGCACCCGCGCCCACGTGTCGACGGTGTGCTCCCTGTCAGAAAGAGGCGCGAGGGTCGAATTGGCGTAAGTCAGGCCCTGCTTGGTCAGAGCCGAGAAGTCTTTCCACACGCAAGAGCGCCACACAGCGACAACGAAGAGGGATACACCGGCAAATGCAAAAATGACGAATCCAAAGAGGCCCGCGCTCAGCATCGCTCTGACCATCCCCATCTGCGTCTGTTCTGCTGCGCAGATATTTAAAATATCATCACGATCTCTGTCCTAGTCGGCCCGGCTGGCCAAGCGCCAACGGCACGCACCAGAGAGGGGACGCGCCGACCGCCAGACAAAGAAATCTTCATAAAAATTGCGACGACGATAATAATATTATGTTCTCATTTATTTGCGACATTTTTTTTTGCGGCGCCGAGTATCCATTATCAATTGAACACGAAAAGATGATGATGGTGATGCGCGTCTTTGATAAACTGCGCGATCTGTATGAGGAGGCTACCGGATACGTGGGCAGGTGCGTGTGCGTGCGCGCATGGATAGCCTGGACGCGGGTTTTGGATCGGCAGGAAGACGCGTCGGCGCGGAAGCTCCGAGCCATCAACGCGATCACTTCCGATGAAGGGATCACTCGTCAGCGTTACACGGATCTCTGCGCCGAGCTCACCATGATCATGAAGCACATGCACACTGCGGATTCGATCCTGTTCACCTTCACCTGCATCTTTGGATGCATGGTCATCTTATTGATCGCGACGGTATTCTATCGCCCTCCCGCGACGTCAACGGTGGCGATCCTGATGCTCGCGTTCACCATCTGCGTGGGAATGAAGGCCGACGCTCTCACGTCGCATCTGCCGCCTCCGACCGAGGACGATGTGATGAGGACGCGGAGAGAGTGGATGCAACGCGCGCGCTTCGCCGCCGAGACCGATCCCAGCATCGATGTGACGCGCGAGAAGAAGTCAGACGGCGTATTTTGAGTCACCGCCACTATAAAACATACCGGACCGCACCCTTTCCTTGCCTCGCATGTCTCGAGAGTTTGAGAGGTTCGGCACGAAGGTCGTCCTTCGCGCGGCTCCTGTACAGAGAGCTCCGGATTCGCCTCTGGCGCCAGGCTGGCCCGCTGACCTCGAGTTCAGGACGGAGTCAATCTGCAGGCGCGGGGGGAGGGTCTGCTCCGCCGCCGTGCGCGTCGGCTACGCGCCGTCGCTGTCCGAGACGGCGCGCTCTCGCGCCGAGGCGGTCCGCGACCACCTGGCCAGCCCCGCCGGCGAGAGGCACCTGCACGACATGCTCGTCAGGCTCGGCCTCATGGACAGCCAGGTCTGCCCGGACGACCGCGGCGAGATCCCGGCGGGCGCCGACCTCATCGGCGACCCGTGGGTCGAGCTCGAGCCAGAGAAGATACTCGCCGGCGGCGCGATACGGCCGCCGCCGTTCGGCACCCCGGCGCTGGCCTGCTCGGCCTGCGGCAGGACGTCGCCGGCGCCGGCCGTGTTCTGCGACTGCCAGGGCTCGGTCTACTGCTCAGAGGCGTGCAAGGCCGAGCACTGGCCGAGGCACGCCGCGACGCACGCCGCGACGCTCGCGCTCGCCGCGGAGGGCAGGCGCGTCAAGGAGAGGGCCGACGAGAGCGCCAGGCGCTCCGAGGAGCAGCTGATGTACGCGGACTCCGAGAGCGACATCAGGTTCGGCGCGGCGCACGCGGCGAGCCTCGGCATGGAGGAGGTCAGGAGGACCGGGGCGGATGACGAGGACGACGCGGCGGCGCTGCGAGACCTGGACGTCGGCTCGCCCTGCTCCGACCTCGTCGCCGAGCGCGTCCGCGCCCCCGCGATGATCGAGTCCGGAACCGGCAGGGTGGTGCTGCCCGCGGCCGTCGTCGAGAGAAGGGAGGAGGCCGCCGCCGCCGCCGTTCCGTGGGCCGCGTACCCGGTCAGGTCGGAGAGGCACCCCGAGGCCGTCTGCTTCAGGCACATGCTCGACGCCGTCGGCGCGCCGCGAGGCGCGCTCGGGTTCGGCGGAGGCGGGATGCGCTTCGCGCCGGGCGCCTGGAGGGCGGGGTGGCCCGCGGCGCCGACGCCGCGAGGCATGGCGCCGATGCCGCGCGGCGCCGCGGCCGGCATGGCGCGGCCGTTCGTCCCGCGACCCTACCCGAGGGTGCCGACGGCGATGTACCCGTGGCACAGGCCCATGCCGTACGGCTGCTACAGGAACCCGCTGCTCTGCACGCTGGCGTACAGCGCTCCGATAGCGATGGGCGTCGCCCTTGGGGCGGCGATGGCGTACCCGCTCTACGCGCCCTACGCGGCCCGCTGGGGGACGCAGACGGCGCACTTCTCGCGCGTGATGCTGCCGTACGGGTACCCGCAGCTGTTCGACCAGCTGCCGGCGCCGCCGCACTACGGCGACCCGGCCTGGCAGCAGTGGTGGGCGGCGCTGATCACGCTGGCGCACGGGCGCGGCATGGTCGAGGCGGTGCCGGGCAAGCCCGACTACGTGAGGTGGGTCAGCCCGGCGTACGGCGTGCAGGCGTTCTACTGGATCCCGCCGAGCTTCAGGCCGTACATCGAGCAGTCGTGGGCCATGAGGCAGACGCCGGCGGCGAGATGGTGATGATGAGATAATGATATTGATCCGGGAGCTTACGCTTCTGATGTGATCGGCGGTTCTGAAAGTTTCAAATATGCCTTTACATTCTCGCCACAGCCACAGGGCGGCATGCGTCCGCCATGAACTGCCAGAAGACTCGCGGCAGGAGGTTTTGGCGTAAGGAGTTCGCTGATACCGTGGTGATGCGGACGTTGCCTGGAACGTGTCCCGCGCCTGGGTCTATCCTGTCTGCTGAAGGTAAATCCGCGCCGCTCAGCTGGGACTCGGTGAAGAGTCCCATGATTCGCACTCCGGTGAGCGCGCAGCGACCCCTCTGCCTCTCGAACACGTCCGCGCAGTGTTCTGCATACTCCGCAGCAGAGCGCGGCGACTTGGGCTGTTCGCCGGGAGCCAGGGTCTCTTTCCGCAGAAAAAAGTCGACCAGCCTCTTTCGCATATGCGGCGAGAGCCGCGTCCATCTCGGTTCCTCGCCTGTTTCAGCTAGGTGATCGTCCCAAAGGGCGAGTGCGTCTCCTTCCGTCATCAGCCCTTCCTTGAACTCGACGAACGCGGCAGCTCTCGTGGCGCAGCGCAAGAACACGGAGAGGGGCATCAGAGACAGGGCAGTCGCAACGAAAGCGCAGGTGAGCGCCACGTTTCCTAGAGTCCAGCGCTCTCCGTATCGTTCCAGTCTGAGTCTGGATATGCTGACGGCGTCCAGGGGAGCCGCGGCCACGTCTTCTTTACTCCACAGCATCTGCCTCCCTGTCACGGCGCATCTGCCGTTCTGCTTCTTCCAGAGGGAGCATAGGTGCTCGACGAGAACGGGGTCCGTACGCTCCGCAGCGATTCTGGGATCAAAGACCTTGCTGAAGCTGTAACACCTGAGCCTGATCTGCCACTCCGGTGACTCGAACTTGTGGCCCAGCGCTTCCGAGAACCGCGCCTGAGTCTCCGAGGAGAAGAGCAGCCTCTTGCGTGGCACTGGTCGTCGTCGCGCACGTCGGAATCTCATGAACACGGACATCTCGTCGTCACTGGTGCGAACGAGCGAGATCATTATATGAAAGTCTGATGATTCTCGAAAGCAGGCGTGTTCGTTTCATATGCTTTCTAGACTGTTTTTCCTACCAAACGACGACAGACAGATTTATACGACTGCGCTTCCATGAGCCGGCGGTGTCATGTGCCCGCACAAAAAAACCAATTCCCGTAAAAATGATTGGAGCAACTGACGACTGGACGGGCGAAAAACCCGAGAATATATAAATAAACAATATCTGGCCAATATTTTATCTGCGTTTTCTTCTCATGCGCTGCTGGCCGTGCTTCAGCGCCTCCTGCCCGCTGCATAACAGGCTGACGACAGCGGAGTTCCTGGTCCGCCTGTGCAGCTACGTGGCCGCTGGCGCCATCTTGACGCTCTTCGTCCTGGCGCTCGACAGAGACAGGGTCGCTTCGGGGATTCATGAGCTGTTTCTGCGCCCCTTCTCGGTGACGCATCCAGCGATCGCGCTCGCGCTGTGCCTGCGCGCGCTAGCGTTCTGCATTGTCCTCTATCTGCCCATGTGCATGGGCGCGGCTAGAGCGCACTCCCGCGGGTCGATGCTCACCCTGGACGTCGTCATGGTCGCCAACATGCTGGTCTCCGTCCTGCTCGTCGCGTGTCTGGCGACGGAGTCCGTCGGATACGCAGTCGGCGCCGCCGCGGTCTCGATGCAGTACGCGGCGACGCTCCTGATGATGTGGCTCGAGGAAGACAAGCCCAAATCATCTTGAAGCTGTCTTATTAACAACGCATCCGGCGTTCGTGGTGCTGCGCGGAGCATAATCGCAGAGCCAAGTTCTGCTGAGAACAAGAACAAAATGACGATCTGAATTGAATCACATTCTCTCTCGTCGAGATGAGAAGAAGATGCAGTCAGTCACTTTGACGCGACCGGCATGCGCACGACGCGGATCGTGTTCGATGCGACGATGTGCGCGATGCCGCAATCGAAGCAGTAGTAGCATGGCTCCTCGCACCAGAGTATTCCGGCGCTCTTGTTGCACTGCTTGCAGCGCAGTATTATCGCTTCACCCGGGATCGCGACGACGGGATAATCGGCCCGCGCTGGCAGATTCTTCTGCTGCGGCAGCGGCGGCGTCTTCCTCATCCTCGTCATTGGCGGAGACTCATCATCGTCGTCTGTGATCGGGTCCTCATCAGCGATCGCATCAGCGATCGTGTTCTGCTTGCGAGGCCTGCCCCTCTTCCTGACCGGGCGCATCTCTCGCTCTCCGCACGGCCACGGCTTCTTCGGCGCACAGGGACACGCCAGGCCAGCGCTCTTTCCGGACGGCGGAGTCGCCGGAGGACAATGATGAGGAGCAGGAGCAGGAGTAGGAGCAGGAGCAGGCGCGAGTGCCGCGGCGGCAGGAGGGCTTGGGTTGAGATCAAGCGAACGACTCACAGACAACCGCAGAGCGATCGTGTCAGGAGGCGCAATCGTCGTCGTCGTCGTCGGAGATGATTCCATGCGCGTGCGTGTGTGCGTGTGTGCTGGTGGCTGGCGGCGGCGGATGACTGAAAAAAATAATTTTTGCACGACGAATTCGTGATTTTTTGCCGATTCGTTTTTCATCGTGACGTCACAGCCGGGAAAAAAATAAGAAAATGTTTGTTTTTGCCGATTCGTCTCGTCGTGACGTCACAGCCGGGAAAACAGAAAAAATCCCGGCTGGCGTGCCCACATTCGTTTTTTTGAGGAGGTTGCGGCCCCCCGTAACCATGGCAGAAGAAGAAGAAGAACCTCGCGAGCCAGGAGTGGACACCGCCGAGGAGTCGCGTTACTTCTCGTGCGCCGACGCCGCCCTGCTCTACTGCATGAGCTGGAGGGAGCACAAGGCCGACGTGCAGCCGCACCTCTCTCGCCCGTCGTGGAACGTGAAGCAGCCGCCCGCGACGTTCAGCAGGGGAGTCCCGCGCCACTGCTCGATGTGCAACAAGCTCACGACCTCGCACTGTCCGTGCGGGATGCCTTACTGCTCCAACGGGTGCAGGGACGAAGACAACGACCACAAGTGGATCTGCGGCGCGTACCGCGTTGACGGGGACTACTTCTGGTTCTCGGAGGATCCGGAGGAGCTCGCCGATGAGCTCAGGAAGAGGGAGAAAGAGAAGAGAGACAAGCAGAAGAGGAGGTCTCCGCCAAAGAAGAAGGCTCGCACCGCTGTCGCGCGCTAGGCCCGAGCGCGCGCGATGAATTTTTCTTCAAATGGATGGCAAACAGATTTGACCACACAATCAACATCTGATGCTGGTCATCAGCTGTCACCATGGCATGATCGAAAAATGTAGCCGGGCTTAATTAAGTTCACACGCGTGCCATGCAACTGCTCGACTCGTGTGACGTCACCGGGAAAAAAATCGAAACGGCAGACGAAAAAAATCCGTCGTGACGTCACCGACGAAAAAAACGAGGGGGCACGGAAATTCTGCAGCACGAATCGTCACTCATCACTCCCTCTTCACAACAGCAGAGTGCCCGATATCTCCGATATCTCCGTGCGTATATCTCTCTCTCCCCTCTCCTCCTCCCTAACTGCTCCTCGCAGAATAAACGACATGTCTGACTCCGATAGCGACTCCGACAGCGACTGCTGCATCGTCAGCGTCTTCACTCCAGCCACCGCATCCCCCATGTCGGACGATGCCTGGATGCCAGGGTGCGAGGAGTACCCGAGGTGCAACTTCCACAAGAGGCGCGCCGCGTGCGTGGAGCTGAACCCGGCCGATCCGCTGGCGGGCCGCAAGCTGATAGTCAAGCAGTGGATGACGGACTTCGTCAATACCTGGCCGCGCTGGGACCAGATCGGCCAGCAGGCGCACTGACCGCTGCGCCTTGCGAGAGCAGAGGGTTGCTAAATCCTCGCCGCGGAGTTTTTAACGATTGAACGAATTATGAATCGAACGGAGGGCGATGTTCCTCCCCCCAGTGTTTCCCCCTCGCTGATCTGGTTGGCACAATGATTCGCCAGCAGAGCAGAGAAGTCTGGGCCGGCTGGGCCGTGTGGCTGTCCAATTGCGCGGCACATGACGTCACATGAAAAAAACGAAACGGCAGCGCCGCAAAAAAAGAATTTGCAGAGGAAATTCTGCGGCACGACTCATCGCCTCCTCCATCAGCAGCCTTCTCTCCCCGCAGGGGAATATCGTCGAGATGGAGTTTCCGGCTGTCTACAAACTCAGCACTCCCGAGAGCAAGACGATAGCCAACCTGGTCGCGGCACACAAGAGACGTCTGCAGGCTGGAGGCGCGGCTGGAGGCGCACAGATCTCCAACTTCGTCATACTCTACGGGCCGCTGAGCGACAAATGTCTCGTGAGAACGCTGCCGTGCGGCGCTGGCACGCTCAGATCCGTCGCCGCGCATTATCGCGATGCTCTGCTGTCGGAGATAGACGGAGTCTACGTCGCTTCTGTGCTGCGGCACCCTCTGGAAGAGATCTGCCAGGAGCACAGGAGCCGCCAGAAGATCGTGGCGCAGTGCGGTATCGACTGGCGTCACCGCTTCTGCGCCACGCACCTGCGCGATCACGCGGAGCGCAGAGTGGGGCTGCTATTCAAGCACTGCCCCGCCTGCGAGGGCTGCTGCTGCTGCGCCGAGTGCAAGAAGGCCGGGCTGTGGCGGAAGCGCAGCGACGAGAGGAATCTTGTCAACGAGGGCGACATATACCAGGGTCCCGGTGCCGTGGTGTTCGTCATCGGCCCCGAGAGGATCGTGCTGAACGACAAGCGCATGAAGCACATCGAGGACGGCTATTGGAACGCCGAGGACGCAAAGAGGAAGAGGGAGAATGTCGGAGGCAGCCACGACGAGGAGAGAGAGACCAAGAAGAAGAAGGAAGACGGGGCCGCGAGCGCGACCAGTTCGGATGCTCTCCCAGGAGTCGACGAAGACAAGTTCGAGCTCGCCTTCATTCACGCTTCGGCTCCGGCTGCCGATGCGGACGTGCTTGCTGTCGACGCTCCCGCGCCCCCTCTCGCAGCTGGTGTTCATCCTCCTCCCGCTGCCGAGGTTCCCGCTCCGGCTGCTGCCGAGGCTCCCGCTCCCGCTCCCGCTGCTGTCGAAGCTCCCGCTCTCGCTCATGATCCATATCATAAGATGATAGACGCCGAGATCGACTTCATGTGCGCGGTGTTCTCCTCTCTGCCGAGAGCAGGGGCCGAGCAGCTCATCTACGCGCACAACGGCAACGTCGAAGCGGCAGGGGCTGCATACCTCGACCAGGTAGAAGAAGAAGAGAAGGTGAGGAAGAAGGCTGCCGCCGAGGAGAGAGAGAAGGCGAGGAAGAAGGCTGCCGCCGAGGAGAGAGAGAAGGCGAGGAAGAAGGCTGCCGCCGAGGAGATAGAGAAGCAAGAGGCGAGAGAAGATGAGAAGAAGAAGAAGCAGACCGCTGTTGCTCCTCTCGTCCGCCGCTGCCCGGTCTGCCTCAGCGCTGACAACGTGAACATGCAGTGGATGGTGCTCACCGAATGCGGCCACCAGGTGTGCGAGGACTGCCTCATGAGCATCACGCGGAGGGCTCAGTGCGATCTGGTGCCACTGAAGTGCCCGCTCTGTCGCATCGAAGTGAAGCACGCCAGCAAGACGTTCTTCTCCTGATGCATGCGAGCGCTCCGGCAGAACTGGTCCATTGAAATAATAAGAATGATGATGATGACAGGTGAGCCGGGCTTAACTGAGTTCACTCGGGTGGGATGCAACTGCTCGAATCGACGGACCTCCGAGATGACGTCATCATCAAAGCGGACTGAAAAAAACAAAAAATTAATTCAGCGAAGGGGGGCCAGCGTCAGTCGTTGATCAAGAGATGGCCGAGGAGCAGCGCAAGAAGGACAACGGGAAAAAAGAAGAAGACCAGAAGAAGGACCGCGGGCTCCCGGGCGCTGACGACATCTGCGCCATATGCAACGACGGGCTGAAGCCAGGGGACGAGAATCTGACTCGCCTGCGCTGTGGACACTGGCTGCACCACGACTGCGCTGCGAAGTCGCTCAAGAAGTTCACCAGGTGTCCGCTCTGCCGCAGGGAAGTCCGCGCTCCTCCCTCGCGCGACGCTGCGCATGGACCCTGCAGCGTGGCGGACCGCTTCGCGACAGACGCGCGCCGCGCGGCGGAGCAGACGCCGCTGAGCGCCGTCCGCGACCTCACGCTGTTCGTCAAGAGCCTCACGGGCAAGCAGTACAGCTTCACGCTCGGATCGGCTGACCTGGTCGCCCACCTCATGCTCGCGATACAGCGCGCGGACGGGACGCCCTTCGACCAGATGCGTCTCATATGGGCGGGGCAGCAGCTGGAGCCGCTGCGCCTGCTGGGCGACCATCGCATCCCCACGATGTCGACCGTGCACATGGTGCTCAGGCTGCGCGGCGGGAAGCCGGTCATATGCTTCCAGAGCCCGAGGGACCACGAGAAGGTGAGCTTCGTGGTCGACCTCCCGCAGGGGTCGAGGCTATCGTCTGTGTGGCCGGTGCCTAGCACCAGCGAGGGCTGCTGCGTGTCCTGGGTCGCGTCGTACAGCGCGATGACCGGCATGCTGTCGACGAGCTGGGCGACCGACTGCACCTACCTCTTCTACGAGTTTGACATGGCGCCGGGCTTCGCGCCAGAGTTTCACGACTCCCGCGCCATGGTGCTCGTCGCGGCGCGCTACGTCGACGTGGCGGACTTCCTGAGGGACCTCGCGGATGCCGAGGGCCTCGACGCGAGGAACCGGGACGACTTCGTCACCTGGTGGCTGCCGCAGATGATGAGGCCGGACGAGGAGCCGGCCACGTTCGCCTTCGACGTGCTGCACGACGAGGAGTACGAGAAGCTCGTCCACCTGTGCGTCTACATCGATGACCACAACCCGCACAGCTCCTTGCCCAAGATGGTCTCACACCGCTTCTTCATGCTCTGGAAGAAGGGCGCGAGCGCGACGCCGACGCCGACCACCTACGTCAAGCTGCGCACCTTCAATCCATGGAACGAGGCCGCGCGCGAGCGCGTCTGCCCCTGCGTGCTGGAGTGGGGCGGATGCAGGGTGGACGCGTGATCGCGATCGACGATCGCGACGCCAGCCGGGCCCCGCCGGCCCGCCAACAGTGTGCGAGTCGCAAAAAATAAAAAAAATAACATATTAATCTGAAAAACTCTGGTGGCATCCATCCATCCATTTATTCTCTTGAGGATGACCGAAGAAGACGGATATACGCCCCTGCACGTTGCCGTTCTCCGCCGAGACATCGCCGCCGCGACCGCGGCCCTCGACGCGCCAGGATGCGATCCGCTGGCGATGGCGGAGAGCGGAGACGCCGCGATCCATCTCGCCGCCATGTGCTGCGACGAGCCGATGATCAGGCTGCTTCTCGACCGCACGTCTGCCGCCGCCGCCAACATGCGCAGGAGCACGGACGGCGCGGTGCCCATAGTGCTGGCGGCGTTCGCCGGCAACGTGGCAACTACCAGGGCGCTTCTCGGCACAGCCGACGACGGCACCGAGCAGCGCGCGATCGTTGCCGCGCTGTGCGATCACCAGCGCGGGGTGTGTCTCGCGTGGGCTGGCTACGGCGGCGCATCGGCGGCTCACGCCGCACGCGTCATCTGCGCCGACGCATCGCCGCCGCAGCGCCTCATATGCGCGGCGTGCGGCAGACTCGGCGACGCCGGGGCGTCCCCTTCTTTCTTCCCGGCTCGTCGCTGCGACGCGTGTCACCTCACCGTCTGCGCCGCATGCCTCCCGGACTGGACGCGGACGCGCGACGACCACGTCAACGCTGCGTCGCTCCTGGCGGACGACAGCGCGCGCCGCATGGCCGAGTTCAGCGCCGCGGACGACGGATTTATTGATCTCGACTACTACGTCGGGGTCGGGCGCCTCTTCGGATTTCGCAGGAGCCACATCTTAGCGTTCGCGTCTATCTCTCTCTGTGATCGATTTGACCGACCGCGCGTTCATCGCAGGATCGGCAGGCGCGGCACCACGTACAGGGCCACGCAGAGGGGCCAGCGCGGGCCAGTCGCGGTCAAGATGCTCGCCGGCGAGTGGTCGGACGCCGGCCTGGCGATCTGGCGCGGGCTGCAGCCCGGGGCCGACGATCACGTCGCGAGGCTGATCGACTACGATCTCGCGCGCGGCGACGACAGGTACATCGCCATGGAGTACTGCGACTATGGCGACCTTGGCGCTGTCATACGCGAGCAGGGAAAGATCTGCGAGAGAGACGCGCTCGCCTTCACGTTCCAGCTGGTCAGGGCGCTGGAGTACCTGCGACGGCAGCGCGTGGTCCACCGCGCCATCGCGCCCAGCAATGTGCTCATGAGGTTAGCGGGCGATCACTACGATCCGAAGCTCTCGGACTTCGGAGAGGCCAGGCTCCTGCCGCCCAGCTCCGACATATACATCGGGTGGTGCGAGGCGACGCCGTGCACGGCTCCAGAGCTCCTCAGCGTGGGCAGGGCGTCGCTGGCGTCGGACCTGTGGTCGCTGGGCGCGGTCCTGCACAACATGGTGACCGGGCGCCCGCTGTGCCGCGGGAGCACTCGCGACGAGCTGGTGGCCGAGGTGGCCTCCTGGGGCGCGAGAGCGCCGAGCGCCGGCGTCGACGACAGCGGGCCGTGCGGGCGGCTCCTGCGCGGATTGCTGAGCCTGGCGGAGTCAGATCGCACGAAGATCTTCGAGCGGGCCGTCTCGGAGCTCAGCGCCCGGGGGGTGCGCGTGTGAACTGTGACTGTGACGGCCCATTCCCCCCCCCGGCCGGAGCGCGAGCCGCCGACGATAAATAATAATAATAAGAAATCGATTAACGGCATCAGTCATCAGAATGTCCAGCGAACGAGACGAGGACGGGTTTCTGCCGCTCCACGCGGCCATACTGCAGCGAGACTTCATCACGACGCAGACGCTCCTCGACCGCGGAGACCGGGACCTGCCGTTCGCCCTGACGGCGAGCGGCGACGCTCCGATCCACCTCGCGGCCGCGTGCTGCAGACTGGACGAGGGGCCATCGCGAGGCTCCGCGACGACGATCATTCCGCTGCTGCTGGAGCGGATGAGCGCGGCCAGGCCAGGAGCCAAGCTGGCCGAGCTCGCGAACCTGCGCCGCGCGACGGATCAGGCGACTCCGCTGCACGTCGCATGCCTGGCCGGGGCGCTCGGCGCCGTATCGGCGCTTCTGGCGACCACAGCCGCGGACGTCTGCGCGCTCACGTCCGGGGAGATGAATCCTCTGGCCGCCGTGCTGTGCGATAAGAAGTCGCGCGGCCTGTGCACGGCGTTTCACGAGCTCGTCGCCGTCGGGCTCGTCGACTGGAGGGCTCGCCACCCGCTCTTCGCGCCGATATGCTTCCCGTGCGGCAGGCGCGTCGGCGACGGCGACTTCCCGATACGCCGCTGCGAGAGGTGCCGCTTCACGGCGTGCGCCGCGTGCTTCCCGCAGTGGAGCTCGACCAGGGTGGCTCACTTCGCGATCGCCGTGCTGCTGGCTAACTCGGGAGCGCTCGACCGCAGCCCGAGGCCGCAGCCGATCGTCCTCACCGAGCTCGGACCTTACAAGTACTCGAGGTCGACCGTGCTGGGGTGAGCGGCGCCCGGGTTTTTTCTTTGCTCACGAGACATCTGCCGACGGCGTCCGTATGCAAGGCGAGGCGCCAGGGGCGTTACATACGAGTGCCCCGGCAGCGAGACCAAGTCGCCAGCGGCAGCCCTGAAGATCATCGAGGCAGATGTCGATCCGGCGGACCTTGCGGAGGGCATGGCGATCTGGAGCTCGCTGCCGGATGACCTGCACGTCGCGAGGCTGCTGGATTTCGACGCCGCCGCGAGATACGTCGCGACGGAGTACTGTGACTGCGGCGACCTGCGGCAGCTCATGAACGAGCGCAGGGCGCTCGCGGACTGCGAGGCCTCGGTCTTAGCGCGACAGCTGTGCACCGCGCTGCGCTGCCTGGAGGCCGCGCGCGTCGTGCACCGCGCCGTGACCCCGGAGAACGTCCTGCTGCGCAGCGCCGACGGAAAGTTCTGCGTCAGGCTGTCGGACCTCGGGGACGCCAGGCGCCTGCCGCCGGGCTGCGACGCATACCTCGGGCCGTGCAAGTCGGTGTCGCGGTACACGGCGCCGGAGGTGCTCCGCGAGGGCAGGGCGTCGCTCGCCTCAGACCTGTGGTCGCTCGGGGCGATCGTGTACGAGCTCGTGGAGGGCGAGCCGGCGTACCGCCGCCGCGGCGCCGAGGCGCTCCTCGATGAGATCAGGTCCCGGCCGGCGCCGCGCCCGAGACGCGCCGCCGCCGGCGGCGGCTGCCTGAGGCTGCTCGGCGGCCTCCTGAGCCCCCTCGACGAGGGCGCGCGCGCGAGGGCCGTCGGCGAGGCTCAGACCGGGTGGCTGCTCGGCGGAGCTCGCGCGGCGTTCGAGGCATACGGCCTGTGCGCCTTCCTGGCGTACTCGCGCAGCGGCGTGATCAGGTCGCAGCTGCAGGCGGCGCCGGCGGCGGTGCCGGAGGCCGAGCTCGCGGTATACGTGCGGCTCCTGGGGGAGTGCGCGCGGGAGCTCGCGAGGACGGCGGCGGCAGAGCGGTGCTGCTGCAGATCTGGCGACCGCGAGGTCGTGCTGCTGCGCGAGAAGCTGTCGCCGCGCGCTCTCGGCGCCGCGCTCGCCGTCGCGCTGTCCGGCCGCCGCCCCGCCGAGGGACAGCTGCCGCCCGCTCCGCCGGCGACGGTGGGCTCGCCCATGGGCGGGCTGGCGTCGGCGCTGCTCGGGGGCGCGATGACGCTCGACGCTCTGGCGGCGGACCCGCGCGCCGCGCCGCGCCCAGACGATCCGCCGCGCGCGCTGGAGACGTTCGTGTGACGGTGACAGGAAAAAAAGGAAAAAAGATGAACGACGTCAGACAAAGTTAGCATCATCGTTGCAGTTGTCTCCGAGCACAGTGATCAGACTGGCAACGACAGCGGCACACTCGACGCATCGGTGTAGCGTTTTCATCTCAAATTTTACGCTGTGCAGCGTGCGGCCATGCTCGGCGTATCGGTACAGCACCGCTATCGTCGTGCCGTGGCATCTCCAGCCGACGACGCGGCTGATCGGGATGCGACACCACGGCTGGCCCTCGGGGGGCAGCGGATCCATCTCGAGGCAGCCATCCGCGATGCGGAAGAACTGATCCGGTCTGGCGCCGCGATGGTCTGGGCTCGGGTGGTCCCATCCCAGCGGGAACCACGACAGCTCGTCTGCTGACGCCGCCATCGCT
>Ga0315279_10006285_pt1 | contig 15036 bp, 8 predicted proteins | sample YL17G06_20_MG_FD_203694 | JGI IMG/M metagenome (GOLD analysis project Ga0315279, IMG submission 203694) | Sediment microbial communities from Yellowstone Lake, YNP, Wyoming, USA - YL17G06_20 | ecosystem: Environmental > Aquatic > Freshwater > Lake > Sediment | place: USA: Wyoming | collected... | reverse complement strand
GCTCCAACATCGCGGCAGCCCTCCGCACACTCTCCTACCGACCACGCCAAGCTCTACGACTCGTCACCCAGCCCACCACAAGGAAAACGAAATGACCGTAGCAGGCCCGCGCGCCACCTTCCTCGCGCCCGACCGTCGGTGTAGAATGCAGTGACGGTCGCGAACGGCCGCGCCGTAACGGACGGGAGGGTCGGCAGTATGACATGCCCTCGTTGCGGTTATGAGAACCTCGCAGAGGCTCTGCGCTGTGCCCTGTGCGCCACACCCCTGGTCATCGTGCCCCCGGCTCCCCCGGTGCGGCACCAGACCCACATGCCCTACCAGTACAGCGCGTATCGACCCCGACCACAGTCCCGCCGCATGAGCGGCTGGACCATCGGCGCCATCATCGCCGCCGCGGTCGGCGTCACCATTTGCCTCCCCATCGGCGCAGTGGGCTACGCGATGTCGCGCGCCTTCGGCAGCTTGGGTGTGGAGTCATCCAAGCTTATGTGCTCCGCCAACGCAGCGCAGTTGGCGCAGGCGGCGAGCATGTACTCGCTGAGCACCGGCGGGTCGCTACCCGAGCCCACCCGGTGGTCGGCGGCGCTCCAACCGTACACCATCTCCTCCGCGTTCCGCTGCCCAGCGGCGCCTGAGACAGCGTGCGGCTACTCGATGAACGAGAAGCTGCGCGGGCCGTACGGGATGGGCGCGTTGCGCCTCTCTTCCGTCTCCGCCCCGAGTGAGACGGTCATGTTCTTCGATTCGCGGGGGGGCTGGAACACGTGCGGCCTACACTCGGACGTGGTGGGCCGTCACAGCGGCGACGCGGTGGTCGCGAGCGCGGACGGCCACTCCTACTGGACCGACCCGAAGGCGCTGACCGCCCAGTACTGGGAGCCGGGGCACGCCGCCACGCCCGGAGGGGCATCGTGGATCGCCAGGGGTCCTGCTACAGGCGATGGCTGCACGGACTATGGCTGAGGGTAGGGCTCGCTGCCGCCGTGAGCGGCCATACGCGAGGTTGGCCTGCCTCCCCCCGCCCTCGGAGGGAGGCGGCGCGCAGCGCCGGAGGCGGCAAAGGGCGCGCTCGTCCTTGCCCCTCACCCTAACCCTCTCCCCGAGGGCGGGGAGAGGGAAACAGGGGTGCCACGGCGGGGCAGCCCGCTAGTGGTGGAACAGCCTCAGCCCCGTGAAGCAGAGCGTCATGCCGTACTCGTTGCACGCCTCGATGACCGCGTCGTCGCGCACCGACCCGCCGGCCTCGGCAACGTAGGAGACCCCGCTGCGCGCCGCGCGGTCGACGTTGTCCCTGAACGGGAAGTACGCGTCAGACGATAGTGCCACGCCGCTCACTCGGCCGAGCCACTCGCGCTTCGCGTCCTCACCGAGCGGCGCCGGCGGCTCCTCGAAGAGCGCGGCCTCGGTCGGCCCGAGCTCCCCGGCGATGTACTGGTCGATGGCGTTGATCTTGTCCGGACGCTTCACGCCGGGCTTGAACCGCAAGCCGAGAACGGTCGGGTGCTGCCTTAGCTGCCACGCGTCGGCCTTGCCCGCGGCGAGCCGCGTGCAGTGGATGCGCGACTGCTGCCCGGCGCCGAGGCCGATGACCTGCCCCTGCGCCGCGAAGCAGACCGAGTTCGACTGCGTGTACTTCAGCGCGATGGTCGCCACGAGCAGGTCGCGCACGGCGTTCGCCGGCAGGTCCTTCCTCGCGCTCACCACGTTCGCGAACAGCTTCGGGCCGATGGCCGCCGTGTTGCGTGCCTGCTCCAGCGTGACGCCGAACACGTCGCGCCGCTCAACCGTGCTTGCCGGCTCGTACTCGGGGTCGATCCTCAGCACCAGGTACTTGCCGTCGCGCTTGGCCTTGAGGATCTCAAGCGCGGCCGGCTCGTAGCCCGGTGCAATGACGCCGTCGGATACCTCGCGCTTGATGAGCTGAGCGCAGCTCTGGTCGAGGGTGTCGCTCACGGCTATCAGATCGCCGAACGACGACATTCGATCCGCGCCCCTGGCCCGAGCGTAGGCACACGCGACCGGTGACAGCTCCATGTCGTCCACGAACGACGCCGCGGCCACCGTGGGGCCCATCGGCACAGCCACGGCCGCTCCAGCGGGGCTGACGTGCTTGAACGACGCGGCCGCGGGCAGCCCGAGCGCGCCCTTGAGCTCGCGCACGAGCTGCCACCCATTCAGTGCGTCCAGCAAGTTAATGTAGCCGTCGCATGTGGCCCTCGCGGGCTTCTGATGCGGATTGAGGCCGTACCGTAGCTGCATCTCGCCGGAGCTCATGGCGACCATTCCCTTCGGGAGGGCTGTGTTCGTCCCTTGGCTGCGGCGCGCCTGCGGTCACGCACGCCCGAACACCCGCTTGGTGGTAGCGACGATCCAGTCCCAGTGCAGCCAAAGATGGACGACCAGCAGGGCGCATAGGCCGACGGCAAGCCACTTGTGGATGTCAGCCCAGTCGTGGCGGCCCAGGCCCCACAGCGCCCTCTGCCACTCCGGGCCGCCGGAGCCCCTCGGGATGACGAACCCGAGCAGGAAGCCGATGAACACGACCCCGAGCACCAGCGTGAACATCGCCAGGGCGATCCAGTAGTTGAGCACGTTGCGACGCATGTGACTTCCTAGGTACCCGGGCGCGGCGTGTGTAACAGGCGCCTCGCGGGAGGTGTCTACTGTGTAGGACGTTGGAGAAGAGCATGGCATTCCCTTGGCAGTGCGACCGGGGGTGACATGATGAGAGAGTCCCGCCCTCCCGCGTGGGCCGCTGCCGTGGTCCTCGCGGGAGCCGCGTGCCTGTCGGTGGCCCTCCTGGCCCCCGGCTGCCACATGCGCGCGGCCACCACCTCTGAGACCGGGCCGGCGCCGAGCCAGTTAACCGGCTCACTAGCTGCGGCGGACATTAACAGCACGCCGGCGGGGCCCCCACCGAAGAACCCCGTGCTCAAATGGCAGTATGGCGGGGGGATGAGCCTGCAGGGCGTGCCGGCCATCGCCCGAGATGGGACGATCTACGTCCTCTCGTCCGACACGGGGCTCAACGCGTTCTCGCCGGCAGGCGAGCGGCTCTGGTGGGTCGACATGCAGCCGCCCGCCGGTGCCAGCCCGCTGGTGCTTCCAGACGGGCGCGTCGCGGTCGTTTCAGGCAAGTCCGAGGTCTGTGCGGTGATGCCGGACGGCAGCGTGAGTTGGCGGGCGACCGTGGAGGTGCCGGAGGCTGGTGAGCACAGCGGTCTCAACGGCCTCCTCGCCTACGCGCCGGACGGCCGACTGTGCCTGGCCTCGTACGACGGAACGGCGGTCTGCCTACGCCCGGACGGCAGTGAAGCCTGGCGTTGGTCCGCCGGCAGCAAGCTCGTTATGTGGGGAGACATCGCGTTTCGCTCCGACGGCGATGTGCTGCTATCGCTGGCGGCGCAACGTGCGACCGGCCCGGAGCTGCACTCGATGATAGCCGCCATCGGCCCCGACGGGCAGGTCGCTTGGCGCGGCGATAACCTCCAGTCAGGCCGGCTCCAGGCCGCGGCCGACGGTTCAGCGATCGTGTGCGGCCGGGGGAAGCTCAGCATGGCCGGGCCCGACGGTGCCGCGACCGGGATAGACATCGCGGTGGGCGACACTGCCGCGATTGCGCCAGATGGGCGGGCGTTGCGCATTGCCAAGACAGGCCGCGTCACATGCGTCGACGAGTCCGGCGCCGAGCTCTGGGCCGCCGAGCTCGGGTACGCCCCCGACCAGGAGCACTCCGTCTGGTCCGTGAACCGAGTGGCCTCGGCCGCCGGCGACGGGACCTTCGTGGCCGCTGCCGGCCGACAGCACTGGATAGCCGGGCCCAAGGGCGGACAGGTAGCGGCTTACCCCGGGGAGTACGAGGGCCACGTGCTTGCCTTCGCGGCGGATGGTTCCGAGCTATGGCGGATCCCCGTCTCCGCGGCTGCGGGTGTTCCCGCCATCGGGCCGGATGGAACTGTCTACGTCGTTGTTGGCGGACGAGCCCTGTGCGCCATCGGCGAGGGCGGTCCGGGCACGACGGTGGCTGCGAAGCTCGGGAGCCCCGAGCTCGACACCGGCACGAACGCGCCTACGGTCATGTGGCGCGTGGAGCTGAGGCGCTGGACACGCACGCCGCCGTGCGTGGGTCCAGACGGAACCGTCTACGCGTTCGAGGACGAGATGAACAAGCCGCGCATGGTCGCGGTGAGTCCGAACGGCAACGTCAAGTGGCGGCATAGCTTCGGGATGATCCACCCTTCCGCTCCCCGCTTCGCCGCCGCCGGGACGATGTGGCTCCTGGACGGGCAGCGCCTCGAGAGGATGGACCCGGCCACCGGCGAGACGCGCGAACTCCCGGGGCCGGTCAACGGTTACCACGGGCCCTGGAACGTGGCGCCGTCGGGGACGATCTATGTCAGTCGCCGAGATCGCCTGTGCGCGATGGACCCCGATGGTTCGGTGCTCTGGCGGGCGAACACGGAGCTTGGGCCGGCATCGGCGCTGGTGGTCGCGCCCGACGGTACCGTCTTGTACGTGGCCGAGAAAGGCCCGGGCAACGGTCAGGAGCGCGAGCACTACGCGGTAGGACTGGCGCCCACCGGCGCCACGCTCTACGAGATACGTCTGCCCGCTAGGCCCATCCAGGGCCCGCTCCCGGGACCCGAGGGCTCGGTCTACGTCGTTCTCGAGGACTGCGCAGTGTGGCGGATCGAGCGCGACGGGGAAGTGTCTTGGCGGTCGGAGTACCCCAAGCGACCGGGCCCCCTGTACGATGTGAATGCTGCGACCGAAACTGAGACCGGGTCCCTGCTGATCCGGCGCCCCGAAGAGCTGATAGCCGTCGGGCCGGACGGGCAGGATCTGTGGCGCCGGGGCGAGGAGCAGGGGCTCTGGGACTGGTCGTGCGCGCTCCGACGGAATGGACTCACCTACACCGTCGGGGTGTACGGCAAGTCGAGCCGGCACTACATCACCGCATTCCGCCCTGACGGGTCGGTGAAGTGGCGCATGAACCCTCCTGACGGGCCGGTGTCCCCTGTGGCGGCCGGGCCCGAGGGCATGTTGTACGCCGTCGTGGGTGACGAGCTCGTGGCCTGGCGTGAACAGGACGAGCAGCGGTAGGAGAGCGCGGATGCGACGCCTAACGGCGGGTCGGCCGGCTGTGGCCATAGCCTTCGCTCTCATGGCGGCCTCAAGCGCCGGCACCTCTGAGGAGGGCGACGGCCGGGGCATCGCCGCCCCCGAGGTGCTCTGGCGGGTCCCGCTTCCCACACCGTCAGGCCTGGCGTGCACCGTCGGCTCGGAGATGGTCGCCGTCATGCGGGGCACCGAACCGGTGGCGCTCTACGACGCCGATGGGCCCGTACTCTTGGACAGGACCCTCGAGCCGTCAGCCGTTGCCGTACACGGCGATGTGCTCTACACGACCAACTACAACCGGGTCAGAGCGCTGTCGCATAAGGGCGAGGAGCTATGGTCGTTCGACGTCTGGGAGCATGCTCCCGAGAAGCCAGCGGAGGGGACCTACCCGGAGGTCAGTCACCCGGTCACCGGAGCCGACGGAGCCGTCTATCTCACGACAGGCATCGGCTACGCCTACTGCCTCGAGCCGGACGGAACGCTTCGGTGGGTGCGTCCCTCGGGCAATACACACTGTCTGGAGCCCTTTCCCCTCGGTGACGACGCGCTGGTGGTGTTCGGACTCGAGGGCCCGCCCACGATCCTGACCCCCGACGGCCCACTCCCGTGGCCCGAGGGAGTCGTCGCTCCCCGCTCCGACTCCCTCGCCGGGTCAGCGGATGGATGTCTCTTGGTGCCGAGACGTCGGGCTCTTGCCGCCTACCGCCAGGACGGCTCGCTGGCATGGGCCCGCGATCTGCCGGGCCTGGAGCTTGGTGGTCGAAACGAGGGATCGGGTGCGTCGGTCGGCCCGGGTGGCCGGATCTACATCGGAGCAGGGCGCGCGCTGTGCTGTCTGTCCCCTGACGGCGGCGTCCTCTGGTGGGCACCGACCGAGGGCGTGGCTCTCGAGAGGCCCCTCATTGGGCGCGACGGTGCGATCTACGTCGCGACACGCCAGCGGGATCCAGAGGCATGGCGCCTGGAAGCGTTTGACCACGGCGGTCGCGCCCTGTGGCGCATGGACCTGCCTCACCTCGTGTACAACCACTACTTGGTCATCGGCGCGGACGAGGTGCTCTACGCCGTCCTGTCAACAGGCGGGCCGTTAATTGACCTTGAGCTGATAGCGGTCGGCCAAGCGCGGACGGACGGCGCTCACCCCGGCGTACAGCTCCTGCCTGACCGGTCGGGCGAGGCGGACCTCGAGCGGGAGGGCCTCGCCGAGTCACCTTGGCCGTGCGTGGGCCGCGATGCCCGGCACTCGGGAAGAGGGGACGGCACGGTGATCGCGAGTCCGCGCGTGAGGTGGCAGTTCGAGACCGGAGCCCCCGTGAGAAGCAGCCCAGTCATAGCAGCCGACGGACTCATCCTCTTCGGGTCGAACGACGGGCACCTCTACGCAGCGGATCGCTCCGGAAATGAGCGCTGGTCCTACCAAGCCGGTGCGATGATCCTGGGAGGGGCCGCCGTAGCGTCGAATGGGGTCATCTACGTAGCGTCATACGATGGGCGCCTCCACGCGCTGTCGCCCGGAGGGCTACCGCTGTGGACGTTCGACACGGGGGCACCGGTTTGCGGCTCCCCGGTCGTGGCACGCGACGGCACTGTGCTGATAGGCAACCGTTCCGGGAGCCTCCACGCCGTGTCGCACCTAGGCGAGCCGGTGTGGACCTTCGAGGCCGTTGGGGCGATCGACTCAGCCCCAGCGATAGGCCCGAACGGGAGCATCTACGTCGCTGCCACCTCGGCGGGCTGGCAAGGGACTCTCCACGCGGTGACGCCATCGGGCGAGGGCGTCTGGCAGGTTGCGACGGACGCGGCGGTCCACTGCGCCCCGTCGGTCGGGCCCGACGGAACGGTGTTCGTCGGAGACGACTCCGGCATCGTCTACGCGGTGAGCCCTACCGGTGACGTGCTGAGGCATTACGGCAAAGAAGGCCCGCTCGGCCCATTCCTTGCGATCGACCACCATGGACGAGTGCTCGCCGAGGACCGACACGGAAATGTCGTGGCCTACGCTGGCGGGCACGGCTCGTCCGATCGCGCACAGAACCAGGACTGGGAGCTGCCGCCCGGCAGCCCGGTGATCGACTGGTCGGGGGCCGTCTTGGCCTGCGCGAACGGCTTACGTGGGGGCGAGCTGTGGCGCATTACCGACCGGAGCCGCCCGACCAAGCTCCTCGAGGCCCCGAACTGGATCCTTAGCCAGCCGGCGATCGACTCCGACGGCACGGTCTACGTCGGCTGCCAGGACGGGCGCTTGTACGCGGTGGGGGAGTAACGGTCGCCCGGGAGCGTGCGTAAGGACGGGACGATCGAATGGCGCATGGTGACGCGTAACGGAGATGCAGAGCTCAAGCCCGGCGTCTACGGCCTGATCGTTGTAGCCACGCGTACCAGCGTCTCAGCTTGCGAGGAACTGCCGTGCCCCTACAGCGTCCTCGCCCTGGCGTTTCCGACTCCGCGTGGGGGCGGGGGGCCCCAGAGGGCGACCTCGGTCACGGCGGAGTAGTGGTTCTCCGGCTTGGACAGATGCGTGAAGGTGATGCGGACGCGGTCCGTCGTCACCTCGTCGAAGCTGATCCGGTTCTCCTTGCCGCCGACGGCCTCGGGCGGGTCCATGGCGGGATTGCTCACCTCGACCCACCTGTCGCCGACCTGGTACTCAACCTTGACCGACCTGGGCGGCCAGCAACCCGCCCCGTCCGCGAACACGAACAGCCCCACTGCGCGAATGGGCACCGCCCGGTCGAGCCGGAGCTCCAGCCAGTCCTCGGCGTTGGGCGACTGCCAGCACGTCCACCGGTTCGAGGGCTGCGACTCCCAGCCGATGATCCCGTCTATCGCGCGGTCGGGCGGGTCGGGGTTGAAGCTGTATGACGCCCACGGGAACACGCTGACCGTCTTGTCGAGCACGAGGTTGACCAGGCCGTCCCCTGTCTTCCCCGGCGCGTAGGACAGCCCGGCCGGCAGCTCCTGGCGCGCCGCGTCGGGCCAACTGCCCGCCTCGGGCCCGCCGACGACCGGGAAGACGCTCACCCGAAGCCGCGCGCAGCCCATCGGAATGAGCGTGATCTCCTCCTCCGTCTGCTCCGTGTAGACCGGGCTCGGGCCCAGGGCGCCGCAGGTGTTGTTGAAGAGCCGCCACTCGGGGATTCGGCGGCCGTGCGCCACCAGCTTGATCGGCGTGCCTTCGGCGGTGAAGGGCTGGAGCGCGGCGAGCTCGCCGGCGACCTCTTCCTTCACGCCAGAGCCCAGCACCAGCCCGTAGTTCCAGGGCGAGCTCGGACGCACTTCCCAGTCCGGCCACGCGTCCGTGCCGCCGCACCGCGTCCACTCCTCGTCGATCGCGAGCGAGTACCACAGCGGCCCGCGACGCACCGAGACAGCCCCACGCTGCTCCGGCCACGACCTGACGGCGATCTCCATCGGAACGGTGAGGACGACCGTGTCGCCGTCGCGCCACTCGCGCTCCAGGGCCACGTAGGACGCCGCAACGCAGTCGGCCTCGACTGTGGCGCCGTTGACCGCGACCCAAGCGTTCTCGCACCAGCCCGGTATGCGGAGGGTCAGCGGGAACGCCGTCGGCTTGTCGCACGACAGCCTGAGCGTGACCGTGTCGCCGAAGGGGTAGTCGGTCTGCTCCGCGATGCGGATCTCCGTGCCGTCGCCGACCTTGGCGCTGACCTCGCACGGGGCATACAGCACCGCGGCGAGTCCGTTGCCCTGAGTCGCCATCCACAGGTGCTCCGTGTAGTACGGCCAGCCCTGCGCCACGTTGTGCTGGCAGCACCGGTAGGCCTCGCCCGGCGAGTACGCGACCTGGAAGCCCTGATTCTGGAACTCGTGCGCGCCGCCCGCGTCGCAGAGGACGAGGTTGGGGGCGGTGAGGTAGTGGATGCCCTTGAAGTCGGGCGTGTAGGCCGCCGGAAACGAGTTGAGGGCGGCCTCTTCGCACCGGTCGGCCCACTTCGGATCTCCGGCGACGATGAGCAGCGTCTCGCAGCTATTCATGAACTCCACGATGGAGCACGTCTCCGCCGCATACTGCGGCCCGGTGTGCCCCTCGCGGGAGTTCTCATCGGCCGCGAACATTGCGCCCGGCACGCGCCCATATGTGCCCCACACCTGGTTGTAGACGCGGTTCGTGGCGTCGAGGTCGAACGGGTCCTTCGACTGCATGTAGAACTCCGCCGGCCCGCGGAAGCTCTGGCAGATGTTCACCCCGTGCGGGGTCGGCAGGCCGTGGGTCCAGTCAGCCGTGCGCCGGTGAATGCGCTCCGCGAGCTCGAGCAAGTAGGGCTCAGCGGTGCGGTTGTAGAGCCAGTAGACGCTCCACAGGTTGTCGCCCCCGCGGATCTGCTGCCACGAGCCGGGCAAGAGCGTGTCCTCCGGCTTAGCGAGCTCCCAGCGGAAGTAGCGGTCCATGAACCGGATAACGCGCTCGTCGCCGGTGGCCTCGTACCGCGCCTGCATAGCGTAGAGGATGACCATGTTCGGCCAGACGTCGTTGCCATCGCGATTGGGCAGCGGGCCGAACCAGCCGTCGTCCTGCTGGTGCGACACGATCGCATCGAGCCAGCGCTCGGCATCGGCGACGATCTTCTCGTCGCCGAGCACGTAGCCAAGGTCGGTGTAGCCCTTGAGCCAGTACGGCAGCTCCTCCCACCCGGCGCCGTCGCCCGTCATCCAGGCGCTGTCGTCGCGGCACCAGTGGCTCACCTCGGGCAGATGCCCGACCATGCCGTGCGCCATGAGCATGAGCTGGTGCCTCAACCACCCGCGCGGCTTGACCGCTCCGATGGGCAGCTTCACAAGCGGAGTCGGCGCGAGTGGCGCCCGGTTCGCGACGTAGAAGCTCTGTCCGCCTATGACGGCGGGCCTGAGTGAGACTGTGACCTTCACGCTGGTATCGACTCCTCCGAAGGCGGTGGTGGCAAGGGCGGTGGCAAGGGCCAGCGCGCACGAGAGCGTGTGGCGATCCGTTGGCATGGTCAGCCTCCTGTGATTCCGTGCAGGGCATGCTATTCCGGTCGCGCAGTGTGACCCCTGCCGAGCCGACAGGACTTGGCTCGAGACTGGCGAACTCGAAGTCAGTGTACATAGATCGGTTGCGCCCGTGGGCGGGTGGATGCCGATGAAGATCGCTAGCGGTACGAGGGCCCTGGACGTCGAGGAGCTAGGGGTCAGGCTTCTTGTAGATCTCCTGGCGGGCATGGGGTGGAGGTGGCAGGTTCCGCGTCACCCCGAGGTGCCCACCGACAGGTCCCACATAGACGGTGAGATAGAGCTAAGGAACCCCGATACGGGTCAGGGGTGCCTCCAGTACGTGAAGGTCCAGGTCAAGGCGACGGCTTCGGGCGACCCGCTGTCTTGTGACGTCGCCCTCGAACACCTGGCGTGCTGGCGGCAATCGAACGTGCCGGTGATACTCATTCGCCCATGCCTCGCGACTAGAGACGTGTACTGGAAGTCGGTTGACGAGATCACACCGGGCCGAGGCGAGAAGACACGAACGGTGCGGTTCGATCCCGAGCTGGATTCGTTGGCATCACAAACCGCCAACGAGCGGCTGCAGGAGTTGGCGGTGGCTGGGGCTTCGGAGGAGGGGCGCAAGGCGATTGCGCTGGCCAACTGCCGAGCGAGGCTGCAAGAGGCCCGTAAGGCGCACGCTGATCACCAGTTCCACAGGGCAGCGCAGCTGGCGCTGAGAGCGGCAGCCTCGGCCGAAGCCGGTGGTGATCCAGCACTGCAGGCGCAGTCGCTTATGATCAGAGCGCGGGCCCTGCGCCTGGCCCTTGAGCAGAGCGGCGGTCCGGCCAGCGACCCGTCGTACGCTGCAGTGCGGGCCTCCCTGGACCGGGCGGCCGGACTCGGCGCTCGCAGGGCGCAGGTGTTGGTTGAGGAGGCGGTGCTGGCAGGCTATCGGGGCGACGACCAGACCGCGCTCGCGCTGGCTACGCAGGCGAGCGCGCTTTCCGGAGCTTCCGCTGACGACCACGCGGAAGCCCTCGCAGTACGCCTCGGGGCCGCAAGGAGGCTAGGTCTCCCTGAAGAGGTGCGGTGCGCGGCTTACAGCGTCGACCAGGTCTTGCAGAACTGCAGTGCTGACGTGGCCGTGGGCCTAGACGTGGACTGCGTGCTGGCTGGGACTGAACTCGACGAGCTGGACCATCAGCGGGTCGACTGCTGCATTGCCCGGATCGCAGCGGCGGTGGGGGCGGGGAAGCTCGCGCAGAGTTGGGGCGTGTGGCACCTCGAGCGTCTCGCGCGAGGGTTGAGCCAGTCCCTCAGCAACGCCGCGCACGGCCTGCACGTGCTCGAAGCGGCGGTGGCGCTCGCGGGTGCGTCCGGCGACCGAATCGATCGCTACAGGCTGACCCTTGCCCTGGCCGAGTCGGAGATCACCGCGGCGCGGTTCCACAGCGCGCTTGGCCACCTGGCAGACGTGCTCAGCGCGGCCGCCGGGCCTGAGGGCGCTCTGGGTCTCGCCGCCACGGAGCGGGCGCACCTACAGGTGGCTGGCCTGTTCGCGCGAGGGCGGGCACTGGCCGCCCTCGCCAACGACAGGACGGCTGTAGGAGAACCCGAGGCGACTACCCTCTTGGCGGAGGCGAGTAACGCCCTGGAACAGGCTAGCGCGCTCATGCGCGAGCGCTGGGGGGAGCTTCGCGGTGACAAGGCGGAGATAGCAGCCGCCATCGCTCTCTGGGAGGCGAGGCTGTGTCTCTGGACGGGTCGCATCGCTGAGGCGCTGGGACACGCCCGAGCTGCCACCTTCCATGTTGGCAGCTCGCGGAGTCCGTCGGCCGCACAGACCGCCGCCGCGGTCCGGGGGCTGGAAGGTGAGTGTCTGCTACTGACCGGGGACGTGGATCCCGCGCTGCGTGCGGCTCTCGGGGCCGCGAACGCGCAGGAGGCCGAAGTACCCGTTCGGGAGCGCGCGCGCTCCCTCATTGCGTACGTCGAGGGGGTGGTCATGCCCACACGCGCCTGGTTCGCCGGGGAAGACGCGAGTGGCATCGGCCAGCGCGTTCACGAGGCGCGGCTTTGCGACGCGGTGGCGGCACAGACGCGCCCGCTCGCGGCGTGGTGGGACGAGTGGTATGGCCACGGCGGCGGCCGAGCCTCGGAGATACTCGACTTCTGGGGCCGGGGGGGGTTCGCACGTGTGGCCGCCGCAGTCCGCGAGATGCCATACCACGCGATTGTCGTAGGAGCGGCCTCGACCGACGAGATCCGCCGATGGGCTAGCGTGTTCTGCCCGTGGTTCGACACGGTGGTCGTCCTGTGGAAGGGCCCGCTGTGCTCGGGCATGACCATGACGCCCGTGCAAGCTGACTGGGGCGGCCCGGAGGCCTTCGGGGGGCACGGCTACGCGGTGGCCGCAGGAGACCAGTGGCGGCCATCGGATTCCGACCCCTGGGACCGCTGGGCGCCGGCACTGGCCTGGGCCAACATCCTCCCTGAGGAGGTCGGGTCGATGCTGGCCGGCGAGGGCCTGCATCTGGTGCGGGACGGCAGGCTGCTGGTGTGTCCCGCGCCCTTGGTCGGGTGCACCCAGACCGCTGTCGGCTGGAGTGATGGGCTGCTGACACGGGACCTGCTTGGGGGGGTGCCGATCGTTGCCAGGGGAGGCCCACCGGGGGAAGACAGCGGCCACCCGGCACCTCGGGTCCTAGACGTCGGCAAGGTCACGCTTCCGTACATTAGCGGGGTCAGGCTCGATGATCTGTCCTCGGTGCTTGGCGACCTGGGTGAGTCCCTGCGCCCGTTGCGGGACGTCCTTCTGAGAGCCATATCCACTGGCGCGCTCCGGTGGGAATCGTGGGACACCGTCGCTCTCATTGACGACGAGATCCGCGCAGCGCAGGAGGTCGCGCGCGCTGCGATGACAGCCGCATCGCGGCATGGGTCCGGGTCGTGGGGAATGTGCCGGGTAGATGGTTCATTGGAGGCACGCCAGCGGGCAGCGCCCGGGCCTGGCCGAGAGCCATCCACGGACCGGCTACGCTCACTGTGCGAGGCCTGCTCCGGGCAGACACCGTGGGCCGTCTATTGCCGCCTCATGGACATGGGAGGGACGCTCAGGTGGACCAACCCCCTGGACAACCCAAGCGTACCGGACCCCAACCCCACCGCCCGACCGGCGTTGCACTCGTGGCTGTGCCCAGGTGACGCCGGCTGGCTCATACCAACGGTGTTCCTACCTGAGGACCCGTGAGTGGGGGCGCATCGCCCAAGCTCCGCGTGTCGCACCACACCGACAGCTCCTCGACCCCCACCGCCCCGCCCTCCGCGGCGAAGCTCAGCTTACCTGTGCGGTGGTCGTAGGCCCGTGCGCTGAATGCGTAGCGCTCGTTCAGGAAGCACTCGATGAGGCTGCCCTGGGCGAAGGCGACTAGCTCCACGGGTTCGCCGTCGGGAAGCTCGCACGAGCGGCCGTAGCTGAACGTCGCCCCCGCGATCTCACACCAGTCGCCCGCGGGCCTGACGGTCAGCCGGTAGCCGCTGCCGGGCCCGTCCTGCTCGCGGAAGCCAACGGTGGCCGACGCGCCTGCCGGGATGCTTAGCCGGCACTGGAGGAGGTAGTTGTCGGGGACTTCGAGCGTGAGCGGCTCGGCGCCGGGCGCGATCTCCGACGCGGGCACGCTCGTCACCTCACTGCCGAACACCTCCACGCATTCGGGCACCGGACGGAAGCCGAGCACGCCCTCGCGCACCTCGTGCATCTCGCGCGGTACGCACTGGTCCCCGCCCCAGCACAGCCCGCCGCCATCGCGCTCGCCCTCGAGGTCGCGCAGCCACCCCACGAGGATGTGCCGCTTACCGTCGAACATGCTCTTGGCGGCGTAAAGGATCGTCGTGTCGACCGCGCGGCTCTCGGGGTGGATCCACGGGCCCCGAAGGTGCTTCGCGTAGCAGTAGTCTGTGGTGCCCGCGGACGGCGAGTAGACGAGGTACCACGTGTCACCGATGCGGAACAGGTCGGGGCACTCGTGCGGGCCGAGGGTTCCCCCGAAGAGCGGCTCCCGCTGGGTCCAGTGCACGAGGTCCGTTGATGTGGCGACTCCGGTCACGCACCCGGAAGTCCTCGCGTCGCGCGCGCACAGGAGCATCTGGAACTCGCCGGTCTCGTCGTTCTTGAACACGAACGGGTCACGCCATTCGCGGCCGCCGTTGTTCTCGTAGATCACCCCGTCGGCCATGAAGGTGTCTTCGGGATGCTTCGTCCACGCGATCAGGTCCGGGCTCGTCGCGTGCATGATGTGCTCGCGGCCCTCGGGGTGCTCCGGGTTGAAGCCGGTGTAGAAGATGTGGAACGTCCCGCCCGACTCGATCACGCTGCCGGTGAACACGCATCCGCCGTCGGGATCCTCGGGCCTGCCAAGGGGGAGAGCGATGGGCAGCTCCTCCCACTGCACCAGGTCGCGGGACACGACATGCGCCCACGGTGTGCCCCCCAGCCCGGCCAGCAAGTAGAACACGTGGTACTCGCCGTTCCAGTAGAACGGGATCGCGTCGGCGAGCGCGCCCTGCTCTGGCCGGTAGTGCACCGGCGATCGGTACGGCTCCGGAAGATCGGGCCCGGGCGCGAACTCATCCACACCGCTCACAGCGGCCACCTCCGTGTCTGTCAGTGCCCTGTCCCACAGCGCGGCGTCAAGCACCTCGCCGGCAAAGATGCGGCCCTGCACGACCTGCCCGCGGTCGGTTTCCGCGCCGATCAGCACGGGCTCCGCGTTCTGGGTGAGTGCGCCGCCCTTCCAGCGCTTCCTGGCCACGGCCTTTCCATCACAGATGAGCTCGAGGACGCGACCGTCGTACCTGCCAACGAGCGAGTGCCACGCGGTGCGGTCAATGTCCGACACGGGGAAGCTCACCATCGCGAAGCCACGCTCGGAGTGCAGCTCGAAGCCGATATCGCCT
>Ga0315279_10006284_pt1 | contig 15036 bp, 12 predicted proteins | sample YL17G06_20_MG_FD_203694 | JGI IMG/M metagenome (GOLD analysis project Ga0315279, IMG submission 203694) | Sediment microbial communities from Yellowstone Lake, YNP, Wyoming, USA - YL17G06_20 | ecosystem: Environmental > Aquatic > Freshwater > Lake > Sediment | place: USA: Wyoming | collected... | reverse complement strand
ACGAGACCAGGGTTATGCTTTTTTGGATAGCTACTCGATTGATGACTTTTCCTAGGAAGTCATAGAAATCGTTCTGGTCTTTTGTTCTGATCTTGAGAAGCATGTCCCATTCCCCCGTGATTATGTCCAAACTCTCGACTTCCTTGTGCTTTGCCAGCTCTCTCACTATTTGCGTCTCGTACTTCGACCAATCATGCTCGTACTCTAACGGAGACACGTTGATCAGGACGTACGCGCAGAACCCTTCTTCGATTTTTGAGAAGTCAAAAACGGCTTTGTACGTTATTATTGCGCCTTCTTCCTCCAGCTTCTTTATGTTGTAATGAATGGTCGTCGAAGGTTCGTCAACAGCTTTGGCAATTCTAGATATCTGAGGCGTGCAATAGCCTTCCTTGAAGAGTCTAATCAGCTTGGTTTTTATGTCTTTCATAGTATTGAATAGCCTTCAATTTTTTAAGAATTTTTCGCAAGATCTTCGAATGTTCCGCCGACACATAGTTATCGATGATAGACCATAAGGCTCGTCAGGGTCGATCGATTGATTTCCGCTAAAAAAAACAAAAAGGGAGAAAGATTTCAATGAATCGCAAACTATTATGCTTAGGTTTGACAATCGTAATGACGCTTAGCATATTGATTCCGATAGCACACGTAAGCGCTGCAGGCATACCAAACCCCGACCAGTTGTATGAGGTTACAATCGCCACACCTGAAACTACTGATCCGCACTGGGCGTACGACACATCAAGCGCACAGTTGATTCAGAACGTTTATGAACCACTTCTACTGTTCGACGGAGTCAAAACTGACAGTTACATTCCATTGATTGCTGACTGGTGGCCAGGATTCGGCGTGAATCCTGGTAACATTATAACACCCATAAAGCCCGGCTGGAACGGAAGTAGTGAAACTTGGCTCTTCCACATACGGACAGGCATTAAATGGCAAGAAGCAAAGTATGGAACAGTCACATGCGACGACGTTGTGTACACGATCAAGAGAGGCTTGGTGTTCGATCACACCAACGGTCCGATGTGGATGTTCTGGGAACCATTACTCGGAGGAGCAAGTTCATACGACTATGACACTGATGGAGACGGCGACGTAAGCGCAACTGAATACTTGGCGTTGGCTGCAGATGTAGACAAGGTCGTACAGACCAATGGCACACACGTTTGGTTCAACCTCTATCCAGGTGGCTATGCACCGTTCCAACAGATTTTGGAGCAAACATGGGCAGCCATAATGTGCAAGCAGTGGTGCATCGATCAGGACTTATGGAAAGGAAACATTAATGACTATACTGACTTCAAGAGACAATGGGACCTACCATCGCCAGGCCCGCTGATGGAAGGTACGCCAAAAGCCATGGGAAGTGGCCCATACAAGATGGCAGTTTTCAACCCCGATCCCAACACTGGCTACTACACTCTGGAGAAATTTGATGACTATTGGAGGGGTTGGAGTGGGAAGCACCTTACTCGTTACACCATGAAGAACGTTGCAGAATGGGCAAACAGAAAGGCACAATTCTTCTCAACAGACCCGACATTGCAGGCAGACTTCGCCCAAGTTAACAGAGCTAACACACCGGAACTCCACGTGGACTCTGACAAGGACGGACCGACTCTAGCAGGCTTCAGAATTGTTTATCCCGAAGCTCCAAGTCAAGCTTTGGACGCCTTCTACTATACCTTCAGAGTTGCAGATGGCAGCCCATACACGCCCAAAGTCGGAACTACGGACAAGCCTGATCTGTTGACGGACAGGCATATGAGACTGGTATTGAGCTATCTGTTCAACGCCTCGCAATACATACAGGACGTGTTCCTCGGTGAGGCAGTACAATCTCCTGTGTGCATGCCGAAAGGTACGCTGTACTGGAACGGGTCAAAGCCAATGTACAACATTGACATTGCAAAGGCGCAGGCAAACTTAGACCTTGCGTGGGGCGGCGAAGTCAAGAGCAAAGGTCTCATTATGAAGCTAGCATACAACACTGGCAACACGGCGAGACAGACACTCTGCACGATGCTTGCCTACGGCCTAACGAACCTGCTAACATGGGGCCCCAACGCAGTTGTTGACTGCCAACCACTTGGAGTTCCATTTGCCACATACATGACCGAAATGAGAGCCAAGAAAGTGCTTCTCTTCTCAGTAGGATGGCAAGCTGACTTCCCGGACCCACACAACTGGTTCACACCGTTCATGTCCCCGACAGGAACGTACGCCTCACGCCAGAACGTCGTATACGGTCTGAATCCGGAGTCGATGAACTGGCCCGCAGGCGCAAAGATTCCACCATACACTGACGCCATCGGACAATTCGTTCCACAGATCAACAACACCTACATCCAGAGCGTTATCTTGAAGGGTGTGGGAATCGCAGACCCGACAACGAGGGAAAAACTGTACAACGAGTTGTTCGACATCTACATTGCAGAAGCCACACAGCTGCCAACTGTTTCCGCAAGGCGCCGACACTACGAAAGAACATGGGTCCACGGATACAGCGGCACCTACAACGAGAACGCAATATCCCCAGGATACTACGCCTACACCTTGTACAAGGAGGCAGCAGGAACGGTCTTCTCAGTAGACGTCTCAGCAACTGAAACTATCGCCAACGTAACTGTCGCCTACCCGTTCATACAAGACTTCAACGGCGAAATGAGAGTGAAAGGCAAGGCAGCATTCATAAACTACAGCATACACGTGAAATACGTCACCGGAGAACAAGACATACAGGTGCTAGTGGCTCTTAAAAGAACTGCTGACGACGGGACGTACTTCTTCCCGATACTCAAAACCATAACCATAGGTCCTACCGACAGAGACTACATGGACGAGTTTGACTGGTATGAAGCAAGCGGCATGACTTCAGGCAACTACACGATAAGCCTGTACGCAAGCCCAGTCGCGTCTGGCGGAAACGACGTTGAAGACACAAACCTCGCCAACAACCTCGCCAACGAAGCACACACAGTCAGGACAAGAACATGGAACGTGGACATGGACGGCACCGGGAAGATCGACATCCTGGACATATTCGTGGCCGCATCGTCCTTCGGCGCCATACCGGGCCAACCAAGATATGATGCAAGAGCAGACATCAACGGCGACGGACTGATCGACATCAGAGACATATTCCAGATCGCAAGAGCCTTCGGAAAATCCTTCACAGACGTATACCACCTATAGGCAAGAACCATCAAAACACAATCTAAACCCCCCTCTTTTTTATTGAATCGAAAACGGGAAGACCAAATAGGATTCTGCCAAACATGTGCAAGCTAGCTAAAATAGTGTGTTGCATGAACCTCAACTGCAAACGGCGCGCGCGAACGAAGGTATCATCTTTTTCTGGGAGTCGATTGGACAGCCTTTGGACGAACTTGATGCAGAGTTTACCCATTTCAGAGAATCAGGCATTTTTGAAAGGACCAAAGGCATGTTGATTGGAAAATTCAGAGACGAAGTGTCTGACTCATCAAGCAAGATCGGCCAAATGACTAGAGACAGGACCGATGAGATTAGAGGACTCGTCATGGATATAGCGGCAGGCTACAATTTTCCGATCATCGGAAACATGGATTTTGGCCATCACCCCTAATTTGCCGTTACCGACCGGCATCAAAACTGCAATGGACACTGATGGAATGAAAGTCTGGCTGAAAGAGTCTTACGTCAAATAGCCCCGCTTTTTTTGCGGGGGGGCTTCTGTAACTTCAAAAACTTTGATCGCGCGCGCCTTTCTTTTTAAGCTGTGCCTTTAACGTGTAATGTTGAGATGGGTCGTGTAACACTAGATTTATTAGTGCCATGGTCGGAGGATGCCAGTTAAAGTGCGCTCTGGTTTGGCCGAGTGCAAGGTTGAGTTCCCGTTGGATGGAGCTTCTTGAACAGGACCGGAAAAGCTAAATCTAGTTCGCGCGCGCTAGTTCTTGGCTCACATAATGCGTTGGCTTCCTATTGGACACACCTTCAGGCATATGCTGCATGCTGGTCGAGTGCTTAGGTATTGAGAACAAGAAAACTTGTTGAGTTCGTAGTGGGATTCGCGACTTGGCTTCTTTAGCGCGCTCGCTGGGCACAAGGATATGCATGGGTTCTGGCAGGTTTCACAGAAATTCTTGTTTATGGGCTTGTCAGGTTTCATTTCTGCGTTGGTCACTATAGCTGCCAATCGTAATCTCGGCCCGAACTGTTGCGTTATGAGCAGACTGTTATAGCCTAGGACCCCAAGACCAGCCTGAACAGCCATGTGTTTTAGCGACAACAAGCCCATAAGATAACGTGTATCCGTTCCTCCCGTTGAAGCCATCTGATGATAGGCTTTGAAACCTTTCTTCTCAAGAAACCTTGCAATGGAATATCCTATCCTGTCAAGGTCCTGCGAAATGAAGGTATTGTGCCCTCGGAACATTTCCTGTCGTGGAGATGCTGCAAAATGCTCTCCCTGGATAGGTAGGAGGTCCGTCTGAGCGTCGAGCATCTTCATCCCAATGACAAAAACAGATTTCGCACTTGGCAGGACATCTTTAGGTCGATGCCCCGATGGCGCATCATCAAATGCATCGGCGGAGGCAACTCCAAAAATGTCAGCTCCTAGGTGTGTTGCCATTTCTTGTACCTCTTCCTTCAGACCCATCAACTTCACGCATCCAGCAGCGGATGGCTTTCAGAAGGGATAAAGGTTTTCGTCTATTGGGTTTGGGATAAAACTTCACCTTTTTATCAGTTACTCCTCACCCTCTTCCATCTAACCCTTTTCTGCATGGTAATCATGGGTTTTCCTGCTTTTTTTGGGGTCTGCCAAGGAGGAAAAACTGTTTTCGGGGAGATCGGGATTCCGCTTCGGGTAAAAAGGAGCGCACTAGATTAAGTTTCTCAACAGAAATAATTCTATCTGTTCTTCCGAAACGTTGCCCTCAAGTCTTCGTCCGGAATCAGTCATCAACGTTGGAAAAGACTTTACTTTTCGAACCTCTTCCTGCAATGCTCTGCGAACCAGATTTTCCCTAGTTACATCGATGATTTTGAGTTCAAAACCATGTTTTTCGCAAAGTCTCTTCACAGTCTCCAAAACTGCCCTCTGTTCATCCGGCAAAACGTAACCATGTTGTGTCTCAGTTCTGGTTTCGTATATTGTATCCCACGCGTCACGCATGCGTGAAAAACCCCTACTCGCAGGACTATCGCGGGAGGGCGGAACTAGATGTGATTCTCTCACTGAAGTCTCGCCCACCACAATCTTTTTGCTCTTGACATATATGGTGGCACTCTTGTTTGTCACAATCTTTCCCAACATTGCGATGAGGCAATCACTCTCTTAAGAGTTTTCTAGCGCGCGTTAAGGAAAAAGAAGGGGAAGAAGTAGAGGTAGTCCATTGTTTTTGATGATAAAGTAGGGGTTTGGGTTTGGGATAAAACTTTACCCTTGTCCCTCATTTCCTTCTTCAGAACCCTAATTCCCTTCGCATCTAAACTGTGTATCAGCTGCCATGTCTTTCTTTTATCGGGTTCTGGAAGCTTCACACGTTCGGGTCGAGAGTTGTAGCCAATGAAAACCGCCCTGGGCTTAATGCTTACTATCCGTTGAATGAAAATGCCCAAGTCAAAGTCTAGGATAGGTTCAACTGTGACTACCTTCTTATCCCATTTCAGATGGAGAAAGGCTTCATATCTCTCCGAGGGCTTGGGAGCTTGCGAAATCTGACCGTATTTACCGTCTCGATCGATGTCTAATGCTGCTCTATATAGTTGTTAATCATGTCTGCAGCTTCTGAAAACGATTTGTATGTTTTGCTCAAAGAAAGGAAAACGTGGCCGTGAATTATAGCAAGACGTGAACGATCGATCTGGGGAAGAATGAACATACCAGAACATCAAATATCTACAGGTGAAAAAAAGGGAAGAGAGAGGTTCTATTGAAGACTGAACCAGAAGACGTAAGAGTAGACTTCATCCCATGAACTCGGTGCATCGGCAGACGCTGCGTTTTCGTAGAACCTCATCCTGCTTTGAGAGCTAAAATAGTGGCACAGGACGCTAAAGGACTGGGTGCCTGAGCAAGACTTTGTGTAGCCCACGTCGGCTATGCCAATACCTAGATAGGATATTGTGAATCGGAAGCCCGTGCCAAAGGTTCCTGACCAAGAATATGCTATTTCCACCTCTACCTCCCTATTGGCAGAAATGTCCCAGAAATTCCTACAAGCTCCTCGTTGGCCAGTTTTGTCTTCGATGTATGTATCAAAGCCAGGCTCGCTCAGGATGTCCGCTCGGGATAGCGCAACCTGATAATGGTTTTCATAACTGACGAGTTTGCATTCATAGTATTCCTTACCCGTAAATGGATTGAATACATACGTCACGTCCCAAGTAAAACTGATCGCATTGCCAATGACAGTGTCACCCACTCCAGGCCCCATATCAGAGGGATCATGACTTTGTGAAGAAGTATATGATGTCGCGTAACTTGATGACCGCGTTTGGTAACCGATTGCAACAACGCCCAGGGTCATGCTGCTGAAGGATATTGTATCAGTTACGACGCGTGTTGTCTTTATTCGTTGATAGCTTCGATCGCCATATGGATCATACAGAACTGCACTGGGGACAAATTCGGTTTCAGTGAATCTTCCCAAATACTCTCTTTGGATGCAAGTTTTCATGACAGGTGGACCTCTTGTTGATAGTGCAAGACCTAGTTGGAGAAGAGGTGCATTGAAGGGGAGATTCAAAAGTGCCAATACTGCGAAAGCTCCGACAATCGATCTACTGATTCTGTTAACCATTTCAAGATCACTGGAATGTTTATATAGAGGTCAACCAGATTTAACATTTGTGGTTGTAACCATGCGGACTAATAACATTCTTCTGCTAGTCAGTGTTTCTGGCTTGGTTCTGATACTAGCTGTTAACGTTGTCTTTCCGCCATTTACATCGATGATGTCTGAACAAACTCAAGACTTTCAGTGGGCAGACAATTACGGCATGTATGACGACAACTCCACGATATACGGATACGGTTTCCTCGAAACGCCTAACTATGATCTACAAGACGGAACGAGTCGAACTTCAGACCCCTTAGGCTGGTTCAATATGACGCTGCGAAGCCCTTTCACGATCCAAGACAACTGGACAAGGATTCATATACGGGTATTATTTTTTACAGGCACCTATGGCGGGATAAAGTACTCTTGGACCTTAAGGTGGCGAGCATACAACGTAACGGAAGCCCTGTCGGATAGTTGGAGCTATGGACTAGACGTCAGCGCAGACAGACCGTTTTCTCTTCAGAATGACGACATCGTATATGATGTGGTTCGCGGAGCAGGCAACAGTTCGCTCTATAACGTCGGACAATGGGTTCTTGAAGCCAATTTAGTGCATAATGCAACGTTGTTGCGCGCACAAGAATACAATGCCTACTACAATCTGCGCCTGGAGATCACCGAGTCAACATCTGAGACCAGGGCTGGATTCGGCCTGACTCAGTCATTCTTTCCCAGTCTTATTGCAACATTAATGATGGCTTCTGTAGTCTCCGTCCAACTATATGAGAAAATGAAAAAACCCCGATTAGCCAGAAACGATTGAACATCTCTTCTCCAAGGTGGAACTTGAGGTCAAGCAGATCCGTTCGTTTTCGCGCGCGCGCACGCTAAACCAGAAATCCCCTTGCCATTTACAACAAGAAGCACTACAAACCAGAGGCACAATACCACGATTCAGAACAGTCACACACACACAAGGGTAAAGTTTTATCCAACCAACCAACCAACATATCAACGTGCTACGATGAGCTCAGGCGGGGCGCTAAAAACCCGACTATTTGATGTTAGTCAGGCTTCTGCTTCTTTGAATTCTATCTGGTACTTCACCAAGCCACTTACAGAATTTAGAGCGCCTTCCTTTAGTTCCAGAACCATGAAGTTTTCGTCAACATTGTATTCGTTGCTGAGTCCGTAAAGACTTGCACGTCTGAAACCAAAACGGGTATAATAGGGTACATCACCCAATACGACCACAATATCATACCCTTTCTCTCGACATTCTTCGAGACCTTTGGTAACAAGACTGGAACCTATGCCTCGTCTCTGATATTCGGGTAAGACAGCCAAGGGCGCTAAGCCCAAGCCCTGCGTGTTTTTAGGGTTTGTCACGATTGTTATTGGTGAGAATAATATGTGACCGACAACTCTGCTATCGAATGTGGCAACTAATGATATGGTTGCTTTGTTGGCTTCACGTAACAAATCGACAAGACGTGCTTCTGTAGAACCTTTGAATGCGCTTTCATTCACTTTTCTGATAGCTGAAATATCGCTCCCCGTCTCTCTCCTGATGAGGAACATTGAATATCATCTATTCTCCATTTAGGGAGGCTGATATTATTTTTTGGGGTGAAGTCCTATTCCTCGGCTAAATTCCCGCAAGTCCACTATCTTTTGAAAATTTCTTATAATGAAAATTAAATAAGAAAAAATGAAAAGAAAAATCGACGTGCACTGAATGCATGTGCGGCAGAGCTTAATCTTGGTAGTTCTATCCTTCTCTTGAAGAAGGCGAATTGGAATGCAGCTCAAAGATGAAAGCATATTGGCAATAGGCATGATATCTATGGCTCTGGGAATTCTCATAGATCGCTTTTTGCATTTTGAATACTTGGTTTTCTCGGTCACAGCTTTTGCAGAAGGAGTTCTTGTTGGGCTGTCATTGGTGATGAATCTAACGTATCTGATCAGAATAAGAAAGAAGTGAAGATCAACCAATGAAGTTCCTTCGTCAAAATCACTGGACTAGTATTCAGCAATGTATGCATGTTGAGAGTGAGTGAGTTAGAATGGTGAATATGAATTTCGTTAGCAGATGCGGCATCTATTGTGGAGCGTGCTTCATTTATTGTGCTTCCAGAGATGGCGGGGAATTCCTGAATTACATTTCAAAGTCGACTGAAGCGCCTAAGGAACAGATCAAATGCTCTGGATGTTTGGGTCCTGAAGAAGAGCTTTGGAGGAACTGTAGGAAGTGTGGAATTCGAGCTTGTCTCATAGAGAAGGGTTTCCAATTCTGCTATGAGTGTGCGAAGTTGGACGAAGACTGCGAACGATATGAGAGATTGAGGAAAGGATGTTCTGAAAGAGGAGAAGACGCTCGAGAAGCGTTGAGACGCATTCAATCAGGGGAGACCGATGCATGGCTTGAAGAACAGGACGCCAAATGGCGTTGTCCAACATGCAAGAAGAGCATTTCATGGTATGAAGAAACATGCCACCATTGTGGGAACCTTCTAAAATCCAAATAGTACAGTCAATCAATGGCTAGCCTGAATTGTTTTCACGTATCAAATCGATTTCTTATAGTGAGCAGTGTCCTTTCATCCCTGCTTTTTCTGCATAGTCCAGAATACGTTCGGCAATCTTCTTTTCAACATCCTGTTGAGCACCCCAAGTTATTCCCAAGGCTGTTGCCCAGCCAGCACCCACAAGAACGATTTCACAACTTTCAGGCGCGTGCACTGCGAGTGCATACGACTACTAACCTCCCGGGCGTTGAAGTATCAAAGATTCATGCGTCTCTTCAGTCTAGGCGTCACTATAGAAAAGGTCGGGATCTTTCTTCAAATACTCTACATAGAGATCTATTAATTCCCTCAGCTTGACCAGCTTCAGCGATGCATCGCCAACCTTCACAGTCTTCATTATGCCACGCTCAAGGCATGGCTGCGTCAGCTTAGCAAAATTCGGGTAAGGGCCCACATCCCATTCCCACTCGCCTTCAGGATACTTCTCAACAAACCATTTTGGCGGAGTAATCATTCTCAGGATACGATCAGGAAACTGCACTCGCTTCTCAGCAAGATGCATCGCCGTACAACGATCCAAGCCGACACCAATCAGAAGTATGTGACCATCCAATTCAAGTAGTCTGTGCCAGCCTTCAGATAGTTCCTTGGCCTTCGGCCCCAAAGCTGCCACTGAATTACTGGGATGAGAGCCTCGGAATACTCCTCTTCTCTTTCTGAAGGTCTCAGGAATAATGCCAGTTCTGACAGGCGTTGTATCAGGATCGCAAGGCAGAATCTTGCAGAGCCAAGAAACGCCCATTGCTTTCTCCTCTGGTGTCCTTTTGTCTTCAGATAGATTTGCCGAATGCGTCGACATTACGATGTTTCCTTGCTCTCCAACGGTCTCTGTCAAAGCATCAATCACTGCATCAGCGCCACCTTCAACATAACCGAAGCTGCTCAGAGAGCTATGGACGCCAACGATGTCACCCTTCTTCAAGCCGAGGTTTGTCAGACCTTCTTTGATCTCTCCCTTTGTAACCGGAAGCTTGTTCTTTGCAGCTTTGGGCATGAAGTGTCCTCATCCACGTGTCAAGGACATCCATATTAATAACAGCTCGCGATAATTTTGAATTGACATGCACCTAGTGCACAACGACGAGCCAACCTCTCTCAAACATGTTAGCTCTTTCCGAGCTGTTCTAAACTGTAGCATTAAAAGTCACTGAAACGTGAGAATTCTTGGAGACAACCTGAGGATGAAAACTCGAATTCTCTTGCTGATATCCATCACAGCATCTCTTGTTCTTTCTCTAGTCACAACACTCGCATCTTACTTCTACTGTACAGAACCTTTCATGGTTGACGCACGCATCTTGTACAGAGGTTGGCCGCTTCACTGGTTAACAGAATCGTGGTCATACTGGAGCCCACCACCATACACTCACCGCATCAGTTTTCAACCGGTGAATTTTCTAATAGATTTAGTATTCTATGCGGTCATTCTTCAATTGCCAATGCAGCTATACCTATACTCAAAAGAAGCCAGAAAATTAAAGATTTAAACACAAACCAAAGTCTTGAATGTGTAAACAAGCACGCTGAAGCGCACTTGGTCTACCTCTTTTCAACCTCTTAGTTCTCTCAAGACTCTCTGCAACGGAAAACTTGCAAAGGAAGAGTTTTTTGAAGTAATTTGGGACTAGCGCGGGTTCGCGTGTTAAAGGCTAGCCGCTTCTTTCTTTAGTTTCTCCAGTTCTTCTATGAGCGCTTTGAGGTGTGGGTCTCCCTTGAGTCTGTCCTTGGCTGGATTGTTTTCGTCGAAGAACCCGATTTTGTCTTGGATTTCATTCGTCAACTTTCTCAAGCGCGCGCTAAGCCCGGTCGATCGATCAGTTCATGCGGCATGCTTTCATATAGAAAACGTGTGCTTTCTATATTTGTAAGCGTCTGGGAATGAATAAGGAATTATCCACATGAAGGCATAAAGAAAGGATTTTAGCAAATCAAAACTCGTACTAACCCTATTGACAGTTCTGGTGAATACGCCTGCCCGTTTTTCATAAGAAACCCTCCCATACTCGCCCAAAATCCTTGAAAACTTGTGATCCTCTGCAACAGCTAATTCTGGATCGTACAGACACCCTTTGTCTGCATAAATTCTGAGAGCTGCGTCACGCAGAACAACGATACTGAATCCTGGAACACTTGGACCCGAAATTGGAGTGCCCCGTATTTTTATGGTCGGGATTCTTGTCGAAAACCAGACAGTGTAGTTTTCTCCCATTATTCCAAATCTACGACTGAGTCTAATGGTGTCACTCGCTCTTGCAGAAGGAGCTGCGCCTACAATGTTCTTGCTTCTCAACGCTTTGTACATCACCTCAAAGTAGTTTTCATATTTGTCAAGCTTTGGATTCACGTACTTGAAATCCAACTCGGTGCCGCTCGAGAATCGAGTATCGATGTCCTGAAAGACTACAATGCTTCCCCTTGCACGGGAAAACCCCAGGTTTCTGCCTATTGTAGGGGAATCCCATGACCTGTACCTGATCTTTCGAGATTCATAGAGTCCCAATCTATATCTATCATAAATTTCGCAAGCTATCAAATTGGAATCGCTCAATTCTGGAAAATCTGCGTTTCCTCCTGCATCAACAATCACGAATTCTATTTTCTTACTCATCTTCTTTTCAAAGAGATACTTGACCGTTTCCCAGTTGCAAAAAGTCTCTTCAAGGAGTCCTTCGTTCTTCTCGTTTTTTGCAGTGGTTATGACTGAGAAGGTTGGTTCGGCCATGATAAGAACAAGAATAGATTCGATTTTTAAAGTTAATGCGTGCTAGCGCGCGCGACGATCCAAGATACAATTGTGTTAGACTATTCGATTAAGCAGATCACCTTCAACTTTGAATTACACGGCGTATACTCGATTTCGATAACATCTATCTATAGTAGATTCTGATATCCTTCCTATTCCATTAATGCCCATAGATGTATCCTGAATCGGGTATACAGTTAATGGAAGCCTATAATTGACTGTCCATTAACCGTCGTCCGTCGTGGTCGTCGTGGTTCGTGTCGTCTTCGTGGTCGTGGTCGTCGTCGTTTTGCTTGGGTGGTTGGATAAAACTTTACCCCCCAACCCAACCGGAAACATTCCATCAGCGCGCGCTAGCGCAGATCCTGGCATAAACTTATGTGCTTGAATGCCGAGTTCTACTTGGAGTCATGGCCAAATGGAATTCAATGTTCCCAGAATGGTTGGCCGAGATAGGGAACTGTGTCAGTTGAAAGACTTGTTGCATAACGCTGTTGAGGGAAAGGGTAATGTTGCCTTGGTTTCTGGAGAAGCAGGGATAGGAAAGACTAGGCTAATCAAAGAGCTTGAAGCTTATGCTGAGCCACTTGGCATCAGGGTTCTGGAGGGCCGCTGTTTGTACGAGTCTCCAACTCCTTTTTTGCCTTTTAGAGAGGCCCTGAGGAGCGTTTTTGAAGTTTCTAAGAGTGACGCCCCTGCGTCGCAGAAAAGAAAACTGAGGAAGGCAATCAAGCAGTCTGCTCCTGATTTCATGAAGGCCATTCCGGTTGTCGGCGGGATTCTGGCGGGTACGACCGTAGCTTATCGCACATACAAGGACGAGAAGGATAAAGAAAGAGGGGCCAACTTGGGAACTCTGATGGAGAGAGACAAAGGACTAGAATCCATTTCTGAACTGTTGGTTGCCATTTCAAAGAAACAGCCTCTGCTGCTGTTTATTGACGATTTGCATTTGGCTGACACTCCGTCACTCTCGCTGTTCTACTATCTGGCGAGAAAAGTTCACGACTCAAAGATCCTCGTTGTAGGGTCTTACAGACCGCAAGAAGTGTCAGGAGCACTTTTAGACATAATGCAAATGATGAGCAGGGACGGTTTGTCTCAGAAAGAGGAACTGGAGAGACTGAGCCAAGCTGACCATTTTGATTTCATGCGTTCCATGCTGGGCGAGGATCTTGGCGACCTAGTGAAATTGGTCTATAAAGAGACCGAGGGGAATCCCTTCTTCGCTATTGAAACCCTGAGATTGCTGACACAACAGAAGATTTTGATCACAGAAAATGGACACTGGAAACTCTCCAGAAGCATTGAGGACATCGAGATACCTCCCAGAGTGTACGATGTCATAGTCCGTAGAGTCAACGCCTTGGAAACCGAAGAGAGAGACATTCTGGATTGTGTATCAGTGGTCGGAGAAGTGTTCTCCTCCGGCATAGTTGAAAAGGTCTTGGGTTTAGACCGAATCAAGTTGCTTAGGATTCTGAACAAGATCGAAAAAGACTACCATCTGATACGCTCTTTTGAAGCCGGCTACAAGTTTGACCACTCAAAAATCAGGGAAGTATTGTACAGCGAAATTGCACCCGAGCTGAAAAAAGAATACCACTCAATGATCGCGAAATCGATAGAAGAGACAAACAAGGACAGTCTAGAAGATGTCATGAATGAACTGGCGTACCACTATTACCGATCTGGAAACGCTCAGAAAGGCATTCCATATCTGCTCAGAGCGGGGGAGGACGCGAGGGAGAAATGGGCCGTTTTCGAAGCGGTGAAGTTCTTTTCTCAGGCGCTGGAGATGATGGGGAACGATGAAAGATGGAGCGAGGATAGGACTATAACTCTCGAAGCACTGGGCGACGTTCATGCGTTTACTGCTCAGCACGAAAAGGCGAATGAATGCTATGAAAGAGGGATGGTCAACGCAAGAGATGATGCAGCAAAAGAAAGAATGCGCAGGAAAGCACGCAGGAAAATGGTTCTGGACAAGAATGGAGTGAAACTCGCATATTATGCGTATGGAGAAGGGCAGCCGACTCTAGTCTTCTTGGTTGCGTGGGTCTGGACTGCCGAGTTTTGGCTCCCTCAAGTGAATTATTTTTCCCAGAACTTCAAGATGGTTACTATCGATATGAGAGGAACAGGCGAGTCAGACAAACCGGCAGGTGATTACACCCTTGATTTATATGCGGACGATCTTGACTCGATAATCGAAGGACTGCAAGAGAAAAATATCGTTCTCATAGGCGAGTCCATCGGTGCCTCGATTGCCATCAAATACGTTGCCAGATACCCAGGGAGAGTATCCAAATTGGTATTAGTCGGTGGAAGTCCCAAGTTCATGGCTACGGATGATTTCCCGTATGGCATGCCCGCAAGCGGGCTCGTTGACCTACAACGGGCATTTGCGATGGGAACGTATTCCACGGCGGCGGGGGCTTTCTTAGAGTTGATATTCCCTGAACCGGGAGCCAACTATCTGAGAGAATGGGGACTCAAGATGGCTCTGAAGGCTCCACCAGAGATAGCCGTGAACTCCATCACAAATCTTTTTCAAGCTGACGTTCGCCCGCTTTTGAAGAAAATAGACATGCCAACTCTGATCCTTCATGGGGAAAAGGACATCGTCTTCACGCGCGTATCCGAAGGCGCTAAGTACATGCAAGAAAACATTCAGGGATCCAAAAACTACATCATTAAAGATGCAGGACACTTTCCATCCATTACCGCAGCAGACAAATTCAACAAGATACTAGAGGGATTTGTAACGACTGGGAAGCTCCCAAGAGACTAGCGCGCATGCGTGTTCCTAAATTAGTTTGCGAAGTACCTTATGCTTCTTGCTTTGCTTGGTTTGTGTGTGTTGACTGCGGCTTGAGCTGTGAATAGCATGGCTAGCAGGGAGAGTTGAACGTGG
>Ga0315279_10006283_pt1 | contig 15038 bp, 21 predicted proteins | sample YL17G06_20_MG_FD_203694 | JGI IMG/M metagenome (GOLD analysis project Ga0315279, IMG submission 203694) | Sediment microbial communities from Yellowstone Lake, YNP, Wyoming, USA - YL17G06_20 | ecosystem: Environmental > Aquatic > Freshwater > Lake > Sediment | place: USA: Wyoming | collected... | reverse complement strand
AATAACAGCAGAAGGATGAACAACTGTGTAAAACTTATCATCTGAAAAACCAAGATTCTTTACAATTTTCATTCTTATTTCATTGTCTCCAATCGCCACAATGAACTTACCATCAGTAATTTCCATTACCTTTTCAATTTTTCCTAAAATAGGTATCTGAAAAATATTTTTACCTATTAAACTTTTATTATCATCAAAAATACCATAAACCTGTAAGCTAGAGCTCAAAATTGCATCAATCACAACTTCAGCATGCCCACCTGCACCTATCACAAATATCTTCTCACTCATTTTTCCTCATTTCTTGCAATTTCATCCGTTTCTCTATCTGCATATAATCCTTCACCTTTTGCAACCACCCAAACAGTTTTAAAAAGTATTTTAATGTCAAGCCAGGAACTCCATTTCTCAATGTACCAAACATCAAGCTTAATTCTTTCAGGCCAGGTAAGTTTATTTCTCCCATTCACAAGTGCCCAACTTGAAATCCCTAGTTTCATTAAAAGTCTTCTCTTTTGAAATTCATCATATTTTGCAACTTGGTAAGGTAAAGTGGGGCGCGGACCTACCAAACTCATTTCTCCCTTCAGAACATTTATTAGCTGTGGCAACTCATCAATTCCAGATCTTCTCAAAAATTTCCCTAAGTTTAATGTAGATAAAAATACACTATGTGTCAATTTCAATTAAAGAGATACCAGATTTTCGCCACACCTCTAAACTCTGCGATTGGCGAGAAATCATAGCAACTAAATCACACTTCCTAGATAAGGCTTTCGCCATCTCTAAACTGTAAATACTTCCCCCGCCTTTTCGGCCAAGGTAAACTAAAAGCGCTTTCATAACTTAAATTAGATTACTCCTTTAGAATCCAAAATCTCTTTATAAATTGACAATATCTGTTGAGCGATAGCATCCCAAGTAAAACCAGATAATAATCTTTCCTTAAGCTTTTCATTACGTGGAGCATTATAAGCTTCGAGTACAGCTTTTCTGATGGATAAAATGGATTTTGGATTACAATAAAAAGCCTCGTCACCTAAATACTCATATGTTGTTGGATCTTTTACTAAAATAATATCCCCTATTCTAACATCTGATTTCCCCATTTATATTAATACCCACCTTTTTGCGCATATTCTATAATCTGGCTTCCTGTAAAATCGTATAATTCTTTATCCTTAATGCCATCATAATATTTTTTATACCACTCTGCCGTCTTTTTTATGGCCTCTTCTACATTATATATTGAATGCCACTTCAGTAAAGAGTAAGCTTTACTGCAATCGAGTTTTAATAAACTTGCCTCATGAAAATTCTTAGAAGACTTTTCTATCCCATATCTTCCGCTTCCCCAGTAATCTATGACTTTTTTGGTAATCTCTTCTACTGTTAGAATATCATAATCAGAAGGACCAAAATTCCATGCTCCACTAAATTTTATTCTATCCTCAGATATTTTTAAGGCAAGAAGAAGATAACCACTAAGAGGTTCCAATATATATTGCCATGGCCTTATTGCATTTGGATTGCGTATTTTTATTACTTCTCCTTTAGATAAAGCTCTTATACAATCAGGAACAAGTCTATCTTCTTGCCAGTCTCCGCCTCCTATTACATTCCCAGCCCTTGCAGAAGATATTGCTATTCCTAAATTCTCAAAATAACTTCTTCTATAAGCAGAAACTATAAGCTCTGCACATCCTTTACTTGAGCTATAAGGATCATATCCTCCCATTGGGTCTATTTCTCTATATCCATAAATCCATTCCTTATTTTCATAACATTTATCACTGGTTACAACTATGACTACTTTCACACTATCTGTTTCTCTAATAGCTTCCAATAAATTTACTGTCCCCATAATATTAACTTCATAAGTATATTTGGGGGCAATATAAGAATATCTCACCAAAGGCTGAGCAGCTAAGTGAAATACAAACTCTGGCTTATACATTTTAAATACCTTCTTAAGTTTTTCTTCATCCCTTACATCCCCAATTATATGGGTTATTCTTTCTTTAAGATTCAAGGCTTCAAATAACGAAGGATTAGTAGGTGGCTCTAAGGAATAACCTATAACATTTGCCCCTATTTCAGTCAGCCATAGAGTAAGCCACGAGCCCTTAAAACCAGTGTGACCTGTAATTAAGATCTTTTTATTCTTGTAGAAATTATTGAACATTTATAGCTCCTATGTTATTTATATACCAAGTAACAGTTCTTTTTAAACCTTCTTCCAAAAAAATCTTAGGCTCCCATCCTATATCCTTTTTTATCTTCCCCAAGTTTGCCTTAGATTCCATAATTTCGTTCTCTCTATAAGGTAATGCTCCAAAATTTAAATAAGTTTCATTATTTAAAGTCAAAGTTTTCAGCAATAATGCAACATCTTTTATAGGAGTTGCTATACCTGTTCCTATCTCATATTCATGAAATCCTTTGGGAAATTTATCAACCTGACATAAAATGCTTTTATATACATTTACAACATCCTCTACATAAATGAAATCTCTTTTTTGTTCTCCTTTTGTTAATTTTATTTCTTTTGCCTTTAGTAATAGCTCTTTTATTACAAAGGGAATAAATTTTGAAAAAGCATCCGCTTCTCCATACATATGTTCTAATTTAAGATTGAATATTTTAATTCTGTCTTGGAATGCACTTAACCATTCAATAAATTGTCTCTTAGACAAAGAATAATGGTTAAGATACCTATAAGGAATTGTATCGGTGTTAGAAAAGGTGTCGGTGTTAGAAAAGGTGTCGGTGTTAAAAAAAGTAGCAATTTCTAAAAGTTTTAATGGAAAAGTTACATTTGTCTCTTCAATTTCTGAAACTCTTTCTCCTTTCCTACCATAACTTGTTGCAGTATGTATGACACAATCAATCTTATTCTCCTTAAAAGGTAATTCTAAATCAATTTTATCAATGTCATAAGATTTTATTTCACTATAAATATCTCTTATGTGCCATATATCAGAAAAACTTCTTTTTAGAATAATAACTTTATATCCATTTCTATGTAATTCTCTTGTAATATGACTTCCTAAAAACCCTGTAGCTCCTGTAATTAATATAGTTTTAGTCATCCCAAATCTTCCAAGGAGGATTTCCTGAATTCCACAAAGCCTCTAATTCTCTTTTATCTCTTAAGGTGTCCATTGGTTTCCAAAATCCATAATGTCTATATGCTACAAGCTGCCCGTCTTTTGCTAAGTTTACCAAAGGCTCCCTCTCCCAAAAAGTTTCGTCTCCCTTAATATGCTCAAATATTTGAGGCTCTAAAACAAAGAATCCTCCATTTATCAAAGCCTTATCCCCTCTTGGTTTTTCCTCAAATGATATAATATTATCTCCCTCATCCAAATTTATGGCTCCAAATCTCCCAGGAGGTTGAACTGCAGTAATGGTAGCATATTTACCATGTTTTTTATGAAATTCCAAAAGTTCCTTTATATTAATATCTCCTACCCCATCTCCATAAGTCACCATAAACCTTTCTTTTCCAATATATTTTTGAACTCTCTTTATTCTTCCACCTGTCTGAGTATTGAGTCCTGTATCTAGGAGAGTAATCTTCCATGGTTCGCAATTGGAATTATGTACATCAATATGGTTATTCTCTAAATCTATCGTTACATCACTATTATGAATAAAATAATTAGCAAAGTATTCCTTTATCATATATCCTTTATAGCCAAGACAAATAATAAAATCGTTAAATCCAAAAGAGAAATAAATCTTCATAATATGCCAAAGAATTGGTTTTCCACCTATCTCTATCATAGGTTTAGGTCTTAAATCAGTCTCTTCACTTAATCGTGTTCCAAAACCACCTGCTAAAATAACTACCTTCATTTTGTCCTCCTTAGCACAATGGGAATTACTCCCTTTAAATCTTGAATAGTGTAAATTTCACTTTCCTTTTTAACTTCTGCCTTTCTAACACTATTTTTCCTATTAACAAATATAAATTTCATTTTTGCTTGCTTAGCAAACTCTAAATCTTCTTGTCCGTTCCCAACAAAGATGCAATTATTCAAATCATCATACTTATTATATATCTTATTTGAAATTAAAGTAGATGGCTTCCAATACTCCTTACCAAAATCATCTAATACAAATATATCATCAAAATATTTCTCTACTTTCAAACTATTGATTTTTTTCCTTTGTGTTTCAGAATCTCCATTTGTAATTAAAACTAAGCTATTATCCAAAGCCCTTATATGTTTTAAAACATCTAAAACTTCCGAATAAAGCATTAACTTTCTTTTTGCATTTCTATAAACATTTATGAGAAGGAGCACGTTTATCGAAATTCTATTCTTGTCCACAAAATCATCAAATACCTTTGTGCTCCCTCTTTTAAATATTGATACAAAATCTAAATAACTTTTAATACAATCTATCCCATAATTATCCCGAATAAATTGAGCAACTGCCCAAAAACCCTGATAAATATATATCTTTTCAGGATAAAGGGTATCATCCAAATCAAAGAGAAGAATCATTTTCCTCCAAAAGCTCCCTACTATTTCTATACACAGCCTCATCAAATCTTGACATAACCAAACCTTCAGTGTAACCCTTGCCAACTACGTTATCCAACTTGCCATCATTAAGTAAAACTCTTATATATTTCACAAAATTTGCTCCTGCATGATAAGACAAGGGATACCCTCCTCCAAAACATGCATTAATTTCTGTATAGAATCTTTCTTTAGTTTCTCTATTATAAAAACATTGAATATTTACGGGACCAAGTGGTTTAAACTTTTTCGCAAATTTCTGAGCATCATGAAATAGCTCCGGATACTTTACAGTAATACCTCTTTCTACCTCTCCTCCTCTAACCTTGAGTCTCCTTCTTTGAACAGCAAATATCAACCGTCCTGCTCCGTCACCAAAAAGATCAATTTTAATCTCTTCCCCAGGAACATACTTCTGCATAATTATCGGTAAGATCCCATTTAGAGTATAGAAACTCAAGCCAATCCAAATCAAGACATTTTATAATACCTCGGCCAGCAGAGCCAAATCTAGGCTTCAATATAGCAGGAAAAATATTACTTGGAATTTGATTTTCCATTAATTTCCTATCCTTTAAAAGCAAAGTTTCAGGAGTAGATAAACCTGCTTCTTTATAAAATTTATATGTAGCATACTTAACGGCAGCGGTTCTCACTGATGAATATGAGGATAATAAAACCACTGTTCCAATCTCAGAGAATCTTTCCTTCTCCCTTGCTAAAATTGGAAGCTCGGGATCAATTAAAGATACAAGGATATTTATATGCTCTTCTTTACATATGTTTAAAAGTGCATTTATATATTCATCAGGCTCATCAACAACGCGAGGCACAATAAATACTTTTTTTACAATATACAAAGAAGGAACAGTTGGATCAGAATCAGCTACAAAAATTATAAAACCTTTACTTTTAAAGAAACTTATTAATTCCACTCTTCTTCCTGCTGAAGTAAAAAGCACCTTTAAATCTCTATTCATATAATACCAATCTCCTTAAACTATATTATCTATAAATAACAGTTAAATTATACTTATACATCTATAAACTTCAATTTGTTCTTCATTTACTTTTATAACCCTTCGGGCACTTCAACCACTATTTAATAGCCATGAAAATTTTATCTTTTTTCATTTTTCCTCGTCTCTTGCAATTTCATCAGTTTCTCTATCCGCATACAAACCTTCACCTTTTGCAACTACCCAAACAGTTTTAAAAAGTATTTTAATATCAAGCCAGAAAGACCAATTCTCTACATACCAAACATCATACTTAATACGCTCTTCCCATGTCAATTTATTGCGCCCATTAACTAAAGCCCAGCCCGTTATCCCTGGTTTCATAAGTAAACGCTTTTTCTGAGATTCATTATACTTTTCTACTTGATATTTCAAAGTGGGTCTTGGCCCCACAAAGCTCATATCTCCTTTAAGCACATTTATCACCTGGGGTAGTTCATCAATGCCAGATCGTCTTAAAAACTTCCCTATTCGTGTAACATACGGGTTCTCTTTGTCAATATAAATACCTTTTGTCTTCTCAGAGGCATCAACAACCATTGTCCGGAACTTTATTGCCTTGAAAACTTTCCCATCTTTACCAACTCGTTCCTGATTGAAAAATACAGGTCCTTTTGAGTCAAATTTAATAATAATTGCCACTATTAAAAATATTGGAAGCAAAATAACCAGAGCAAAGAATGAAACAATTCTATCTAAAATTTCTTTAAAAATTAGACTTACATTAAAATTTTTGCTCATAAATCAACGCTCCATAGATTTTCCTTATTCAAGAATCTCCCTATACAACCTTTCCATTTGAGGCAAAATGATATTCAAACTAAACTCTCTTTCAACTTTTTCTCTACCCTTCCTACCCATCTCTTCAGCAACCTCTGGATGCTTCATCAAATATAGAATTTTTTCAGCAAGGGCATTGATATCTTTGAAAGGTACCAAAAACCCATTTACGCCATCTTCAACTAAATCTCTTACCCCTCTAATATTATATGCAACAATGGGTTTCTCCATCGCCATTGCTTCCATAACAGACACAGGCAGGCCTTCTCTTGAGGAGGCAGAAACATAAACATCAGATAAAGAAAGGATGGTAGATATTTCGTCAATATGACCTAAAAGTGCTAATTCCTCTTCTAATCCAAAAGATTTAGCAGCTCTTAACAAACTAGAATATAATGAACCATTGCCAGCAATCATAAATTTAAATCTTAGCCCTTTCTTTTTTATGGGTCCTAAAGCTTCTATTATTTGATCAAAGTTCTTTTCTTTTTCCAACCTTCCAGTGGATGATATTACAAAAATTTCGTTATTTATTGATAACTTTGTTAGGATTTCCTTTCTTTTGTCTTCTTTGATTCTTTTTGGGTCAAACTTCTCTGTATCCACCCCAACTCCTTTAATATAAACAACTTTTCCATTTGGGGCAATATTTTTCTCTTTTGCAATTTTATAATCATCTTTGTTTGTAGTTATTAAAACATCAGTAGATCCACCTGCAAACTTTTCCAATCGACAATAAATGAAGTTTTTGATTTTGCTTCCGTATTCATGAAAGTGAAAACCGTGTACACTATATACTATGTGTGGCACCCCTACAATTTTTGCAGCAATCCTCCCTAAAAAACTTGCGACAGGGGTATGAGTGTGAACCATAATGTAATTATTTTTCTTCATTATTCTATAAAGTCTTACTAACGCTTTTAGATTAGAAATACTCAGTGGGTTTCTGCTGAAAGGCAAATTATAGACCTTAAAACCTTCCTTTTCAATTCTTTCCGTAAATCCAACATTCGATGCTGCAACTTCAACTTCATACCCCATATTCCTCAAAAGTTTCATAAAGGGAATATGAAAAGCGTAAATATGCACATCAACCGTTGCAATAAAAAGTACTCTATTTTCTGCCATATTCTTCATGTTTCTTACCTTTCAAGTTCTTTATATAAGTTTAACAAATCTTCTGCATATTTTCTACGCAAAACTTTTTCATTTTTAGTAAGCATTTAATGGATATTCTCTAAAAAGCGTCGTTCAACATCCTCAAAACCTTTGCTATATGCACAGCCATACTGCCACATTTATTGTTTCTGCTTGCGCTCTGGAATATCTGTGGAAAGAACCTTTCTGAGAACTGCCTCAGCTATCTGAATCTGGTAGGTAGTGAGTGGCCTGCTGCGACGCCGTACTAGCCACTCCTCACGACCAATTGCATGCATCGCTACATAGGCTAAATCCTTGGCACGGCTACGACCGATAACGCTGAAACGCTGTGCACGCGACATACCCACGATCTGACCACTTCCCACCATAGTCCTCATCTGCGCCGATGAGGCGAGATACTTCTTCAGTTGCGAGACTCCAACATCTCTGTAGAAAAGCAAAGGCTCCGGAATACATCTGAACGTCGAGTCGCCTACAGTCCTTGCCCATAATTCCACGTCCTGGGCTCTAGGGTACAGCTCGGAATATGGGTGAGACTTGAACCAAGCCGTCCTACCTAACACCGACGGGTGAACAAAACATCCCCTCACAAACACGTCATACGGAGAACGACATATGGGGTGGTCGCCTAACAATCCGATTGGTCTGTTGTCGACATCGATCGAGAATGCATGACTGCCGACAACATCCACATCGTGGTTTTTCTGCATGAAGGCGAGTTGTCGTTCCAGTCTCATGGGATGCATCATGTCATCGGCATCCATTCGCGAGAGAAAGGGCGAGTCGGCCACGGCAGCTATCTGATTCAAGCGGGCAGACAGACCTCTGTCGCAACCATCGTCCAGCGACAGCACCCTGGAATCACTGATGTTACGAACGAATGCGGGCGAATCATCGGTCGACCCATCATTGATCAAGATAAGTTGCCAATCCTGCAAGCTCTGTGCAAACACAGACTGGATTGCCAGGCGCAGGAATCCGCCCGGATTGTAGTACGAGATGCCAACAGTCACTCTAGCCATCATGTTCAACTCTCCCTGTAGAACATGCGCCCAAGCAGCCCGGACGCCGTGAATGTGCAAGCGCCCTGAAACCGCCAACTAAACTCGAATATCAACCTGCATGCAGCTCTGGCTCCTCTGGTCTTGCCAAACAAGACACTACAGAGAGTAACTAGCACCGAACGCAACAATCCTAACCATCGGCTCATCCGATGGCGCTGTATGGCCCTCTCAATGACTGTGGCACCATCTTGGCGATCCACAACGTTGCCGGACGCGAAAGACAATGCAAAACTGAGAGCCTGTGAAGCTATTTTGGAGTAGACATATTCTGAGCAGGTCCTCCTGTAGCCAGCCTCTGCTATCGCGTTGCGTTCCTGTGGGTGAGAAAGATAGTATCGAATACTGGTTACCAAGTCCCGTACGCCTTCGAATGTTACAATCTCACCGCCAATTCTGTAGTATCTGACCAGCCCTTCTGCCCGTTGAGTGAGAAGGAAGCCACCTGCACCAGGTACTTCGAAGGTTCGCGTCTTTATCTGATTCCTACCCCGCGAGTTTGTGAATCCGATGCTCATAATAGAGTCATTTATGATCTCTGGAATGTCCTTGTCGTCAACAGATCCAGCATCCCACCCCCGGCCAAAACATACGACGCGGATGCCATATCCTGCCAGACTCTCAATCCAGCGCTTCCTTGGTCCATGTGCTACTCCAACGAACGTTACATCATACTTGCACGCGTCTGCTGACTTGGGTCTGCGCATATACTCATCTCTCGCGCTCCATTGTGTCAGGAGCACATTCGAAATGCCATCCTCATGGTACCTCCAGTACGCGCTTTCATCAGTAGTTGTGACGGCCGTGTAATGAGGCGCGAGGAACTTGGATGCCTGCGCGTATTTCCAGCTGTCATCGCTATTCCAATTGAGAGTAGTCACTCCGTACCGGATCCGTATCAGGTCAAGAGTTTCAACCCAATACTCATAGTAGACTTGGCTACAGAACATGACATCAGGCCGCTTCTCGTAAACCTCAGTCAGCAGTGCCCAATTCACGTCCGCAAAACTGGCAAACCGGTCGCATTGCCAAGGGTCGAAATGAAAGACCTCATGTCCTAGCTGCTGGAATGCAGGGACGAAGGCGGCATATTCCGTTCCAATACCCCAACTGGGGTTGCCATACTGGAACTTGCTGAGTGCTACTAGCACCCGCACGGACACCTCCAGCCATACGTGCTCGATGGCAACAATCTCTGCCGCCCCGGCATCAAGCTCACGATAATCGACTCCTCCAACAGAGCAGGCTTCATTGTGAGAGTTTTCCCCAATGCGTCAGCATCGCGAAGAAGGCGACTGGATCGCTAAAGAGGGCGGCAACCCTGCTCAACTCTGTGTCGCTCCAATCCCACCAGCAGGCGTACAAAAGTTCCTGTATCTCTTCGGGGCTGAACCGAAATCTCAAAGTGTGAACCGGTACCCCGGCTACTACGGCATACTCGGCAACATCGTGCGTCGCAACGGATCCCGCACCAACAATGGCACCATGCCCAATGGAGCAGTACTTACCAATGCTGGCGTAGAACAGGCTGGCTCCCCGCGCTAAGTAGGAATGGTCACCGACGAACGAATGCGATGCATGAGCACCAACACCGAGTCTCACTCCTTCTCCGAACCAGCAGTAAGCGTCTAGTTGTACCCCCGCTCTCAAACGCAAGGAGTGATGCTGATACAGATACCACAGACGCAACAGCGTCGGCTTCAGGAAACCGGGAATCACCCTCTTTCCAATACGCTCTGCAGTCAACCAACTAGCCATCAGTGACCTCTCCTGGTTGCTCGCCAGGCACGTCATGCAGTGACACACGTGCTACAGGAACAGTTGGAACCAACTCACGGAAGAGTGCCTCGTATTCATCTATCACTTTCTGCCAAGTGTTGTGTTGCAGAACGTAATCGCGGCCTGCGCAGCCCAATGAACTCGCGAGCGCAGGATTGCGAAGTAGTTCGTGTACACGGTCGGCCATCTCTTGTACGGTAGACACGATGAATCCGCCGGGGTACTCATGCACGTTGCCGACATCGAAGGATACCCAAGGCAAGCCCGATGCCATCGCCTCCAAGATGACAAGGGGAGATGCTTCCCACGTCGACGTGAGAACGAACACGTTGGCCAAAGCAAGTGCAGAAGCGTTTGAAGATCGGTCACGCAGCGAACGCATTTGGATAGAGGACTTGCCCAGCGCCTTGAGGTGGCAAGCGTAGTAACATCCACCTCGCACGCCAAGACGCCCAAGTCCCCATTTGGCAGCGGGATAAGATCTGCCGATGTTGCAGAGGACTGCGTCTTTGTCCAGATGGCCCGCCAGTTCAAACAGCCGCTCGTGGCCCTTTTGTGGCGCATGATTGGAGAGGTTGATGATAAAAGGTCGTTCATCGATATGCCACAGGCGCCGATAGTCCGTTGTGACGTGTCCATACTCGGTCGGCTCGATACCGTTTGGAATGACAATCGGCTTGGGGAGACCGTGACTCATAGCAAATGGTATCTCCCCGTATGACTCAGATTGGCACGTGACTCTGTCAAATGAGGCATAAACGACCACGAGTCTCCTGTAGTAGTCAGCATAACCGGCTGCATCTGGACGAGCTCCATGCGGCGTGAGAACGTGTTTTCCAGGCAACGACTGGATCTCATCGATCATCAGATCTAGAGTCCATGAGACCGCTGTGTGAAAGTGGATGACGCTCCACGATTGGCCACGCAAGAGACTCCGAAAGCGCGAGACTTCCCGACTTGACGCAACTATACCTCTCACACTGTTGCCGGAAATGGCGAACCGGTGGATCTTGACTCCCGCAAGTGTACTTTCCATGGGCGTCCCCGGAAAGGCTCGCGTTGCAACCTCAACGTCATGTCCCCTACGGACAAGTCCAGTCGCGACACGAGACACAACTTCAGCAATACCATTTGCCTCAGGGATGTACTGTGGAGCCACTTCAAGTATTCTCATCTTGTCTTCCCCTCCTATACTGCAACTGCTGTCGCAACCAACAGGTTACCATTCCGTTCAACGACCCGCCCCTAGCCTGCAGACCGCCTCTCAGCCAGAAACGTCGGTCATCAGGTCCGTGCGTGACCTATGGCGGTTGCTCAGAACCAGAGCCAGCCATATAGGCCACGAATCGTAGAAGAGGAACTGCCCAAACACCGAGAGGCTCAGTATTAGGAGCGACGAGGCAAGCAACGTCAAGTGACACCACGCGTAGTACTTCAGGACAGAACCTGACTTCGCCACCTGCAACCTCTTCTGAAGCCACGCAAATGCGATTCCAATGAGAATCCCGCCGGCAAGAACACCCACCATGCCGTAGTTCCAGTAGAACTCCTCAACGACAGGCAGTACTTGGTCGCGTGCTATCGCAGAACCATAGATGTACGTGTTGTAGGCCCATGAACCGCTTGAGCCTCTGAAGGAGCGTCCCAAGACTGGCAGGGATTCGAGAAAGGAGGGGATCACGGTTCTGACCGTGCCTTGACGACTGGCAGCGTCAATGACAAATGCCCCAAACTGCGGTGCCTGCAGATAGACCTGCAGTTGTCCCATCCAATCGAAATCCACGAGCTTCGATCCCACGCTGGGTACATCGCGTCGCACAGTGAGGGTGGAACGCACCTGTCCCACGAAAACCAACAGTCCCAGCAACGCAGACAGAATGATCGCAATCATGACAAGCGAGAGCCGATGTATGCGTCTTGCATAGGTTGACAGAAATGCCGCTGATGGAACCATAAACGACGCTCTGTTGGAGCCGATCCCACTCAGCAACACCAACCCTAGCGGGACAAGCGGCCAACCATATGTGCGTCGTCTTGCATGCAGTGATTGCATCACCATAGTAATTTGAACAACCCCATACGGCAGAAATCCTTTGCCAAGTCTCGCCATCAATTGAACCCAAGTCGCTGAGCCAGTACTCTGTGGAACCGCCAGCACTCCGAGCAAGTTGCCGCTTGCGACCACAGGCGCCAGGGTGACAGACAGACTGGCAACACCGACAAGTAGCATGATGGTGCCTGTGCGCACGCTTGCCCCATCTGGGAGTCTGGAGACAGCAGCTCCTCTTGGACCCGATCGCGAAAAGAGGACTCGTCCGCATTCGAGACCAAACCCCACGGCAAGATACTCTCCGGCGTCAATGACGAGCGCCATCATCACAGAAGAGTCGGTCGGCATTCCAGGTAGGACTCCCAGATGAATCCCGCCCATGGCGACCAAGACGGGGTTGAGAACCAGCTTGACAAAAAAGACCACCGCAATTACGTTGCGCGCTGAAACCCACTGTTGGAAGTCCGGACGCAATGCTGGGAGAAGCACCCAGCCACAGAAGTACAGCAAAGCAATCAGCGGAACTACAAGACTAGTCCACCCCCGACAGAAGAGAGTGACCGTGCAGCTCACGAGCAGGCAGCCCGCAGCCAACAACGCGGACCCCAGAACTCCCCGCTTGGCATGTACCATCTTCCTTGCCATTTCGGGAGTGTTCAACATCGCAACTCCACCGGAACACAGGGCCGTCTGCCAAGCCTCACGCAAAGCGGGCTATGAGACAGCCCAGCAGTGAGGTTTATCCTTGCTTGAAACCCAAACTCCCGTTCGGCTCTGCTGACGTCGAGCAGTCGACGAGGCTGGCCGTTGGGCTTGGTGGTGTCCCAGATGATCGCCCCCTGGTAGCCTGTCAAACGCTTGATGAGGTCAGCGAGGTCTTTGATGCTGATTTCTGCCCCCGAACCGAGGTTGACGGATTCAGGTTTGTCAAACCGCTCCGTAGCAAGGACGAGGCCTTCGGCGGCATCCTCGACATACAGGAACTCCCACATCGGGGATCCGTCGCCCCACAGGATAACGGTGGGCAAATTCTGTTCCTTAGCCTCCTTGAACTTCCGGATCATGGCAGGGATAACATGAGACATGACAAGGTCATCGTTGTAGTGCAGGGAGATATCATCTTCAAGCTGCCACATGCGCCCATGCACCAACGTTAGCTTCCGCAACAACTCGTCATAGCTGTCTTGCTGCAGAGGAGAATCCTAGGAATCAAGTGACGGCTATTCGAAAGGGCAGCATCTACATGATGCATCAGCACCATGTCCGTCTGCACACTGATCATAATGCCTCACTCCTCGCATGAACAAAGATATGGCAAGGCACAGCTATTTTTTTCTTTAGTAATATCTGCGCAAAGTGATTCTTTCCGTTAAGATTTTTAATTTCTGGCAACATCTTTAAAAAAGATTCATCTATAATACAGTTTTCAGAAGCAAAGATATCAACTATATATCTATTGTCAAGCTCTAAAAAGCCTCTCTTTAGCTCAGTAATAAAGTTATAAAAATGGCCCGTGTAATCTACCAAATATGGCTCAATTAAAGCAATTCCCATAAAGCCTCCCTATTAAAGGTAGCACTTAATTTTACCACAAGTCTTCCTTTTAAATCAGTAATCATATCCCAAACATCTAAAATGAGAATAAATCTTCATAATATGCCAAAGAATTGGTCTCCCACCTATCTCTACCATAGGTTTTGGTCTTAAATCTGTCTCTTCACTTAATCGTGTTCCAAAACCACCTGCTAAAATTACAACTTTCATTAAAAATTACCATCCTCATACGAGCTATATGCTTTTCTGATCTCTTCTTCCAAATTTATTTTTGCTTCCCACCCCAATTCTTTTATTCTTGACACATCTAAAAGTTTCCTTGGAGTTCCATCAAGCCTTGAAAGATTATGTTTTATCTCTCCTTCAAAATCAACAATATTTTTTATAAGTGAAGCTAAATCTTTTAGCTTCATACCCCCTCCCGTTCCTATGTTTATTATCTCCCCTATATCTTTATAATCATGTTTCTCCATTCTATCTATATATAATATCACGATTTCTATCTAAGCATATTTTGACAAGTATTAACTCTTCCTATTCGTACACTTCGTCAATATCCTTAAGTTACTTATCCGCCATCGGTCTTGTCCAACCTTTTATCAAGCGACGCCATTTCCAGGGAATCAACTCGTAAATAAGGCCACGCATTATGGCTAGCCTCAGACCCACTGTCTCGCACCATCCCATAATAGGTCGTGCATGTAAGTCAAGGTTTACTCCTCGTTGCTTTAGTAAAGTCACAGCCCAGGAGGACCACTTGCCCTTTACTACCCCGTTAATGTATTGAAAAGTAGGTCTTATGCATGCATAGAATCCTGGTATGATGTCAGAGCGAACGGAACCAAAAATCTCGAAATCCCAAGCACTTTCTCCAGGAACTAGAAGTTGTTCTAGAACAGATTTACGCCATATACAGAAAACGGTTGATGTCCGGTATACTGAACTAGGTGGGGCTTCTCCATGTTCTTCATCAATTTTGCGAACAGGTTTCGGGGTCGGATTTAGCCGAAGATAGTTTCCTTTCCGTGAGTCAAGCCATAAGATGTTATTTATAACAACCTCAGTATCTACAGCCGATGTAAGGAATATATCCTCTAGC
>Ga0315279_10006281_pt1 | contig 15043 bp, 8 predicted proteins | sample YL17G06_20_MG_FD_203694 | JGI IMG/M metagenome (GOLD analysis project Ga0315279, IMG submission 203694) | Sediment microbial communities from Yellowstone Lake, YNP, Wyoming, USA - YL17G06_20 | ecosystem: Environmental > Aquatic > Freshwater > Lake > Sediment | place: USA: Wyoming | collected... | reverse complement strand
CAGATCGCGGTGCATCCACGCCGCCTGGAACCGGAAGAAGGTATCGCTGCACCATTCCCGGAACGCGCCCTCGTCGAACCGGGGATCCATCTGGCGGATGTGGGCCAGGCCGCGCTCCAGATCCCCGGAGCCATGGGTTGGTTCCAGCGTGGCCGTCGGGGCGCCGGTCGAGCCATAGGAGTCGGCCGGCATCTGGCGGTAGTAGCCGGTCGCCGGGGCCTCCTCCACCGTCCGGCTTCGGCGCACGATCCAGAAGATCAGGTACCCGATCCCAATCAGGAGCAACAGGTCGAACATGCCGAACCCGCCGCCGATCCCCCCTCCATATCCGCCCGCAAAGCCCAGGCTGCGGAACAGCATGCCGCCCAGGAAGCCACCCGCCAGGCCGCCCGCCATGGATCGCCAGAATCCGCCCGCGGGCGCCGCCTGCGGCTGCGTGAACGGTTGAGTGCTCGGGCTCGTTGGCCGCGAGGGCGCGCTGTAGCTCCGGCTCGGGCTCGAGTAACTCCGGGACCCCCGGCTGCCGGAACTCATGCCGCCTCCTGCCCTTGCCCACGCCTCGTCGGGCATCGCGGCGGCAAGCAGTCCCGCGACCACGACGAGGGTTCCAACATACTTCCCTGCAATGCGCATCCATTCCCCCTTCGATGTGAGGCGCCGCTCGCGGGCGCCCGAATGAAACCAAGTGGTATTATGGAGGAGGTATCCCCGAATGCAAAGCCAAAACCGCTGTCTTCCGTCTCTCCGGTCGTAGCGTTCCCGCCCAAGGCGCCTCACGTGGCGCGTTCGAGGACGGCCACCGCCTCCAGGTGAAAGGTCTGGGGAAAGAGATCCACCGGCGCGAGCGCGGTGCACCGGTACCCCGCTGGCACCAGGACGCCGAGGTCCCGGGCCAGCGTGCTGGGGTCGCAGGAGACGTAGACGATGCGCGGGACGGCCATGCCCGTGATGTCGTCCAGGACGCGACGGCTCGCCCCCTGGCGAGGAGGATCCAGGACAACCAGATCCCAGGGGCCTTCTTGCGCCAGCGCCGGCAGCACCTGTTCCGCCTGGGCATGGACGATCCGGGCTCCAGCGCATCCGTTGCTGCGAAGATTGTGGACGGCGTCGGCGGCGGCCGCGGCATTGGCCTCAACCCCCACGACCTCTTTGGCGTGGAAGGCCAGGGGGACGGTGAAGGTTCCCACGCCGCCGTACAGATCCAGAACCCGCTCGGACCCGGTCAGGGCCGCGCCCTCCATCACCAGGCGGGTCAGCGTCTCCGCCGCCAGGCCGCTCACCTGGAAGAACGCCGTGCTGTCCACCCGAAAGCGATAAGCGCCCACCTGCTCCATGATCGCCCCGTGGCCGTGCCGGTCCACGAAGCGCGGATGCTGTCGCGGATCCCCGTCCAGCAGGACGACGCCCTGCAGCGTCGGCACCTCGGCCTGGATCCGGTGAAACAGCAGCCGGATGGCGGCGCGGTCCTGCGCGCGGGCGAAGAGCGAGACGATCACCTCACCGGCGCCGGTCCCGACACCGGTCCCGACGGCCACCCAGATCTCTCTGAGGCGCGGGAAGAGCTTGGGGAGGGCGGGGTCCCGCATGTTGCGCAGGATTCCCAGGACGCGGTTCAGGCGGGCATCCAGGAGCGGGCAGCGGTCGATGTCCACGACCCGGTGCGTTTCCCGCTGATGGAAGCCGATGTGAAGCCGGCTGCCCGCGAACACCTTGAGCTGGGCCCGAGCCCGATACTCCCACGGGCCGGCGGGGGCGATCGGCGCCGATACGGGCACATCGGTCAGTTTCCCCACTCGCGCCAGCAGTTCGCACAGCATGTCCCGTTTCCACTCGAGCTGCGAGGCGTACGTGAGGTGCTGCCAGTGGCACCCCCCGCAGGTCCCGAAGTAGCGACAGGCGGGGGTGGCGCGGATGGGAGCAGGGCTGAGGACACGCACGAGCTGCGCCCGCACGTAATCGTCCCGGGTCTCGGTGACCTCGATCTCCGCGTCATCCCCCGGCGCGGTGTACGGCACAAAGACGATGCGCCCGTCGGACAGCCGGCCGAGACCGCTCCCCTGGAAGACCAGCCGCTCGATGGTCACCCGCATTCGTTCGCCTACGTGGACACTCGATGGGGGAGTCATCAGGATCGAAGATCGCTCCGCCGTTCGACCGTTCGAAAGCACTGTGAACAGTCGAGCCGTCGAACGGCCGAACACTTCTAGTCATGTGTGACCGAAATCCACCGGCTTTCGCCCCGGGTCCGCTCTGCGGCGCCTGGGGCCTCGTCGAGAACCGGCCAGCCTTGCTCCGGGTCGTCGCGCCCCAGGCGCTCCTCCGCGCCGCGGGTTTGCCTCCGGCAAACCACGGCGACGACCCATTGCAGGCGGGGGCCGCAATGGGTGCCCCGCCGGCTGGCCGGGTACCCAACCCGGCGGGTTGGGTGTGGCCCGGCGCCTTGGAGCAGACCCGGGGCTCGCTGCATGCGGGAGGATTTCGGACACGGGACACTAGACCGGCAAGACGACGAGGTCGCGAGGCAGTTCAGTCAGGGCCTCGTTCCCGGCCTCCGTGACGACGACGATGTCCTCCAGGCGCAGGCCGAACTCCCCGGGGAGGTAGACCCCCGGCTCCACGGAGAAGGTGTGCCCCGTCAGGCACGGGTCGAGATTCCCGGCCGCCGCGTACGGCTCCTCTTTCGGGTCCAGCCCGACCCCGTGACCCAGGCGATGGATGAAGTGCGATCCAAAGCCGGCCCTGGTGATGACCTCACGCGCGGCCCGGTCCACCTCTCCCAGTGGCATCCCCGGCCGGATTACCCCTCGGGCGGATTCGTAGGCGTCCCGCACGGCGCGGTAGGCCTTGTGTACCTTCGCCCCGGGTTCGCCCAGCGCAAATGTGCGGGTGAGATCCGATCGGTAGCCCTGGAACCTGCAGCCGACGTTTATCAAGAGGACCTCGCCCGCCTTGAGCGGCTCTGCGCTGGCCCGCGCGTGCGGCAGCGCGGCGGTCGGCCCGACCGCGACGATGCTTCCCGCCAGGCTGCTGGCCCCCTTCCGGCGCATGCGGTCCTCGATGGCCGCCGCCACATCGCGCGCCGGGAGACCGGGACGAACCTCGGCGAGGGTCTCCGTCACCGCCTCCTGCGTGATCCGGCCGGCCTGTCGCATCCGGTCGATCTCACCCGCTTCCTTCTGGGCCCGGAGGGGCGCCATGACTCGCGAGGCGGGGACCAACGTGCATCCGGGGATGGCCGCCTCCAGGCGCGTGACCATGGAGAACGGGAGCCCGTCGTCCACCGCCCAGCGTCCCCGCGCCACGCGGAACTCCCGCGCCAGGGCGGCCACCATCTCGAAGGGCGAGGCCTGCTCCTCCCAGATTCGCAGCTCCGTCACTTCGGCGCGGGCAGCCACCTCGTCGGCGTAGAGGCGTGGCACGATCATGGCCTCCCGCTCGGGGGTGATGAGGGCGCCCAGGAACCGTTCCCCCGGAGTGTCGGTCCATCCCACCAGGTACAGGAGGTGCGACGACAGAGAGAGCAGCAGGGCGTCCATCTCTTCCTGCTGCATCTGGGTGCGGGCGCGCGCCCGCCGCGACGCGTAATCGAACACCGCGGTTCCCTCCTTACATCCAGCCCCCCTGATGCCGTTGTCGTACCAAATCGAAGACCAGCCGGAAGAGCTTGCCCCCCTCCGGGATGTAGACCCGAAAGAAGCTGTCCAGCGAGAGCCTCGGGAAGTCGGGCCGCACGTGATCGAAGACCGTGAGCACGGCCAGGTGGACGTTGCCCCGGGATTCCAGGGCGGCCGCCAGGCGGAGGCTCTCCGTCACGGGCATGAAGTCGTCCGGGTCGCTGTGGACGACGAACAGCCGCGCCCGGAGGTCCCGGATCACCCGCGAGGGCGACAGGAAGCGGACGTGCTCCCGAACGCTGGGGCTCAGCGCCCCCACCAGGGTGGGGACCCGCTCGGGGTCCCGGTTGACCAGAAGCTCGTAGGTCGCCCGGCCCTCCGGCCCCAGGGTCGCCGCCAGCGGCCCCGCGTCCACTGCGGGATTTCTGGTCTTGGCCTCGGCGATTTCCTTCAGGATCTGGCGGTCGCGGGCGCTCCCGATCAGCTCCAGATTGTACCGGAGGAAGATCCAGCGCGCGTACTCATTGGGGACCGTCCGGCCCCGCACCTCGCCGAACTCGTAGTAGCCCGTGGTGACGAAGGTGATCACGTTCAGCAGGTCGGAGTAGCCGCCGAACGAAACCACGAATTTCACCCGGTCCCTAACCCGCGGGTCGGCTGCCGCGACGATCGTGGGCCCCGCCCCGTAGCTGAAGCCGATCAGGCCGACGCGCCCGGCGGCCACGTCGTCGCGCCGCTCGGCAAGATGCTGGATGCTGGCCACCAGCTCCTCCACGTCGGAGGTCCTGAGGGTAAGCGACTTGAATCCCAGGAAGTCCGGCGTGAGGACCGTGAATCCCGACCGGGCCAAGAGATCCGCCAGCCAGACGATCCGCTCGTCGTCCTTGCCAGTGTCATTGACGCCGTGGACCAGGATCAGGCCGGCGCCAGGCCTGGCACCGGGGGCGCTCCGAGCCGGCCGGTAGAGCGTGGCGACCATCGGCCGGCCGCCGCCCCGGAACGTCACGGCCAGACGCTCCGGCGCGTCGGTGATCCGGGTGAGGGGACCAGGCGCGAGCGGGGTCGCCACCTGGTAGAGGAGGAGTCCGCTCAGGACCGCATCCCACACCAAAGGCCACGACAGGAGGAGCGCGGCCAGGGTAACCGCCGCCCCCAGGACCGCCCAGCGTCTTCGCGTCATGGGAGCATGCTATCAGAAAGGCGCCGGCCCGCCAAAGGTTTAGTCTGGACAGGAACGGCAAGGGGCCGCCCCCCGGAGAACACCTCCCACTCTGGGAGGCTCCTCCGGGATCCCGGCCCCCTGGCACGACGCGGACGTCAACCCTTCCGCCGTTGATGCCGTGTTCGCTTCAGCAACTTCTTGTACTTGTGTTTGCGGATCTTCTTGCGACGCTTCTTGACCACGCTTCCCATGACATCCCCCCTTTCACGTAAACGGTTGCCTGCCACCATGTCTACGGCACACCATGCCGCCTCATTCCGCCTCCTGCCCCTCGGCCTGGGACCCCGCCTCGCCTCCCTCCCGGCGGATCTGGAACTTCTCCAGCCGGTACTGAAGCGTGCGATAGCTCAACCCCAGGAGCTTTGCCGCCTTGGCAATGACCCCTCCCGACATCTCCATGGCCTGGAGGATGAACTCCCGCTCGACCTCCTCCAGATTGATTCCCTGCGATGGAAGCACGTAACGATGCGCGTCCGCCCGCCCAAGAGAGGCCGTCCCGCCCGCTTCGCGAGGGGGCAGGGACGAGAAACGGACCTCGATGGGCAGGTCCATATAGTCGATGGCGCGGCCGTCCGAGAGCAGGACCGCCCGCTGCAGGACCGTGTCGAGCTGGCGGACGTTCCCGGGCCAGTGGTAGCTCAAGAGGAGGCGCATCGCCTCGGTGGTGATGGCCATGGGCGGCCGCCCCGCCTCCTTGCAGGCCCGGGCCACGAAGTATTCGGCCAGCTGCGGGACGTCCGTGCTTCGCTCCCGCAAGGGGGGGAGGTTGATGCTCACCACGTTGAGCCGATAGTAGAGGTCGTCCCGGAACGTCCCCCGCTTGACTTCCTCCTCCAGGTCCCTGTTGGTGGCCGCGATGATGCGGGCGTCCACCTTCAGACCCGCGCGGCCGCCCACGCGGCGGATCTCCCGCTCTTGCAGGGCGCGCAGCACCTTGCCCTGCATGTTCACGTTCAGCTCGCCGATCTCGTCCAGGAACAGCGTGCTCTTGTCCGCGGCCTCGAACAACCCCAGACGGCGGCTGGCGGCCCCGGTGAAGGCCCCCTTCTCGTATCCGAACAGCTCGCTCTCGATCAGGCTCTCGGGGATGGCGGCGCAGCTCACCGCCACGAAGGGCCGCTCCCTGCGGGGGCTGTGGCGATGGATGGCGCGGGCGATCAACTCCTTGCCCGTCCCGCTCTCCCCGGTGATGAGGACGGTGGAATTGCTGCCGGAGACCTTGTGGAGCTTGTCGAAGACCTCCAGCATGCGGTAGTGGCTGCCGACGATCCCCTCGACCCGGAACCGCTCCTCCAGTTGCTGCCGGAGCATCCGGTTCTCCTGGATGAGTCGCATCCGCTCGAAGGCGCGGCCCACGGTGAGGAGCAATTCCTCCCGGCCCAGCGGCTTGGTCAGGTAATCGAAGGCCCCCTGCTTCAGGGCCTGCTCGGCCGAGTCCATGGAGCCGTAGGCGGTCATGAGGATGACCAGGGTCGGGGGGTCCTCCCGCGTGAGCTGGCCCACCAGCGACAGGCCGTCGGCGCCGGGCATCCGGAGATCGGTCAGCACTAGGTCGAAGCGCGCCCGCGCGCTCTTGGCCAGGGCCTCGGGCGCGCTCCCGGCCGTCTCCACCTGATACCCCTCGGCGGTGAGGATGGTCCGCAGGATCTCGCGCTGCGCCCCCTCATCGTCCACGACCAGGATCTGCCCCTTGCTCATGACTCGGGCACTCCCGCGGGAAGCTGGATCCGGGCGAGCGTCCCTTTGCCCGGCTCGCTGGTCAATTCGATCCGGGCGCCGTGCTGCTCCAGGATCTGCTTGGTGAGGGCCAGGCCGAGGCCGATCCCTACCTCCTTGGTGGTGAAGTAGGGCTCGAAGACCCGCGGAAGATTCTCCGGCGCGATCCCCACGCCCGTGTCCTGGAGCGTGATCTCCACCCACCCGTCCACCGGCTGGCACTCAGGCAATTGGGCAATCTGGCAATCTGGAGGTGTGCCTGGTTGCCCGGTTGCCGGATTGCCGGATTGCCCCGACGCGCGGCGCGTGGTGACGGTCAGGGTGCCGCCGGGCGTCATGGCCTGCAGCGCGTTCAGCACCAGGTTCAGGAAGCAGGTCTTGATGTGGGGGCCATCCACCCAGACCTGCGGCAGGCTGGCCGCATAGTCCCGCTCCACCCGGACCTGTTGGGCCTGAGATTTCTGGGCGGCCACCTCCAGCACCTCGTCCAGGAGCATCCGGACGTCGGTGGCCTCCCGCTTCAGCTCCAGGGGCCTTCCATACTTCAGGAAGGTCTCGATCATGGCGTTCAGGCGATGGATCTCCTGCTTGATGATGGACGTCAGGCGCGCGAACTCTTCCTGCTCGGCGGGCGTCGCGGGGGCAAACTGCGCCCCGAGGTGGTCGATGATGAGGCTGATGGAGTTCAGGGGGTTCCGCACCTCGTGGGCGATGCCCGACGCCAGGTGGGCGATGGCCGACAGCCGCTCCGCCTGGTGCAGGCGCGCCTCCAGCTCCGCCTTCTCCCGCAGCCGCTCCACCATCTCGTTGAAGCTGCGGTTCAACTGCCCGATCTCGTCGCGGCGGTTCGTGGGCAGGTGCTCGTCCAGGTTGCCCTGGGCCACCCGGCGGGCCGCCTCGACCACACTGGAGATCGGCTTGGCATAGGTCCAGGCCAGGGCGACCGCACCCACGCCGCCCAGGGCGAAGACCAGGACCGTGGCGATCAGCCGCTTGAGGAAGTTGACCCGGACCAGCTCCGTGAAATCGTCCAGGATCATGCTGATCAGGATGTAGCCGCTGCGCTGGTTTCCCACCACGACGGGGACGAAGAGGTTGTAGGTTTTCTGGCTGCGGTCGCCGACGTTCTCCTCCCCCAGGCGCGCCGTGATGAGGATGTCCTTGCGCTTCGGATCCACGCGGGCCCCGACCCGCCGGGGGTTGGAGGAGGCGACGACCTCCTCCTCGTTGCTGACGATGGAAATCTCCCGGACCCCGCGCCGCTGCAGCCGCTGCACGTAATCCTGCAGGCGCGCCTCGCTGGTCCGCCCCTTGGAGGTGAGTTGTTCCACGCTGATCTGGATCGCCGTGGACAGGTCGGTGGTGTGCCGCTCGACCTGGGTGATGAGCCGGCTCTCCGCCCGCCAGTACATCACGAACAGGATCGCCAGGACGAGCACCAGCAGCCCGAACATCATCGCGAGCAGCTTGCCCCGCAAGCTGAGTGTCCACTGGAACCTGCCCCACATGCGCCTGCCCTCCACTCTGCGAGCTAGTCTATCCAAGGTCGGGGTTGGCTGTAAAGGAGGAAACAGGACGGGCGAAATCCGAGGGGAATGAAGGGTCTGCGGGGGTTCGGGGGCCCTGGGGCGACCGAATAACCGAATCCACTTGCGGGGCACGCCGGCCAGCGCGGCCTCGATACTGTCCCCCGCGGCGCTTCCGTCAATCGCCCGTCAGGGCGCCGGTAGCCGACCGGCGGGTCAAGAGGCGGGCCGCGACCTCGACCAGCACTGATATCGAGAACGGTTTGCTCAGGAACTCGTCGGCCCCGAGAGCCATTGCCTGTTCGGTGCTGGCATTGCCCAGTCCGGTGAGGACCAGGACTGGCAGGTCTCGCGTCCGGTCTGTGTCGCGCACGCGCCGGAGGATGTCCCATCCGTCCATATCGGGGAGGCCGATGTCCAGAAGGAGGAGATCCGGCGGCCTCCCCCCGAGGATCTGGAGGGCCTCGCCTCCCGTCCCGGCCGCCTCGACCGCGTACCCTGCGTGCCCCAGGGCGTCCGCCAAGGCTTCCGCGAGGATGCGGTCGTCCTCGACGAGCAGGATGCGCCTCGGGCTCGGGATCTTGAGCCACGGGAGGCGAATGACGAATCTGGCGCCCTGCCCCGGACCCGCGCTCTCCGCCTCGACCCGGCCCCCGTGCAGCTCCACTAGCTTTCGGACCAAGGCGAGACCCACCCCCGCCCCTCCGTACTTGCGCGCCTCAGAGCCATCCACCTGGTAGAACCCCTCGAAGATGCGCTCCCGGGCCTCGGGCGGGATGCCGATGCCGGTATCCTCCACGGCGAATTCCACCCACTCTTCCGGCTTGGCAATCGGTCGAGCCGCCAATTGGTCAATCGGTTGGGACGAATCGACCACTTGACCATTTGACCACACGACCCGGCGGGCAGTGACAGCAACACGCCCGCCGTCCGGAGTGAACTTCACCGCATTGGCCAGCAGGTGAGACAGGGCCTGGCCGAGCCTCCCATGGTCTGCCACGATGAAGCGCAGTTCAGGGTCCAGTCTGGTCGTTACGGTCAGTCGCTTCTGTGCTATCTGGACCTCGAACCGACCCACGACCTCCTGGATCAGCGAGCCCGGGGGAATCGTCTCCAGACGAAACCGGTTCTCCCCAGACTCTACCTCCGTCAGATCCAGGATGGCGATCACGAGTTCCAGGAGGCGCTTCCCTCCGGTGAGGATCCGGTCCAGATACGTGGCCTGTTTCGGGGTGAGCGGTCCTGCCATTCCCTCTTTGAGGATTTCGGAGAAGCCGATGACGTGGTTGAGGGGCGTCCGCAGCTCGTGCGACATCTTTCCCAGGAACTCGCTCTTGACCCGCAGCGCCTCCTCCAGCTCGGCCGTCCGCTCCCGGACCCGGGCCTCCAGTTCCTCGGCGTGCCGGCGGCTCTCCCCGTACAGGCGCGCGTTCTCGATGGCGATGGCCGCCTGATCCGCGAAGGACTGCAGGTACGCCACCTCCTCGGGGCTGTACCGCTTGGGGACCGTGGTGTTGAAGCCCAGCACTCCCACCACCTCGTTCCGGACCTTGATGGGCAACCCGAGGAACGTGACGATCCCCGCCGCCCTGTCCTGCCCCGGGAAGACGTTCCGCGGGTCACTCGGCGTGTCGGCGCTGAAGACCGCTTCGCCCGTCTGCGCTGCCAGTCCGGAGAGACCGACCCCCAGCGGCATTTCGAAGCCATGCCCCATGGCCGTGCCGCGGACGGCCCGGGCCCGCAGCACGCCGCTGTCCCGGTCCACCAGGAGCACCTTGACGTGGAGGCTGCCCGTGATCCTGGTCGCCTCCGCGACGATCCGATCCAGGCTTGCCTCGAGATCGAGTTCAGCCATGACCGACCGGGCAGCCCGCAGGAGCGCCTGGAGTTCCTCCGCCCGGCGCAGCGTAGCCTCGTGCAGCCGCGCATTCTCGATGGCGATGGCCGCCTGAGCAGCGAAGGAGGACAAAAGGTTGATCTCCTCGTCCGAGTAGGCGCGAGGGGTGTCGGTGGTGAAGGCGAGAACCCCGAAAGTCTGCTCCTGGAGCTTCACTGGAACGCCGAGGTACGAGACGAGTCCGGGCTCCGCAACAGGCTGGGGGAGCCCCGTGCGCGGGTCCTCCCGGATATCGGCCACGGCCAGCGGCTGCCCGGTCTCTGCCACCCGCCCGGAAAGGCCCTCGCCAACCGCCAGCGTGAAATCCCCTTCCCGGCCAGGCGGAACTCCCGCCCCCACGCGGCAGCGCAAGGTCTTGCCATCCTCATCCAGGAGAAACAGACGGATCTGAGGGACGCCGGAGATGGCGGCGGCCTCGTGGACAATGCCCTCCAGGATCCGATCAAGGCTGAGGGATGACGCCATGACCTGACTCGCCCGGAGGAGAGAATCCAGCCGCCCATTCGAGCGCTGAAGGTCATCGATGAGCCGCTGGATCTGCCCTTCCGTCGCGGTCACGACCCTGACCGGGAAAAAGAAGACGAGAAGGGCCAGGCTGACGCCCAGAGTCGAACAGAGGATCAGGAGGGACACGGTGGTCACGATGAGGTGTCGTTGCGAGACCTGGACCTCAACCATCCCCACCCTGCGGTTGTTGAACAGGATCGGTGCCGAGGTCTTTCTCACGGAAGACCACCAGGTGTCTTCGGCCCCTGAAAGCCTGTACTCATACCCGGGGATGGGGCGTCCCTCCTCATCCAGGATCCGAATGGTCGTCACTTCCTTGCCTGGGAGAAAGCGTTGGAGAATCTGCAGATACTTGAATGCCTGAAACCTCCAGAGGCCTGGCGCTTCCAGGATCATATCCTGCAGGTTGCCGGAAAGCTCCTGGGCATATTTGGCTGTGCTTCGGTCCAGCCAACTGGCCTCAAGGGAATAGTAAATTGCCGGGATCCCCAGGCCTATCAAGACTCCGATCCCGAGGCTGAGCGGAAGAAGGCGCTTGGCCAGGCGCTGTCCGAGACCGATTGATTTTTCCATCTTCACCATGGCCTACTGGGCGGGCAGATAGCCCTTCTCCCTGAGGATTTTCTGTCCTTGCCTGGACCGAACGAATTCCAGGAAGGCCTTTGCCCCGGCCGGGATCGCGCTCTCGAAGAATACGAAGCTCAGGGTTTTGACCAGGGGGTACCTACCCAGGCGAACATTCTCCGGGGTCGGCGGGACGCCGTTGACGCTCAGTGCCTTGATGGGGAGTTTCTCGACGCTGATGGCTCCAAGATCGCTGAGCCCAATGGCGTACGGCGTCCTTGCCAGGACCTTCTGCATCTCCTGATCGGTGTAGAGCGTGGTCCAGCGCTTGGCCCGTTGGCTTTCGGCGTACGCCGCCTCGAATCCAGGGATCTCCCGCCCGAGGACCTCCAGGGAGCTGTCTCCCGGCTCTCGCGTCAAGACGATGATTTCCCGACCGTCCTTCCATCGGGACTTGGTGCCTCGATAGATCTGGAGGAGGTCCTCGAAGGTCACCCCATCCTCCGGAACCGTCGGGTGGACTCCGATAACCACGGCGGTCTTGGCGTAGGGCAAGAGGGCAAGTCCCAGCCCGCTTTCCCCTTCCCGCAGGGGCCTCGAGATCAGACCAACGGTAACTGCTCGCTCCGCCGCTGCCCGGATCCCGCCCGCTGATCCAATAGTCGCAGGGATCTCGATCTTGATTTGGGGGTGACCTCGCCCGAACGCCTCTGCCAGCAATCGGGTGATGGGCAGGTTGGTCCCCGAACCGGCGAAGACCAGCGAGCCGGACGACCGTTCCCCGGCGGTGGCAACGTCGGGAAAGGGCATTGTCATCGTCGCCACTGCCAGGAACATGCCCGCGGTCCGGGTGAACAGTCCAGCCGGGAGTCCGGCTCGATATCCACCAATGAGCACGCCTCTCATTCAAGTGCTCCGTGGCACGAGGGCGCCAACTTCGACTCGGATGAGGATATCCGATGCCCTCCGCGAAATCAACCGGCATGTTTTGCCGCGGCGCCGTGTGGGGCGTGACCCCTGTTGGGTCACTGGCTGCCTTCGTGAATCATCCCGGCTAATCGGGTCGTCTCCAGGTCCCGCCAACGGCAGCAGGATGGTAAAGGTGCTCCCCTGGCCCGGAGCAGAGGACGCAATGGGAGTGATATCGAGAAGGGAGAGGAATCTGGCCGGGCTGGGGGGACCGCCGCTGAGCCATCTCCTATATTTGCGGCAGGCGCACGCGCTCAATCCACTGACGGTACCCTCCGGGGTACCCCGCCCGTTCCTGGAGCGCCTGCACCTTGACCAGGATGTCGGCCACCCGCTCGCCCGGGAGCGGGGCTTGTCCCGTCACCCGATCGGCCACGGCGCTCACCTTTTCCTGCGCGTCTGTCGCCGCATCCGCCAGGACCTCCTCGTAGCCGCTGGCGGTCCCGAGCAGATAGTGTTCCAGCATGTGCTGCGAGACCACGCGGCCGTGCTTCCTCGATGCCAGGATGTTGCCCTTCCCGGTTACGGCGTTTCCCACCGCGAAGACTCCATCCAGGCCTTCCACCTCTCCGGTCCAAAGGTCCTTGATGCGGTACACCTCGCCGTGCATCTGGATCCCCTGGATCGGCTCCGGGATGCTGCCGATGGAGCTCACGACCATTCGCGAGGGGACCTCGTGCGCGGTCCCATCCAGCGTCACCACCCGGTCGCCCTTCACCTCGGTGGCGGCTAGCGTGAGTCCTGCCAGGCGATCTCCGTCCGCCAGGAATCCCACGGGCACGCGCTGATCCTGAAACGCGAACAGGTACTTCTCTGCGAAGTTCTGCAGCAGCCGCCGCCGCGTCGCTCGGGCCTTCTCCGCCTGGGACGGCGTGGCCTCCTCGGGGATCTCGGCCAGCGGCATGTCCTCCACGCGGCGGCGGTAGATGAGGGTGCAACCCTGGAGGCCGAGGTCGACCCGGCTCAGGCCCAGCTCATTGAGGGCCGCCGGGATCCCCCGGCGCTCCACCTCGTAAAGGGACACCCGCTGGCCCCGCGCGAGAAGCGCCTGCGTGACGGTCTCCAGCATCAGGATCTTGACCACGTCCAGCGAGGCGAGGCCGCCCCCCACGACGATCGCTCCATCCGCAACGTCCACGGCCGGCCCGCGATAATCCGTTTCCGGGTAATGGTTGAACCAGCATACGAGCGGGTTCTGATAATAAAAGCCCCGATCGACGAACCGCTCGATGCCCGGCAGCGGCAGGGGACGATCGCGCCAGGCCCCGTTGGCCAGGACCACCGCGCTGATTCCCCACGTGAGGAGGTCCTCCAACTGGAGGTCGCGGCCCAGCTTCGCCCGGGGAACGAAGTGCACCCGCGGGTGGGCCAGCTTTTCGTCGATTTTCTTCGCCTCCTGGGCCCGGAGATTGGCGTGCCACCGCGGCAGGCCGTCCTCGATCTTCCCGTACGGGCGATCGTTCTGCTCCAGCACGATGCAGAGGATGCCCCGCTCGGCGAAGCGGAAGGCCGCCTCGGAGCCGGCCACGGCTCCGCCGACGATCAGGACGACGTGCTGCGGATCCGGGTGTGACATGGCGCCTCTTTAACAACCATAATCACAACTCTCAAATCCCGGGCGCTTCGCGCTCCCGGCCGAACGCCTCGTCCCCCTCTTGCCTCTCTGCTCTCGGTTCCCGGCTCTCGGCTCTGCCTTGAGCCACGTATTGTATTGGAGATGCCCCATCCCGTCACCCGCCCGGCATCTGGCTCAGTACGAACCGCCAAGCCGCCAAGTTCCACAGGCGCCTTCGGGGCACAAGAGACGGCGCCTTTGAAGCATGTCCTTCAATTCCTGGATCGGGGCACGAACCCGCTTCCCTGACCGCCTCCGCAGTCCTGGCGGCCTTGGCGTCTTGACGGTTCTTTGTCCGGGAAAAAAATGCCCCCGGTCCGATCGCTCGGGCCGGGGGCGTGGTCGCGGAACCGGGGAGGGGGGGAGTCGGTTCCGCGGCTACAGCTTATGAACTCCGGGGCTCGACCATGACCAGCTTGCCGAGTTGCCCGGCATGATGCTCGTTCGATTAGATTGATAACAGGCAAGCTGCGTGCCACGCGAAGCGCTCCGTGCCGAATCCCCCCCGCACATCTAGGACGAGCTTAAGTTGCCAATTTTTCAAGCCCATCGGATGGCGCGCAAATCTTCTGGATGATTCAGACCGTGAAGGTGGCCGATACCGATTGAGCCACTTTGTCTCTCGAAAGTGAATGGCAATGAGGCATTCCGGACCACCAGTTGGAGAGCTTGAATTACTCTCTCTCCTTCGGACCGGGCCACACCCAGTCTCCAGGTCTCGCTATGAATCGCTCTTGCCCTTCCCGTTTCGCAGGACCCGCTTCAGGAACTGGCCGGTGTAGGAGCCTTTGATCCGGGCAACCTCTTCCGGCGTGCCGGTGGCGACGACCTCCCCCCCTTCGTCGCCTCCCTCGGGGCCAAGGTCAATGATATGATCCGCCGTCTTGATGACATCCAGGTTGTGCTCGATGACGAGCACGGTATTGCCGGCATCCCGCAACCGGTGCAGCACGTCCAGGAGCTGCTGGATGTCCGCGAAGTGGAGGCCGGTCGTCGGCTCGTCCAGGATGTACAGCGTGCGGCCGGTGCTTCGCCGGGACAGCTCCCGGCTGAGCTTGACCCGCTGCGCCTCGCCGCCGGAGAGTGTCGTGGCCGATTGACCCAGTTTGATGTAGCCCAGGCCGACGTCGTACAGCGTCTGGAGCTTCTCCTTGATGCGCGGCACGTTCTCGAAAAAGCGCAGGGCCTCCTCCACCGTCATGTTCAGCACCTCGGCGATGCTGGCCCCCTTGTACTTGATCTCCAGCGTCTCCCGGTTGTACCGCTTGCCTTTGCACACGTCGCAAGTCACGTACACGTCCGGTAGGAAGTGCATCTCGATCTGGATCAGGCCGTCCCCCTGGCAGGCCTCGCAGCGCCCGCCCTTGACGTTGAAGCTGAACCGGCCCGGCTGGTAGCCGCGCATCCGGGCAT
>Ga0315279_10006279_pt1 | contig 15045 bp, 5 predicted proteins | sample YL17G06_20_MG_FD_203694 | JGI IMG/M metagenome (GOLD analysis project Ga0315279, IMG submission 203694) | Sediment microbial communities from Yellowstone Lake, YNP, Wyoming, USA - YL17G06_20 | ecosystem: Environmental > Aquatic > Freshwater > Lake > Sediment | place: USA: Wyoming | collected... | reverse complement strand
AGCCGGCGATCTGGACAACGATGGACGCGTTGACGTTCTCGAAGAGCAGCCAGAGGATGGCCGCGCCCGCCAGCGCCAGCAGCGGCCAGAACAGCGGCCGCCAGTACGTCCGCTCGCCCTGGAAGCACAGGATGAACGACACCAGGTACAGCGCCAGGGGCAGGACCCACAAGAGCGGCACCACGCCGACGTCCGAGCACATCTGGTTCGTCACGGCCAGCAGCAGGGCCGACCCGCAGGCCGGCAGCAGGAGCCAGAGTGCCCGCGCCACGGGCCCCGGTCGCGGCGGGGCGGCCGCGGGCGCCGCGGCCCATGTAAGGAAAGGCGGGAACCGCCTTTGTTCCTCCGCCGGGGCCGCCCTTTGCTTCGATCGCCACAGGCCCACCGCGCACACGCCGCACAGGATTGCAAACGCGATGAACAGGGCCGACCACGTTTCGGTCTGCATCCGCAGCCGCAGCAGCGGCTCGAACGCCACGGGGTAGGTCGCCAGCGCCAGGAGCGACCCGGCGTTGGAGACGGCGTACAGGCGGTAAGGCGACGCCCCGGGCCGCGTGGTGCTCAGCCACGCCTGGAGCAGCGGACTGGTGGCCGAAAGGGCGAAGTACGGCAGCCCCACGCTGGTGGCCAGTGCGCCGAGGATGAGCCAGGTGGGGTCGCCCGCCGCCTCGGGCTTCCATGCGGCCGAGGGGACGATGGGCAGCAGGACCAGGGCCGCCGCCAGCAGCGCCAGGTGCACCACCGCCTGCCCGCGGTCCGACAGCCGCGTCCGCACCACGTGGGCGTAGGCGTAGCCGGCCAGGAGCACCGTCTGAAAGAACAGCATGCACGCGGTCCAGACGGCGGCGCCCCCGCCGAACCACGGCAGGATGCACTTGCCGATGATGGGCTGGACCTGGAACAGCAGGAAGGCGCTCAGGAAGATCGTTACCGCGTAAAGCCCCACGGGCATCTCCGGCAGCACGCGCGGGCGGAAACACTATCGACGCGGGGCGCGGATGTCAAAACAAACCTGCCTCATGAAGGCCGAGGGCCGAGGGGCGAGAGCCGAGGGGCGCAACTTCGCGCGGCGGGTCTCCCGACCCGCCGCGCAAACCGCGTTCTCATGGCCCCCTGGCCCGTTTCTTGCGCGGTGGGTCAGGAGACCCGCCGCGCAAATCCCGAAGTGGCGTTGTAGTAATCATCGGCCCCCGGTGTATTCACCGGGGGCCGTGTATGGGCCCTGCCGCACGCGGCGAAGCCGTTGCGTTGTCCCGCTCGCGCCTTACGCCTCGTCGAGCAACTCCAGCCCCTTGAAGCGGCAGAAGCGCGCGAGGTCTTCCTTCAGGTTGCCGTAACAGGTTACGCGGTGCAGGCCGTGCGACCAGTTCTGCCACAACTTCTCGACGTTGCCGTCGACCTTGACGGTGATCTTGGTGCGGCAGCCGCGCGGCAGGTCGGGCGTCTCGATGACCTCGCCGGTGAAGAATCGGACCTGGGTGGTTCCGATGAGTTGCGCCTGGGTGACATGCTGGCCGATGCGCATGAAGACCTGGCAGACGGCCCCCTCCTGGCGCTCCATGATGGTCCGCAGGCGGTAGGGCGCGACAGGGCCGCCGGGCCCGTCCATCTGGGGCGTGCCCATGCAGTGGGCCAGGATGATGCCGCCCTTGGAGACGTCCATCGTGGGGTCGGTGATGAAGCCGGGTTTGCCCGAGAGGCCCTGGAGGAGGATTTGCGTCATGGAGGACGGCAGGTCCGACTCGCACATGCCGCCCAGGCCGATGCCGTTGAGTCGCGCGAATCCGATGCACGGATAGGCGGGCAGTTGCCGCCACATGGAGCCGTAGCAATCGACGGTGATGAGGGTGGCGTTTTCGGCGTCGAGGAGGTTCTCGAACGCCAGGGCCAGGCGCAGCGACTTGACGATTTCCTCGCGCGAGGGTTCGACGACCTTCTGGGCGCCGTCGATCCACTTCCTGGCCTCGGCCGTGGCGTCGGCCTCCGGCACCGCGTTGTAGGCCTCCAGGACGCGGTCGCGGTCGATCTTGACGATGTCGGTGCCGAACTTCTGTTTGGCGGCGGCGGCGTAGGCGCTGATGTTCCGCGTGGTCACATCAAGGATCTTCGCTTCCCGCAGGTGGTGGATGGCGCGGAACGGCCGGACGGCCGCCGCCAGTTGCCGGCGGTCGCTCGTCAGGAAGCATTCCAGCAGCGCCCCCTCGGGACTCGCGCGGAGTTGCCCGAAGCCGGTCCACTCGTGGCCGGAGTACGGCGCGGCAAAGAGGGCGGTGGGCTTGCCGGCGGTCAGGGCTTCCTTGACCATGCCCAGGGCGCCCATCGAGAGGTGAATCAGCAGGACCCCATCGGCCGCCTGGAGTTTGTCCTTGACGGCCTGGACCTGGCTCTCGGACGTCACGAGTTGGTTGACCACGAAATCGACATCGTCGAAGTCCTTCTGCATCCGCGCGAAGTCGGCCTCGTAACTCTTCATCTCATCGGCCAGGTCCAGTTGCGGCGTCGGCCAGGGGGCCTGGGGCTTGCCCAGGTAAAGTTTGGCCACCTGGACCTTGGACTTGCGGCAGCCGGGGCTGATGACCTTGGTGGAGGCAGCGGACGCGGCGGGGGCCGCTTCTCGCACCAGGCCGCCCTTCGGGCCGCAGCCGGCTGCCACGAACCACAGCGCTCCGCAGGCGGCCGTGGCTTGCAGGAACTCCCGCCTTGATGATTTCGGCGACATGACTTCCTCCTTTAACGTGATGGGCCCCCTCCTCTTCACGGTACGCGGATAATTATAAGGTCCGGCGGGCCGGGTGTCACCTGAAAAGCGGCCTTATCCCGTTGCGTTTTCGGCCCCGGTCGCTAGAGTTACGGCGGTGGTGTGCCGGGGCCGGCCCGTACGGGCCCGAAAAGTGGAAGGAGACAGCGCATGCACGTCCGGACGCTGGTGGCTGCGGCAACCGTTGCGGGGGCCATCTTTCTGGTGTCGGCGGCGCCGCCGCCCAGTACGGGCCCGTACGCGCAGGTCTCGCCGCCGCCCAGTACGGGCCCGTACGGGCAGGTCTCGCCGCCGCAGGGCTTCACGGCCCTTTTCAACGGCAAGGACCTCTCCGGCTGGCACGGCGCGGACACGCAGGATCCCCGCAAGATCTGGGCCCTGAGCGATGAAGAGCGGGCCAAGACCTTTGCCGCGAGCCTCGAGGACATCAAGAAGCACTGGTCCGTCGAAAACGGCGAACTCGTCAATGATGGCCGCGGCCTCTACCTGACCACCGACAAGGACTACGGCGACATCGAACTCCTGGTAGAGTACAAGACCGTTGCCAAGGCCGACAGCGGCGTGTACCTGCGCGGCACGCCGCAGGTCCAGATATGGGATTACACCGAGGCGGGCGGCAAATGGAACATCGGCGCAGCCAAAGGCTCCGGCGGACTCTGGAACAATAGCGCCGGCGCGCCCGGCAAGGACCCGCTCGTCCTGGCCGACAAACCCTTCGGTCAGTGGAACAGCCTGCGCATCCTCCAGGTGGGCGCACGCACGACCGTTTACCTGAACGATAAACTCGTGGTCGATCACGCCATCATGGAGAATTACTGGGACCGCAAGGTGCCGCTCTTCCCGAAGGGCCCCATCCAGTTGCAGACGCACGGCGGCGAGATACGCTGGCGCAACATCTTCGTCCGCGAGATTCCCCCCGATGAGGCCAACGCCATCCTCGCCAGGAAGGGCGACGAGGGCTTCACCCCGGTCTTCAACGGCAAAGACTTCGACGGCTGGGCCGGCCCGGTCGATAATTACAAGGTCCAGGACGGCACCCTCATGTGCAAGCCCGGCAAGGGCGGCACCATCTACACCAGGCAGGAGTACGGCGACTTCGTTGCGCGGCTGGAGATACTGATTCCGCCCGCCGGCAACAACGGCCTGGCCCTCCGCTACCCCGGCCAGGGCGACACCGCCTACACGGGCATGTGCGAACTCCAGGTGCTCGACAGCGAGCACGAGGAATACGCCAAACTCGACGCCCGCCAGTACCACGGCTCGGCCTATGGCATGGTGGCCGCCGCCCGCGGATACCTGCGCCCGGCCGGGCAGTGGAACTTCCAGGAGGTCACCGTCAAGGGATCGACCCTCAAGGTGGAACTCAACGGTTCAGTCGTTCTGAACTGCGACCTCTCGAAGGTCACCGAGTTCCTGGCCAATCACCCGCACCCCGGCAAGGACCGCACGACGGGGTACTTCGGCTTTGCGGGGCATTCGGACCCGGTGCAATTCCGCACCATCCGCATCAAACGGCTGGAGGCGGGGCCGTAGGCGCCCGGGCGCGGTTGGACCTTCGGCGTCTCGGGCGACATCCGCGTGTGCGTTTTCGCGCGGCCGTTCGCCTCATGCCGTAGCATTTAGGCTACGTTTGGCTACTCTGATTTCAATTCGGTGCAAAAAAATCTGCGTTTTCTTTTGACAATGGGCTGTTTATGTGGTATTCTTAGTTTTTGGAGGGAGTACCTTAGGCGCTGGGTAGGGAAAGTGTTGCGGGGCTAGTCTCCGGTAAGGGAGGCGGCCCATTTTTTTTCGTGGCGGCGCGGTGGTTGCTATCGGGCCGACCTCCGACGGAGTAAGTCGGGGGGCGGCCCTTTTATTGGGGGCGAACACAACCGGGGGGCCGGTGCGGCCCCGCGGCCGGGAAAGGAGGTGGGTAGGGCTCGAAAACACTATGGACCGGGGCCCTAGGGAGCCCGAGAGGGGTTGAGCCCGAAGATGCAGACAGATGCAAGGGTAGTCCGGAGCAGCCAGGCGAGACGAAGTGCGCCGTGTGCTGCTTAGTCCGCTGGGGGAAACGTGTGGCGACCGAGTACGCGCCGCAATAACCCTGTTTTCTTTCGTGGAGGAGGTGTCTTATGAAGCGGAATACTTTGCTTGTAGGCTTGTTCTTTGTGATGGCGGTGGCAGGATCTGCGGCGCAGGGCGGAGGCGACCCGGTCCCGGTATGGCACGATCCGTGGCTTAACTGGGATTTCATCAACATGACGGGCGTCGCCGTGAACGACCTGGAGATCGTGGTGGACGACCCCAATTTCAACCCGAATCCCCTCGATCCCACCAAGGTCAACATGGGGCCCTGGACCAAGTTTGCCATCAACCACTGGGACTATGACGGCGACAACGACCTGGACACCATCATGACGTGGTCGGGGACGCCGCTAATGCCGGTGTGGATCCCTCAGGGCGGCATTGCCCACGGCGGCCTCTACATGAAAGGGTCCGGCCTGGTCCTGGACGCCTACTGGACGTTGAACGGTGTGAAGCAGGGCTTGTCCACGGCGATCACGTATGAGCAGACCAGGGTCGTGTACGACCCCGAGATCTACATGGAACTGAGGATTGCCCCGGGCTGGTATAAGGACCACTCGGGTGGGGAGGCCGGCTGGACCCACATCCGGACGTTCGTGAATATTCCGGCGGAGTTGCTGGACCTGGAAGACCTCAACCGCGGCCTGATCCTGGACACCCTCGCGGCCTACGAGGTTTTCCCCAAACGCCCGGACGGCACTACAATCGCCTATGGGGACACCATCTACGGCGTGCCGGACTCGTTCTTCGACGTATTCCTGGCGCAGATTCCGCAGGAGAAGGCGGGCCCCGGCTACGAGGCGCTGCTCCACGCGGAGGTCGTCGCCGCGGCGTCGCCCCCGGTTGTGATCGGCGAGTTCTGGAACCTGAACCCGCAGTCGCCCGAGCCGGCGACGCTCTCGCTGCTGGCGCTGGGTGCGCTGGCGATCATCAGCCGCCGCAGGGCACGCTGAGACGCCGACGCTGGATTTCGATTCGCGTGCTTGGCGCGGCGGGTCTTCCGACCCGCCGCGCAAGGAACGCGCGCTCATGAGCGCCGCCGCGCGGCCTGAGGCGTGCGGCTGAGCCTGTTTATGAGTACGTTGCCGGCGAGCCCCCGGCCTCGGCCCGGGGGCTCGCTTTGTTTTCGGCGTCCCCGCCAACCCTTTCTTGACAAACGCCGCCCGCCGCAGGGGCCATTGCGGATTGCGAATTGCGAATTGCGGATTTGAAGAAACGGTCCGGGACGAACCCCGCACAAGTTTCCTTGCCGCCCGTTCAATCCGCAATCCGCAACTCTTCTTCGCCCGCCGAAGCAGCCGGCGGGCTGCGAAGAGCGGGTCCGCAATCGAAGCGGTCGAGATCGTCTGCGACGGCGTGCACCTGCACCCGGCCGTCGTGCGCATGGCCGTCGCCTGCAAGGGCGTCGCCCGCACGTGCCTCATCACCGACTGCGTGAGCGGCAAGCACGCCGGCGTCGTCGATGGGGCGCCGCGGCTGGCCGACGGCACGCTGGCCGGGAGCGTCCTCTCGATGGACCGGGCGGTGGCCAACGTCATGCGCTTTGCGGGTGTGACGCTCCAGCAGGCGGTCGAGATGGCCACGCTCAGCCCCGCCCGGGCCATGGGCTGCGACCGCGCGAAGGGCTCCCTCGCCCCCGGCAAGGACGCCGACGTGGTCCTCTTCGACCAGGGCGTGAACGTCTCGCTCACCCTGATCGGCGGCGAAATGGCGTACCAGCAGTGACATGCCGCTGGTCACGTGCCACGGGTTGCCCGCCGCGGCGGATCTCCGACTTGCCAACCCGTGATCTTGAATGCTGTTCTTCCACATGGTGTGAGCCTTGGACGACCCAACGAGAACGCGTGTGCGATATAACGAGCCGGGCCACGCGCACGCGTTGACCTTCTCCTGTGCCGACCGTCTCCTGTTGCCGGACAACGGCGCCGCCTGCCGCCGGCTGGACGCGCCACGCCTTTACAAAGCCTTTACACCGTACCGGTTGCAGGCCGGTTACAATGGTCCGTCGTCCGCATCCGTCTTCCGCAATTTTCTGGCTTGCGGGCGGACGCGTGCTAGAAAGTGGAGAACTGCACGGGATCCAACAGCGTCTATTAATGGAAGCGACCCTACGCACTTTTGAGGACACGATCATGAACCCCTCGCGATTGCTGCTCCTGGCCGTCCTGGCGTCGGCGATTTCGGCATGGGCCTTTGCGGCCGCGGGCGCCCCGCCCGAAAAGGCCGCGCCTCCTGCGGCGCCGGCTGCCGCGGTCGCCGCGGCGACCGCGCTCTCGCCCGAGACCGCCAAGGTCATCAGGGAAGAGAGCATCTACATCCCGTACACCAAACTGCGCGAGGTCTTCGAGAAGGAGGGCCGCGGCGTCTTTCTGCCCTACGAAAAGTTCCAGGCCCTCTGGCAGGCCGCGCGCGACGCTGGCCGCCCGCCCGGCGAGGCCAGGCCGCCCGTCGATGCGCTCATCACCGAGATCGACAACAAGGCGACCATCGGCAAGGACGTCGTCAAGGTTGCGGCCGTCCTGAAGATCGAGGTCCTCAAGGAAGGCTGGGTCGAGGTGCCGCTGCGCCTGGGCGACGTGGGCCTCGCGCAGGCGACGCTCGACGACCAGCCCGCCCGTCTCGTGGCCGACCCGGCCGGCGGCTACAAACTCCTCGTCGAGAAAAAGGGCAAGGCCCCGCAGTCGTTCACGCTGGCCCTGGGGTTCGCCAAGGCGTACACCAAGGCGCCGGGGCAGAACAGCGTTTCGTTCGAGAGCCCGCAGGCCCCGGTGAGCAAGTGGGAGATGCGGATACCGGAATCGGGCGTCAAGGTGAACATCCACCCGCTGCTGGCGGCGACGGAGGTGCCCCCGGCGGCCGGCACCAAGGCCGATGAAACGGTGGTCCAGGCGTTTGTCGGGGCCGCCCCGACCGTCCGCATCGACTGGACGCCCAAGGCCGAGGGCGCCAAGGGCCTCGAGGCCCTGGCCTCCGTCAAGGTCGAGCAGCAGACCGCCATCGACGAGGGCGTCACGCGCACCCGCGCGACGCTCGCGTACGAAATCAGCCGCGCGGAACTGGCGCGCCTGGAGGTCGAGGTCCCCGCCGACCAGAAGGTCGTCAACGTGTTCGACGCCAACGTGCGCGAGTGGTCCGTGGCGCCCGCGGGCGAAGCGCAGAAAGTCTCGGTCCAACTCTTCGAGCCGGCCAAGGCCGCCCAGACCCTCGTCGTGGAACTCGAAAAGTTCGGCGGCGACCAGGCCCTGGACGTCAAGGTGCCCGTGGTCAAGGCCCTCAACGTGGGCCGCCAGCAGGGCGTGGTGGTCGTCCAGGTGGCTTCGGGCCTGCGGGCCGAGGCCGCCGAGCGCTCGGGCCTGGCCCAACTCGACGCCGGGGAACTGCCGCCCGGCCTGGCCAGGGGCAAGTGGGACTTCTCGTACCGCTACGCCGCGCTGCCGTTCGGCCTGACGCTCCGCGTTGAGAAAGTCCAGCCGCGCATCATCGCCGACACCCTCGCCGAGATGCACCTGGCCACCGAGGAACTCTGGATGCGCGTGGTGACCGTCTACGCGATCGAGCGGGCCGGGGTGTTCCGCCTGGAACTCGACGTGCCGGAAGGCTTCGACGTGCGCCGCGTGACCGGCGTCCAGGCGGGCGACGCGCCGCCCGCCCAGGTCGATGCCCATCACCTGGAGGGCGAGAAGAAAACCCGCCTCCTGGTGAACCTCTCACGCAAGGCCCTCGGCAAAGTGGCCCTGGAGGTGCACCTGCACCGGCCGCTGCGCGAACCGGACCTGCTGGCGCCCACCGGCAAGGCCGCCGCCATCGCGCTGCCCCTGCCGCGCGTCGTCCCCGCCTCGGTCCAGCGCGAGACCGGCCGCCTCATCGTTTACTCGCCCGAAAGCATCACCGTCAACCCCACCCAGAGCGACGGCCTGCGCAGCATCACCGTCAGCGAGGCGCTGCGGGGCCTTTCGAGCACCGAGGGACCGGCCGAGCGGTCCGTCCTGGCCTTCGCCTACACGCAGGACCCCGTGACGCTGGCCGTGGCGGCCGAACGCCGCAAGCCTCACGTGACGGTGCGGCAACTGCTCGTGGCCCGCATCGACTCCGGCGTCGTCAAGTACGAGGCGACCTTCTTCTATGACATCCTCTACAGCGGCGTCAAGAGCCTCCGCGTGGACGTCCCGAAGGACCTGGCGCCCGACGTGCGGGTGGTTACCGACCGCGTCCGCCGCCAGGTCATCGAGGACCCGTCGGCCCTGAAGGACCTTGCCGAGGGCTACGAGGCGTGGTCGCTGGCGGGCGAGACCGAGTTCCTCGGACAGGTCCAGGTGCGACTGGCCTGGGAACGCAAGATCGAAAAACTCGACATCGGCAAGAGCGTGTCGCTGGCCATCCCGCGTCTCATCCCGCGCGGCGTGTACCGCGCGTGGGGCCAGATCGTCCTGGCCAAGACCGAGACCCTCGACATCCAGGAAGCCGCCGAGCCCGGCAAGGTGGCGGGCCTCCGGCCCATCGACCCGCAGAACGACCTCATGCCGGGGGCGAGCGTCCCCGGGGCGGCCCGGGCGCTGGAGTTCCAGGAGGACTGGACGCTGGCGGTCGTGGCCACGATGTACAAACTGGAGGACGTCAAGCGCACCAGCATCGAGCGGGCCCTGGTCCGCACGGTGGTGACGCGCGGCGACCGCTGGCCGGTGCAGGCCCTGTACCGCATGCGAAGCGCGCGGCAGCGGCTGATGATCCAACTGCCGGCCGGCGTGACGTTCGACACCGAGCCGGTGCGCCTGAACGGCCGCCCCGTGGGCCTGGAGCGCGGCGAGGCCGAGGGCAACACCTTCTTCGTCCCCCTGGTGGGCCAGAAGGCCGACGAGACGTTCCTCCTGGAACTCCGGTACAGCGTCCCCGCAGGGGCCGTGCGAGTGGAGTGCCCGGCGTTTCCGGAAGAGCCGGCGATCCAGAAAGTATTTCTATCGGTCTATATGCCGCAGGAGTGGGACTACCTGGGCTCCGTCGGCCCGTGGACCGACGAGATCGTCTGGGCCGTCACGCGGTCGGGCCTGAAGCCCCGGGCGCGCCAGGAGGACAAGTTCCTCATCAAGGATTGGGTCCGCAAGGACCTGGCGGTCCAGGGCAACCCGGAGGAGAACTTCCCGACCGATGGGCGCCACTACCTGTTCGAGGCGGTCGGGCCGGCCGCCCCGCCCGCGGGCGCCCTGAGGCTCGTGGCGATGGACCACGACTGGCTGGCCGCCGCCATTTTTGGCGCCGTCCTCGTGGCGGGCATTGTCCTCGGGTTCACGCGGGCGGCGGTGCGCCTGGTGGCGGCAGGGGCGTTCATCGTGCTCCTGGTGCTCGTGGGCGTTTTTGCGCCGACGTTTGCGCGGCAGGCGGTCAACCTGGTCTTGGTGGCCGCCGTCTTCATCGTGCTGGTCCTGTGGGCGCTGTGGTACGTGCTGTGGACGCGTCCGCGCGACCCGCGTCTGATTGCGCGCCGGAAGGCCCACGAGGCCGCGCGGCAGGCGGCCGCCCAGGCTCGCGCCGCCAAGCCGCCCGCGCCGGCCCCGCCTCCTGCCGCACCTCCGCCTGGCGGCGGCCAGGCCGGAGGCCTCGGCGGTCCGCCGCAGGCCGGCGGCCAGGGAGGGTCCAGCCATGCGTAAACCCTCTACGATACCGATTCCTTGTGTGGGTGGCATGCCCGCGAGCCATTGCGGATTGCGGATTGCGGATTGCGGATTGAACAACAACGAACCCGCCGCCGGCCATGCTTCTTTTGCCGTAAATCCGCAATTCGCAATTCGCAATCCGCAATTGCCCGGGGCCGTGGGCATGCCACCCGTCGTTCTTCTGTTTGCGGCGGCGGCGCTGACTTTCTTCGCCGCGTCCGCGCTGGCCGTGGAACAAGCCGCGCCCGCTGCCAATCTGAAATCTGAAATCTCCAATCTGAGATCTGAAATCTCAAATCTCAAATCCCCAACGCCGGACCCCAAGTCTGAGGAGAAGGTCCGCGAACTCTTCGTGCCTTTCGAGGACCTCAACATCCTCCTGGAAGGCAAGACCGAGCGCGTCCTCCTGTCGCGCCAGCAGTACGATGAACTCCTGGCCAAGGCCAAGAAGACCGCCGATAGCCGCGCGCCCGTGCCCGCCCTGGTTGCCTCGGCCGAGTACGCCGCCACCCTCGGCGACGAGCGGGCCGAGATAACCGGCACCCTGACCGTGAGCGTCCTGGAAGACGGCCTTCACGCGGTCGGCCTGGACGTGGCGGGCGTGGGCCTCTCTTCCGCCACGCTCGACGGGCGCGGCGCCCCGGTGGGCCTGGCCGACGACGGGCGCCTGACGCTCTTCGTCCAGGGCAAGGGCCGGCACACACTGGTCCTGGAGATGGTGGCGCCGCTCCAGACGACCGCCGCCACGCAGGTCCTGGCGTTCCGCATCCCGATGCCGCCCGCCGCACGCCTCTCGCTGGTGGTCCCCGGCGACGTGGAGGTCAAGTCCGGCGCGCCGGTGTCCCAGCGGGTGTTCGACGAGGCGGCCGGCCAGACGCGTCTCTGGCTCCTGCCGCCCAAGGGCGACGTGTCGCTCGTCCTGAGCCTCAACAGCCGCCTCAAGCGCCGGGACCGCATCATCGTGGCCCGCAGCATCCTGATCGATGAAATCACGCAGGGGTACGAGCGCCTGCATGCCACCGTTTCGATGGCGATTCTGCACCAGGCGACCGACCGGTTCCGCCTTGCGCTGCCGCAGGATTTCGAGGTCACGAGCGTCGAGTCGGCGCTGCTGGCCCGCTGGAGCGTGACGGAGGACCGCGATGCGGTACGGGCGGGCCGGCGGATCCTGGACGTTCAGTTGCGCGAGGAGACCACCGACAAAGTCGTTCTGGCGCTCTCGGCCATCCGCACCCGCAGGGGCACGGAGCCGTACGACGTCCTGGCCCTGGCCCCGTGGACGTTCCCGAAACTGGAGCCGCTCGACGTGGCCGGCCACGTGGCCGTGGTGGGCCTCCTGGTGGAAGACCGCCTGAAGGCCGAGGACGTGGCGCCCGAGGGCCTCATCCCCATCGACGCCGCGGTGCTGGCGGCGGCGCTGCCGCCCACCGTCCTGGCGGCCGAGCCGGGCGCGGTCCGCATCCGCCCGGTCGTGGCCTACTACGCCCCGCAGATGCAGTTCGGCCTGACGGCCCGGTTCGTCAAGCCGCCCGCCAAGGTGCTCGTGACCACGAACCTCCTCCTGGTTCTGGAGGACGGCGGGCAGCAGGTTCGCGGCGGGTTCGCCATGGTGCCGGAGGCCGAGAAACTGTTCGGCTTCGATTTCTCCGTGCCCGCCGGCTGGGACGTCACCGCCGTCACCACCGACAAGGGCGAGGCCCTGGCGTTTGAGCGCTACGGCGCCGCGGGCCAGGCCGGGCGCGTGCACGTGCGGCTGGCGGGTGGCGCGGCCGCCGGCGAAGAGCGCCGGGTCTTCTTCACCGCCGTCCGCGTTCCCAAGGACTGGTTCGGCGACTGGACGGCCGCCACCGTGGACTTCCCGGTCTTTGCGATGGCCGGCGCGGCCCGCGACATCGGCGCTGTGGCCGTCGATGCCCGCGACGATCTCCTCGTGCGGCCGGAGGTGCTGGAGCGCCTCACGCCGCTCGATGAAAACGAAAAGGCCAGGTACGGACTGGCCGGCGCCCAAGCGGCCCTGGCGTATCGCTACGAGGGCCAGCCGTACCAGGCGCGCCTTGCGATCGAGCGGACGCTGCCGCGCGCCACGGCCCGCACGTGGTCGTTCTTCCGCGTAGACCGCGATGCGCTGGCCGCCCACTACGAACTGGCGTACGATGTGACCGAGGCCCGGACGCGGCTTCTAAAGTTCCTGCTGCCCAAGGACACGCCGGAGGCCCTCTCGGTGCGCGGCCTGGGCGGCGTCGCGCTCAAGGAATACACGAGCGAACTCGTCGGCGAGAAGGGCGCCGAGAAGCGCCGCTGGACGGCCGTCCTGGCCGACAGCCGCAAGGGCCCCGTCCGCCTGGCCGTCGATTTCCAGATGCGCCTGCCCGCCGCCGAACTCAAGGACTATGCCCTGCCGCTCATCGTGGCCGACCGCGTGGCGTACCAGTCGGGCCTGGTGTCGGTCGAGGGCAGCCCGGAACTCCAGGTCCAGGTGACGGAGGCCCCGCGCAAGGTCGATGTGGGCGAACTGGCCGACGCCGAGTACCAGCCCGGGCGGCGGCTCCTGGGGGCCTACGGGTTCCTGGGCGAGCCGGCCCCGGTCAAGGTGGCGGTCTCGCGCCATCCGCAGTACGCCCTGCCGCCGGCCGTCGTCCAGCGGGCCGAACTGGCCACGCGCATCTGGCCCGTACGGGCCCAGACGGCCGCGCGGTTCCTCCTGCGCACCAAGGCCCTGTTCCTCGAGATCCGGCTGCCTAAGGGCTCAACGCTGTGGTCGGCTGCGCTCGACGGCAAGTCCATCAAGCCGCAACGCGAAGGCGACAGCCTCCTGGTCAGCCTGCCCGCGGTCGCCCAGGCGACCGGCGGCCCCGCCCGCGAGACGGTGGTCCGCGACCTGGCGTTTCTGTACGAGGCGCCCGCCGTGGCGACCCTCGGCCTCTGGAGCGGCCTGGAGGCCGAGGCCCCGCGCCTGTACCTCCACGGCGGCCAGGGAACCCAGAAAGTCGAAGTCCCGCTGGCCGACCTCCGGTGGCAGGTGTACCTGCCCGCCGGGTACAAGGTTATCCGCTCCGAGGGCAGCGTGGCGACGGAGGAGATCGAGCGGCCGGAACTGGCCGCGGCCCTGGTGGCGGGCGGACTCTGGGCGGCCGGCGGCGGCGTGGACTTTGATTCCGGCGCCATCGGCACGGCCCTGGGCGTCTTCAGCATGGGTTCCATGTCCCTCATTAAGGAGGTGGGCAGCGAGCGGTATGCGTTTGCGCCGTCTGCCGCGTCGGAATCCAAGAGGGCCGCTGAAGGCTGGGACGAAACGGTAGCCGGCGCGGCCGGCGCTAAGGCCGGAGAACTTGCCCCGACGGACGTCAACGGCGACGCCATGGCCGTCTGGGCGCGCGGCGGGCCTGTCCGCAGCACGGGCACGCTCCGTCTGCACGGCGCCACAACTTTTAGTGGCGAGACAACAATTCAAGGTCCCACGGTGGCCACGGCGCCGGTGGGGGGCCCGGGGGCGACGGTGGTGGTCGCGGGAGCCCCGACGGTGGCGCCGCCTCCGGCGGCGCCGGCCGAAGCGCCGCCGCCTCCCCCTACGGCCACACCCCGGCCGGCCAAGTCCGCGCCGGGCAAGAAGCCGCCGGTGGAGAAAAGCAAGGCCGGCTGGGCCCTGGAAGGTTTTTCAAGCCTCCTCATCGAGTTCGACCGGACCGGCCCGCCGCCGATGACGTTCCAGAGCCTGGGCGCCGACCCGCGTCTGGGCCTTGTCGTTGTGAACCTTCACCGGCTGGACTCGCTGGCGTGGGGCCTGGCGCTGGCGGTGTTGCTGGTGGGCCTGGCGATGACCCTCCGGTCCGCCGGGCGCAAGACGGCCTTCCTTCTCGGCGTGGCCCTGGTGGCGACGCTCGTGCCGGTGATGACGGGCCGCATCGAGTTGGCCCTGGTGACCAACGGCATGTTCTTTGCCGCATGCCTCCTGGTTCCGTACTTCCTCGCGGCGGCGCTGGTGCGGTGGATGGCGAAGAAGGTCCACCGTCTGTTGTGGCCGAGCGCGGCCGCGGCGGCGCTGGTGATGCTGGCGGCCGGCGCAGTCGTGACGGCGGCGGGGGCCGGCGCGGCCCAGGCGGCCGAGCCCGCCATGCCGCCGTACGTCATTCAACTGGCGCCCCCGCCCGAGCCCGTCAAGGTGCCGGAGGACGCCATCCTCCTGCCGTACGACCCGGCCTCCGGGACCGGCATCCGGGGGGCCGACCGGCTGCTCATCCCGTATGATAAGTATGTTGAACTGTGGAACCTTGCGTATCCCGAGAAGCCCATCGGCACCCGGCCCCCGCCCGCGCCGTACGCGCTGGCCGGCGCGGCCTTCACGGCCGCCCTCCAGGGCGACGAGTACGTCCTGTTCGAGGGCGCCGTTGAAATCGACGTGTACACGGACGGCTATGCCACCATCCCGCTGCCCCTGGAGGGCGGCGTCCTGGCCAGGGCCGACCTCGATGGCAAGCCCGCGCGCCTGAGCGTGACGCAGGCCGAGCCGCCGCCGGTGCCGCAGGAGACCCGGCAGGGCAGCGCCCAGTTGCACATCGTCAACCTGAGCCC
>Ga0315279_10006278_pt1 | contig 15048 bp, 11 predicted proteins | sample YL17G06_20_MG_FD_203694 | JGI IMG/M metagenome (GOLD analysis project Ga0315279, IMG submission 203694) | Sediment microbial communities from Yellowstone Lake, YNP, Wyoming, USA - YL17G06_20 | ecosystem: Environmental > Aquatic > Freshwater > Lake > Sediment | place: USA: Wyoming | collected... | reverse complement strand
ATTCCCAGTCAGCGCAAATGGTTTGTTTTCAAATAATTCCTAACATGTTGAATATAATATAAATAGTCCCCATGACGAGTTTTTGTGCAAACGGTCATAACTTCAAGAATTGAACGAAATTCGATTGAAGCATGACCCAATTTTCCCACAACATTTCCACAATATCTGTGCAAAAGTCCGTCCCTCATCTAAGCCTCAAAATCCCTTGATCAAAGAGAGCAAATCGTACCCTTCAATGGGCGCCGGAATGAACGACACAACGAAAACGGCCAGGACCAAAACGGCCCGTATCGTGCGCGCCCGGCCTAGAGAAGCGCCTTCGTCCCAAATCGGCGGATGTTTCACGCCGAGAATCAGGATCAGCCCGGCCCAGAGGAGCCATCCGGCCCAGAAAAAAAAGCCCATGACGACAAAGAGGGCGAGAAAAGCGCGGCCCGCGATTTTCGCTCGCGGGCCGAAGACGGCATAGAGAATATGCCCGCCGTCGAGTTGCCCGATGGGGAAGAGGTTGATCGCGGTGACCAGCAGCCCGACCCATCCGGCGAAGGCCACCGGGTGAAGAAGGACATCCAGTCCGGGACCGATCCGCCCGAACACAACCGCGCCGAACAGCTTGACCAGAAGAGGCTCGCCGAAAATGATCGCCTGGTCCCTTGGCAGGGCGGGCACCACCCTGGACAGGGCCAATCCGATCCCCAGGATGGGGACGGATAGAACGAATCCGGCCAAAGGTCCGGCCGCCCCGATATCGAACAGAACCCTTTTTGCCGTGATCGGCGACCGGACCCGGATGAACGCGCCCATGGTCCCGATCAAGGTCGGCGCCGGGATGAAAAACGGCAGAGTGGCCGAGAGGCCGTATTTCCGGCAGGCCAGGTAATGGCCCATCTCATGGCCGGTCAAAATCACGAGCAGGACCACGGTATAGACCAAGCTCAGGACGAGAACGCGGGGATCCTGTAGCGGGTGCGGCGGGGCCGCTCCGGCCGGCCCCGCGGCCTGGGCATAGATGAAACTGGCGCTCCAATTCAGTCCGACAAGGAAGGTCGATCCTAGGGTCAAGACGAAGAGCAGGACGTTCAACCAGGTCCGGTCCTTGGCGAAAAAATTCGGCCGTCGGACGCGGGCCGGAAGAGGAGTGAGCGGGGTTTCGTCCATGTTCCTCGTAAAAAAATAGGAGTGAGAACCTCACTCCTAGGAGAACCGTCGGTCAAGGGACGAGCCTTTGGCTCGCCACTCGCCTGTGGCTTGTATCCACGGGCGAGTACGGCGGCCGGGGCCCCGGCCGCCGTCGAAGGGCCGGAAATCAGCCGTGCAGTTTCTTGTGCTTGAGCTCGAGGGCTTCGTGGGTTTCCTTATGGTCCGGATCGGGCACGCAGCAATCGACCGGACAGACGGCCGCGCACTGAGAGGCGTCGAAACTGCCGACACACTCGGTGCATTTGTCGGGGTCGATCACGTAGCGCTCATCGCCGGCCGAGATGGCCTGGTTGGGGCATTCGGGTTCGCAGGCGCCGCAATTGATGCATTCTTCTGTGATTTTGTACGCCATCGGTGTCCTCCATCGAAAATTGGTTATTCATTATCGCCCTTTTCGGAGCGGTTGACAAGCCTCCCCTCCTCTCACTTCGAGGTCTCGAGCTTGCGGATCTTCTGGCCGGCGTCGTACCCGTAATAGGATTGGGCGTATTCCGTCTGGATTCTCTTATAAAGGGCCAGGGCCCCGGCCGCATCGCCCTTCTTTTCCAAGGCCTCGGCCCGGTGATAGAGAACGGCGTCGAGGTTGTAATCCTTGGGCTTGGCTTCTTCGATGGCCTGCAGGATCTTGATGGCCCGGCCGGAGTCGCCCTTCAGCAGCGCGATCTGGGCGGCCAAGTCCTGGGCCTGATAATAGAAAAAATCGTGGGGCCCGGCGCCAATCCCGGCAAGCGCCTTCTCGGCCTTGTTCAAATCGCCCTGTTCGACCCAATAGGAGGCCAATTGGGCGGCGGCGACTCGGGCGAATTTGCCTTTCCGGGCCAGCGTTTCGAGCTTGGAGAGATTCTGGGGATTATTGGCCAAGCCGGCGCGGAGGGCGAGGACCTCGCCCAGGACCGCGCTGTCCTTGCGGTTCTGGATGCCGTTGAGGACCTGGACGCCCGTCCAGAGAACGGCCAAACCGATGATGGCCGAGGCGGCGATGATGAATTCTTTCTTCCACTTCTGGATGAAATCCACGAGCCAACTGAACCCATCGACGAATTCGTCTTCTTTGAGCTGCTTTTTGATCTCGCGTTTCATGTGGGCATCCTCTCGGGTAGGAATGAACAGGGGCATTTTTACCATATTCCCCCCCAAAAAGGAAGCCTTCTGCGCGCCTCGACGTCCTTGACAGCCAACGGCGAATCTTTACGATGAAGCCCCGCCCCCATTGAACGCACCCGGACGCCCCGAGCCCGCGCGGCTTTTTTGCCGCGTCGCCGGGATCACCCTGGCCGGCGCGGGTTGGCAGGATCTATTCAAGCACAGTTTGACGCTCCGATCGAGGGTGAGATACTAAGCCGGGCGGAATATAGTTGACCCCGGATGTCTTTGCCGCCCGGCTAGTACTCGGGGAGCAGTAAGGATTATGTAACATATTTACTGCTCCCCGTAGTAAGATCGGGCGGTCGAACACGCCATGAATCGATCGGACGCATTTCGCACGGCCATCCTCCGAACGCCAGGCCCCAATTGCGGGGACGGCCTGACCACGGCCGGATTGGGAGCGCCGGATTATCACCTTCTCCTCCGTCAGCACCAAGCCTATGCCCGGCTTCTGGCCGCGGCAGGCTTGGAGGTCGTCTCCCTCCCGCCCGAGTCCGCCTATCCGGACGCCTATTTCGTCGAAGATCCCGCCGTCGTCACTCCGGAGGTCGCCATCATCACCCGGCCCGGGGCGCTCTCGCGGCGCGGCGAAGAAGAGAGTCTCGCCCCCGTCCTGGCCCGTTACAAGCCGCTCGCCCGCATCGAGCCGCCGGGGACGGTCGAGGGCGGGGACGTCCTCGAAGCGGGAGGCCGCTGGTTCATCGGCGTGTCCGAGAGGACCAACGAGGACGGCGCCCGACAGCTCGGCCGGATCCTGGAATCGAGGGGCCATCCTTGGACGCTCGTGCCCGTGGCCGCCGGCCTTCATCTTAAGTCGAGTGTCAACGATCTGGGCGACGGCATGATCATCGTGACCGCCGAACTCGAAGCGCAGGAGCCGTTTCGGGCGTTCCGCCGCCTCATCCCGGCGCCCGAAGAGGCCTATGCGGCGAATGCCCTCCGCGTCAACGGCCGCATCATCCTGGCGGCCGGATTTCCTTCCGTCCGCCGCCAGCTCGATCAATGGGGCCTTCCCGTCCTGGAAATCGAGGTCAGCGAAGTGCGCAAGATGGACGGCGGCTTGACCTGCATGTCCCTGCGTTTTTGAAAGGACCGCCGGCATGACTCGGAAAATCCGTTGGGGCATCCTGAGCACGGGGGCCATCGCCGATTCGTTCGTCCGCGGATTGCGCTTCTGCCCGGACGCCGACGTCGCGGCCGTAGGGTCGAGAACGGCGGAAGCGGCGGAGCGGTTCGGGGCGCGGCACGGCATCCCCCGCCGGCATCCCGGCTACGAAGCATTGGCCGCCGACCCGGACATCGACATCGTCTATATCGGCACGCCGCACAATCTGCATTGCGAGAACACCCTGCTCTGCCTGGAAGCGGGCAAGGCCGTCCTTTGCGAGAAACCGTTCGCTTTGAACGCCGGCCAGGCCGAACGCATGATCGCCGCCGCGCGGAGAAAGCGCCTTTTCCTGATGGAAGCCATGTGGATGCGCTTCATCCCGGCGGTCCGGGAACTGCGCCGCATCCTGTCCGAGGGGATTATCGGCGACGTCCAGATGATGGAGGCGGATTTCGGTTTTCCCGCCCCGTTCGATCCCCACGGACGGTTGTTCGATCCGGACCTGGGCGGCGGGGCTCTTCTCGATCTCGGAATCTACCCGATTTCCCTGGCCTATTGGCTGTTCGGGCCGCCCGATCGGGTCGAAAGCCTGGCCGTCCTGGGGCGGACCGGTGTCGACGAAAAATCCGCCGCCCTGCTCGGCTACGACAGCGGCCGTCTGGCCGTCCTGCATTTCACGCTCGCCGCGGATGCGCCCAGCGGCGCGGTCATCATGGGGACGCGGGGCCGCCTTCACGTCCATCCGCCGATTTACCGGCCCGAACGGTTGTCCCTCATCTTGAGAAACGCTCCGGCCCTGAAGGCCCGCGGTCTTCCGGCCGGCCTCCGGCGTCTGGCCCGGCTCCCCTTTCTCGCCCCGCTCAAGAAAAAAATCACCGGCCATCGGGATCGCGCCCTGGCCTTTCCCCTGCGGGGCAACGGCTATAATTACGAAGCGGAAGAAGTCATGTCCTGTCTGCGGGAAGGCCGGACCGAAAGTGCGATCATGCCCTTGGACGAATCGCTCGATATCATGCGCACGTTGGACCGCGTCCGCGCTCCCTGGGGCCTGAAATATCCCGGAGAATCCTGAGCCCCGGTCTCCCTCCTTGTGCTTCGCCCCCCGATCCTTTATAATACCGCTCATCATTTGGACAGCAGCCTTGTTAATCGAAGGATCTTGATCCGCGGCCGCATCGTTCCCGGTTCCGGCGCTTGGCCCCGTCATCATACATCCTGATGCGCATCGGACGCCGGAGGAACATGGATGCTTGGCGCAGTTTGAAAATCGGTGATCTGACCGCCCGGATTCCGATCATCCAGGGCGGAATGGGCGTGGGGATCTCGCGGTCCGGCCTGGCCGCCGCCGTGGCGGAGGCGGGAGGCGTCGGAGTCATCGCCTGCGCCGGGATCGGCATGCTCGAGCCGGATTCGTTCTCCCACTTCGTCGAGGCCAACCTGCGCGCCCTGCGCCGCGAGATCCGCAAGGTCCGGGCGGCCACCAAAGGAATCCTGGGCGTCAATATCATGGTCGCTCTTTCCCAGTTCGCCGATCTCGTCCGTGTCGCCGTGGAAGAAAAAGTCGACATCATTTTTTCCGGCGCCGGACTTCCCCTGAAACTGCCCGAATTCGTCCGGGAGAAGGGCCGGACCAAGCTCGCGCCCATCGTTTCCTCGGCCCGCGCGGCGGGCCTCATTATCCGCAGATGGACGGCCAAATACGGCCGCCTTCCCGACGCCATCGTCGTCGAAGGCCCGCTGGCCGGAGGCCACCTAGGGTTCAGCCGCGAGCAGATCGCCGATCCGGCCTTCGCCCTGGACAAGTTGATTCCCGAAGTCGTCGCCGAAGTGCGGGGACACGAGGAGAAACACGGGGTGGCGATCCCGGTGATCGCCGCCGGCGGTATTTTCACCGGCGCGGATATCCGCCGCTTCATGGACCTCGGCTCGGCCGGCGTCCAAATGGCGACGCGCTTCGTCTGCACGGACGAATGCGACGCCTCGCCCGCGTTCAAACAGGCCTTCCTCGATTCCAAAAAAGAGGATCTGATCATCATTCAGAGTCCGGTCGGCATGCCGGGGCGGGCCATCCGCAACCAATTCCTCGACGACGTCAAGGCCGGCAAGAAGAAACCCTTCACCTGCCCGTATCATTGCATCGTCACGTGCAAGGCCGAAAGCAGCCCCTACTGCATCGCCCTGGCCCTGACCAACGCGCTCAAAGGCAAATTGAAGGGCGGTTTCGCCTTCGCCGGAGCGAACACCTACCGGGTGGACAAAATCGTTCCCGTCCGCACCCTCATCGAAACGCTCCGCGAGGAATACGAATCCTCGGACGGCGACCCGGTTCCCGGGCTTCCCGCCGGGGCTTGACTTCGACCGCCGTCTCAAATATAAATCCCCTTAATTTTCCTAGTTTTGTTGACAGCAGGACTATCGGAATCGAGTCGGGGAGCGGTGCGCGTCCGTTCCTCGATGGATTCACCGAAGGAGTGCCTCATGGGCTTGAAACGCCGTCATTTCTTACTCGCCGGTCTGGGAGCCGCGGTCGCCGCGCCGAAATTGCGGGGGCAGGCCTCGCCGGCCAAGCCGACCGGCCCGGCCCAGGGCCACGCCGGCTGCCTGGTGGACACGACGCTTTGCATCGGCTGCCGTAAATGCGAGGAAGCCTGTAACCGAAGAAACAAGCTCCCCCGGCCCGAGCTGCCCTTCACCGACCGGTCGGCCTTCCGGCGCGAGCGACGGCCGAGCGACACGGCCTTCACCGTGGTCAATGAATATGCCGGCGCGCCGTCGCCCGATCAATCGGCCACCCGGCAGACATATGTCAAGGTCCAATGCCTGCATTGTCTGACCCCGTCCTGCGTGTCCGCCTGCATCGTCGGGGCCATGACCAAGGCGCCGGACGGGGCGGTCGTCTACAATCCCAAAATCTGCCTGGGCTGCCGCTATTGCCTGGTCGCCTGTCCGTTTCAAATCCCGGCCTACGAATACGAGACCGCCCTCAAGCCCCGCGTCCGCAAGTGCGAGTTCTGCGCCAGCTTCGCCGACAAGACGGGCGCGGATCCGGCCTGCGCCGCGGCTTGCCCGACCGAAGCGCTGGTGTTCGGAAACCGCGCCGCGCTCCTGTCACTGGCCAAGGACCGGATCAACAAACGTCCCGACCGCTACGTCGATCACGTCTACGGCGAAACGGAAGCGGGCGGCACGTCCTGGCTCTATCTAACCGGCCGTCCGGGCGCCGAGATCGGACTCCTGGACGCGGGCGGGACTTCACCCGCCCTGGCCACCGAATCCATCCAGCACGGCATCTTTCGCTATGGCCTCATCCCCCTTTCCGTCTACGGTGCGCTCGGCGGTTTGATGTGGCTGAACCACCGCAAGGGCGAGGCCCGCAGCGAGAATAAAGCCGCGCCAAAAGGGGATCGCCATGAGTGATCGTCTCCCCCAGCGCATCCCTCTCCGCTTTTTCACCCCCGGCACGTTGATCCTCTGCGCCGTGGCCGGCGTCGGCCTGACCTTCGGCTTGGCCCGCTTGTTCAACGGCCTCGGCGCGGTGACCAACCTGGACAATTTCTATCCCTGGGGGATCTGGATCGCCGTCGATGTCGCCTGCGGGGTAGCCCTGGCGGCGGGCGGCTTCACCACGGCGGCCGTCGTGGACATTTTCGGGCGCGGCCGCTTCAGGCCCCTGCTCCGGCCGGCCATCCTGACGGCCTGGCTGGGGTATTTCCTGGTCGCCGTGGGGCTCATGTTCGACCTGGGCCGGTACTGGAACGTTTGGCAGCCGATGCTCAACTGGCAGGGCAACTCCGTCCTGTTCGAGGTCGGGATGTGCGTCATGGTCTACCTGATCGTTCTGACCGTGGAGATGGCGCCCTCGCTTCTCGAAGGGGCCAGACAGCGCATGGCCAAGGACGACGCCCTGGGCCGCGCCCTGCGGCGCCTGGAAAAACCGATCAACTTGGTCCATAGCGGAATCAAGATCATCCTTCCGATCTTCATCGTGGCCGGCGTCGTGCTTTCCTGCATGCACCAATCCTCGCTGGGGACGCTGATGATCATCGCCCCGACCAAACTCAGCGCCCTGTGGTACACGCGCTTCCTGCCCGTGCTCTTCCTCCTCTCGGCCATGATGGTCGGACTGCCCATGGTCATCGTCGAGTCCATCGTCTCGGCCAAAAGCTTCCGCCGCGAGCCCGAAATGAACCTCCTGGGCGGGCTGGCCCGGTTCATTCCCTGGGTCATGGGCGCTTACGCTCTGTTCAAATTCGGCGATCTGGCGGTCCGCTGGCCGCGCCTGAATTTCACCGAACATCCCGAAGCCACCGTGGCCCTGGCCGTCGAGATCGTCCTCGGCGTCCTCATGCCGCTTGTTCTCTTTTCCCTCAAGGCCGTGCGGCGCTCATCCGGCTGGCTCCTGACGGCCTCCCTGCTGGCCGTGTTCGGCGTGGTGCTCAACCGCGTCAACGTCTATATCGTCGGATATTTTCCTCCCTACGCTTCCCAGAGATATTTCCCGGCCGTCGGCGAAATGGCCCTGACCATCGGACTGGCCTGCGTCCTGATGCTGTTCTACCGCTTCTTCGCCCTGAATTTCCCCATCACCTCCGGCGCGGACGGGGCGGAAGAAACCGCCGCCGCCCAGGGCCTCGTCAGGCACCCGCACGCCGTCAAACCCGTCTGGGCCTGGGCTTTCCGGGCCACGGCCGTCGTCTTTCTCCTGGGGTTTGTCGCCCTCTACTCGCTGGTCCACGCCCAGGCCATCCGGCAGTCCTTCCAAGCCGCCCGCGACGTCCGCGTCGGCGGCCCGGCCAAGTCTCCGGCCATCGATGCGGCGGCGTTCAAGCACGCCGAAAGGCCCGAGGCCTACCGCAGTCTCTACGTCCTCGACAATTCCGCTCTCAACGCCAAGGTCAACGATTATGAGCCGGTTAAATTCACCCACCGCACTCACGATGTCAACAGCGGCAGCAACTGTTCGGTTTGCCACCACCGTTTCGCCTCGGGGCCGGAGGACCGGATCGGCGAGGATATCAATACGCTTCACGGAGCGATCGAGGTGCGCATCGCCGGCGCCTCCTGCGTGTCCTGCCACGCCGACCTGACCGAGAAGAAATTCCAGAAATGCTCGCAGTGCCACGCCGCTTCCAACGAGCCTGATTTCCCCGCCCGCATCGGTCTCAAAGGCGCCTATCACCGCCAGTGCATCGGCTGCCATCAGAGCCAACCGGCCTCGGCCAAAGCCCCCACGGATTGCGCCTCCTGCCACCACCCTTTGGTCCCGGACCACAAGGCGCTGGTCGGCCTGCCGCCCGGGACGGACCGGGCCGAGGTAGCGGCCAAGTGCCTCTCCTGCCACGCCGCGGCCGGCCGGGATATCCTGAAGACCGCTCATTGGACCTGGAGGGGCCGGACCCCCGACATTTCGGGCAAAGAGCACGCCACCGCTTTCGGCCTGCGCAACACCATCGACAACTACGACATCAGCCTGATCGCCAATCCCGTCCAGACTTCGCTTTTTCACATCGGCGACGGCCAGATCGGCGAAAACGACCCGGCCAAGATCGACTGCCTGGTCTGCCACGACACCACTTCGAACTATCGGAGAGAGCCCAACCCGGCCGGGCTCGATTGGACGGCCATCGCGGAGAAGGCCGGCCGGCCGTCTCGTTTCAACTGCGGCGGCTGTCACTTTTATGGGGGCGGCGGCGCCGGCATCAAGAGCGGCGACCTCTCGCCGACCCTGATCAACCCGGGTCCGGACGACGACACGCACATGGGCAAGGTCGACATGCGCTGCCAGGATTGCCATGTGACCCAAAAACATCAGATCGCCGGGCTGTCCTTCAACGCGCCTGTCGTCGAAGAGAGGACGGGCTGCGAGTCGTGCCACGGCGACCAGCCGCACGGGATCACCGGGGTCATCAGCCGCCATCTCGATAACCACGTCAAGACCGTGGCCTGTGAAACTTGTCATATCCCCCAATTCGCCCGGCACGACCCGACCCAGCTCTCCGTCGATTTCTCCACGGCGGGCCAAGACAAAGCGAAAATTCCCCTGATGGCCGGCCGGCCGGCCTACGACAAGCGCTACGGCGATCTGACCTGGGGACGCAACGTCGTGCCCGCTTATATGTGGTTCGACGGGAACCGGTTGTCCTACGTCCTGGGAGACAAGATCGACCCCCGCAAACCGGTCGTGCTCAACGCGCCGCTGGGCGACAAGCACATCGCCCGGGCCCGGATCTATCCCTTCAAGGTCCACCGCGCCGTCCAGCCCTATGACTCCGAGCAGAAGATCCTGGCCGCCGTCCGCTTCGAGGACGCTCTTTGGAAGGATTACGACTGGACCAAGGCCATCGATCTGGGGATGAAGTCGATGGGAGCATCCTTCTCGGGCCGCTACGGCTTCGTCAAAACCGAGATGTATACGCCCGTCCACCACGAGGTCGCGCCGGCCAAGCGTTCGTTGGGTTGCGCCGACTGCCACGCTTCGCAAAACGTGGTCTGCGCCCGCTGCCACAGCAACGCCGCCGGGATGAACCAGCCGGACCACACACGGATGGTCTATCCCGAGGTCCGCAACCGGCTCGATTTCAAGGCTCTCGGCTATGAGGGCGACCCGGCCGTCACGGGCGGGCGGTTCTACATCTATCTCAAGCGCGGCCTGCCGCCCCGCTGAAGCCGGAATCGAATGCTGTTATAATGTCGTTCTCCGCCGCCGGAAACTCCGGAAAACGGCGGAGAATAGGCACGGGAATTCGTCATGACCCCGATTCTCCGCGTCCGCGATGTCTGGAAGGAATACCCCGGCGACGGCGGAAAGACGACGGCAGCCCTGCGGGGCGCCAGCCTGGACGTGCGGCCCGGAGAGATCATCGGGCTTCTGGGCAAGAGCGGTTCCGGTAAATCAACCCTGCTCAACCTCATGGCCGGGATCGACCGGCCGACGCGGGGCACGATCGAGGCGGAAGGGCGCGACCTGGACGCGCTCGGCGAAAAGGGCCGCACGGACTGGCGCCGCCGACACCTCGGGTTTGTCTTCCAATTTTTCAACCTTCTTCCGACCCTGACCGCCTTCGAAAACGTCTTTCTGGCCCTGGAGCTGGAAGGCCGCCGCCCCGACCCGGACCGAGCCCGCCTGGCCCTGGAGGAGGTCGGATTGGAAGGCAAGGACCGCCGCTACCCTCACGAATTGTCGGGCGGAGAACAGCAGCGCGTGGCCATCGCCCGGGCCCTGGTCAAGCGGCCGCTTCTCATCCTGGCCGACGAACCGACCGGAAATCTCGATACCCAAACCGGCGGGCTGATTCTGGATCTCCTCGTCCGCCGTTGCCGGAGCGCTTCGAGCGCCATGGTCATGGCCTCGCATTCCGCCTCGACGCGCCGGGCGGCCGACCGGATTCTGCGCATCGAAGACGGGGCGATCGTCGAAGAGACGCGGACAGAGGATGACGAACCGTGAGCACCGTCACCCGGGCCTTCCTCCGCTACCTCTATCGCCGCAAGACGCTGACCGCCTTGCAATTCCTGGGCATCGCTCTGGGCGTGGCGGCGACGGTCGGGATCGTCCTGTCGGCCGAAGCCGCGCTGTCCAGTTTTATCCGGGCGGTCGGATTCTTGGAGGGACGGGCTACTCATACGCTGGAACGGGCCGCCGGGCCGATGGACGAATCCATCCTGACCCGGCTGATGCTCGATCCGGCCGTGGACGCCTTCGCCCCCGTTCTCGAACGGAACCTCCAACTGGCCGGAGGGCAGACGGCCCGTCTCCTGGGAGTCGATCCGTTCCTGGACCGGGCGCTCCGCCCCGAGCTGGCTTTCGCGGAAACGGGATCCGGGTCGGGCGTCGGTCCGGCCAAGGGGCTGGATTTTCTTTTTCAAGCCGACGCCGTCCTTATGGAATCCGGACTGGCCCGAAGGCTAAAGGTCCAACCCGGCAGCCGCATCGATACGGCCAAAGGAAGGATGACCGTCATCGGGATATTCCCCCATCCGACGGGCGAGCCTCTCCTGATCATGGACATCGCCCATGTCCAGGCGCTCTATGGACTGGACGGACGCATCGACCGCGTCGACCTGATCCTGAATGACCCGGCCGGCTTCACGGCCCGTTGGGAATCGGGATTTCGCCTGCAGACCGCTCTCCAGAGGCGGCAGACGCTCCTCCGGATGCTGGACTCCTTCCGATTGAATCTGGAAGCCCTCTCCCTGCTGGCCCTCTTCGTGGGCGTCTTCCTTATCTATAATACGGCGATGTTCGCCGTCATCAGCCGTAAAAAGGACGCCGGGATCCTGCGCAGTCTCGGCGCGCGGCGGGGGGAGGTCACCCGGGCATTCCTCGCGGAGATCCTGATTCTCGGGGCGGCCGCGGGGGCGGCCGGCGGCGGGCTGGGATATATCCTCAGCCGGGTCCTATCGGGCGAAATCGGCGGGGCGGTAAGCGGACTCTATTTCTTTCTCCGGCCGGCGCCGGCGGAATGGTCTGCCTGGGTGCTCGTCTTGGGGGCCGGCCTGGGCTCCGCGGCCGGCCTATTGGGAAGTGCCGGGCCGCTCCGCGAGCTGGCCCGTATCGACCCCGTCCAGGCCCTAAACGGGCGAACCGCGGACCGGGACGGCCGGGCGGGAGCCCTCCGTCTGGCGGCCGCCGGCCTCGCCCTGATCGCCGCCGGCGTCCTTCTCGTGATCCTGATTCCGGGCCGCGTCTATTTCGGTTTCGCCGGGGCCCTGGCGATCTTGACCGGTTCCAGCTTCATGACCGGTCTCGGCCTAGTCCTGCTCCACCGGCCGATCAGGGGGATCGCCCGCCGTCTCGGCGGGCTCCCCGGAAAAATCGCCTCCGGCAACGTCCGCCTCAACCTGGGCCGGACGTCCGTGGCCGTGGCCGCCTTCATGGTCGCGCTGTCGATGTCGATCGGCATGAGCACGATGATCGGCAGTTTCCGCCGCTCGGTCGGCGACTGGCTCGAGCGCCAGCTCCCCGGAGATCTCTACATTTCGTCCCTGGACGAACAGGACGTTCCCCTGGCCCTTTACGAGGAGCTCCGGAATCTGCCCGGCGTCGCCGGCGTGGACCCTTACAGGAGCACTCCGCTTTATTACCGGGACACAACGGTGTACGTCTCGTCCGTGGACGCCGCCGTCCTGCAAAAATTCGCCCGTTTTAAATTCGCCGCCGGCGGGGCGGAAAACTGGGACCGCGTCCGCGACGGAGAAGTGCTCATTTCCGAGAGCTTTGCCAGACGCTTCGGTGTCCAAGCCGGCGACGTCATCACCTTGAATGCCGCCCGCGGGCCGGTCGGGCTCCGCGCGGCGGCGCTGTTTTATGACTATACCAGCGAGCACGGCGTCGTGATGATGGACCGCTCTCTTTATCTCCGTCTCTTCGAGGACCCCGCCATCACCAGCGCCGGAGTGTTCATCGACCCCGGGAATCCGCTCCGGGCCGGGATCATGGCCGCCGCCGCCCGCCGGGCCATGGCTTACGGCCTGCCCGTTCTGACACGGGACGAACTCCACGCCAATGCCCTCAAGGTTTTCGATGCCGCCTTTGCCGTCACCCGATCCATGCGCATCCTGGCCGTGATCGTCGCCTTTTTCGGGATCGCCGGAGCCATTTTAACGCTCTTCATCGAACGCCGCCGGGAATTCGGGGTCTACCGGGCCCTGGGATTTTCCACCGGCCAGGTCGCCGGGGTCACCCTGATGGAAGGACTGGTCATGGGCCTGATGAGCTGCCTTATGAGCCTGGGCGTGGGGACGATCATGGCCGCCCTGTTGATCCGGGTCATCAACCTGAGGAGTTTTCATTGGACGATTTTTTTCCATCCCTCGGCGTCGCCCTACCTTTTGGCTGCGGCGACGGCCGCGGCGGCCAGCCTGGGCGCGGCCGTGATCCCCATCATCCGGGCCGTGCGGACCTATCCGCAGATGCAGATCCGGGAAGAATGACATGAAGGCCATCGTCCGGATGGCGGCCGGCGCTATCCTCGCCTGGTGCCTGATCGCTTGGCCCCTGAAGTCCGCAGGGGAACCGGAATGGCCCAAGGCCGTCCGGGACAGGACCTGGGTTTTTCCGCGTGACCACGGGGCGCATCCGGAGTTCAAAACCGAATGGTGGTATTTCACCGGCCAGCTTGCCGATGCCGAGGGGCGGAAATTCGGGTATCAGTTGACCTTTTTCCGGGAAGGCCTTCGCCGGACGGCGGACGCATCGCCAAATCCCTGGTCGGTCCGCGACCTGGCCATGGCTCATTGGACCATGACAAACGCGGCCGCGGACGAATTTCGCTGCAGCGATCTTTTGTCCCGGACCGGACCGGGCCTGGCCGGCTGGCGGACGGAGACGCTGGATGTCAATGTCCTGGGGTGGTCGGCGCGGCTGGAAAACGGGACCATCGTTTTACACGCCGCCAAAGGCGGGATGACCCTCGATCTCGTTCTTTCCCCCCGCAAGCCGCCCGTCCTTCATGGGCAAAACGGACTCAGCCGCAAGGGGCCGGCCGAGGGCGAGGCTTCTTACTACGCCTCTTGGACGGATCTGGAGACGCGGGGAAAGATCATCCCGCGGCCGGGCCGCGCCCCCTCCCCCGTTCAGGGCCGAAGCTGGTTTGATCACGAGTTCGGCTCCGGCCTGCTGGCGGAGAACCAGACCGGCTGGGATTGGATCAGCCTGCATTTTTCCGACGGCCGGGACTTGATGATTTATCTCCTCCGCCGCCAGGACCGCTCGATCGAAAGCGCCTCGTCCGGAACGCTGATCGAGGCCGACGGCCGCTCCCGCCACCTCAACCTGTCCGAAATCGAGGTCGATGTCCGAGACCATTGGAAGAGCCCCCGCTCCGGCGGGCGCTATCCCAGCCGCTGGCGCATCCGCCTGCCCGACGAAGGCCTGGAGGTTTTTATCCGTCCCCTCATCGCCGACCAGGAAGTCCGCCCGGCGGCCATGCCGGCGCTGATCTATTGGGAGGGAGCCGTGTTCGGTGAAGGCCGCGCCCGCGGGAAGGCCGTGAAGGCCGAGGGCTACATCGAATTGACCGGCTACGCCGGCGATTTGCGCACCGTATTCTGACCCGGCGGTCAATAATTGCGGTTGTAGAGGGCCAGGATTTCCTCCCCCCCGATGGCGGGATCGGTCCACGTCCGTTCCGGAATCTGGAACCAGCGGGTGTTCAACCGCCGCCGGGCCACGCGATGGACGTTGATGAGGTGGGCAATCGAGATATTGTCGGTGAAGATGTTGCCGGCCTGGGTGCCGCAGCTCAAGGTGAACGAAGGGGTCAGGGTATTGAAGATCCCGCCGATGGCGCCCTGCGTGGCCGGCGTGTTGACGCAGATGCGGCCGGCCGAAAGATTGGAGGCGAACTCCCTGACGACCTTGTCGTCGTTGGCATAGATGCTCACCGTGTGTCCGCGCCCCCCGAGAGCGTTCAGCTTGAGGCAGACATCGAGCGCTTTCTTGCAGGTGGCGACTTCAAAATAGGCCAGAATCGGGGTGAGGATTTCGTAGGACAAGGGGTGCCGCGGGCCGACGCCCGCGCAGGGAGCAATGAGGAGCTTCGTTCCGAGGGGAATCGCGAACCCGGCCTTATCGGCCAGATAAGACGCCGGCT
>Ga0315279_10006277_pt1 | contig 15049 bp, 14 predicted proteins | sample YL17G06_20_MG_FD_203694 | JGI IMG/M metagenome (GOLD analysis project Ga0315279, IMG submission 203694) | Sediment microbial communities from Yellowstone Lake, YNP, Wyoming, USA - YL17G06_20 | ecosystem: Environmental > Aquatic > Freshwater > Lake > Sediment | place: USA: Wyoming | collected... | reverse complement strand
GGCTTAAGGTCAAATAGTTTCCAATCAAAATGTAGAAAGTGAATCTCCGAGGAGAGGTTCAGGATACTTCCTGACGGTCCTTCCGCGGAAGGATGGGGGTGTCCCCCAGCTTTCTAAAAGCCCCCCAAGAGTGGGGGATACAGGGAGTTGATGAGCTTAATTAGGGATATAAAAATGAAACGGGGCAGTGCGGTTGCACTGTTGAGATAAAATGAGCGCTAAGAAAAAGCAGGATAAAAGAATAGAGCGCATGATCATATTCGATACTACGCTGCGTGATGGGGAACAGGCGCCTGGCGCTACCCTGAATCTTGAGGAGAAGCTTGAGATCGCTCTGCAGCTCGAGAAGCTCGGCGTGGACGTGATCGAGGCCGGCTTCCCCATCGCCTCGCCCGATGATTTCGAGGCAGTGCGCCTCATATCAGAAAAGATCAAGACGTCATCGGTCTGCGCCCTGACCCATGCCAACGCGCAGGCTGTCGACCGCGCATGGCAGGCGGTGAAAGGTGCTAAGAAGCCGCGAATACATGTATTTCTTTCCACGTCGGATTATCACCTTACCTTTCAGCTGAAAATGAGTCAGGCCGAGGCTTTGAAGCTCGCCTGCGATATGGTAAGGCGCGCCAAGAAGTACACTGATGATGTTGAGTTCTCGCCGATGGATGCCACACGCACTCAGCCGGCTTTCCTCTATAAAGTCGTGGAGGCAGTGATCGATGCCGGCGCTACGACGGTGAACATACCGGATACGGTCGGCTACACCACGCCGGAGGAGTTCGGCGGGCTCATCGGCGGCATATTCAGCCATGTGCCGAATATCGCAAAGACAGTGATAAGCGTACATTGCCACGATGACCTGGGGATGGCGGTGGCCAACAGCCTGGCTGCGGTTAAAGCCGGCGCGAGGCAGGTGGAGTGCACCGTCAACGGCATCGGGGAGCGTGCCGGGAACGCCTCTATGGAAGAGATCGTGATGGCGATCAAGACGCGGTACGATTTCTTCAATACGGCGACAAATATAGATACGACACAGATATATAAAACCAGCCGACTGGTGAGCGAGATCACTGGCTTCCTGGTCCCGCCGAACAAGGCGATAGTTGGCGGGAATGCCTTCCGCCATGAGTCGGGCATACACCAGGACGGCGTGATAAAGAAGGCTATAACCTATGAGATCATGGACCCTCAAACGGTAGGCTGGCCGTCGAGCAAGCTGGTGCTGGGCAAGCACAGCGGACGCCATGCCCTTAAGAAGAAGCTCGAAGAGCTGGGCTACAGCTTAAGCGATGAGGAGCTGGCACGGGCCTTTACCGTTTTCAAACAGCTCGCCGATAAAAAGAAGGAAGTTACCAACAGGGACCTGGAGTCTCTGCTGGCTGAGGAGAAACGCACCATATCGGAGACATATCGCCTGGAGCAGGTGCAGGTCTCATGCGGCGATCGCAATATCCCTACGGCTACGGTTAAACTCGTCGCCCCTGATGGGAAGATAGTGGCCGACGCCGCGCTCGGTACGGGGCCGGTGGACGCTATTTACAAGGCGATCAACCGCCTGGTGGGCGTGCCCAACAAGCTGATCGAGTTCAGCATCAATTCTGTCACCGAGGGCATTGATGCTATGGGTGAGGTTACGATCAGAATAGAGAGCGACGGCATGGTTTACACCGGCCGGGGCGCTGACACGGATATAATAGTGGCCTCTGCCAAAGCTTATGTTAACGCTCTAAACCGCCTCATAACAGCGAAGGGCGTATAGTAGGGGGAGATGATGGACGAACAGAAGATGGAGAGCCGTATCCAAGCCTTGGAGCATACTCTCAAATTAGCGATGGTACTAGTAGTTGTTAACATGACTGTCAGCTTCGCCGCTCTTGCGATAACCTTTGTTGTTCTCTTCATCAGCGACTAGAGTTCTGTTTTCAAGCTGTAAGCAGATAAGATATCCGGGACTGCATTTGAGATACCCCGGAGTCTCTTTCCAGCATCAAAACCATTTGGATTCAAACATCCGGTATTGTGTGAACGATATTTTTGTTCTAGACTACGGTTACATCATTGATATTAGAAAGTTAGACTCGGTAACGGCTTATTCAATGATTCTGAAGAGAGTGTAAAGACGATGAGTGGATCAAATATAGCAGAAAAAATACTGGCGGCGCATAGCGGGAAGAAGGCAGTTTCCCCCGGCGAGTTCTTGAACGTCAGGGTCGATCTCGTTCTGGCTAACGATATCACTGCGCCTATATCCATAAAGGAGTTCGCCCGCATTGGCGTGTCGAAGGTCTTCGACCCGAAGAGGGTGGTGCTGGTGGCGGATCACTTTGTGCCGAACAAGGACATCGCGTCCGCTGAGCAGGCTAAGCTGATGCGGGAGTTCGCCCACAGGCAGGGGGTAGTCTATTTCGAGGTGGGGTGCGGAGGCATCGAGCACGTGCTGCTGCCGGAGCAGGGGCTGGTGCTCCCCGGGGATGTCGTCGTGGGCGCCGACTCGCACACGTGCACGTACGGTGCGCTCGGCGCGCTGGCCACGGGCATGGGCTCGACCGATATCGCCTGCGCCATGGCTACGGGCGAGGTCTGGATGAGGGTTCCGCCGACGATCAAGTTCGTCTTTAACGGCAGGCTGCGCAAGTGGGTCGGCGGCAAGGATCTGATACTTTATACCATCGGTAAGATCGGCGTCGACGGCGCGCGCTACAGCGCGATGGAGTTCTGCGGTGAGGCTATCGATGGGTTGTCTGTCGAAGGCCGCCTTACTATGGCCAATATGGCGATTGAGGCCGGCGGCAAGGCGGGCCTGTTCCGCGTCGACGATAAGACCAGGGTTTATTTGAAGGGGCGGACCAAGCGCAAATATCATGCCTACGAGCCCGATGAGGACGCGGCATACGAGCGCGTTATCGAATACGATGCATCCAAGATCGAGCCGCAGGTGGCCTTCCCGCACCTGCCGTCGAATGCGAAGCCGATAAGCAAGGTAGGCAACGTTAAAATCAATCAGTCTGTTATCGGGAGTTGCACCAACGGCCGTATCGAGGATTTGCAGTTAGCTGCCGATATTATAAAAAAGCGAAAGGTGCATCGCGATGTCAGGCTTATCGTCATCCCCGGCACTCAGGGGGTCTATCTTGAAGCGATGCGCCGCGGCCTGATCGAGACATTCATTAACGCGGGCGCGGCGGTGAGCACGCCGACATGCGGCCCGTGCCTCGGCGGGTACATGGGGGTGCTGGCTGCCGGAGAGAAATGTATATCGACGACGAACCGCAACTTCGTCGGTCGTATGGGCAGCAACAAGTCCGAAGTCTATCTGTCAAACCCGGCTATAGCTGCCGCCAGCGCGATTGCGGGCAAAATTGTTAGCCCCGATGACGTAGCGTGATAGAGGTGTCCTTCCGATACCGGAAGGACTGGGGGAACTGGGGGTGTCCCGTAGGGGCAATTCATGAATTGCCCCTACGCAATGGCCAATAGGGCAATGATAAGAAGGATTGTCGCAGTGGTTAAGTCGATAAACGATTTTTTGCGTGAACTCAAGATAAGGATAGATAAACTGGTTCCTGATGAGAACTATCCTCACGATGCGTTCGTAATCATCACCCTTCAGGAAGCGATAACGGCTGCGATGGAGGGCAACTTCGGAGTCGGGGCTGTCCTCATACGTAATCGTAAGGAGATCGTGCAGAGGGGCCGCAACCAGGTGTTCTCTCCGTATTTCCGCAGCGACTTGCACGCCGAGATGAATGTGATGACAAAATTCGAGGAGCGCCACAAGAAGATCGAGGGGATGGATGGCTATACGTTGTTCTCTTCGCTCGAGCCGTGTCCCATGTGTCTGGGGCGCCTGATTACATCCGGGGTCAGGGAGGTCTATTACGCGGCGATGGATCAGGATGGCGGCATGGCCAGCAAGCTGGGATATATGCCTAACGAATGGAAGGAACTGGCGACACGGCAGGATTTCGGCCTTGCCGATTGTTCGCCCGAGCTGTCTGAGATCGCGTTGCAGGTCTTTATGAGCACTGTGGAGGGTAACGATAACAGGCTGCGGCAGAGATAGCTGTGGTGGTAGCCTCTTACCGCATGTTGACTGCAATGAGTACTATTGATAGTAAGACAATCTATGACGAGAAGATAAGGTTCCCCCTGATCAGGGGTGTTGTGGTATTGTTTGCCATTCTGACCATAATTTTCTTAGTAATGTATTTATACCAGCGCATAACCGGGCAACTGGGTGAGAACCCGGTGCCGTTGTGGTTTGCCGTGACTATTTTATCGGCTCTGGCTCTATTCACATCCTTTCTGGCGAATCTGGTCACGCTCTCTATTAAAATGACGGAAGAGTCCGCGGTTGTGGCATTCGGTATTTTTCGGGCCAGGGTGAGGTGGGAGGATGTTCGCGGGTGCGGTCTGGATCGGGTCAGTTCGTTTCTGTCTGCCGCCAACTGGGGTGTCAGCATGGGATTCATCGGCGGGCGGTGGAGGAGGATGTACAATGTGATGGGCTATCCGCGTGTCGAGATAGAGATGAAGAGGGGCAGGAAAGCGGTTGTCTTCTCAACCAGGAATCCGGATGCGGTGATGGATGTGATAAAGGGGCGGATTCAGTCGCAGCAATCGGTATTGTAAATGTGGGGCGAGGAACGCAGAGACGGCGAGTAATATCTGGGTTGTGTAATGGCTAAAGATGATATGCAGAAAATGATGGCGGAGACACAGGAGCCTGAGATATATCGTGAAGTTGTAGTGTTCACGCTCGGCAGGGCGGTTATCATCCTGTTTGTAGTTTTAACTGTCTTCTTCCTCGGCATGTTCATTTCTGAGCTGGTGTCTGGGCCGATTGGCGATAAGGCGGCGTCCGAGTGGTTCTATCTGGTTATGTGCCTGTTCTTTGTGTTAATGACGTTTGTCATAGCTAACTTCAGCAAGCTTGTGGTTAAGGCTACGTCCACATCTCTTACCGTGAGCTACGGCCTATTCAAGCGGGTCATCCCTTGGGGGGATATCGCTGACTGCTGTCTTGACGAGTCATCGGCTATTGGCTACGGAGGCTACGGCATCCGCATCGGGCGGGTCAACGGCAAGCTGCGGCTGGTGTACAATGTGCTCGGCGGGGAACGCGTGGTGCTAGGGATGAAGAAGGGCAGGTTCAACGAGTTCGTGTTCTCGACCAATAACCCCGATGCTGTGATGGATGTAATTAAGAGCAGGATTGGGAAGTAGGTGTGTGAGGTGAGGGCTGTATCAGAGAAACAAAAGCAAGAAGTGAAAGACCTCGAAGCTGCTGAGGTGAAATACGGAGATTATTTCTATGCATTACGAGATGAGATGCATAATGCACTTGTACATCTCAAGTTCTACGACCTAATGCAGGGAGCAAGAAATGATTATCAAGTCGAATTAAATGAAATATGGACTTTCTGGGGATTCACAATAGATGCTCACAGAGATGCTACAATTTTAGCTTTGTCAAAAATGCTTGAGCAGAGAAAGAAGCGGAATGATTCTATAACAATATGGAAGTTTCTGGATTTTATAGAAAATAATCTAGAGTTATTTGATCGGGAAATATATTTAAAGCGCTGTCGTTCAAAGTATGGATACGATGATATTGCTAGGAAGATTCATAAGAAGTTAACTCCTGTGAATATTAACTCAGATAGAAAGAGGCTAGAGGAATATCGAAGAATTATTGACAATGTTATGGGTTGGAGAGATAAAAAGGTTGCACACAATGATAGTGAGTTTTACTTTGGTAATAGGAGAGTCTCAGAAGAGTATCCTATAAGCTCTAAGCAATTGGCTGAAATCGTGGAGCAACTTAAGAAGATTTTTAATAAATACAGTTTGGCTTATGATTCAGTAGAATATTCTTTTAATGTGCCAGGTGATGATGACGTGAGGTTAATGCTCGACGCTATTCGTTTTCAGGGTGGGGAGTGCGAAAGAAAGGGGTTTACAAAGGAGTAGTCGACTTGAAACTTAAAGGTAAAGCACACAAATACGGCGCGAATGTGGATACGGATGCCATCATCCCGGCGCGTTATCTGAATGTATGGGAGCCGGCGGAGCTGGCGGCGCACTGCATGGAGGACATCGACGAGGAGTTTCTCAAGCGCGTCAAGCCTGGCGACATCATCGTCGCTACCACAAACTTCGGCTGCGGCTCGTCGCGGGAGCACGCTCCGATAGCGTTGAAGGCTGCGGGAGTGTCGTGTGTCATTGCCCAGAGCTTCGCACGCATCTTCTTCCGTAATGCCATCAACATCGGACTGCCACTGCTGGAGTGCACCATGGCGGATCGGATCGATGCGAGAGACGAGCTTGAGGTGACGCTGGAGACGGGCGAGATAAAAAATATTACCAAGCACAGGACGTATAAATCCGAGCCCTACCCCGAGTTCATGCTGCAACTGGTTTCTGCGGGCGGGCTGGTCGATTATACCAAAAAGAGAATTCAATCGAGGGGTGCTAAGTGAAGTTCAACATTGCTTATTTGCCGGGCGACGGCATCGGGCCGGAGGTGGCCTCCGAGGCGGCGAAGGTGCTGCAGACTGCCTGTGAGAAGTTCGGGCATAAGGCCATCCTCGAATACGGCGATGTCGGCGGGATTTCCATCGACAGGCACGGGGTAGCGCTGACGCCGGAGACTTTGAAGATGTGCCGCAAGAGCGACTGCGTGCTGCTCGGCGCGGTGGGCGGGCCTAAGTGGGATGCCCCCAATTCGGATGTGCGGCCAGAGGATGGGTTGCTCGGTTTAAGAAAGGGGCTTAAGCTATTTGCCAACCTGCGCCCGGTGAAGGTCTTTCCGATGCTGGTTAACTCGACGAACCTTAAGCCTGAGGTAATAAAAGGCGTCGACTTGATGGTCGTACGCGAGCTTACGGGCGGGCTTTACTTCGGCAAGCCCAAGAAGCGCTGGAAGACGGAGCAGGGGCGCCGCGCTGTCGACTCCATGGTTTATACGGAAAAAGAGATCGAGCGCATACTGCGCGTTGGCTTCGAGATGGCGAGGAGCCGCCGCAAAAAGCTGGCCTCTGTCGATAAACAAAATGTCCTCATGACTTCACGCCTGTGGCGTGAGATGGCTATCGAAATGTCCGAAGAGTATCCGGATGTGGAGCTTGAACATCATCTGGTAGATGCGTGCACCATGCGGCTTATACAGCGTCCGTCCCAGTACGATGTGCTGGTGACAGAGAACACCTTTGGCGACATCATCACCGACGAGGCGTCGATGCTCGCAGGATCGATGGGCATGCTGCCGTCGGCAAGCCTTGCCGATGTGCCTCGCGTCGGGTCTGAGGTTTATGGTCTGTACGAGCCGATACACGGCAGCGCGCCGAGCCGCGCGGGTCAGAACATGGCCAATCCCATCGCTACGATAATGAGCGTGGCCATGATGCTGCGCTACTCGCTGGGTCTGGTCGAAGCGGCTGATTTAGTGGAAAAGTCCGTGCTGCGCGTTCTCGAAGACGGTTACCGCACATACGATATCATGAGCGGCGGGATGACCAAGGTCGGCACCAGAGAGATGGGCGACCTGATAGTTAAGAAGGTAGCGGGGACGAGGTAAGATTGCCTAAGGTGCAGCTATACGATACTACGTTGCGCGACGGTGCCCAGCGCGAGGGCATCTCCTTCACCGTGGGCGATAAGCTGCGCATAGCGGCTAAACTTGATGAGCTGGGCATACATTTCATAGAAGGCGGATGGCCAGGCTCGAATCCCAAGGATGAAGAGTTCTTCCATGCTGCGAAGGATTTGAAACTAAAACACTCTGTGCTCGTGGCTTTTGGGAGTACGAGACATCCTAAGTCGAAAGTTGGGAAAGACAACAACCTTCGCGCCCTGGTCGGGGCCGGAACGCTGGTCGTTACCATTGTGGGCAAAAGCTGGGACCGGCAGGTGACCGATGTGCTGGAGGCCACGCTCGATGAAAACCTGCGCATGATAGCGGAATCCGTCGCATATGTCGTTGCTAAGGGTAAACGCGTCTTCTACGATGCGGAGCATTTCTTCGATGGCTACAAAGCGAACCCAAAGTATGCTGTCGAAACTTTGAAGGCGGCTGCGGATGCTGGCGCCGAATGCATCGTCCTGTGCGATACCAATGGCGGCTCGCTTCCGAACGAGGTCGCTGATGTGGTCAAGGCAGTAAAAAAGACCGTCGACGTTCCTTTAGGAATCCACGCCCACAACGATGCTGAGCTGGCTGTGGCCAACAGCCTGGCGGCGGTCAAAGCCGGCGTCGTACATGTCCAGGGCACGATCAACGGCTACGGCGAGCGCTGCGGCAACGCCAACCTGTGTTCCATCATACCGGCGCTCAAGCTGAAGATGGGTGTCAACTGCATAAGCGATAAGCAGCTCGAAAAGCTGACCGAGGCGGCTCATTACGTGAGCGAGGTAGCCAACATGGCGCTGGATACGCACCTGCCCTATGTCGGGGCCAGCGCATTTGCTCATAAGGGCGGGCAGCATGTGGCCGCCATGATGAAGTGGGAGGAGAGCTACCAGCATATCGATCCCGCTGCGGTCGGCAACGTGTGGCGCACGCTGGTGTCGGAGCTTTCCGGCAAGGGGAGTATTATCCGCAAGGCCAAAGAGCGCGGAATGGATTTCGTCCCCAAGGGCGAGCAGGCGCGTGCCATCCTCGAACAGGTGAAGGAGCTTGAGAGCCGTGGCTTCCAGTACGAGGGCGCGGAGGCGTCATTCGAGCTGCTGGTGCGGCGCTCGCAGCCTAAGTATCGCAGCCCGTTTGAGCTGGTCGATTTCATGGTGGTTATCGAGAAGCGGCGGCGCGCCCCGACGCTCGAATCGGGTGAAGGCATGCTCTCCGAGGCTACGGTGAAGGTGAAGGTTGGTCGCGATATTATACACACCGCCGCTGAGGGCAACGGCCCGGTGAACGCGCTTGACGCCGCGATGCGCAAGGCGCTCTTAGTCTTCTATCCGCAGCTTGCGTCGATACGGCTGGTGGACTACAAGGTGCGCGTCATCGATGAGGGCGGCGGGACCGGAGCGCAGGTGCGCGTATTGATTGAGTCCAGCGACGGTGAGCAGGAATGGCGCACGGTGGGCAGCTCGGTTAATATCATCGAGGCGAGTTGGCTTGCTCTTGCCGATAGCCTGGAGTACTGGCTGCTGAGGAAGGGCATCAAGCCTGTTTAGTCGCTGGTTTACCCCTGTTTTCCCACTGGTATGATATACATCGGTTTCAATTCGTCGTCGAGTTCTAGAATCTCACTGACCTTTTTATCCTCGAAGGCTCCGACCATTACCGTTGCCATCCCCAGTGCTACGGCCTGAAGTGCGATGTTTTCAGCGGCGTGGCCGGTATCGATATGAACGTATCTTTCACCTCTCTTACCGTAGGTTTTCATTGTACGTTCGTAGATGGCGCATATTGAGATGCACGCAGGCGCTTGGGAAATACACTTCTGGTTGAAGGCGGCTGTGATGCCGAGCTTATTTCTCAGGTCGCCCTTCATGTGCAGGCTCAGCGAGTGCTCCTTGACGTTGTAATGATATACGCCTGCTGTCAGCCCTTTGACGTTGCCCGCGATAACGAAGAGCTCCAGGGGGTAGCTGGCCCCGGCGCTGGGGGCGGCGCGGAAGAAGTCCTGGGCGGTGATGCCCTGGCCAGCCCAAAGCAATTGTGAGAGCTGCTCCAGTGTCAGTGCATCGCTCTTGTAGTCACGCACCGATCTGCGTTTGGAGATGGCCTCCTCAACGGACATATCACCCTTAAGTCGTGGCTTGGGGAGCTGGATTGGGGCAGTTTCTTTGTTGTCCTTCATATAAACCTCTTGTGAAATCAGGGGATTAAGTACTATCAACCCCCTGTATCCCCCATTCTTGGGGGAACTTTGAAAAGATGGGGGACACCCCCAAACCCCCGGCATGAGAGAAATCTCCTGCACCTCTTATTTATCGGTGCGAAGTGCATAACCCCCCTGAATCTTCTACCCTCGGGGCAATCATGTAGGGGCAATTCATGAATTGCCCCTACGGGAAACCTCATCCTTTTGGTATCGGAAGGACCAGCGGAAGAATCCCGCGAATCTTTTTTAGAGATCTTCTGCGTCGGCTTTGCGCTCAGCTTTTGGCAACACCATCCTTAATGCTTCTTTGAGCGATGTCGCCTGTAGCAGTTCCATACCCTTGGGGGCTTTTAAATCCTTGGATTCTGGCAATATAAAGCGTTTGAAGCCCAGCTTGGCGGCTTCGCCGATCCTTCTCTCCGTTTGTGGCACGGCCCTTAGCTCGCCCGACAGGCCTATCTCTCCAACGGCTGCCAAGTTGCGGTCGACCGGGGCGCTGCGCAGGCTGGAGGCGATGGCGATGGCTATTCCGAGGTCGGCTGCTGGCTCGCCTACCTTGAGGCCGCCTGCGACGTTGACTATTATATCTTGGTTGCCGAGTGCTAATCCGGCGCGCTTGGTCAGCACTGCGGATACCATCAGCAGTCGGTTGAAATCGATGCCGTTCGTTGTTCGCCTGGGCGGTCCGAAGTTTGAATTTGTCGTTAAAGCCTGAATCTCTACAAGAAGAGGTCTCGTGCCCTCCATCGTCGGCACCACGATTGAGCCTATCGTTTCCTTGGAACGCTGGGACAGGAAGGCCTCCGACGGGTTAGTAACTTCCAGCAGCCCTTGTGCTGTCATTTCGAACACCCCGACCTCGTTGGCGGAGCCGAAGCGGTTCTTCACGCTGCGCAGCAGACGGTAGGAGCTGAACTGCTCTCCCTCGAGGTAGAGGACTGCGTCCACTATATGCTCCAGCGCTTTGGGACCGGCGATGAAGCCGTCCTTTGTGACGTGCCCGGATATAAGCAGCGGGATGTTGTTGTCCTTGGCCCACTGCATGAGCCTTACTGTGCATTCGCGGATTTGCGCGATGCTCCCCGCTGAGGAGTCTATCCCATCCAGATAGACGGTTTGTATCGAATCGACTATGGCGATATCCGGTGGATTATTGGTCAAGTGTTCCATTATCGCTGAGAGGTTGGTCTCGGCGAGTGTAAATATGCGGTCGCCCGGCGTGCTCAGACGGTTGGCCCGCAAGCGTATCTGGCTCAGCGATTCCTCCCCGGTGACATAGAGCACATTCTTGCCCGATTTCGCGGCGTTTGCGGAGATTTGCAGGAGAAGCGTCGACTTGCCGATGCCGGGGTCTCCGCCGATGAGGACCAGCGAGCCGGGGACTATGCCTCCTCCAAGAACCCTGTCGAATTCTGCGATCTTCAGCGAGAATCGCGGTTTTTCATCTTTGGATACATTACATAATTCTTGAGGGGTATTTGCAGAGCGGGAGCTGTTGGAGCGCTTGGAGGAGACGTGCATGGTCTCAACGTAAGTGTTCCAGCCTTCACAGGCGGGGCAATGCCCCAGCCACTTTGCGCTTTCTTTCCCGCATTGCTCGCAAACGAAGATCTTGCGCCCTTTGTCCATGAGCCCATTATACATTAGCCATCGGCGTGTCTCAATGCAGAAATAAAATCAGCTTTGAAAGCGATGCCTCCAAAGCTGACTGATCGTGAGTGTATCGTATCTTATTTTCGTGACTTTGCCGGCTGTCGTGTATGGGTTACGATTCTGCCATCCTCAACGTCGATGATTATGGTGTCTCCTGGACAGAACTCACCGCGCAGGAGTTGTTCGGAAAGAGGGTCTTCCACAAGATCCTGAATTACACGGCGCAGCGGACGAGCTCCAAATACGGGGTCGAACCCTTTTTCGCCGAGGAGGTTTCTGGCCTCATCGGTGGTTTCAAGCTTCATGGACTTGTCGGTAAGCTCTTTTTGTACATCCCTCAGCATAAGGTCGACGATCTTATTGATATGGTCCTTATTCAGGGCATGGAAAACTATGGCTCCATCTATGCGGTTGAGGAACTCCGGGCGGAAGAAGCGTTTCATTTCCTCCAGCACCTTTTCCTTCATCCGCTTATACGATTGCGCCTGGGTTTTGGCCTCATCCGCCTTTGTGGAAAACCCCAGAGTGGAATCCCGCTTTATCAGCTCCGCTCCGATGTTGCTGGTCATGACGATGATCGTGTTACGAAAATCAACCCGTCTTCCTTTGGCATCGGTGAGATGACCATCGTCGAGTATTTGTAGAAGTATATTGAAAACATCCGGATGTGCCTTCTCGATTTCATCGAGCAGTACGGCGGAGTAACCCTTGCGTCTGACCGCTTCGGTGAGCTGTCCGCCTTCATCATATCCGACGTATCCCGGAGGTGCCCCGGTCAGGCGAGCTACCGCATGCTTCTCCATGAATTCTGACATATCGAGCCTGATAAGCGCATCCTGGCTGCCGAACATGAATTCCGAAAGAACTCGTACAAGCTCGGTCTTGCCTACGCCGGTAGGGCCGAGGAAGATGAAGCTTCCTATCGGGTGCCTCGGGTCTTTAAGTCCGGCCCTGGCGCGCCGCACGGATTTAGCTATTGCAGTGATCGCTTCATCTTGCCCTACGATGCGCTGGTGCAGCACTTCTTCCATCTGCAACAACCTGGTAGTTTCGTCCTTGGCCATGCGTGTCACCGGTATGCCGGTCCACATGCATACTACTTCGGCAATGTCGTCCTCAGTGACTACAGGCTTCTCTTGGGCTGCCTGCTCCTGTTCCCATTGACTTTGTATAGTACTTAACTTGTCAGTAATATCAAGCTCGCGGGAACGGAGCTCTGCAGCTTTATCGTATAGCTGAGCTGCTATGGCTGATTCTTTCTCCTGGCGCAGCGAATCCAACTCCTGCGTCGTTTCTTTGACCTTGGGAGGCGTATTGAAGTTCCTGATGCGCACCCTTGATGCAGCTTCATCGACCAGGTCTATCCCCTTGTCGGGGAGATGGCGATCCGGTATGTATCTTGCTGCTAAAGTCGCTGCAGCATGTATCGCTTCGTCGCTTATAATCAGCTGGTGATGATCTTCGTAACGGGATTTTATCCCTTGTAGAATTTTTATTGTTTCCTCTACTGTAGGCTCCTCAACCTTTACGGGCTGGAACCTGCGTTCCAGTGCGGCATCCTTTTCCAGATGCTTTCTATAATCATCGGCCGTGGTAGCGCCGATGCACTGCAGTTCGCCGCGCGCCAGCGGCGGCTTGAGTATGCTGGAGGCATCGATGGCGCCTTCCGCTGCTCCGGCCCCGACTATGGTGTGTATTTCGTCGATGAACAGGGTGCAGTTGCCGGCGGTTTTTATCTCTTCGATAACCTTTTTCAAGCGCTCTTCAAATTCGCCGCGGTATTTAGTACCCGCCACCAGCGAACCAATGTCTAGCGCCAGCAGCCTTCTATCGCGTAAAGTAGACGGCACCTCATTGTTAGCTATGCGATGGGCCAAACCCTCTACTATTGCAGTCTTTCCAACACCCGGCTCTCCTATCAGACAGGGGTTATTCTTCGTGCGTCTGCTCAATATCTGGATAACGCGCTCTATTTCTTTATCGCGCCCGATGATAGGATCCAGTTTGTCGGCACGGGCCGCGGCTGTAAGATCGACACTCAACTGGTCAAGGGTAGGAGTTCTTGTAGCAGGACGAGCAGCGCCAGTCTGGGGCTGCTGCGGCATGTTCTGGCTCAGAATGCGCACCGTCTCAGCGCGTACTTTTTCTAACGTTACCCCCAATCCTTCCAGTGCGCTTGCGGCTATGCCTTCGCCTTCGCGCAGCAATCCCAGAAGGAGATGTTCAGTCCCGATGTAGTTATGATGGAGGCGCCTGGCCTCGTCGACTGCCAATTCGATGACGCGCTTGGCCCTGGGGGTCAGGCCGACCTCACCTGAGACCGTCCTCTCCCCCCTTCCCATTGATGACTCAACAGCCTGGCGTACCCGCTCTAATTCCAGACCAAGGTTAACAAGTACCTTTGCGGCTACACCATCACCCTCTCTCACGAGTCCAAGCAGTATGTGTTCTGTGCCAATGTAGTTGTGGTTGAAGCGCTGCGCTTCCTCTTGGGAGAGGGTTAAGACCTTTCGGGCTCTTTCGGTAAATTTTTCGAATCTGCTAGACATCTCTCCCTCCGGATATATATGAGGGTTAAATACTTATTATGTTCATATTTTAACATATCGCTATGTAAAAGGAAACAAGCGCCTTCGTAGAAAGATAGAGAGTGTCTTTACATGTTTCCGCTTTGGTAATAAAATACAATTCGTCTGCGGGTGTAACTCAGCGGTAGAGTGCTTGCTTCCCAAAAATCAATCCAGCAGACGGCTAATAGCCGCCGCTGAGCTTTGTCGTTGGGCGCACATGCATACGCGCCTTTTGGCAACTTAGAGCAAATACAGTAAATCATGATGTTTCGAAATGTTGCCCTACCATTAAAAACACTGGGACAGCTATATCTACACAGCATGCCAGGGCGTTATGAGGAACTTTCAAAGTCTATTCAAGAGATAGAATCGTTGTCTATTGATCAAATACTCTCACTAGCGCCGTTAAAAGAGATTGATGAGAAATCGCCCGCATACGCTGAGGCAATCAAATCGAATCATTTACCTTGTGAATATACTTCATATCCAATAACCGACTCTGGCATTCCAAAAGATCGCAAGGAATTCGCACTGTTTGTGGAAGACATTGCTAGCAGACTGCAGAATAGAAAGCGATTATTGATACATTGTAGCGGTGGCATTGGCAGAACGGGCACAATGGCTTGTTGCATTTTGATCGCACTTGGATTACCAGAAGAGGATGCCGAAGGAATAGTGCGGAAGGCGATTTCTCGCCCGGAGACCAGCGAGCAGAGATCGTTTGTGCACTGGTATGCGCAGAGAAAAGCAAACTGAAACTGAAGACTGGTCGACGAGATCAAAAGTCTCGTTGACCACATATTCCTCTACAAAAACAAAGGGAGCTGGTTACGAGCATCTCCCTTTATGTTTTAATTACAGTTGATCGATATGAGTAGCCGATTACCGCCCCTTGAAGATGGGCTTGCGCTTTTCTAGGAAGGCGCGTGGTCCCTCCTTCCCATCCTCGGACATCAACACCGGCATGCCGTAGCTCAGTTCGATCTCGAAGGCTTTGCC
>Ga0315279_10006276_pt1 | contig 15050 bp, 9 predicted proteins | sample YL17G06_20_MG_FD_203694 | JGI IMG/M metagenome (GOLD analysis project Ga0315279, IMG submission 203694) | Sediment microbial communities from Yellowstone Lake, YNP, Wyoming, USA - YL17G06_20 | ecosystem: Environmental > Aquatic > Freshwater > Lake > Sediment | place: USA: Wyoming | collected... | reverse complement strand
TCCAGCGGGCGCAGGAAACCATCGAAGGCTCCTGCTCGATGCTCCTGCTGACGGACCAGGGCATCTACGTGGCGCGCGACCGCCTGGGCCGCACCCCCGTCGTCATCGGCCGCAAGGACGGCGCCTGCGCGGCCACGCTGGAAACGTGCGCGTTTCCGAACCTGGGGTACGAGACCCAGGCGTACCTCGGCCCCGGCGAGATCGGCCTGATGACCGAAGAGGGCTTCGAGCGCCGGCGGCCCCCAGGCAAACGATTGCAGATATGCTCGTTCCTGTGGGTCTATTACGGCTACCCCGCCTCGTCGTACGAGGGCGTCAACGTGGAGGTCGTGCGCAACCGGTGCGGCGCGGCCCTGGCCCGCCGCGACGACGTCCCGGTGGACCTGGTGGCGGGCATCCCCGATTCCGGCACGAGCCACGCCATCGGCTACGCCAACGAGCGCCACATTCCGTACGGCAGGCCGTTCGTCAAATACACGCCCACCTGGCCGCGCAGTTTCATGCCCACCGAGCAGGCGGTCCGCGACCTGGTGGCCAGGATGAAACTCATCCCGGTGCGCGAACTCGTGGAAGGCAAGCGCCTCCTGTTCTGCGAGGACTCGATCGTCCGGGGGACGCAACTGAAGGATACGATCAGCCGGCTGCGGGCCTGCCGCGCCAGGGAAGTGCACATGCGTCCGGCGTGCCCGCCGCTGGTCTATGCGTGCCGGTTCCTGAATTTTTCGCGCTCGCGGTCCGAAATGGACCTCGCCGGCCGCAAGGCCATCCAGGAACTCGATCCCGAGTGCAGGGGCTGCCAGGCCGAGTACGTGGACCCCGACTCCGAGAAGTTCCGGCGCATGGTCGAGGTCATCCGCGAGCGCCTGGACCTCGACACGCTGCGCTACCAGCGCCTGGAAGACCTGGTGGCGGCCATCGGCCTGCCGAAAGAGAAACTCTGCACCTACTGCTGGGACGGGGCACAGTAACTGATAGGAAATTTGATTTGGCGGCGGGGATGCGGCCGGAGCATGGGGGGAGAGGGGTTTTTACGCGGTTCGAGACTCATGCGGTGGGGGTCGAAAACGAATGTCGCAAAAGCGAAACTGACCGTTCCGGTTAACACAAAAACCGGCCATTTCTGAGGGCGGTGCGAAACTGAACCCTTCCGGTTAACAACGGAGAGAGCGCCGGCGAGGGTTCACGAGCTGCGGGCCAGCCATGCTCTGGCCTTGCTCTGGCCGCGCTCTTGGCCTCAAGCCGCAACCACACTCGCCGCTGTGAATTGGCGCAAAGGCGATGCTGCACAACAGCGGAAGATCAAAAACCCGCAGGTTTCGACGCCGATGGAGTTTTTAGTAAGGACAGGGGTACCTGTTAGCATGTTCGGAAACGATTCCCCATGTCCTATTTGATACGGATGAGTTCGGGGTAGTCTGTCGAGGCTTCAATCGCACGGATCGTCTCGCGGACACACTTTGCCTTCATGATCATCAGCTCCTTGGGAAAGTCCTTTTCCTTCTTTTCGAAGTAGTCGGCAAGCCGTGTTAGGTCCGGGATGACCGACTTGGCGTGGGTGCCGTAGGTGAGGAGGATCTTCATCAGTACAGGTGTGCGATCTTGGCTTTCCCATGGATTCTGATCGCGGGTGTATTTCACGCAGGCGCTGATTCCTTCCTCGATGTGGTGCTGCGCCAGGAGACGCAGGCCCTCCACGCGAATCGAGTCGGCGAACATTTCTCCGCTCGGAGCGGGTTCGATGATCGCCTGATAGATGGCGGGCAACAATGGTTTGATTTCTTCGAAGGATAGATTCCGATAGACAGATCCGATGCTGCCCCGGGCGCGACCGTCCTGGTTTTTGAGCCCGGCCCTCACGGCCTTGTAGAGAGCCTCGCGATCCACTCCATCAAGCGACCGGCTCAGCATCCCGCCGTCATCGAAAAGGGCGAAGGAAAGATACCGCTGCTGCATGCCGCGCGGATCGTTCTTCACATCCACCTGAGCCAGCAGTTCGAGCAGTTGCGGCACAGCCTTCATGGCAGGCGCGCCGATGGCCGCGAGGGCTTCAGCGGCTTTGATTCGGAGCCAGAGGTCTTGATGCGCCAAGGTCTTCCGCAGGGCATCCACGGCAGGCGCTCCACGTCCGCGAAGGGCGATCAGGGCCTGGCAGGCGCCGTAGCGGGATTCCAGGCGCGGAGAATCGAGCATTTTCAGCAGGGGTGGTATGGGGACCTCCTTGCGGCGGGCCAACGCCATCGCGGCCCGCTCGCGGACCACTGGCGACCAACTGCCGAGGCGTTCCAAGAGTTGATCTCCGCTGAGCTTGTCGTAGGCGCTGTTGCGGTCCTTGTTGCTCCAGCCGCGGCCATCGAGGATGAGTGCTTGCGCAGCGGCGGCGGCGAGCTGCCGGGCAACGCCGGGGCGCTTCCCGGTTAGATAGATCTTCTTCAGCGGCATTGCGTAGGCCAGCAGGTAGCCGCCGGTGCAGTCCCAACCCGCGTAGCTGTCATCGTCCATCTCAGGTGGTCCCTGGTGAAGGAAAGTGCCGTCCCAGCGCCGTGCGAGGTCGAAATACCACGCGCCGAACTCCTGCATCCAGGCTCCCGTGGCATTCGGGCCGGACTGGGCGACGCCCGGAATTGACCACAGGATGTTGAAGAAATTACCGGTGTGCCCCGTGTCGCGCTCCGGTCCGTGAGAGGCGATGCTCATGCGTGAGAAAAACTCCGCGCCTTTCGCTTCACCGAGCAGGTTGAACAGGACGGCGGCCATTCCGCACTTTCCGTTGTCGTCGTGGTTCTCAATCCATGGATGATGGTCGCCATAGGGGATCGCCCCTTTGCCAATGTAGAATCGCAACAAGCGGGCACTGAGTTCGATGGCGCGGTCCAACGCCGGGTCTTTCACTCCCGCCGCGCGGGCCATCACCAGCGAAATAGTCAGCGGCACTCCCGGAGAGTTCATCATCCCGTAGCCGCCGAGTCGTCCCTCGGGCACCGCGAAGCCATGGCCCCACGAACCGACCGCACTCTGACCCTTGGCGGCTTCCAGCGCGAGACGCCGCAGGCCCGGCATGACCGACTGGTCGCCGGTCGCCATTACATACTCGGAGAGCAGCATGATGACGTAGCCGTAGTGCCAAGTCTGCATCGAGTCGGACGAGTAGCCCGCCGCCCATTGGGCTTCTTTCTTGATCAGCGGGAGGTAGGCGGGATTGCCGCTGGCTAACAAGGCGAGCGCATTGAAGGAACGCACGATGGGATCCTCTTTATGCGAGGATTTCGCCACTTTTTCGGCAAGCGCCTTGCACCCTTGCTCAAGAATGCGCTTCGATTTTGAGCAGTCAAAAGGCGCAGTGACGCTGTAGTTGCCGAGAACCGGAAGTTTGACGACGACCTCCTCGGATTTGCCGGCCCGCCAGCGGATCAGAGTTAGTTTTCCTCCGCCCGCCTCGGATTCGGCGGTGGTGAGTGCTTTGCCGAATTCGGTGCGCGGGTCGTAGGAAAACGGCTTGCCACCGACACCAAGGATGACGTCCCCGACCGCGAGGATGCCATCTGCGGGAGAACCCTTCTCCACTTTGGTGATGGAAATCTGCCGCGCATCGGTGGTCACCATCTTGTCGCAATACATCCACCCGCGCAGCCCCGTGGGGCCGAGATTCCAGTCGTGCTTTGCGCCTGCGGGAATGGTGCCGCCTTTGGTGAAGTCGGGCACAATCATTTCGTTCTTCGCACCGGCGGCGGCCGGTCCGGGAGCGGCCAGCATCGCCGCAATGGCTAGAGTGGAGAGGGTGGCAATGAGATGGTTTCCGGTGGTCATGGTGTGGTTTCTCGTGGGGGCGGTTCCTGTTTGCATGTTTGAAACTGATAAGAAATTGCTTTCTGGCGCGCCCGCTTGTACTTGGCGTTGCGCGGGTGAGCGATTGGAATCCACCATGACGTAGCTTAAGCCTTCGTCCGGGGTGCGGCTTTCGTTGGCAGCCGGGGTGGTGGACGCGAACCAACGCTCGTCAATGCCGCCGCGGTTAACTGATAGGAAATTTGATTTGGCGGCGGGGATGCGGCCGGAGCATGGGGGGGAGAGGGGGGCATGTTCGGTTCTCCTGGATGTCCGGTGTTACTGGTTCCAGCGTCCATTTTGCGTGCCAAGAGGTCTTGTGAGCCGCATCCGGCCCCGCAGGGCCCCGAATTCGCGTGATTGCAATAGTATATCTCAGTTCTCGGCATTGTCAAGTGCCGAGATGACAGGATTCTCCCGCCGATATGGCAGGAACTTCAGGCCTGTTTCAGGGGTCCCAGGACGGTTCGGTTTGCTCCAGTGCCTCCCAGCGGGCGTATTCCAGGAAATCTGGATCGACTTCGTACGTCAGCCGGGAATCCGGGACGTGGGCCTGGCGGCCTGTCTGGGATGGGCTGGTCGTTCGGGGCGGGCCGCGGGTCGAGGTGCAACGCCGGGCCCATCGCCATTTAGCCAGCGGGCTAGCCCGCCGCGCGGCGGGCCCCCGCCGGCGGCGCTACAGGCGCACCGGAACGCCGCGCTTGGCCAGGTACTCCTTCATCTCGCGGATCGTGAACGTGCCGTAATGGGCGATGCTGGCCACCAGCACGGCGTCGGCGTGGCCCTCGGCGATGCCCTCGTAAAGATGCTCGAGTTCTCCCGCCCCGCCGCTGGCGATCACCGGGACGCTCACGGCGTCGGCGATGGCGCGGGTCATGGGGATGTCGTAACCGTCCTGCGTGCCGTCGGCATCCATGCTGGTGGGGAGGATGGCGCCGGCGCCCAGGTCCTCGGCCTTCCGGGCCCACTCGACGGCGTCCAGGCCGGCGGCCTTGCGGCCGCCGCTCACCATGACCTCGAAGCCCGACGGCATCTCTTCGTTTCTGCGCGTGTCGATGGCCACCGTGATGCACGCGCTGTCGAACTTGTCGGCGGCCTCGGCCACGAACTCCGGCCTCAGGACCGCCGCCGTGTTGATCGAGACCTTGGCGGCGCCGGCGGCCAGCAGGTCTTCGATGTCCTTCACGGCCTTGATGCCGCCGCCCACGGTCAGCGGCACGGTGATGCGCTGGACGGTGCGGCGGACCACGTCCATGAGGGTCTTGCGTTTTTCGACCGTCGCGGTGATGTCGAGCAGCACGAGTTCGTCCGCCCCTGCCGCGCTGTAGGCCGCGCCCGCCTCGGCCGGGTCGCCGAGTTCCTTCAGGTCCACAAAGTTGACGCCCTTCACGAGGCGGCCGTCCTTGGTGTCGAGGCACGGAATGATGCGGCGGTAATCCATTGGCCCTTCCTCCGCGGTTCCCCCTGCGGTAAACTACGAAGCCCGAGCGGCTCTGTCAACAGCCCTTCGCGCCCGCCGCGGGCCTGTCCGCCGAGCCTACTCCGCCGAAGCAGCCGCTTCGGCTGCGAAGGCCGGAAGCCTCGGCGAAGGCGGGAGCGGCGGGGCAAGCCGGCGCGAATTCACCTTGACCCTACCCCGGGGGTGCAATAGAATCCGCAGGCTTTTTGCCTGCCGCAGGTTGCGGCAGTCGGGCACAGGCTCAGGGAGGACGGGTTCAGCATGCTCAAAGAGATACGCATTCACGGCCGCGGAGGCCAGGGCAGCGTTACGGCGGCCGAGGTCCTGGCCAAGGCCGCGTTCAAGGACGGCCTGGTGAGCCAGGCGTTCCCGGCCTTCGGGTCGGAGCGCATGGGCGCCCCCGTGCGGGCCTTCTGCCGGCTGTCGGACAAGGCCATCCGCGCCCGCTCGGAGATCCACACGCCGGACTACTGCATCGTGCAGGACCCCACGCTCCTGGAGACGGTCAACGTCTTCGAGGGCATCAAGCCGGGCGGCATGGTGGTCCTGAATTCCGAGAAGCCCGAGACCGTCCACGTGCCCGCAGGCGCGGTCCTGAAAGCCGTTCCCGGCACCCGCATCGCCATGGAGGTCATCGGCCGGCCCATCCCGAACATGGTCATGCTGGGCGCCTTTGCGGGAACCACGGGCCTGGTGACCCTGGCATCGCTGAAGGCGGCCATCAAGGAACGGTTCGGCGGCAAGGTGGGCGACCTGAACGCCGAGGCCGTCGAGAAGGCCTACCAGGCCGCGAAGGGCAGGTCATCGCGGACATTGAGTCCGACAAGGCCGTCATGGAACTGGAGTGTTTCCACAACGGCCGCGTGGCACAGATCATCCGCGGCGACGGTGACGAGGTCCCGGTGGGCGAGGTCATCGCCCACATCGCCGCGCCGGGCGAGGGGGCCGCGGCCCCGCCGGCCGCGAAGTTCCTGCGCGACCTCAAGGCGCTCCTGGAGAACCCCGAGACCCTTCTGGAGGGCCCCGGCGCGTGACCCCTGCGCTTGCCCGACCGTTCGGCCGCCCGGCGCCTGGCAAGAAAAAGCGGCGTGCCGGCCGCTCTGGCCCCGCGGCGGGAAGCCCGCGCGGCCTGACTCGGCCGAAGTATTGTTGCCGCGCGGCAGGGGGTTGCGTAAGGTATCGGCGGAGACGGCTAGTGGTCCGTCACCATTGAAATCGTGAGTAGTGCTCGCGCGGCGGGCAGTCTTGCCCGCCGCGCGGTGGGCAAGACTGCCCACCGCGCTACCCGATTCAACTGACAAGAACAAGTTTGACGGCCTACTAGGCGAACACGCGAGACACGAAAGGGGCCTCTCATGCGGACACAATGGCTTATCGGATGCTGCGGCGTTGCCGTGTTGCTTGCGGCCTTGCCGGTTGCGGCCGGGGAGAAGGGGGCCGCCGCGAAGAAGGAATCGCCGAAACCGGGGATTGAGGTCATCGACGAATCGTTCAAGGCCATCGTCGCGCCCGACGCCGAAGTGCGGCCGATCGCCCAGGACCTCAAGTTCACCGAAGGCCCCACCTGGTACGAGGCCGAAAAGTGCCTCCTCCTGAGCGACATCCCGGCCGACACCATCTACAAGTGGACCGAAGCCGAAGGCCTCAAGCCCTGGCGGCAGCCGTCGCACAACACCAACGGCAACACGGTGGACCGCCAGGGCCGCGTGGTCAGTTGCGAGCACTCCGGCCGCGCCATCGTCCGGTCCGGCAAGGACGGCAAGGTCGAGACCCTGTGCTCCACCTACCAGGGCAAGAAACTCAGTTCGCCCAACGATGTGGTCGTGCGGAGCGACGGCACGGTCTGGTTCACCGATCCGCCGTACGGCGTCCCCAAGGGCGAGCAGAAAGAGCAGGAGAAGAACCGCGTGTACCGCCTGGACCCCGGCGCCAAGGAGCCCGTGGCTGTGGCGGAGGACTTCGACATGCCCAACGGCCTGGCCTTCTCGCCGGATGAGAAGGTCCTTTACGTCGCCGACTCCGGCAGGCCGCACCACGTGCGCCGCTTCCGCGTGAAGGCCGACAATACGCTGGAGGGCGGCGAGGTGTTCGTGACCATCGCGCCCGGCGGCCCCGACGGCATCCGCTGCGACAGCCAGGGCCGCCTGTTCTCATCCGCCGGCGACGGCGTCCAGGTCTTCAGCCCCGAAGGCAATCTCCTCGGCAAGGTCCGCACGCCCCAGGCTGCCGCCAACCTGTGCTTCGGCGGCCCGGACTTCCGGACCCTCTTCATCACCGCCCGCACGGGCGTCTGGGCGGTGACCCTGCTCGTGGCCGGGGCGAAGTAGGCGCGCGGCGGCGGGCGGCGGCCGCCAAATCCCGCCGTTTCCTGTTCCCCGTTCCCTGGCCTGCCCGCCTCTGGCGGGTTCCCTGTTCCCCGTTGTTATCCCCATTTTGTGGATAACTTTTCCACACGGCATTTCGGACCCCCGAAAACCCGGTTTTTGACCCTTTCGTGACCCCAAAACGGCCCTGGCGCTAGCGCCAGAGGGGGTCCACCCCCAAAATGTTAAGATGGGCATGACGAAATGCGCTCGTTTTTGATCGCTTTTTGACGGAAAACGTCGCCTTTTTGATCGATTTTGACACGAATTTGATGGTTTTTGACAGGCACTTTTGGGCGTGCGCCGCTGTGGATAACTTTTGACGCTGTCGAAAGATACACTATAAGCAACAAGGGGGCGGAAAACCGGAAACCTGGGGACACCCGTTTTCGTAAACCAAGCCGGGGAAAGGAGTTACGAGTGCGGAACCCGCCCTTAAGCCTGGCGGGCAGGCCGGGGGACCGGAAACCTGGGGACACCTGTGGCCGTAAAGATAGGCGGGAACAGCAGTTACGAGTGCGGAACGACCGTCATTCGTCCTTAGTCATTGGTCATTTGCTGCGGCAGAAGAGGAGCTGCCAAAACGGCAGACGGCGGCCAACGGGAGGGATTCGGGATTGGGGTACCGGGAACCGGAAAAGGGGGCTGATTCTATGTCCGGCGTCGGACTGCAACGCCACGCCATCATCGCCTTCTTGGCGGGTTGACCTTGTTGTTGGCTTTCTCTTTCCTGCTAAGGCGAATAGGAACCACGCCGGAAGACTTGGCCTGGCTAAAATGCCGGTTGCTCCACAGCACTTCTGTTCTGGAGTAGTCGTTTCCTTGTGTGTCCCTGGTGTGGGTCTTTATCGTCGTTTTGTGCCAACCCTCTGCCGGACACAGAAAGCGATTGTAAAGCGGGCTTTCATACCCACTGATCAGAATCATGCACTTGGCTCTTGAGCAGATCCGAAGGAGGTCTTCGTGAAAACCCTGATCGCTAACACCTACTGAGTATTTGTGCGCCCGCTTCGCATGGTACGGCGGGTCAAGATAGACAAGTGTTGCTGGTCTGTCTTCAAACATTGCTAAAAGTTCACGCGCATCGCGATTCTCAATACGCACTTGGCGTAAACGCTCGGCAGCTTGCTCCAGGCGGGCCGGCAGATTATACCACCGGCACACGCGAGCCTCTTTCCCCCCACGCGCGTAGGACTGTGAAAAGGAGAAGCCCGCGTGAGTGCTCCCTACGATTCCGTTCACAGTCATCATCGACGACACAAGAAAGCGCCGGGCCCTTTCAAGGGGAGAGAGGTTGGCCGATCTGGCCTTTGCGGCTTCGAACTCAGACCGCGCGTAAGGGGTCAGCGCGATAACGCGGCAGAGTTCCGCCGCATTGTCTCGAAGTTGCCCAAACAGATTGACGACTTCACCGTCAAGATCATTTATGATCTCGATCGGCACAACGGGCTTTGCAAGCGTCAAGGCCGCGCTGCCACAAAATGCCTCTACCCATGCATTGTGAGGTGGAAGCGATTCAATTATGCGGCGCGCAATCCGCTGCTTCGCCCCGTAATAGCCGAAAGGCGGCTTCGTCGGCTTGGCGTTTCCGTTGTCGCAGAAATCCCGCCACAACGCCAAGTAGTCTTTCATTCGTCCACCTCGACGCACAATTTGTCCGTCTATCCATCCGGGGCGAGACGGCACTGGACTATCCCCGTCTCGACAATCCACTTGCTTCCTGGTCCCAAGACAGCAGCGTGCGGATCTTGAACTATGTGCACAGCGTCCGCAGCAATGCGCCCATCTGCTACGACAGGAACAAGGTAGAGATAATACCAAGCACCAAACACCTCCGCCATTGCGACTTCATTCTCGCTCCAGAAAAAACGCTGGCTGTCCACGGGCACCGCCTTGACCTCGATGTACCGAGGCATGGTGCTCCCATCTTCACACACACTCACGCTGAGAATATCGTACCCTGCGGCCACATCTTGAGCGCCGATGTGTATCACCCGGTTTTCGAATTGGCTTCCGACGCGCAGTTGCTCGAACCGCATCATCTCGAGTTCGGCCCGCAAGCCGAGGGCCTCCCTTGCTTGCATCCGCTGTCTGAACTGGGCGGGGGATACTCGTTCGCGCTCCTGCCACGCGAATGCATACAGATTGCTGTGTTCTCGGGCGACCAGATAGCAGGCAGCACTCTCGTCGTATGAAAGGACGCCCAAGTCAATGAGGTAGTTCCTCACGGCGCTCTCGGCACTCTGCAATTCGACGGACGGCCTATAGGTGGCTGTCCCGTCTTGTATGCTAAACCGCCGCAGATACGCCAGCATTTCACAGCGGTAGGGTGTGTCTGCCTGTAACAGCATCTGCAGGATGGCTGCGGCGGGTTCTCCGGCTCTTTCCTGCTCTAGGCAACGAAAAGCCTCTGTAATCGTCAGAGTATCTCCCACTGCCTTGACCGCCTGGATGCTCATCAAGAAGGCAAGGGTTTCTGGGAACCCCGATGCGCGCTCATGAAATCTCCTCTCCAAGAACCCACGCTCGGCCCGTGAAGAGTTCCTCAATACTTCGAGAAGAACGGTCGTTTGACTTAGGCGTAGGCCCTCAAAGTTAGGCCTTGCGCCCCTTAAAGAGTCGCTCATATGCATCAAGTTCATCCTCAGGCGAGAACATGTCGAGCGAATAGACGGCGTACTCTTTGTCGATAACGGCACTCATGCGCTGCGCTTTGCTCTGAACATTGCACAGGATGTCCTCGTCCACTGTATCCGCATATTGTAGGAAGTGGTACTGTGACTCTTTGTTCTCCGACCCGCCCACGCGATGGATTCGGTCAAGGGATTGCAGATATTGCGCGCAATTATAGGACAGGTCATAATAAATGGCATGCGAGCACGTCTTGTGGAGTGAGATCGACTCTGCGCAAGCGGCGGGATTGGCGACAAGCAGGTTCATCCCGCTCGTCGGGTTGCAGAACTCCCGTATGATCTCTTCTCGGCTAAGTTCTTCGCTCACGTCGGCCTCGTGGACCGGCGTCCCTCCATAGATCAGTCCGACTCCGTAGCCCCGGTCAGACAGGCTGTCTCGTAGGAGTTCCAAGGTGCGGATGAAGTTTGACCAGATCACAACCTTCTCTCCGCAGTCGCGCAGGGTGCGCACCAAGGCTAAGAGGGCACCCAGTTTTGCGGGTTGTTCGATGGTGGCGTATCGTCTGATAATGTCGGACAGTGAGAAATCCGCTGGAACAACGTCTTCGTCATACTCAGAAACCGCCGAGCCCAACAAGCTGGCATACGAGAGACACTGCCGGAGCCTGATCATCCGGCCTCGGCGCAGCCGCACAACGAGGTCCGTTGTCTGCCGCGAGTCCAGTTCGGACAGGTCGCGTATGCGCCCAAGAACGGAATCATATATGCGTCGTTCATAGGGGTTCATCCGCACTTGCACCGGCGGGTGAATCACTTGGCGTGCAAGCCCAAGATCGCTCTTCCGCACGCGGTAGAACAGGGAGCCTATCTGCGCATCAAGAACCTCGGCCGCTCTCTCGAATTCGTGCCTTTCCACGTGCCACTCGATTCGATGCCTCTGGGCACTGGGAATCGCACAGCCTTGTGGCCACAGCACATCGAAGAGGTTGAAGGCATCGCTAAGACTCCTTGGAAAGGGCGTGCCGGTCAGAACGCATCGCCGCGATGCGTGTTGGGCCACAGCAAGAACCGCGTTGGCCCACGCACCATCAAGCTGCTTGATGTAGTGCGCCTCGTCAACGACGAAAAAGAACCGGACCCCTTGCCGAGCGAAGAGCACCTTCACTTGTTCCCAATCCCGCTGAAGAGTCTGGAACGAGGTCAGATACATGTCACAGACCCCACTCTTATTAACCAAGTATTTGCTTCGCCTTGTGTCAACGTCGCCGCCTGCAAGTATCTCGTAGTTGGGCAGTGACCCAAGTACTGCCTCAAATTCCATTCGCCAGGGACCGAAGCATGCAGGGGGCCCCACAACAAAGAGCGCGTCCAACTCGCCTCGTTGCCTCAACCACTCGAAAACGGCAAGAACCACTGTTGTCTTGCCGCTCCCTGGAACAGAGAAGTTGGCACCATTTTGAGTGCACAGAAGGTGGAGGGCAGCCTTGCATTGATGGGCCTTGAGTCTGCGTTTCAGGCCTGTTCGAAGAAAGTGCGCGAATTCCTTATATGAGGCGAAATTAACAATGCCGTCCTTGAATCGCTTGCCCTCTTGGCGGGCAGCCTCCATCTCTGATTCAGCATCCCTACGGGCCTCAAGAAGGCGGGCAATATGATCATCAACACTATGCTCGACGCCATGCTGCTTGAAGTACGCCACAACCTTGGCGATGAGGCCTTGGCTGTCTTGGCTGGTGCCAAGAAGGTGGCCTGATGCCTCATCACGCACAAAACCCCAGTAGGCAAGTTGGCTCTCATGACGCGGCGCAAGGTCTGCGCCTTTCGCATCGATGACAATCTGGCCACCCGCTTCCGAGATCCGTATCACTGGCTCCCTCGTTGGAGATTCTTCCAGTTTTTCTTCTTCTGGTAGATCTCAGTAGCCAGTTCATTCGCCGTGTCCTTGATCTTCATCGCAATCTTGAGGGCCTTGCCTAGGTCAGATAACGCTATGGAGTCTAGATCCATGTCGTCGTGTGTTAGTTTTTTGTAAGCCGCCTCCATTAGTTCCAGTGGGGTTTCCCTCTCCCTCTTTGTGTCGTGGCACAGGGCGGCCTTCTTCACCTGGTGGATAATCACCTGCTTATTCCTCGCAGCCCACTTGGCGTCAACTTCCTCAGGCTTGAGGGGATTGCCCGACTTGTCAAAGCACTCTGACGTCGGGAGACTGGGCTCGACCTCATCAGCGATCTTCAGAATGGACTTCTTTCCCTCCTTGGTTCTACAGTACTTCGGCAAGTCGCGCATAATGTCATGCACTTTCGGCATGTCGGGAATAGTGCGCAACCTTATAATGTCAAACGCAGCTTCTTCTATTGCCCCTATTTTGCTCTCTTCGATTTCGTATTCGAGCAGTTTGGCTGGGTTCTTAAACACGCGGGAGAGGGTGTTGCTGTAGTCAATGAACGCTTGCCATCGGCCCTCGCGATCCGAGATGCCAGCAGAAACGGTGCGATACTGGCCTTCTCTCGCAAACTGCTTCAGATACCGGTCGACGCATTTGAGCGGCTCTAGGAAATCCCTCTCCATCTGTAATTCAGCCTTCTTGAGCTCTGCATCATTAGCCCCGGCGTAAAGAGGGTCGTCAAGCAATTGTTCCCTCAGTGACAGCCCAATATGCTGCTTGCGCCTGATGGACAGAGCCTTGTCAAAGCCGTAGTACTCGGCCTTGCCGTCGCTCTGAAGCTGATAGCGGTTCTCAATCTGCTCGATCTCAAGCAGGGTAGGCGGGCCACCTTCTTCCCCCTTTCCTGGAAGAATAACCGCCTTCATGAACCCAAATAGCGCATCCTGGGGATGCTCTTCGTGCAAGCGGTCCATGACCATTTTCCGCCGGTTCCCGTTTATGAGGAATCCATCACATGTTATGATACTTGGCTCGCGCTGGCCGGCGTGCAGGATAGACGATCGCAGGGCTTTCGTCTTATCGGGATCCTTCTCGGCAAGGAATTTCGCCAGGATGTCCTGATCCTCTTGGTTGGCCTCGTTCAAGGGGCGCACGGTTCTCTCAAAGTCCGCCACGTCGGACGCGATGCGGCCATTGTCCTTCCGGTATCGTAGTATTCCGATTGGGATCTGGAAAACCTCACGCTCAAAACCGATGCGAATGTCGGTACGGAAGTTGATAACTTCCTTGGAGGGCTTCGCCGTGGAAAGTTTTCTTTCACGGATTTCCTTGGCGAAGTCTTCGATGATTGGGCGGGGGATATCCTTTGTGATGGCACTCATAAGAGCTCCTCCCAAACAAGCGCTACCCTGGGGCTCCGGGTTGCCGGCACCTCAGCATTCTACAATATCCCATCCGAGAAGCAATAGTGCCAGACGTATATTTCTAGAAGGCCATCGCCGCTTCCTGATCCCCCTGCTCACAAGGCTCGACTCCTTGGGGGTTGTCTTTCTTCGCGCCCTTGCGGCGTTGCGGTCTCGCAACGCGGCGCCACCGGGGGCACCGGCCGCGCCGAATGGTCGCCCTTGAAACGTCACCCTCTTGCACCGGCAAACATTCCCGGCGGGTTTTGCGGCTTTTCCGCTTGCCTCCGTGCGGCGGGGACCCTACAAATATGCAACCTGTATGCCCTTGGGGCGCCTGCTGGGATGCCCGCAGGGGCGACGCAACGGGCGAGGAGATGGGAAGAGCCTATGAGGACGGGCGGATTTCGATTCATCGGCGTGGCCGCGGCTTTAAGTAGAACCGCAAAAGGTTTCGTTCACCGAAGCCTATGCGCGGCGGGTACGGAGACCCGCCGCGCAAAGTTACAATGGTTCTTTTTGCGGTTCTACTTAGTTGCGGGCCTTGTCGCGGCGGGCGGTTGCGCGCAGGAATCCTGGCGACGAGCCGACGGCACCCTGGTCACCGGCAAGGTCAGTTTCCAGAAGGAGCCGACCACCGGCCGCACGTTTCACCTGTACATTCCGACGACGTACAACCCGCGGCGGGCGTACCCGCTGATCGTCACCGGCCAGGGGATGTTCCCGTTCGACGAGGCCGCGCAGCAGCGCGACCGGTGGATCGACGTGGCCGAGCGGTACGGCATCATCATCTGCTCGCCGGACCTGGATTCGGCCACGGGGTTCCTGGGCGTGCCATCGGACCGGCCCGCGCCGGAACTGGTGCGCGACGAGCAGGCGGTGGTGGCGGTCGTCAGGGAAGTGCGGTCGCGCTACAGCATCAACCCGGACGGGGTGATGATCACCGGCTGGTCGGCGGGCGCGTTTGCGGCGCACTACATCGGGCTGCATCACCCGGAGGTTTTCCGGGCCATCGTGGGTCGGGCGGGCAACTTCAACGAGCACCTGGTGCCCGACGACGTGGCCCAGCGGGCACGCCACATGCACGTCTACGTGTTCTTCGGCGAGGGCGACCTGCCGGGCTGGCCCGCCATGAACCGCGAGGCCAACTACTGGTACACCGTCCGGGGCTTCCGCAACTTCGTCATCCGCCCGATGGGGGGCGGCCACGACCCGAACCAACTGGAGGCCGCGCGGTACTTCCTCAACGTGGTCAACCACTGGCCCGCCATCCACATCGAGGCGGACAAGACCGAGGGCCAGGCCCCCCTGACGGTCACCCTGCGGGCCCGCGTGCGCGACCCGGACTCGCCCGATGGCCGCGTCGATTCCGTCCTCTGGAACCTCGGCGACAACACCGTCACCTCGAAGCCCGAGGTCGTCCACACCTACACCAAGGCCGGCCTGTACAACGTGTTCCTGACGGTCGTGGACCTGGACGGCCAC
>Ga0315279_10006275_pt1 | contig 15051 bp, 12 predicted proteins | sample YL17G06_20_MG_FD_203694 | JGI IMG/M metagenome (GOLD analysis project Ga0315279, IMG submission 203694) | Sediment microbial communities from Yellowstone Lake, YNP, Wyoming, USA - YL17G06_20 | ecosystem: Environmental > Aquatic > Freshwater > Lake > Sediment | place: USA: Wyoming | collected... | reverse complement strand
TAGACGTGCTTGCCGCCGGCCACCGCCGCCTCGAAATGCTCGGGATGGTAATAGGGCGGAGTGGCGACCACGATAGCGTCCACTTCCGGGCATCCGGCAATCTGCTGGAAGGCCTTGGGCCCGCGAAACATCAGGGAGGCATTGATGCCGGCGCGCCCCTTGGATTCGGCGACCTTGTCCAGGCGCTTCTTGGCGGCCTGCAACTGGTCGTCGAACATGTCGGCCAGCGCCACGACGCGCGCCGGACCGTTGCTGATCAGGGAAGTAACGTCGGCCATGCCCCGGCCGCCGCAACCCAGCAGGCCCAGCCGCACATCGGAATTGGCGGCCGTGCCGCGCACCAGTTCCGGCTTGAGGATCAAGAGGCCGGCGGTGGCCGCCGCCCCCAGAAACTCCCGCCGGCCCAGCCTGTCGATGGAATGTTCGCTCATTGCTTTCTCCTTCGAATGTGAAGTTGCGGCCAGTAGTTTATTCTAAAACGCGGGCGGAACGTGACTGCGACGTCACCACCGGCCGCAGGCCGGTTGACTTGAGGGCGTCCAGCGCCTAACATTTGTGGCGCAAGTTGGGAGGTGTGCAGCATCGTTGGCCAGACCATCTCGCATTATCGCGTCCTCGGCCGCATCGGGGGCGGGGGCATGGGTGTCGTCTACAAGGCCGAAGACCGCCGGCTCGGCCGCCTGGTGGCCCTCAAGTTTCTCCCCGACGAACTGACCCGCGACAAGAACGCCCTGGAGCGATTCCGGCGAGAGGCGCGCGCCGCCTCAGCGCTGAACCACCCCAATATCTGCACCATTTACGACATTGACGAAGCCGACGGCCGTCCCTTCATCGTTATGGAGTTTCTGGAAGGCCGGACGCTGAAGGACACCATCGGCGGCAAGCCGCTGCCGGCGAACACGCTGTCGGAAGTGGCCATGCAGGTGGCCAGGGCCCTGGAAGCCGCGCACAGCCGCGGAATCGTCCATCGCGACATCAAGCCGGCGAACATCTTCGTGACCGGCAGCGGCCAGGTAAAGGTGTTGGACTTCGGATTGGCCAAGTTGCTGCCGCAGGTGGGGCTCGCTTTGGGAGGCGCTTCGGCCACGCTCACCGGCAACGTTCTGACTAAGCTGGGCACCACGGTCGGTACCTTGGCCTACATGTCGCCGGAACAGGCGCGGGGCGAGGACCTGGACGCCCGCACCGACCTGTTCAGCTTCGGCGCCGTCCTCTACGAGATGGCCACCGGCCGGCAGGCGGCCGGCGGCAGCAGCGCCGCCCTGCTGTTTGACTCCATTTTGAACCGCGCGCCGGCCTCCGCCTCCGGCATCAACCCCGCTGTGCCCCTTGACCTGGAGCGCATCATCGGCAAGGCGCTGGAGAAGGAACGCACGCTGCGCTTCCAGACGGCGTCGGATTTACTGGCGGACCTGGCGCGCCTGCGGCGTGACAGTGAGTCGGGCCGGGCCATTGCTGTCGTTGCCCCGCCGCTGCCGCGGCCCACCCGCCGTCGCTTGCTGGCGGCCGCGCTGGGCGGCGGCCTGGCCCTGGTTGCCGGCGGCGCTTCGGTTTATCTCTTTGTCTATCGCGGCGCCCGCCCGCGCTCGGTGGCGGTGCTGCCGCTGGTTGCCGACCAGGCCGAGCAGGATGCCGTTCATTTGAGCGACGGCATCACCGAAAGCATCACCAATGCGCTGTCCCAGGTGCCCGGCCTGCACGTTCTGCCGCGGGGCACGCTGTACCGCTACCGGGGCCAGGCGGTCGATCCGCTCCAGGCCGGGCGCGAACTTAATGCCGACGCGGTGGTTGCCGGGCGGGTTTCGGTGCGCGGCGGGGTATTGACGGTGCACGTCGAACTGGTCGATGTGCGGGGGCGCTCGCAGATGTGGGGTGAGCAATACCGGCGCAAGCTGGACGACATTTTCACCGTCCAGAACAATATCGCCAGGCAGATCTGCCGCGCCTTGAGGTTGCGGCTGAGCGAAGAGGCAGAACGGCGGGTGGCCAAGCGTTACTCGGAGAACACCGAGGCCTACCGCCTGTACCTGGAGGGCCGCCACTATCTGGACCGCAGGAACAAGGGCGAACTCCAGAAAGCGATTGAGCGCTTCACGGCAGCCATTGCCACCGACCCCCGGTATGCCCTGGCGTACAGCGGGCTCGCCGACTCCTACAACCTGGCCGATTACTACCGCGAGCTGCCCGCCAGCGAGGCCGGGCCGAAAGCGAAAGAAGCGGCGCTGAAGGCGCTGGAGCTGGACGACGGCCTGGCCGAAGCCCACGCCTCGCTGGCCCACATTCGCCGTTCTTTCGACTGGGATTGGACGGGGGCCGAGAGTGAATACAAGCGGGCCATCGAACTGGACCCCGACTACGCCACCGCCCACCAGTGGTACGCCGTGCACTTGGCGGCCATGGGGCGATCGCGGGACGCCATCCAGGAAATCCGGCGCGCCCGCCAGCTCGACCCCCTGGCCCTCCCCATCAGCACCGACGCCGCCAGCGTCTATTACTACGCGCGCCGCTACGACCAGGCTCTGGAGCAGGGCATGAAAACGCTGGACCTGGATGCCAATTTCGCCGGCGTGCATCTTTGGCTGGGGCGCGCCTACCTGGGAAAGGGAATGTGCCGCCAGGCCATCAGCGCCTTGCAGAAGGCGGAGGAGATTTCGGGGAGCCGCCCCGACACCGTGGCGGTCCTGGCCCATGCCCAGGCCGCCTGCGGGAACAAGGCCGAGGCCGTGAAGTTGCTGGACCAGTTGCAGAAGCTGTCCGCGCAGCGCTACGTGGCGCCCTACGACATGGCGGTGGTCTATGCCGGGATGGGAGACAAGACCCGGGCGCTGGAGTGGTTGGAGAAAGCCTATGAGTCCCGCTGCCTGCAGATGGTTTATCTGAAGGTGGATGCGCTGTTCGACAGCCTGCGCTCCGAGGCGCGCTTCCAGGACCTGCAGCGCCGCGTGGGGTTGCCGCGGTGACGCCATGGCCGCGACCAAGATCTCAACGCAGGAGAAAGCAATGTTGCTGACCAGAGTTGGCTTGATCATGCTGCTGGCCGCCCCGTTTTTGGCGGCGCAGGGCAAACCAGCCGCTGCGGCCGGACCGCCGGAGGCCGTTGCGCAGGCCTTGGTCGAGGCCTTCAACGCCCACCACCTCGAGGCCATCCTCAGGACCTACAGCCAGGATTCGGTTGCGCGCCGGCTTCCGAGCGGCGAGGCCTATATCCACGGCCATCCGGACATCCGGAAGAAGTTCGCCACGGCCTTTGAGAAAAGCCCCAATATCCGTGTGGACGTTGTTCAGCGGATGGTCCACGGCGATTTCGTCATCGACCGGGAGAAAATCACCGGCGTGGCGGACAGCAATGGGCCGCAGTTCGGCGTCGTGATCTACGAAATCAAGGACGGGCTGATTCAGAACGAGTGGTATCTCCCCAAGACGGCGCGTTGAGCCCTCTTCTTGCGGGTTGGTGCAGGAGGTTGTTTGCCGAGCATTGCCGAGAACCTGGCCGCCGTGCAGGCCCGCATCCAGCGCGCCGCAGAGCGCGCCGGGCGCGCGCCTGGTTCGGTGCTGCTGGTGGCCGTAACCAAGACGCAGCCGCCGGAGCGCGTCCGCGAGGCCTACGCCGCCGGCCAGCGCCACTTTGCCGAAAACCGCGTCCAGGAGTTCGAGCAGAAGCGCCCGCTCCTGGAGTTGCCGGGCAGCGAGTGGCATTTGGTCGGGCACCTGCAATCGAACAAGGCGCACCGGGCTGTGCAGTTGTTCGATGTCATCGAAACGGTGGACAGCGAGCGCCTGGCTCGCCGCCTCGATGAAGCCAAGGAGCAGTTGCTGCTGTCGGCCGGCGACCGCAACGGCGGCGGTTCGGATCGGCTTCCTGTCTTTCTGGAAGTCAAGCTCAGCGCCGAGCCGGCCAAGACCGGATGCAGCGAAGAGGAATTGCCGGAGTTGACCCGCCGGGTGTTGGAGTTTCAGCACCTGCGGCTCCTCGGCTTGATGACCATGCCGCCGTTCACCGAGGATCCGGCAGAGGCGCGCCCGTACTTTCGCCGGCTGCGCGAGTGGGCCGGGCGGCTGGGGCTTTGCGAGCTTTCCATGGGCATGACCAGCGACTTCGAGGTGGCTATCGAGGAGGGCGCCACCCTGGTGCGGATCGGCACGGCCATCTTCGGCGAAAGACATTAGAATAGTTTTTGGACCGCCGGAGAACCAACAGACCAAGGTCCACAAAATTGCGGGTAAAAATCAAGGTGCACGCGCGGGCGCGGCGCTCGCGCCTGGCCGGGCAGGTCGGCGAGGAGTGGAAGCTGGAAGTCGCCGCTCCGCCCGTGGAAGGCAAAGCGAACCGCGCCGTGGTGGAGTTTCTCGCCAGGTCGCTCGGCTTGCCCCGTTCGGCGGTTCGCATCGTGGCCGGCGAGCGCTCATCGCACAAGCTGATCGAGATCGACGGCGTTACCGAGCAACAGTTTGCGGAGTTGATGAACCACAAAGACCCGAAGGGCGCGAAGGACCACAAAGAAACACCTTTGTGACTCTTGGTGTCCTTCGTGTCTTGGTGGTGAACCTATGCTTTACATCATCGTGCTGGCAATCATCGTAGCCACGCTGCTGGGCGTGAGCCTGGCGCGCCTGCGGACGGTGAAGACGCATGCCGACTTCACCGTGGCCGGGCGGCGACTGGCCTGGCCGGTGCTGGTCTTCACCCTGCTGTCGTCGTGGATTGGCGCGGGCAGCCTGTTCGCCGGCGGTGAGTTCGCCTTCAACCACGGCTTCGCGGCGCTGTGGATGCCGGCGGGCGGCTGGGCCGGGCTGGCGGTGATCGCGCTGATTGCCGGGCGCGCCCGCCGCTTCGCGCAGTTCACGGTCCCCGACCTGATCGAGGCGCGCTTCAACACTGCGGCGCGCGTGCTGGCCACCATCGCCATCCTGCTGGCCTACACCGCCATCACCAGCTACCAGTTCCGCGGCGGCGGAGACATCCTGCACCTGATTTTCCCGGACCTGCCGGCCGGCCACGGCATGTACATCATGGCGGCCTTCGTCATTCTGTTTACCGCAATGGCCGGCATGTCGTCGGTGGCTTACCTGGACCTGGTGATCGGCCTGCTGGTGAGCATTACGGCCATCGTGGCCCTGCCCATCCTGTTCGGGCGCGTGGGCGGCTGGAGCGGCCTGCAGGCCGCCCTTCCGCCCGGCCATTTTCAGCCCCTGGGCGACGTGACGCCCCGCTACGCCTTCGGCAAGTTCCTGCCCACCATGCTGCTGCTGCTCGGCAACCAGAGCATGTACCAGAAGTTTTTCTCCGCGCGTAGCGAGGGTGACGCCAAGCGGGCGGTGGCCGGCTGGATCATCGGGACGCTGATCCTGGAGACCGTCATCGTGACCATTGCCGTGACCGGCAGCGCGTTGTTCCGCGACGTGCGGCCCCACGACATCGTGCCGGTGACCGCGCGGCTGGGCCTTCCCCCGCTGCTGGGAGCGATCCTGCTGGGCGGCATTTTCGCTAAGGTGATCTCGACCGCCAACAATTACCTGTTTTCACCGGCCACCAACGTGGTGCACGACATCTACCACCGCTTCATCAATCCACAGGCTGGCAACCGGCGGCTGATCTGGACGGCGCGGTTCGTGATCATCGCCCTGGGCCTTTTCGCGCTGGCGCTGCAGAGCTTCCTGCCGTCCATTCTGTCCATGGCCATGTATGCTTACACGGTGTACGGGGCGGGCATCACGCCGGTGGTGCTGGCGGTGTTCTTCTGGAAGCGCGCCAACGGCCCCGGCGCCGTTGCTTCCATCGCCGCCGGAACCTTTATCACTGTGGCCTGGAACGTGCTCGGCATCCTTTCGGCCCGGCACGCGCTTTCCGGCGCGCTGGCGGATCTCGGGGGGCTGGCCTCCAACGTCGATGCGGTGTTTCCGGCCCTGGTTGGTTCGCTGCTGTGTCTGGTCCTGGTGAGCCTGGCTACCGCGCCGCCGCGCCGGCAGGAAGTGTAAAGTCAGCGTCAGCTTTGGACCTTGGACCTTGGACCTTGGACCTTGGACCTTGGACTTTAAGCATGATTGATCTGTCGAGAATTCAACAGGCGCTAGCCGAGCGCGGCCTCGACGGCTGGCTCTTCTACGACCACCATCACCGGGACCCGATCGCCTACCGCGTGCTGGGGCTGAGCCCCAAGGCCATGGCCACCCGGCGCTGGTTTTACCTGCTGCCCTCGGAAGGAGAGCCGGTGAAGCTGGTGCACCGCATCGAACAGGCGCAGCTCGATTCCTTGCCAGGGCGCAGGCTGCTGTACTCGTCGTGGCAGGAGCTGGGCGGCGCGCTGGAAGAGATGCTGCGCGGCCGGCGGCGCCTGGCCATGCAGTATTCGCCCAACAACCTGATTCCCTACATCGGCTTGGTGGATGCCGGCACCGTGGAGATGGTGCGGAGTCTGGGCGCCGAGGTCGTCTCCTCGGCCGACCTGGTGCAGGCATTTGAAGCGTGCTGGTCGCCCGAGGCGCTGGCCTCGCACCTGGAAGCCGGGCAGGCCATCGACGAAATCATCAGTCTGACGTTTGCGGAAATCGGCCGGCGCGCCCCGACCGACGAATTCACCATGCAGCAGTTCATCCTGGAGAAGTTCGACGCCGCCGGGCTGATCACCGAGGAGCCGCCCATCGTGGCCGTGAACCAGAACAGCGGCAACCCGCACTACGGGCCTCGGCCGGGCGCCTCCGCGCCGATTGGGCAGGGGGATTTTGTTCTTCTGGACGTGTGGGCGCGCAAGAACCGGCCGGGCACTGTGTATTATGATGTTACCTGGGTCGGTTTTCTCGGCCCGGCGCCGCCCGGCAGGCTCCGGGAGATTTTTGAGATCGTGCGCGAGGCGCGCGACACGGGGGTCCGTTTTGTGACCGAGGCGGTGCGCGGCGGCCGGCCGGTGCGCGGCTGGGAGGTGGATGACGCCGTTCGCGGCTTCATCCGCGCCAGCGGCTACGGCGATTTTTTCCCGCACCGCACCGGACATTCGATCGGCGAAGCGGTCCACGGCAACGGCGCCAACATGGACAACCTGGAAACCAGGGACGATCGCGAGATTATTCCCGGCACCTGCTTCTCGATCGAGCCGGGCATCTACCTGCCGGAGTTCGGCGTCCGCAGCGAAGTCAACGTCTACGTGGACGAGCGCGACGCGCGGGTCACCGGAGCCATTCAGCGGGAGATCGTGCGGATGGGGTGACGGACATTTCGGATTGCGGATTTCGGATTGCGGATTTCAACCCCTTGTAGCGGCGACCCCGCCTGGCGGGGTCGCCATCTGTACTATGGCGAAGAGAACGGAATTATTGGAAGCGGAACGAACGACGAATTTCATGCCCTACCTGATGGCGGCGGCGGGATGGGTGGTGCCCGGCGCCGGCCATTTCTGGCAGCGGCGATGGGGCCGCGGCGCCCTGCTGGCGCTCTCGGTTCTGGCCATGTTCGGGCTGGGTCTGGCCGCGCGCGGCAAGATCTATCCCTGCAACCCCGCCGATATCGTCGATATTGCCGGGTGGTTGGCCGACCTGGGCGCCGGCGGCCTGTACCTGGCCGCCAAGTTCCTGGGATACGAGGTGCCGGAGCCCTCCTCGGCTTACGCCGATTACGGCACCAAGTTTTTGCTGGCCGCCGGCCTTCTCAACATGTTGGTCATTATGGATGCATTCGATCTTGGGATCGGGAGGAAGAAGTAAGTGCTGAGTGCTGAGCGCTCGGTGCGTCCGACAACGTCATGCTGCAATTGAATCATCTCGAAGCGGCTGCCATCTTTGCTTTCTTCACCTCGATTGTTTTCGCCATCATCACCAAGGACACTGCGCGCGACCGCTTGGTCTATTTCGGTTGGTGTTTTGCCGCCTTCCTCGGCGTGGTCGTCGGCCTGAGCTGGCTGATGAAGCTGGCCCACGGCTGAGCAGGTGTCAGGTTTCAGGTGCCAGGTGTCAGGGCGCGCGCGCTCCTTTGCCACCTGACACCTGGCACCTGACACCTGACACCTGCTACAATGCGCGGCCATGTCTGCCTTTGCTACCGTTCCAGCGCAGGTGGAAACAAAACCGCGGGTGCGGCCGGGCGAGGAGCGTTGTGCCGCGCTCGATGCCTACCGCGGCCTGATCATGTTGCTGCTGGTTTCCAGCGGCTTCGGCTTCCGCTCGGTGGCCAGCCATCCCTGGCTGAGCTGGCTGGCCATTCAGTTCGACCATGTCCCGTGGGAAGGCGCCGTCTTCTGGGACATGATCCAGCCGGCATTCATGTTCATCGTGGGCGTGGCCATGCCGTTCGCGCTGGCGCGCCGCGCCGAGCAGGGGGCTGGCGGGCGGCGGCTCTGGGCCCACGTCTCGGTGCGCGCTTTGCGCCTGGTGTTGATGAGCCAGATCCTGATGTGCATCTCGGCCAACCGCCTGCACTTCCAGTTGATCAACGTGCTCTCCCAGATCGCCTTCACTTACTTCCTGTGCTTCGCCATCGTGCAGTTGCGGCTGCGCTACCAGCTTGTGGCGGCGGCCGCGATTCTGGCCGGCCACTGGCTGTTGTTCGTTGTGTTCCCCGGCCCGGACGGGGCCTTCTCACGCACCGGCAACATCGGGGCGGTCATCGACCGCGCCTGGCTGGGCAGGAATTATCCCGGCTACTACGTCACCATCAACTTCCTCTCCAGCACCGTGACTACTTTGTTCGGCGCCTGGACTGGCATGCTGCTGCGCAGCGGCCTCCCGCAACGCTGGAAGATGTTTAACCTGGCGCAGATGGCGGCCGGTTCTTTTGCCGCCGGGTTGCTGCTGGCGCTGTGGAATCCCATGGTCAAGCGGCTCTGGACGGTTTCCTTCACCCTTTACAGCGCCGGCTGGGTCTTGCTCTTGATGCTGGTGTTTTACTGGCTGATGGACGTGCGCGGTTATCGGCGGTTTGCCTTCCCGTTGACCGTGGTGGGCATGAATTCCATCTTCATCTACTCCCTCGAGCAGGTGCTGCGGGGCTGGATCAACCGGGCGCTCGGCGTCTTCACGGGAAACTTCAGCTTTATCGGCGCGCTCGCTCCGCTGGCCCAGTCGTGCGCCGTGCTGCTGGTGATGTGGTCGCTCTGTTACTGGCTCTACCGCCGCCGGATTTTCTTCAAACTGTAAACCGCCAAACCAGCCGGGTGTCTGGGCGATAATGTAGGGGCGACCCTGGTGGTCACCCTGTGCGGGCCTGGATCGGAATGAGCTACAAGGTCAAGGAGATTCTCTACACGCTGCAAGGGGAAGGCGCGAACACGGGCCGCCCGGCGGTGTTCTGCCGGTTTGCGGGCTGCAACCTATGGTCGGGGCGCGAAGAAGACCGCGCCGGCGCCGTCTGCAATTTCTGCGATACGGACTTGGTGGGCACGGACGGACCGGGCGGCGGCTCGTTCCACTCGGCGGACCAACTGGCCGAGGCGGTGGCGGCGGCCTGGCCGGCTGCCGCGGCGTCAGGCGCGCAGCCTTTCGTGGTTTGCACCGGCGGCGAGCCCCTGCTCCAAATGGACCGCCCCCTGGTCGAGGCGCTTCATGCCCGGCGCTTCGTCGTGGCCGTCGAAACCAACGGCACCCGCCTGCCGCCCCCCGGCATCGACTGGATTTGCATAAGCCCCAAGGCCGGCGCGCCGCTTGCCTTGACCCACGGGGATGAACTGAAACTCGTCTTTCCCCAGCCCGGCGCGGAGCCGGAACAATTCGAGTCGCTGGACTTCCGCTACTTCTATTTACAGCCCATGGACGGCCCCCGTCGTGAGGAAAACACCCAATCGGCCGTCCGCTACTGCCTGGAGCACCCCCGCTGGCGCCTCAGTCTGCAAACCCAGAAGTTTCTTGGCATCCCGTGAACGGCGGTTGCCATTTGCCGTAACCAGGCTAGCGGCCGCCCGTCCGCTCTTTAAAGAGCCTTCTTGGCATTTTGGCGCCTTGGCGGTGCCTCCGTGGCAATTCTCAAAATCCGTAACCCTAAGATCGGCAATCCGCAATTAGAATAGGCTGCATGAAAATGCTCGCCGTCGTTCTCGCCCTGGGATCGCTTGCGTCCGCGCAAGAACTAGCCCCGCTATCGATGGAATCCGGCGGGGTCACTCGAACTTACCGGCTTTACGCTCCGCCAAAACTTGAAGCCAATCGTCGCGTGCCGCTGGTCTTCGTGCTGCACGGCGCGGGCGGAACCGGCGCAAAACTGCCTGGCGTTGCTCACTTCAATGAAGTCGCCGACAAGCATGGCTTCCTCGTCGTTTACCCGGAAGGCTTCGAAAAACACTGGAACGATCTGCGCGGCGTTCCGGAATGGTCGGCACATACCCGCAACATTGACGACGTCGGATTTTTCTCGGCGCTGATCGACCGGCTGGTCGCCAAAAACCGGGGGGATCCAAAGCGAGTGTACGTGACGGGCATTTCCAACGGCGGGCTAATGAGCCACCGGCTGGGGTGCGAACTCTCCGCCAAAGTGGCGGCCATCGCGCCGGTTGTTCGCACCTTCACGGTGAAGCTGGCCGAGAGGTGCAAGCCGTCGCGACCGGTGCCGGCTTTAATGTTCTTCGGCACCGCCGATAAGCTGGTGCCGTTCGAGGGCGGCGAGCAGAAGATCGCCTCGATCTCCGTGCCGGTGCTGTCAGCGCGGCAAACCGCCGACAAATGGGCGGCTTTGGACGGTTGCGCGCCCAAGCCCGCGGTGGAAAGCACCGCAAGCCGCCCCGGCCGGCGCCTCTTCTTCTCGTCCTGCAGGCAGGGGTCGGAGGTGATTGCTTACATACTCGAAGGCGCGGGACATAACTGGCCTCCCGGCGCCGCTGAAACAATCTGGAGTTTCTTCGAAAAACACCCGATGAAGTGAGGCTGAATGGGACACGGATGATCACGGATTAACATGGATCAAACTTTTGCTTTTGTCATGATCCGTGTCATACGTGTTTGTCCGCGTCCCCCTTCAGGTTTTGGCGATTTCCGCGGCGTGGGCCTGGACTTTGCGCACCGCCTCCACAATCAATTCCATTTCGCTGCGCGGCGCCATCAGCACGTTGTGCGAGAAGACCACCGCCTCCCGGCAAAGCTTTTCGTTGCCCGGGCACTCGATCTGCTCCAGTTGCGCCAGCCGCTCCTTAGGGTACAGGTTGCGGTAAATACGCGACTGCATGACGCGCTTGAGGAATTCCACTTTGTTGAGCGGGGTGTAACCGCCGCGCGCTGGGATTCCCTCGGCGGTCAGCGCCTTCAACAGCCGGGGCTTGGTCATGCCGGCAAACTTCTCTTGGTCGTAGCGGAAAACGTAGGTGTGCTGGTTGTGCCGCGTGCAGCCGTCGTATGAGCGTTGCGGCATCACCCCCGGGATCTCCTTCAGCATGTTGTTCAGATACTGCGCGTTCTGCTCGCGGGTCTTCGATTGCTCCTCGAGCCGAGTCATCTGAGCCAGGAGCACGGCTGCCTGGAACTCCGTAAGCCGCAGGTTGTTGCCGGGCGAGGAGTAGGAGAATTCGTCGTCGCCGCCGCCCTTGCGCTTGCGGCCCTGGTTGTGGAACGAATAGCAGCGGTCCATCAGCGTTTCGTTGTTGGTGATGATCGCGCCGCCTTCTCCGGAGTTCAGGTTCTTCGAGGCCTGGAAACTGAAGCAGCCGGTGTCGCCCCAGTTGCCGACGTTGCGGCCGCGCCAGGCGGCGAGGTGCGCCTGGCACGCGTCTTCGATGACGCGCAGATTGCGCTTCTTGGCGATGGCCAGGATGGCGTCGAGGTCGGCCGGGTTGCCGCCGTAGTGTACCGGGATGATGGCCCTGGTGCGCTCGGTGACGGCCGCTTGCACTTTGCGCGCATCCATCTGGCAGGTTTCCGGGTCTACATCCACCCAGACCGGCAGCGCGTGCTGCAGCAGAACCACATTCAGCGTGGCCACGAAGGTATAGGGCGGAATCAGCACCTCGTCCCCGGGACCCACGTCAACGGCCTTGAGGGAGGTGAACAGCGCGCTGGTGCCGTTCGCCGTCGCCAAGCAGAACTTCGCCCCAGTCACCTTCGCGTAGGCCTCTTCGAAGCGAGACACCTCCTTGCCGTTGCCGCGGAACCACTTCCCGCTGCGCAGCGCCGTCAGCAAGGCCTGCTCTTCTCTCTGGTCGAAGATCGGCCAGCCTGGGTATTTCATTTTCCGCACGGGTTTGCCACCGAGAACGGCTGGTTTCTCGTCGGCAAGTAGGGTCAGGTGGGCCGCGACCGTCCCCACGGCGGGAGCGATCAGGAAAGCCCGGCGAGTGAAGTCGCCCATGGCGAGCCTCCTTGGATGATTGCTGTTCCGGCTTCCGCCTTCACAGCGCCTCTAACGAATGCGAAGAGTATAGCACGGGCCACATCAGCTTCCATCTTGGTGAAATCTGAGCTTGCAGGTCGTTATCATAGGCGACCGGCGTTGGCAGAAAACCAGGACCAGACCAGGGAAATGCGCTAGAATTGGCGCGTCGAAGGGGAATGTCAGGCCTGTGAAGGAGTGTGTATGAAGAGCCTGCGCTGGGCGGTGTTTTTGATAGTTGCTTTGATCTTTTCTCTCTCGGCCTCGCCCCAGGAAACGCGAAGCACGATTTTTGGCCGGGTGCTCGACCCGCAGGGCAGCGCGGTCCCCCAGGCCAAAGTAACCATCACCAACGTGGACACGAACACGTCGGTACAGTCCGCAACGAACGAGACCGGCTACTACGAAGTGACCCTTCTGCTCCCCGGCAGCTACCAGGCGAGCGCGGAAAAGAGCGGCTTCCGCACCACCTTGCGCAAAGGCGTAACTCTCTTGATGGACAGCCGGGCAGAAATCGACATCAAGCTCGATCTGGGGGCCGTTTCGGATTCCGTCACGGTAGTCGCCCAGGCGCCATTGCTCGACACGTCGTCGGGATCCTCCGGGCGCGTGCTTGACAACCGCACGCAGACAGGCTTGCCGGCGTCCGCAGGCAGCACGCTGATCCTCGCCGTGTTCGCGCCCGGCGTGCAGACCAGCGGCGAGGTGCAGGCCGTCAGCCCGCAGGGGCAGGGGTCGGCATCAAACTACAAGGTGGACGGTGGCGTGGGCGGCAACGAATGGGCACTGGACGGAGCGCCGAACATGGGATTGAACCGTTCGGTGGCCTACGTGCCGCACAGCGACACGATCGCCGAAATGAAAATGGAAACGTCCGGGTTTGACGCTTCCATCGGGCACACGACCGGCGTCATGGTCACGATGATCTCGAAGACGGGCACCAATCGCTACCACGGCACGCTGAGCGACATCCACGTGCAGGACCGGTGGAACGCGCTGAACTTTTTTGAACGCCAGCTCTATTACCGCAACCTGGCCGATGCCCAGGCCCGCGGCGATCAGGCCCTGGCCGACAGCCTTCGCAATTCGCCCAAGCAGCCCTCCGGGCACCGCAATCAATACATGGCCACCCTCAGCGGCCCGCTGGTGATCCCGAAGGTTTTCAACGGGCGCGACAAGGTGTTCTTCTTCTTTAATGCCGGCGGTTTCCGCATCATCGGGACGGCAAGCCCGGAGTACCAAAACATGACGTTCCCGACGATGGCGCAGCGAAATGGCGACTTCTCGTCCCTGCTGAAGGTCGATCCCGTCCGTTTTCAGGTCTATGATCCGTTGAGCGTTCGCGCCGACGGCGCAAGGCCCGGGCACTACATCCGGGATCCGATCCCGGGGAACGTCCTTCCGGCGCCCCGCATCGTCAATCCCGTTTACGATTTCTACCGCAAGCTGCTGCCGGTGCCGAACAGCGACCCGCTGGACGCGCGCATGGAACCGCGCAACAACTATCTGGCCGCCGACATGCCGCAGAATCCCAATTACGACATCTACGGAGGGCGGCTCGACTACCACCACTCGACCAGGCACCGCTTCTTTGTTCGTTACACCTGGGATGAATGGACCAGTTATATCAACGACTGGACGTACAAGACCTATCCGCAACTGATGGCGACGGGTCCCATACGCCGCAATACCGGCGGCATTGTCGACTGGGTGTGGATGCCGCGGCCCACAACGATGTTCGATTTTGCCTTCGGCGTGCACCAGTACAAACAGGGCAACAAGCGCGAACTGATCATGACAAAGAAACCGACCGACGTTGGCTTGCCCAAGTACCTTGACGACAAAGCGGGCGACCAGCATATCCTGCCGACGATGACCGTCAGCGGCTACAAGGTGATGGGCAACAACGTCGGGACAGTGACATCGCCGGCCACGCAGACCTCCAAGGCGGACATGACGCAAGTCTGGGGCCGGCACTCGCTGCGCGCGGGCCTCGATATCCGGAACCATTACCGCACGGGCGGAGGAGGCGGCTTCACGTCCGGCAACTTCACGTTCGACAATTTCTACACCCGCCGCAACGACGATACCCTCACGCCGGCCGGTGACCTCGGTCTCTCCTGGGCCGCCTTCATGATGGGCATCCCGAGTTCGGCGGTGGTGGAGACGAACGACAGCTTTGCGACCCACAACATGTACTTCGCCTGGTACCTGCAGGACAGTTGGCGGATCAGGCCGAAAGTCACCCTCAATTTCGGGCTGCGCGCCGAGTACGAGCAGGGCCAAAGCGAGCGATTCAACCGCATGATCGGCCCCTTCGACCCTGCCGTGAGCCTACCCATCTCAGCAGTCGCTCAGGCTGCCTACGCGGCCAAAGCAGTGCCGGAGCGCGCGGCGTCTGATTTCAAGGTGCTGGGCGGGGCGACTTATCCAGGTTCGGGCGGGAGAGGCCGGAACATCCTGCAAAACGAGCTGAATTGGCTGCCCCGTTTTTCGGCGGCCTGGCAGGTGCGCAACAACACCGTGGTGCGCGCCGGTTACGGCACGTTCTACGACACCATGAACGTGCTGTACATGGGGCCCAATCAGCTCGGGTTCAGCCGCAGCACCACCGCCGTGCCGAGCAACGATTTCGGCCTCAACTGGGTGACCGGCGACCCGCGCAACGGGGTCTCGTCGTTGAAGGACCCGTTCCCGGTGCGCAGCGACGGCACGCGGTTCGATCTTCCGATTCGCGACGCTCTGGGCATGATGGCCGTCGCGGGGACCAGCTTCAG
>Ga0315279_10006274_pt1 | contig 15053 bp, 10 predicted proteins | sample YL17G06_20_MG_FD_203694 | JGI IMG/M metagenome (GOLD analysis project Ga0315279, IMG submission 203694) | Sediment microbial communities from Yellowstone Lake, YNP, Wyoming, USA - YL17G06_20 | ecosystem: Environmental > Aquatic > Freshwater > Lake > Sediment | place: USA: Wyoming | collected... | reverse complement strand
GTCGAGATACCTCCAACAGTTGCAGCTCCGCCACCGCGCGCCAGTAAGCCTTCGCAGGCTCCATCTGATAGTATTCCGATTATGACGACAGATGGAGTTCGAATCGCTTCGATGTTGGTCGATAAGACTAGTCTCCAAGTTACACCTGAACCTGATGTGAACCTGGACCCGAACTCGCCTCCTCTACGATCCTTCTTGGTGGGTAAGGTGCTTGAACCAATGCTGGTAAAGGACAAGGAGGCTGCTTCATCGGGCGTTCTCTCTCCCGAAAGCATTCTCAGCTACAATGTTGAGCAAGATGGCGATCGTTTGAAAGCGATTCACGTGCAGAACTACGGAGACGACCGACGGCTTCTGGAGCTCAAGAACGCGATAAGGTGGACTCTGCGAAGAATGTACGAGAAGACTGGAGGCAAGAAGTAGGGTTAGTGACTCGTAGGTCACTTGGCCCTTGCCGATAGGATTCTCAGAGCCTCTGTCTTGTCTTTTTCAATTTGCGATTGAAGCCCATCCATCTTGATTTGAGTCTGCTTCCGGTAACTTTCATCTTTCATGCTGGCCAAGTTTATGGACACGTTTGATAACGCTCCGAAAATGCTCGCGTTAGCGAGATGAATTGCCGTCTGCAAATCTGAGAGCGCGCTCTCATTCGCGAAGTCTGCGAGCCTCTTCGAAAGGGCAAGTATGCGTGCACTGTTCTCTGCAGTAGCCATAGGAACGTCTGCAGCAACCTTCAATCTGCTCTGAATTTCAGCAGACCTAACGCGCTTTTGTTCCTCGCTGTCCTTCGGCAGGCGATAAGCTTGCATTAGGTCCACGAAACTTTGCGAGTCTTCATCCACCAAGCTCAGAAGGCGTTTCTGCACTGACTCGCTCTCGTCAAGAATTTCTTTGGTCTTGGGCCAATGTTTCTCGAATTCGCTTTTCTTGAGTGTCAGTCGCGAAACCATGCTCAGAAGACCCGCAGCCAAGGATCCTGCATACGCAGAAACGCTGCCGCCGCCGGGAACGGGTTTCTCTGATGCCACCTCTCCAGCGAACCTGTTCAGGTCCATCGCCACGAGGCGTTCATCATGCTTTTCGAACAGTTTCGTTTCGAGTATCTGGTTCTTGTTGAATCCCTGCAGTCGAAGGTAGAACTCAGCGGAGTCGATCAGAGCATCCATGGGAACGAGCCCGACCACTTCGCTTCCTTGCACCTGAACACCGTAGCGTTCGGCGAAGGTTCGAACAAGTTCGAAGACTTTGAACAGTTGACTGGCCTTGTAATTGACCATGTTCATTGAGACTTGTACCATGCCTCGATCTTTTAGTTCGAAGCCCAGTGCTTTGACAGCCAATAGGCCTCCGTCTTTTCCTCGAACCTGCTTAGCGATCTGCTTTGCCACGTCAAGATTGGAGGTTGCGAGGTTGATGTTGTAGGCGATCAGAATCTGTCTGGCTCCGATTGCCGTAGCACCTGCCGTCGGGTGGATGGAGTTGGGGCCGAAATCTGGCGTTTTGTTAGGATCTTTGCCTATCCGTTCCCGAAGCCCTTCGAACTCCCCCTTCCTCACATCAGCCAAGTTCCGTCGGTCCGCGCGTGTAGCGGCCTCCTCATAGAGGAAGACTGGAACGTTGAACCTTGTCGCATACTCTTTTGCGAAATCTTTCGCCAGTTGGATGCATTCGTCCATCGTTACCTCTGAGATTGGAATGAAGGGAACGACGTCAATGGCGCCCATTCTCGGATGTTGACCCTTATGCTTGTTCAAATCGATTAATTCAATTGCTTTTGCGCTGACAGCCAGCGCGGCCTCTTTTGCTGCGTCTGGCGATCCGACGAATGTAAGGACTGATCGATTGTGGTCCGCGTCTGATTCAATGTCAAGCACATTCACGTTTCGTGAACGTGCCTCAGCAACTATGGCCTCAATAACCTCCCTCCTTCGCCCTTCACTGAAATTGGGAACGCACTCAACAAGCTTCAAAAATCATCGAGTTCGAGTGTTGACTCAGCAGACCTAATTTCGTTTCGGTCAATAGCAGAACTTGGTTGGCATCACCGATTCTTTAAGCCGAACCGCCCATATAATGATCGGTCCCAGAGGCGTATGTTGTGCCCGGTAAGGTAATGGACGGGCGCGTAGTGGCACACAAGATACGCGCCAAGATCAAGGAACAAGTCAAAAGACTCGAAACCTCGAAAGTGGAACCCAAGCTGGCAACCATTCTCGTGGGTGACAATCCATCATCAAGACTGTACCTGAGAAACAAACACGCGGCATGCTTGGAACTTGGCATTAAATCAAGTAACATAGAACTTCCAGCAACTTCCTCGCAGGAGAATCTGGAACGGACGATTCGAGATCTAAATGAGGACCAGACTGTTACTGGGATCTTACTGCAGCTTCCTCTCCCGCAAGGCCTGGATGATGTGAGCGCGATCGAATCTATCGAACCAGAGAAAGATGTAGACGGGTTACACCCATCCAATCTGGGGCAACTATGCCAGAAACAGCAATCACCTTGGCAATTGGCTCCTTGCACCCCGAAGGGGGTAATGGTTCTATTAGCACACTATGGGGTGCAAATCGCGGGAGCTCATGCAGTTGTGATAAACCGGACTAGACTGGTCGGAAGACCGTTGTCTCAGCTTCTCTTGAATAAGGATGCTACGGTTACAGTTTGCCATTCGAAGACTCGGCAACTCAAGGATATTTGTCGTCAAGCGGATATTCTCATAACAGGGATAGGTCGTCGCTCGGAATTCACCGTTACGTCGGACATGATCAAATCCGGAGCAGCGGTGGTTGATGTAGGAACCAGCAGTGTCGGCGGAAAGACAGTTGGGGACGTGGATTTCACATCAGCCTTGGAGGTCGCTTCATACGTAACCCCAGTTCCAGGCGGCGTAGGACCCATGACCATAACGATGCTATTGTACAATACTCTGGTCACAGCGTGTGCACAAAAAGACGTGATGTTGCAGTTCAATGTAGAAGAGTTGTGAACAACTGAGCTTCTACGAACGAAAACAGATTTTACGAAAACGCATGCTAACTCTGAGGAACAGTAAATCTGCAGAGGATTTAGACGGACTCAGCGACCAGATCACAAACAGGTTGCTTGAGCTGCCCGAGATCAAGGATTCGCGGGTGGTTTCGACCTATCTGCATATCGGAAGCGAGGTGAGGACCTCCAATCTTGTGAATGCGCTCCTTTCTGGCGGAAAGAAAGTCATCGTTCCAGTAACGGACAGGGTCAACAAGAGACTCATCTTTTGCGAAGTCAGCCACCCGGACCGAGAGCTTGTGAAAGGAACTTACGGGATACTTGAACCTCGACCTGAACTCAGAAGGCCGGTTCCACTTGAGCAAGCAGACGTCATACTAGTTCCCGGGGTTGCATGGGATCTTCGCGGTTATCGAATAGGGTACGGTGCAGGGTACTATGATCGAAGCATCAATTCCCTGCACAAGGCCCTGTTCAAAGTTGGCCTGTGCTATGAATTCCAAATCGTACAACGCGTCCCGAACAGCCGGTTCGACAGGAAAATCGACAGACTCGTGACAGACCGCCGGGTCATCGACACAACTTCGAACGTGAATCATCATCCTTTTGGTGTATGTGCGCACCACTAGACACACCCTCTCAAACGAACCCCCGTTCGTTTTCTGTGGTTCACAGTCTGAGGATTGTGGTCTGCTGTTTTGTGCGTGTCTGTGTGCGCACCAGCGCATCCTACACACGAAAAAGCTAACAATCTGTACACGCTCGCGAACCCCCTATGCGCTCTGTTACGAGAAGATGGGCTCGCCTCGGCACGTCAAATCCTCGCTCGTTGATTCATCCATCTGCCGCTGGAGTCTGTTTATCTGCCTTCATTGTTGCTACGCGAGGAAGGAGTGTTCTCATGGGGAAAGCGCGTAGCACTAGGGATTGGCCTGAGAGAGGAGGATACCCGAGACATCGCGCGATTGAAGTGGAACGCGAAGGCGTTTGGTTGCTACCCGCAACGGAAGAGTCCCCAGATCATGCCGCGAAGCGAATCGCTCGCCAATGAACTGGTCTAAGGGGAATACCCGAGTTCGTGATGGTACGGTTTCACAGTCGGCCCGCGAGTTTCTGGAGGAAGCGCGCTAAAGGCAACCATTGGGATATCTGTTTCGTCTACGAACTGAAGGCTCTAGCACCACCGAAACACAGAACCTGGTGATCTGATATGAGATTCGTCCCATTATCCGAAATCGGTACGCTCAAGGTTGGCCGTGGTCACCTAGACATACTGAAGGAAGCGGGCTACGTCCAGTGATTGGTTTTCGTGTGTGCCCCTACTGGTGCAGGCAGGGAAATTTGAACTGCGATTTCTATCCAATCTCACGTAGGGTGGAGTCCACCCTGTTCTGGGTGTATGCCAAACTACACCACCCTTCAACGTGGTTTTCGTGTGTGAAAGGATGAAAAGTTTCAAGTTCTAGCGTGTGAGTATTTCTCGTGGTTGGTAAGCCCGATTGGTACCTGACCCAGTAGCGGTCGGGTGTGTGAATGGGCAGTCTTCAGGAGCGGCTCCTTGAATGCGCCTCTGCGCGCGGATAGGTGATTGCCGCGTTCAGGCCAACCAAGAAAGAACGGAGGAAAAGATCGAAGAAAAGCATAAACGCTTGGACAGGATAATTAGCATGGCCTGAACGCCACGCAGAAGAGCCACCCGAGAATCACAAGCAGATCCAGCTTTTCATAGGTGTAGTATAGCTAATGCGGGCAACGGAATTTGAACCATCGTTTTGTGTGTGTGCGCACCGTTAGAGGCAAACAAGAAACTGAATCTTTGCATGGCATGTCGGAAACGTTGTATTGTGACTTGTTTAGTGATTTCGAAGGACGGCGGTAAAATGGAGATATTGAGCTATATCCGATTTCACTGCTAAGGCGTCCTCAAACTCTGGAGTGGACGTTTCGTGCATCATGTTCGCTGCTCCAAATGTGGAGGCAGGTTTCTCGCAGATTCCGATGGTGAAACCATTTGTCTCAACTGTGCTTCGATGTCAGGCTTTGAGAGTTGGAGACGTTAACAAACTGGACGCCTTCCTCTTCGCGGTTCACTGAACACGAACCAATGTAACAGGTGCACAACAACGAGTCATGCCTAAGCTCTGCTCCGCCCATGCTTCGATACAAAATAGAGCCAGTAAAGTGGATGGAAGAGAGAGGATTGGGTAGATTTGCTCCCCTGCGCGTTTGCTTTAGGCTGTATGGTTCTTGAGTTGAATGTACGCGCTGGAGCATACACTCTGCAACGATTCCCCCGCGAGGCCACGTAGAACTTTCGCACTCATGCGCTTGTCGATCGGATTAAGTGGTAGCCGCGAAGGAACGGTCGGCTGGGGCACTAGCTACTAGTAGCGTCTTTCGTCGGCGGATCTCACTTTCGTCAAACCGAAGTGCACTGCACAGGAGACGCAGTAGAACTTGACTACTCGTTCTCTAGCGATGTAGGTGCCATGCTGACGCAACTCCCTAGCCAACGAAGGCTCCACTAGGCTCGTCCATCGGGTCTCACGTTTCGCCTTATCCCTGGGAACCGGCCGACCACAGTGCGAGCACTGAATCATCACCGCGCTGCCCTTGCCGCCCTTACTTCGCCCGCGAGACTTCCTCTTCTTCGTCAAAACGATCTCTCTAGACTAGACTCGCACATGGAGGGCATAACTGTTGTGCGCATGCGCACCGCTAGAACCACATTGCTCAGTTGCTCCTTCGATCCGCATAAGGGCACCGACATTGGCTTCGAGTCTGCTTGGATCGGCATGAGCTATGTCCGCGCAGGCTATTTCGGGATCAACTAGAAGCTGTGCACCTGATTTCGTAGGTGATGGAGGTTCAGATCCAACAGTCACAATTTGGGTTTGAGTATTTCGCCCGGAACATCCTTGCCATTCTCCAACGAAGGACATTTACGACTTGGCGTTTCGACGCCCACCTTATTTGGTGCGTGCAAATGTAGTTCCTCTTGCTCTCAGGGTAACTAAGCCTGTCAGCTCCGATACCCCAGGTCATAACTCGATTCTGATTCTGTACCCAGAATGACTTCAGCCACGTATATCTGAGCCCGCGTTTGTGGGATCATGGTTGCATTCCTACTAGAACCTCATAGAGCTTAATGCAACAATCAAGTTGCGACCGATTGTTATTCCTACGGGGAAAACGGTGATTAAAGGAACTCATCCACTGGGCTCGTTCAGATCGGTGCGGGTTCGCTCATCATCTTTGCTTTTGGTTTTCGTGAGCTCTTAGCTAGATGGTGGATTAGCGGGGATTATGCTATGGGCGTATAAGCCGTCTGAGTCGGCTTGCCATTCTCTGCTGCATTCCTCACATTGGTACCAGAGAAGTGTCACATAGTTCTGGCCCTGCCACATCTCTATCTTAGCTCTACAAGGCATCCATTCACGACAATATGGACAGTCCATAGACTGCAAGCATGTGTTGAAGAATATGGGAGACTAAGGCGAGTGAAAGGCTAGGAGATGCTCAAACCTGAGCCTGTTCGCCCAATGTGTCGGACTAATGGACGAAATCTTGTAACTGACGCTGTGCTGGCTTCGGTGATTCAACCATTCTGAATACGCCCAATGCCATCATGAGGAACCCGAACACGCCAGCTGTGCCGGCCAGCACCCAGATGATGCGTACGGGTAGATCACCCTCGGTCACTGAGTAGGATGTGCATTTCTGGTTAACGTTGATAATGCCTGAGCCCGCCGATGTTCCTGCGCAGAGCTTGACCAGATATTCTGGTACTGGGATAAGTATTGGCGACCGAGAGGTTCAAACGGGCGGGACTGAGCATTTTTCAGTTCGGGATGTTGAGTGTGTCAAATGACAAGCACGCCTCTCATTCTTTCCCAATTCGCTAGTAGAAGTACAACCTGCTCCGTCCGGTCTCTCGTTGAATCAAAACCTGCCGGATCGAAATCCTCCGCGTGACTCCTCCAATGGAGCAGGCCAGAGACGCATAATCAAGTCGGTTCATCTCAACCTTACGCGACTGAAACTGTGGAGCGCTGGGCGGGACTTACAGCGAATGAAAGTTCGCTTTTGAACCCGCGACCTCAGGTTACTTCGGAAGCGTCTCCTGTAGAACTCGCAAGTAGTTGCCCCCAAGTATCTTCACAACATCGTCGTCACTAAACCCCCTCTCAAGCAACAACCTAGTGATCCCTGGAAGGCGAGTTACGTCTTCAAGGCCTTTTGGCAGAGGAGTCGTACCGTCAAAGTCCGAGCCGAGCCCGATATGCTCAACTCCTACTAGACGAGCTATGTGGCTTATGTGATTCACAACATCGTCAATCGTTGCTGGATTAGCTGCCAAGAATCTGGAGATGAATGCAACGCCAACTAACCCATCTCGTTTGGCAAGTGCATGAATCTGGGTATCAGATAGGTTCCTCTTGTCGTCCCTTATCGCCCTGCAGCATGCATGAGACACGATTAGCGGTCTTTTGCTGATCTCAAGCGCGTCGTAGAAACCTTTGTCTGAAAGATGCGCCAAGTCGACGACCATTCCGAGACGATTCATTTCTTCGATCGCTTGAAATCCCAGCTCGGTTAATCCTCCCGCATTGGCTTCTCCAGCGCCATCTCCAAGTTGGTTGCGATCATTGTGCGTTAGACCCATTGATCGGAATCCTAGCTTGAAAAGTACTCTGAGAAGACTGAGATCACCTTCGATGGCTTCGCCACCTTCGATCGAGAAGAGTGCACCCACCTTTCCTGTGGCGCCAGCCATCTCAATATCACGGAAACTCTTGATGAGCCTCATCTTCTGTTCGTTGCGTTGAAGTTCTCGATCGAACGCGTCGAACAGAAACAGAGTACGCTTCAATGCCCCGGTTGGTTTGAAGACTTTATCTACCCAAAACGCGAAAAATTGCAGATCAACTCCTCCCTCCTGTAAGCGCGGTAAGTCAACAGCCCCTTTCTCACCTCGCTCACCGAGGCTGCGATGATCTTCCACCAATTTCAAGATTGTATCAGCGTGACCGTCCACGACGAAAGCTTTTGAGTGGACCTGACGATACTTTTCGCTCATCGCCATCACGTCTTCGGTAAACCATTTTCGCGCCTACGTGACACCTGCTCTGAAAAGACTTTCGGCCTATTCTGAGATCTGTGCTAGCCACGTCTTATTGGCTGGAGCTATGTCCACCTGAGCGCACCAGATTGAACCAGCAGAATTGCGGCTAATACGACTATAGCTCCCGAATTGCTTCACAAATGGCGATGTGTTCATTGTCCGCCTAGCTGTACAGATAGCATGCCACTGAATGTCCCGACTCAATCTCAATGAGTTGAGGCTCAGCCTCGCATGCCTTCATGGCGCGTGGGCACCTGGATCTGAATCTGCAGCCTTTGGGTGGATTGAACGGGCTTGGGACTTCACCCTTCAAAGGGATCTTTTTCCTTTTGATCTCAGGATCTGCAACTGGGATAGCGGAAAGGAGAGCTTGAGTGTACGGATGGTCAGGATTGCTAAATAGACGCGCCCTCTCACCGACCTCCACGATCTTTCCGAGGTACATGACTGCAACTCTATCGCAGAGATACTTCATGACTGCAAGATCGTGGGTAATGTAAAGATAGGTCAAACCAAGTTCCTCCTTCAAATTCCACAGAAGGTTAAGCACTGTTGCTTGAACCGAAACGTCTAGGGCCGAGGTGGGTTCATCTAAGATCAGAAATTTCGGCCTGAGAATCAGAGCTCTCGCAATGGCTATTCTCTGCCTTTGTCCGCCACTGAACTCATGTGGAAACCTGTAGAGATGTTCTTCTCGCAGACCTACTAGCTCAAGGATCTCAACCAGTTTACTCCTGAGCTGAGATTTCTCGGCTAAGCCATGTATGATCAATGGTTCACCGATTATGTCTCTGACCATCTTTCTGGGATGTAGTGATGAGAACGGATCTTGGAAGACAATCTGCATGTTCCGCCGAAGGCCCTTGAGTTCTCTTCCCTTCAATGTCAGAATGTTTCTTCCATCGAATAGAACTCTTCCTGCTGTGGGTTCGATCAATCTCAGAACCGTTCTTCCCAAGGTGGTTTTCCCGCAACCGGATTCCCCCGCCAAGCCGAATGCCTCTCCTTTCTTGACGTTCAGATCGACACCGTCGACGGCCTTCACATATCCGACGATTTTCTCAAGGAGGCCTCCTCTTACGGGGAAGTACTTTGCGAGGTTCTCGGTTCTGAGGAGTGTGTCGCTTTCCATGGTCGATCAGCCTTCGCCGTACAAGAAACATGACACAGAATGCCCTAAGCTCAGCATCATGGATTTCGGCTCTCTTTTTTGGCAGATTGCTTTTGCGTATTGACATCGCGGGTGAAATCTACAGCCTGATGGAGGATTGACAAGATCAGGGACGAGCCCACTTATCGTTGAGAGTTTTCCTCTTTCCCCGCGCATATTGATAACGTCAATCAATCCTTTCGTGTAAGGGTGTGCAGGATCCGCGAAGATGGTCTTGACATCAGCGCATTCAACAACATTCCCCGCGTACATGACGCCGACTCTTGAGCAGTTCTCAGCTACGACCCCGAGGTTGTGTGTGATCAAGAGCACAGAGATTCTGCGTTCCTCGATGAGGACGTTTATGAGATTCATTATCTGTGATTGAACTGAGACGTCGAGGGATGATGTGGGCTCGTCAGCGATCAGTAACTTCGGTTCGGTTGAGATCGCCATCCCAATCAGAACTCTCTGAGCCATTCCGCCGCTCAGTTCGTGAGGATACTTCTTCGCCATCTTTGAGGGGTCTGCCATTTCAACCTCTCTCAGAACCCCCTCAACTCTGTCTGACGCTTCGCTTAGGCGGATATTGTAGGCGTGGGAGATCGCTTCAGCGATCTGAAAACCAATGTTGAAGACCGGGTTCAATGCGGTTTTTGGTTCTTGAAAAATCATTGAGATATCCTTTCCACGAACTCTCTCCATCTCCTCTTCGGTTAGCTTCAGGAGGTCCCGTCCGTCGAACAGAACCTCCCCTGACTCTATCCTGCCTGGCTCTTCGATGAGTCTCAAGATGGAAAGTGCTGTGACAGATTTTCCGCACCCCGTCTCCCCAACGAGACCAAAGAACTGTTCACGTCCGATCTTGAGGTCCACCCCGCTGAGAGCTTTCACCACTCCTCGATAAGTGTAGAAGTTGGTGTGAAGGTTGTTCACTGCCAGTAGATCCTTCACGCGCTTTACCTCCTGAGCCTTGGGTCCATGATATCTCTGATACCATCTCCGAGGAGGTTGAAGCCGAGAACGACAAGCATTATTGCGAATCCTGGGAAGGTTGCAATCCACCACTCATTCAGTATGAAGTTCCGCCCGTCACTGACCATGACGCCCCACTCAGGCGTTGGCGGTTGCGCTCCGAGACCTAGGAAGCCCAGACCCGCAGCTGTGAGTATCACATCGCCCAAGCGTAAGGTGATCTGCACAATGATTGGGGAGAGGCAGACCGGAAGTATGTGCAGGAATATTATGCGCCAGGTTCCCGCGCCCATAGCTCTGGCCGCCTCTATGAAATCCTCTCTCTTGGCTGAAAGCGCCTGGCCTCTCGCCAACCTAGCGTAGATAGGCCAATCGACCACTGAAATCGCAACTATCATGTTGAGCAAGCTCGGACCGAGAGCTGCGGCAAAGGCCAGAGCAAGTATGAGTCTCGGAAAGGCGAAGAACATGTCAGTTACTCGCATTAAGATCTCATCAACCTTTCCGCCCAAATACCCAGCAATGACACCGAGAAGGCTTCCGGCACTTCCTCCAATCAAGGTAATCACGAATGCAATCTCCAAGGTGATTCTGGTGCCGTACACAACCCTTGAGAAAATGTCCCGTCCAAGCGTGTCCGTTCCGAAGATGTATTCATAGCTAGGCATCGAGAGTCTCTGGCTCAGGTTCTGCTCGATCGGATCATATGGAGCAATGTACGGTGCGAGCACGGCAACCAAGACAAGGCCCGCTACTATCGCAAGGCCTACCATCGAGAGTGGACTTCGCTTCCAGAGATAGAATGTGTACTTCGCATCATCTATTTGTGACCTATGCTCTTGCATCCAACGTTCGATTCCGACCGACAGGCTGGACACACGCTCTTCCTCACTCACCAACTCTTATACGAGGGTCCAGAAAGCCGTAGACAATGTCAACGACCAAGTTTGCCAGTGAGTAGATTACCGCGATTGCTAGAACGGATCCCATGATTGCAGGAAAGTCCAAGTATAGAATTGCGCCGACAGCGTACCGACCCAGACCAGGCCAAGCGAAGATAGTCTCCGTCAAGACAGCCCCCTCTAGTAGGCTTCCAAATCTTAAACCGATGACTGTAGTAGTCGGGATCAGGGCGTTCCTGAGCGCATGTCTGGTTATCACCACACGCCTTCTCAGACCCTTTGCCCTAGCAGTTCTAATGTAATCCTGTCTCAGCACCTCAAGCATGCTCGATCTGGTAATTCTGGTGATGGAGGCGAGTGAAGCAAATCCGAGAACGAAGGCTGGCAGGATGAGGTGACTGAGATAGTTGAAGAGGACCTTCCAATCTCCAGCGAGCAGGCTATCAACTGTGATAAAGCCTGTAACTCTCGGAGGAGGAGGCAATAGCATGTCAAGTTGTCCCGGACTTGGCATCAGGCCAAGTTTGTAGTAGAGCGCCGCCAGCAGAAGCAGGCCAAGCCAGAACACAGGCATAGAGATTCCAAAGATTGAGAAGACTCTTGTGAGGTGATCCGAAAGTCTGTTCCTCCTAACGGCTGAGACTATTCCGAGCGGTATGCTCATGACTATCGCTAGGATGATTGCCGCGGTTGAGAGTTCTATCGTCGCGGGAAAGTATCGCAGAAGATCTTCTGCAACCGGTTTGTCAGTGCGGATAGACTTCCCAAGGTCTCCATGAAGCACGTTCCACATGTAATTGATGAATTGCTCATGTAACGGAAGATCCAGTCCCCATTCATGTCTGACCTTGTCAATAAGGTCGGCAGGGGCCTGAGATCCCAATGCTGCGGCCACAGGATCTGCCGGAACCACATGAGAGACCAAGAACGTGATGACGAGCACTCCGGAAAGAACGAAGATCATTAAGCCAAGGCGTCTTGCGATGTAGGTTCCTAGGTTCATTGCTCTTCTCGGTTAGTGGGGGAAGTGAGAAAAAAAGTAAGTAGTTGAGAAAGCTAAGCTAGGTTTCCTTCGTGATGACGCTGAAATCTTCGAGGGTTAGGGGAGACACCACGAAACCCTTTACCCAAGTGCGTACTGCTCTCTGGATCAGTAGTTGGTAAAGGATCACGAACGGGCCATCATTCAAGACCGTGCTTGTAATCTGCTTGTAGTAGTCTAGGCGCTTAGTATCATCCAGTTCCTTAGCAGCCTTCTCAACGAGGTCGCTTGTGATGTTGTTCGCATACTTGTTTCTCCAAGTGAGCTGCTTCGCCGTATCATTTGGACCAGCGGTCCTACAATAGGCAAATGCCGCAGCGTTCGAGTTGGGATCAGCGTAGTCGGAACCCCACCTTCCGATGACCATCTGGAGAGATTGAGCTCTGTACTTACTGAGGAGCTCTGCGTATGTGATCAGCTGTATCTTCACATCGATACCGACTTTCGCCAAGTCGTTCTTTACCTTGGCTGCGATGTCAGCTGTCGGTATCTGGGCTATCGTTGCTGGTGTTGTTAGTTCCACGCTGAAGCCATTTGGATATCCAGCCTCTGCCAGAAGACTCTTGGCTTTCGCGATGTCTTGCGTGAACGGCGTTTGAGGGTCGTATCCGGCTACTCCCTTTGGGATTATCGTCTCAAGCTTTATCGCGCTACCTCTGAGAATGTCATTGATGATACTGTCGTAGTCGATCGCCCACCTTATGGCATTCCTCACTCTGATGTCGCTGAACGGTTTGAACTCAACATTCATGCCGATGTAAAACACCTGGAATGCGGGGGACGAGACTATCTCAATATCCTTATTTCCTTTCAAAGCCACGATCTGGTCGGATAGAAGGTTCCAAGCGACATCTATGTCCCCCTTCTCCAGAAGCATCCTTTGATCTAAGCTCTCTTTAATCTCCTTGATGACGATGCTGTCGACACCCGCCTTGTCTTTCCAGTAGTCTTTGTTGGCCGTCAGCACTATCTCTGTTCCCCTCTCCCACTTGTCTAAGATGAACGCACCAGATCCGGCGCTGTGGTCTGTGAGCCAGGCACTTCCCATGTCTCCACCTGTCTCATGCTCCCTCACAACTTTCGGATCGACAATCGACGCCAGCGGGAAGGCCAAGCAGGAGAGGAACAGTCCTTTTGCATAGGCGGCCTTGAGTTTGATCTGAACAGTGTAACCGTCCACAGCCGTGATTGATTCCGGTTTTATCCCGAATTGCGTGAGTACCCATGAGGGCGTCTGCTGAAGCTTGACAGCCCTCTGAAGCGAGTAGACCACTGCCGCAGCGTCTATCGGTGTTCCGCTTGGAAAGCTGAGGCCCTTCTTCAGGTTGAAAGTCCACGTTACACCGTCGTTAGCAACGCTCCAGCTTTCTGCGAGTTCTGGATAGACGTTGCTGTAATCATTCCCCTTGAAGTCCACCAGTTTGTCGTAGACGTTGTTGTCGATCAATACGCCTTCGAACTCGTAGGCTTTCGCTGGATCAAGTGAGACGATGCTTGAAGTATCCATTGCTATGACGAGCGTTGCTGGCTTCGGAGGTGGAACCTGTTGAGATGTATAGAACAAGTAACCGCCAACAATGATCGCTATGAGGACAACAACAATCACAGCCGATTGGATTTTCGTGATCGCCTTCCTCTTGAACACTTTTCTTTCATCTCCTGCGTTGGGTACTTCTTTCATTACGCCCCTCGGCGCTCCGTTGCAGCAGAGAAAGCAGCGATTGCAAGACATGCAGGCCGTGAGATCTCGGAAAGCAAGTAGGGTTGTATGCTGGTGGAAGGATTTCAGGCTTTCGGTCTGGCCGGCCATCTGTGTTATCACATAGCATTTGGCACATCTCCGAAGTAGACTTCAGCTGGGGTTGAATAGTTCAGCGCCATATGCGGCCGCTCGTAGTTGTAATATTCGATGAATTTCCTGTGGAGAGGAAATCGGCCATGTTCCTGGTCGTAGGTTCTGAACCATCGCTCAATCTTCCCCTGCGTCGTCGGTTTCCCGATGCCTCCGAGGATATGTTTGATCCCCTGCTGTTCACAGTATCTGTCGAAGCTTGACTCGCCTCTTCGAACGCTCCAGAATACGCTGCCATGATCCGTGAGCGTCTCTCTGGGTTTACCGTACTCGTGGACCGCCCGGTCGAATAGCCAGATCACATTCTCGGCTGTGCCTTCATCGAATAGGTCGCTTCCCGGTACGAAGCGGCTGTGGTCGTCGAGGATGCCCATGAGCCATCTGGGCGGTACGAGCTTCAGGTCACACTGCCAGAGGCTGTTGGGGTGCATTCTCTGCCAACGACGGTATGTTCGTTTGGTTCTGGGCTTGGTTAGGGGATGGTTGAGTCCTGCTTGGCGTATGATGCGGTAGGCGGTCATGTGGCTGATTTCCATGTTCTGCTTTGTGAGGTAGCCGGCTATCTTCTGTGGGCACCATCCGGTCTCAAGGCGTAGTTGACTTGCTTTGGCCACTACTTCTTCTGGGGTTCTGTGGATTGTGTTGGCGATCTTGGGTTTGTCTGTGAGGAGTCGTTCTAGACCGCCTTCATGGTATCGGTGCCGCCAATTGTAGAATGTTCTTCGCGGGATCTGGGTGGCGGTGCAGATCTCGCTGACCGACGCCCCCTCCCCATCTCTTCGCATGCACCATCGTCTCAGTTTGAGAATGTCTCTTGTCTTCTCCATGCTCGCACACCGCGTTTTCTCGCCTTAAATATATGTGCCAGATGCGGTGTGATAACAGAGTCATTTCACTTTTCGGAAACTTTCAATGAATTTTGCCGCGGCTAATAGAAAGGCAAGTGTGGATTCCGCACCTTGATTTTCGTTTAGGCCTGTCTAGAAGGTCTTCAAGGCATTCGCAGATAGCAT
>Ga0315279_10006272_pt1 | contig 15054 bp, 10 predicted proteins | sample YL17G06_20_MG_FD_203694 | JGI IMG/M metagenome (GOLD analysis project Ga0315279, IMG submission 203694) | Sediment microbial communities from Yellowstone Lake, YNP, Wyoming, USA - YL17G06_20 | ecosystem: Environmental > Aquatic > Freshwater > Lake > Sediment | place: USA: Wyoming | collected... | reverse complement strand
ACCTTCTCCAACCAGGTGAGGCGGACAAGGCGATCAAGACCAATCTGTGCAAATCTGTTTCTGGTCATTCGCCCCTCCTCTCGATTTGAATCAGAGGGACGATAATCTCCTCGACTGAAATGCCGCCATGGCTCACGGTGCGCTGCTTTTCTTGGACAAACGCCTGCCGAGCGGGAGCCAGGAGAGCGAGGTAGTCCTCCGGGAGACCAACGGGGCCCCATTCCAGCGCGGCCGGAAAGCGTTCCTTCACCTTGCCGCGAAGGGCTGCGTCGGGATAGACGCGGACCCGTTCACCGCGCAGGTCCGCCACGGCCCCTTCCGCCGGACGGCCGCAGCCTGCCGCTTCGATATTGCCGTGGTCGGAAGTGAGGTAGACACGGAAGCCCCGATCCAGAAGCAGATCGAGGAGTGTGTTCAGGTACGGCTGTTTGGCCCACTGGCACACCTGGTTGTGCATCCCGGCGGTGCCCATCTCCATCCCGTGCATGATCTTGTCGACCTTGTCCACGACCAGCCCGGCGACCTTTGCCTTGGGATGAGAAAGCGCTTCGGAAACGGTTTCCAAACTGCCGTCGCCCAGTCCCTTGATGTACACGACCTCGTTTGGCGTGAAGCCCTGATCCGCCCAGAACTGCGCCCATAGTGCAGGTTCCTTCTCCGTGGTCTGGATACTGTTCGGGAAAAAGATGGGAGCCTTGCCGGCGAAGGCAGCCTGGCGCGAAACGGATGTGAGTGAAGGAATCCAAGCGAAGATCGCCTGCTCCCGGAATCGGAAACCGGGCTGCCGTAAAGCCAACGCGCCGCGGACCACCAGCCACTGGTCCATGGCAAGACCATCCACCACGATCAGTGCGATCTTCGCGTTACGGTCTTCTCCCACCTGACGGGCAAGAAACCGCGGGAGGTGATGCAGCATGACTGGAGGCACCGGCGGCAGATTGATGAGACCGGCGTATCGCTTCGAGAGCCAGGCCGTAAAACCGTTGTCCACCTGCGCTTGCAAGCTTTTCGCTTGTTCGTTCGCCTCCCCGAGGACGGAATCGGGTTGCTCGTTCATGAGCAGAACCAGCTCCGCCCATCCACGGGCAAAGTGGAACCAGTCCGTGTGCTTTGCGTCATCGGCCGGAATGGATTTCTGCAGGCTGTCGATGAGCTTGCCCAGGCGACGAGACCTGTCCTCGATTGGGGCGGTTCGAACGCCAATGCCTACCCAGGTTTTGGACAGGGTGTTTGCATGGTCGTGTGACACGGAGTGCAGCAAACCCTCGACGAAGAGGTTGTCGATGTAGACCCGGACGTCGTGGTGGTCGAATGGCAGATCGACAGGCCCCTCAATGTTCAAAGCAAAAGGCTTTACCGCTTCCCGAACTCGGGACTCCCCTTTTGCTGCCTCACGATCGAGGAAGATCGTCCAGCGCTCCTGGAGGAATGCGAAGAAACTCTCCCGGTCCGAAATAAGTGTCTCAAGCGGCCAGTCGTCGAAGATGTTGCTTTGACGCAGGAGTTGGATGAACCGCTCGTCCAGCACAGCCGGGATGCGCTGGCGGCGGTAGTGACGGCGCAGAAGCACCCGCAACAGATCCGATGGCTGTTTAATCAGCTCCGGTGCGATTTCAAAGACGTGTCGGAGGACGAATTCCTTAGTGGCGTTGTCGCCCAAATGGCCGGGAGCGTACCGCTGCTGGGCCTCATACAAAGCATCCAGATCTCCCCTATCCAGCGCGGTCACCACCGGATAACTGAGATTCGGGAAGATATCTCCAAGACTGAAGGAGAGCTTGCGGCCCGCTTGAAGGAGATCATAGGGCAGCCCACTGAGGTCGCTGGCTTGGGAGCGCAATACGACGACGAGGTCTGTGTGCTCTCCCCGGTCCCAGCGGGAGCGGAACTTCGATTCGTAAGCGTAGCGGAACGCAATGGGGTCTTCAAACGGGATCAGCTCGAATCCACGCTCCCGGACGCCTTCGAGAATCCCTTCTTCGAGCAAAAGCCCGTCCGGGTCAGCGACTAGGGTAAGTCGTGCAACCTTTGGGATGAACTCCTTCAGGATTTGATCGCGCCAAGAACTCAAGACTCATCTCCTCCATTTGCATAGGCACAAAGGTGTGAATAGCGACACCTGTCACAAGCTGGCTGCGTCGGTCTGCATACTTCGCGTCCGAGCTCCCAGAGAACAAGATCGAAGATACCAGGATACTCCGGGTGAAGCTCTCGCGCCCGAAAGATCAAATAATCGACCGAGGCATTCTTGGGAACAAACCCCATTCGGGAAAATACTCGTGTGATTTGAACATCCACGGATATGTCGATGGAGTATCTATCGCTGACGTCGACACGAAAATCTCTCACAAGGATGTTGGCTGCCATAGAAGCAATCTTCTGACCTACGCCCCGGAACTCGAGAAAACGGCGCACAATCGTGGCGCTCGAGGGTTTGCCAGTCCAAATTGCTGCAGCGTTGCCACAGAATTCATTCCTTATGCGATGCACTGCAGAGAGAATGTTCTTTGACATTTCATTCGGAAAGCGGTGCATAGGCGTCGGTTGAAGCATGGCCTCGTTAAGCTTTTCCGGCGAAACTTCTGCAAGCTTGGCCAAATTCGCGAAATCGAAAAAGCCGAGGCGCAGCCTCAATTCATAAGGTATCCGCCATGCCTTCTCGGCCCTTATCTGGCGATCCATGATGCATGCAACAACAAATGCATGAGGATGACCGTCGATATCGTTTAGTAGGTCGTCAGCCTCTTTCTCACCGGTGAATTTCACACGGGCACGCGAGGTGCTGAGCCTGTCATACCCTTCTTGAACCAATTGGTCACGAAGACGGCTCAGCCTATCCAGCTTCAGCATGTGCTACTCTCCACCCGAATCACAAGCAGCGGCACCATTTCGGGATAGGCATGGGCCTTCTGGTCGAGCTGCTCCTGGAAGCTCCGCTCCTCCTGCGCGAGGAGGTTCAGACGATAGTCGCGGACCTGGGGCAGACCGATCCGCTCGACGGTCTTGCGGCGGGCGGCAAAGGCGTAGTTGGCCTTCTCGCGCTCGCGTGCGATGCGGGCCCGGTGCTCCTGTATGCGTGCCTCGCGGGCCTGATCCTGCAAGCGGGCGACCACGCTCTCAGTCGAGCCGGTGCCCGCGCTCTCCAGGGACTTGAGCCTGGAAGCAGGGATGCGGACTACGGAGTCACGGCCGGGCAGCCAGACGCGGCAAGTCGTCTCCCCCCAGAGCGTCTGGGCTTCAATGAACTGACAGATCTGCCCGTGGTCGGGGCTCCAAGCCCAGATGCCAGACCGAATTGCCATCGGTGCATCTAGGTTACGTTGATCCGCTACTCTCTTCTGATCCATTACCGATTCTTTGACTGCTTCTCAATGGCCTTGGCTAGTTCCTTCTGGTTCCAAGGCACGACGGGCACTTTGTTGTCTGTCACCGCTTTTGGCAGTCGAGCAGGAGGCTTGTCACCCTTGTACATGGCCACCACGCCCTTTCCCATCGCGATGCTCTCCCGGATTTCCCAATCAACCCATTTGCTATCAGTCGTCTCGACGGAGACATATACGACCGTCACGGAGCACTGCCGTATACGTTCACGTACGCCTCGCTTTACATATTCGGCATCCTTGCTGTCGAAGGGCTCCTTCAGGGACCAGTCGTTAAATTCAATATCCGAGTTCTCGTTCTTCGCCTGACCTCGAAGCATGTTAACATCGTTCAAGTCCTCGGACGCGAAACTGATGAACACATTGCACTTGCCCGTTCCCGCACCAGCCTTCAAAGACTCCTTTGCTTTCTGGTCGAGTCGGCGAAGTTCGTCCGGGGTCAATCCACGTCCACCTCCTCCACCTCCGCCCATGTTCACCTCCTTTCTTTTGCATTCGCGATTTCGACACAGGCCACGCACTTCCCGCAGGGGGCTGCCCCACCGGCGTGGCAGGAATAGGTATCGTGTAGGCTACGCACTCCTGCAATTGCCAGCACATCTGCCTTCGTGAACTCGATTAGCGGCGCAAGGACAGCAATGCGCTTCCCCATCGTTGCCTCGATCATATCTTCGGACTTGTAAAGGAACTCCTGGGTCTGATCCGGGAAGAGGTGATCCTTCGGGTTGAGCAAGCCAATGGCCACACCATCGGCCTGCACCCTATATGCGTAGGCTGCACCGCAAAGTAACAGAAGAAAGTTCCGTCCTGGAAGGAAAGCGTCCTCGTTGATCCTCATCGCAGTATTGGTGATTCCGCTCGTTATAACCTTACCAAACCCAGAGATGTCCATTCGAGTAACCTCTGGCAAACCATGTCTATCATGCACGAGTTGGCACGCTGTCCATTCTCTGGCGGAGCCGAGTTGGCCGTAGTCCACGAAGAGCGGAAAGAGGACCACGCCTTCCTCATGTGCCATCAAGCTCATGAGCGTCGAATCCAGTCCACCAGAGACAAGCGTCACTATGGGCACGGCGCATACTCCTTTTTCGCCACCCTGACGACTACCCAGACAGCCATGTCATATAGATCTGGTCGGAACCCTGCAGAGCAAGAATGCTCAACAAAGGCCTCCTCAAGAATCTCGTATTGGCGTACTGTCCGAACCGTCTTCAGAGGTAACGGCGTCAACCCAATCCAGTTCATGTAGGTCAGAACGTGTACGTCTAGAACAGCAAGATGGATTGCGTATCCTACGTTACGAAGGAAAAGGCTCGCCTGCTTGGGCCCCAACCCCGCCACCTCTGCGGATAAGCGTCGGCGCACCTCACGTACATCTTGAGCCTCGTGAAGGAGGCGGCCAATCGTTCCGCCATTTGCGTAGAGTGTTTCGGCGGCCGTGCTTACCTGCTTAGCACGTAGGCGTGGGAACGGATAACGGCCCTGCAAGCCCGAGGCGTCTCCCGATTTGCCGGTTACTGACAAGGCGCGCAGAACATCGTGTTCATACTCGTCGCGCCTTGAAAACCGAAGCGCCGCTGAGAAAAGGTCGGCCCTGTCCATAAGCACTATGGCTGCGTTGGCGACATCAAACCGGACTCTACTGCCCAAGATGCACGCTACAAGCTCGCGCCACAAATCATCCTCGCTCATCGCGTCCCACTTGGGTCTATGGTTGTTATTCTGTTCAAGGGAACGAGACACTTCCCGTATTGCGTACTCAAGTCTGGGAAGTGAAACTCCGATGGCCGACATTTCAATTACCTCCCTCAATCGCATTACAGATGATCTCGGCACGATCCTTCGATAGATACGTCCCAAGGACTTCATGTAGGACATGCCGTTGCACGGCATCCCTAAGATTCCGCATGAATGTGGCATAGAAAGCAAGGTTATGCATCAGCACGGACTGGATATAGGGCAAGATACCGTTCGATCCCCATTCCGTTTGTTCCCGAACGAAATCCCACTGCTGGAAGTGGAACAACAGCGCCGACTTGTGATCCACCACCGTTTGGCACCACTCTAAGCCGTCAAAGCTGTCCGCACCAGCCATTGCGTATGCGATGATAGAGATCGGATTACCTGTACCCAAGAGATGCAACGGGCAGTAAAAACCAAGCGCATCAAGCGCTTGGCGGATTCTCCGCACAGAGCGTGTCCGTGCCGCAATGCCTTCCCCCAAAGCACGCTCGGGAACGGCCAAGAGAACAGGGCACAGTAGTTCGGCTACCTTCTGCGCAGCGGCTGGCATAAGTTCAGTGGGACCGTGTACGATGGGAACAATCGTTCCAATACAGTGATCTTGGTCGCGGAGGACAGCCCTTACCACGTCTTCGGAAATTGCCGCCGCTGTATCGGGAGGCTCCTGATTATCGTAGCAGAAGCCTAAGTCGTGCTCGTAAATACCAGATACCGCATAATATCTATCCGTCTGCCAATCCACGTCCCCTTTCCAGAAGCCCTCATATTTGCCACTATCCATCAAGATCGCCGACCCTCTAGCCCGGCTTCTTTTGAGGGCAACATCGATGCGCTGTTGATGCTCAGGGCAGGAATGGGCGATATCGTAGGCGGAAACAAGGTAGAGAGGATGAGCAGCAGCATCCAGAAGCTCGATGTAGTCAACAGGCATCAAGTTGGTCTTTACACTCGACACCGATGGAAAGAAGCATGGCAATGGCACCGTGGTCCCGCCAATGCAAAGTGTATGTTGTCTGGTAACCGCCATTCTCTCTTCCGTTACCTTGCTCCAGTGTCAGTCCGCCGCAGTAGGACATCTCGACGAGCGCACCACATGGTATGTTCACGAGAGATTGCTTCCTCAACCTGCTCTACGAGCTGGGGGAAATCGCTTTCATCAGCCATGCTGCTCGCTATTGCCTCCAACTCGCCGAGCTCTTGCGAGGCAAGAGCGTAGGTCTTCGTCAACTCGTCGTGACGCTTCATCTGGTTCCAGGCTGCAACGGCTGCGGCACAGGTTGTGAGAACGGGGACGATGTTGAGCCCCAGCCCCCCCTTAACTGCCTGAATGATGGCCACAACGACAGCAATACCTTGTAGACCCGCCGTCCCCCAAAACCACCGAGCACCGGTGCGTGCGTTTAGCGCGGCTTTATGGGAGTACCAAGACTTCTGGTCGCACAGTCTCTGCTCGACATAGATCCGTTTCCGGTCTTCAAAAGAAAGCGTTCTCACTTGCCGCATGAAATCAGTGATGGCGGGAGCACTGGTCGCCGCTTTGCCTGCAAGGTACTTCTGACAATCTGGTCTTGTTTCCCTGATTTCCCGCAGTTCCGAAATGAAGCGCTGGTCAAGCGACTCGTTGTTCTGGAAAGGAGGCGCGCTCATCATGAAGCGCCAGGTCGCAGTCTTAACGGACTCGGCGATGGCCCGACAATCGAACCATGCCTTATCGTCTTGTCGTGAGCGTGTGATCCACAAGACCAGCAGGCCCAACGCGAGAACGATAGCCATTGTGGTGTATACCCATGTGAGAGCAGTTCCGGTCACAAGAGATGTGAATGCACCAATGATTCCGCCCACGACAAGAGATCCGATGTGTATCCGCTGCAACAGGAAATAGGTTTCTTGTGCCGAAGCGGAGGCGGTGTCTGCGCCTTGGGAAAGGCCGGGGTAATGCTCGGTCTGCATTTTCATCATCATTCTTCCCCCGTTCTCGTAACCGCCTGGTCGTACCACATGAGGAGCTTCGGGTCTTCCTGGAGGATATTTTCCGGAATCTTACGGGCCACGGTGATGATGGTTGCGTAGTCGCGCTCCTGCCATGCCTTCTTGAAGCCGGCGCGCACCGCTTCGAGGCGGAACACTTTGAGACGCTTTTGGCCGGAGGTCCGGTAGTCATCGAACTCCTTGAGCAGTGACCTCTCGCGTAGCTTCTCCAGGTCGCCGGCCTTGTTCGGGTCGGGCACATACCAGCGGTCCTTGCCTTTGCCACGCAGGCTCTCGTCGTCCTTGGGTAGGTTGCGGAGCTCCTTGAAGTTGGTAGAGAGGTAGCTGTGAATCTGGTTCGGAACCTCGCCCTTGCCGTCGTAGCGCAGGAAGTTCTGTTCGAGCAGTTCATCGAGTTCAAGTAGCTTCTCGGTCTTCTGCCATCCACCGATTTCCTGCATGAACTGAGGCTTTAACTCACCCGCTGTTTGGGGCTTTCTCAGGAGCTGCTGTCGAAGCCACTGAATAGCCGAGGACTCGTCGGTGACGTAAAGCTGGAGCTGCAGTACCTCGCGCACTGTCATGCGTTTCTTGTCGTACTCGGCCACTTGCTCGGGGAGGAAGTACATCCCATCCCGCTCGGAGAACCTCTGGGCAAGTCCGGCATAGAATTCAGCCGCGGACAGAGGAACGGTTACGCCGCGCTGGACGTGGAAAGCCACCATGCGGTCGAAGAGCAGGTAGTTCTGACGCTCGGCGATAACCTCGGCTTGCCCGTCCTTGAAGACGAAGACAGGAAGTTGCTTCAGATGCGTGCGGCTGAAGTCCCAAACACCTTCTTCATCAGTCCCGGCTATCAATCTGAAACGATCCTCAAGGCCACCGTTGGGCTTGTAGGCAGAGATGACAAGATCTTGATCGACTGCACCCGACCTGTTGACCGCGTTGAAGGACCGCTGCTGCTTGTCAAGGACGCGCACATCTGCGACAACCAACCCAGATAATTCAATGGCTTGCTGTATTGCGCTCCAAACCGCATTCTGGCTGTTGTGAAACTCGATGGTTATCCATCGCCCGGGTTTCAGTAGTCTGGCGTACTCCTTGAACGCTCCAAGCATCATGTGCGAGTAAAATGGCAAATCCTTCTTGTGCACATAATTCAGAACGCAATCTTCCTCGACAACGGTTTTTACTCTTAACCAAGCTTCGACAAACATGTTCAGCTCGGCATACTGGAGGGACTCCCCGAATGGTGGGTCAGTGAAGATATAGTCAACTGTCTGGCTGGGGATATTCCGCAGATTAACGATGCTTTGAGTCGAGACGCATCCTAGCCCTGCTTCTTTCACTGCAAGCGACCCGAGCTTCTTGATCTTGCGCCTCAGAACGTCGAAGACGTTTCTCTCAAGGTGAAGGGACGGCGTAAATAGGGTACCGGACACCCCGCCACCCCCGCCGAAGTAGCCTTGCTTCCGGGATATGTAGTTGTTGATGGCACTCAAGCAAAATCTGAATAGCGAAGTGTGTTTATGTGACGAAAGCCGCTGTTGCCACAAGTAGCCGTATGCGAATAGCGCTCTCTGCGTGTACATGTGGCAAATGTGTGAGATGCCCGAGCCGTTAATGAGCTTGTTGGTTTGCCGCCCCGGGAAAAACTCGTCCGTGGGAATATGAGGCCAGGAGCGTCCCTCCAAGCGAGAAACGAAGATTTTCCTTCCTTCGTCCTTGGTGATTTTCGTCTTGCGGGTCGATCCGGTCTTAGTTGTTTCCTCAACGAGAGCAAGCTTCGGTACCCGTACCACCTTCTTCAGAATCGGATCGAATGCTGTAGCGAATGGACGTTCGAGCTTGATGGCACCAGTTTTCGTGGAGGCAGCCTTGCCGACAGTTGTCCCGCAATGTGGGCAAGGAAATGCCTCTTGCATTGTTCCGTCTTTGATCGCTGCTTCCCAAAAGATAAATTCATGGCTGCAATTTGGACATAGGAATAAGTCTGACCAAACTGCGCTCAAAACCTGACCACCAGAAACACCCTCATAAAGCCAACTAAGTTCCTTCTCTACCTTCGAAACGAGCTTCAGAGCCTCTTCTGTGAAAGTCACGAGGGAAGAGAAGTCAGCATAATTGCTTGCAATAAAGGTGGCGACGGGAGACAAGTCCGATAAGATAGCCCGACGTCCTCCGACATGCGATATGCGATTATTCTTGGAATCCAGAATCGTCCCATCGGTGCTGACCTGATAACCCATGGACGCCACGGCCTGTTTGCTCCCACATAGCCGAGCGGCTACTCCTGCCATCCCGGTCCCGCAAAAGCCATCGAAGACCACATCCCCCGGCTCAGTGTAATGCAGGATGTACCGCATGATAGCCTTGTGAGGGACCTTGGTGTGGTAGGAGTGGGCGTTGTAAATCGGGTCGTTCTTGCCCTCGCTCACATCGGCCGCGAACGGCTCGCAGCTGTACGGCTTGCTTGGGTCATAGGGCTTGCCGTAGTGCTTGATGAAGTCGGCGATGAAAGGGTTCGGGCAGGCGGTGTAGTACGGCGGGTCGGACAGCGCCAGGATATCCTCGTCCGCGCCGATGGGGAACCCCTCGATCTTGCGGAACTCGGGGTCATTCAGCTTCTCACGCAGCTTATCCAGGAAATACTCCCGGCGCGCGTTGTCGTTCGGGAAGGTCATGCCGAGACATTCCACCGGACCCTGCGGCTTGGCTTCGTGCTGGTCGGGGTACAGGGTTGGTTGATCACTCATAGGACAACATCCATAAAGCCGGAATCGCGAATGGACGCAAATGGACGCAAATGTTTTCTAAACACGGAGTGCTAGGTTCTACACACACGTGTGTAGCGCATAAGCTTACATGCGCGCTCATATGTCCGCTCATAAAATACGAGCGCGCACGCATTTTACGAGCGGCGTTCATAAACAGTCCCCTTGCCTTTGCCTTTCGGAACGATTTTTCCGTCATCGGCCAACATCACACCTTTTCTCCCAAATGAGCAGGTTAATTGCTGTTGCGCAATTCGCAGCGCAATTAAGCCAGCAATTGCGTAAACAATTGCGATCTGAGCAATTCTGAGTCATTCTGAACTCTCTTTCCACATGTAACGAGCCCCTGCTCCGTGACCATCCGTTGTAATCTGCGGGTATTCAATACGAAGTTCCCGCAGTATCCTGGTGACCTGATTTCTATCAAAACGCGTGATTGCTCTGATCTCCTTGTTTGAAAGCCCCGCTTCGCCGCGCTCAGTTCGCTGCCTGAGCACACTCAGCACCCGGGTCTTAGCCGCCTCCCAGTCAATGCGGCGGTCCCGCTCGGGGTGACCGGGAGCGGAGAGTCGGCGATGCAGATCATGTCGCAAGGTCCAGTAGGTTCCGCGCCCCGTACCGCCTCGCTCCAGGTAGCCAAGGTCGGTCTCCATGCGGCTCAGGATGTCATGGGCATCGGGTTCATTCTGCTGGGTTATCCGAGCAGCCGTCGCCGTGTCGATTTCGGGATGTCGCAAGAGGTGCTGAATGATGAGGAGGTGCTCGACCGCGAGAATCCGTCCCCTGTCACTATCTTCCGCCACGAACATCCGGAATGGCACCGATAGATCGGACGCTCGGAAGATCACCCGGACAGCTTCGCCTTCATCCAGAATGGTAGGCGGTTCCTTGCCTTCGATGAGGAGGGCTTGGAACATCCGGCGCACACCCAAGTTGCTACGATTGACGAGGCGCAGACGTGTGAGCGCATCCACCAGGGTGGGGTTTCGAGGCACGGGTTCATGGCGAAGGATGTTTTCCGGCGTGATGCCGCCGGGGAGTCCGCCGGGGTTGCTGATTTCAAGTCGATCCATGAACTGCTTGACCATGATCGGACCGGGAATCCGAAAGTCAGTGTGAACCAGCGCATTGAGCAAGGCTTCGCGCAGGGCGATCTCGGGATAGGTGCGGATCTCGAAATGAAACAGCCCCTGCGGAACGGTGGCGATGGGATTGTCGGCCATGATCCTGTCAATAATCCGATCCAAGGCAACCGGGACGGCATCGAAACCGTCGGCGCGGTCGGTGTAGTCGGTATCGGTGGTCATGCGCAGATGGGTCCAGACGTATCCGGGGAAGTGCACGCGGATGGCGTCCGCGGTGCCGGTCAGAAGCAGACCCGCCCGTAAGAGGCGGCCGTTGCGAATCAGTCCGATGCCCCCGAGAAGGTCCCGGTCAGATTGGCGAAGCAGATCGTCCGGTGCCTTTTCCCGAGCGGCTGACTCGCGCAGCCGTTCCATAGCGGCGGCGGAGATTAGAGATTCGGGACGACCTGCGACTTCAATGGCAGTGAAGTCTGTCTCCCCGGTTTCCACCATGATTCTGCGGCGCAGTGTTCCGGTGAGCGGTTGACAGTCTTTACCGATGCGGATTGTACCCTGACCGCTGGTATCGGTGTAAGGGGGCATGCCTGGATAGATCTGCATCACAATAAGCCGGCCCGTTCCCTCGGGAACAGTAATTTCCTGAAAAACTGGTGTCAGCTTGGGATCGGTCGAGTCATAAACGGCTTTCTTGAGGCGGTTTACGTCTATTTCGGGCGGCACACCGATGATAGCTTTGGCGCGGCCTGTGGCTTTGTCGTTGACGCCGAAGACTACTGTGCCACCTCCGCCGTTGGCCATACAGATGGCCATTAGGACCACAAGGCGCACGGAATCTGAAATGCTCCGCGGATTCCACTCCTTGAAGTCCAGGTCCTGATCCTCCAAGGAGTCGGCGTTCTCGGCGTTCAGTTTGCCGAGCAGGTTCCCGATTTCAGTGATGGACCGCATGGGCTACTCCAGCACGATTCTGACTTTGCCGGGCTCCTTCCCCTTGGTGAGCTGATCAAGGTATTCCTCGAACCGTTTCTTCATTTCCGCCGGGGTGGCCGGTGAGCCGCCTGAGAGCAGGGCGTCACGCAGGTCTGCGATCTTGACCGAGACCTTGGTGAGCCCAGAGAGCACCTCTTGCAGTGCGTGGATGAAGTCCTGATCCAGGTCGTCCGGCAGGGTCCGTTTCTTGATGAAGCCGTCCACCAGCTTGCGCGGCTCTGGCTTGAGCAGGCTCAGGTTGCCCTTGGTGGTCGGGTCTTCGAGATTGGCGAGCAGCGTCTGGGTCCAGTTCTCGACCAGCCTATCGAGCTCGCCGTCCAGGGCGTCGAGCAACGTCGCCGCGGGAGCCGCGGGCGGTTCCGCGCCCGGTTTGAAGTTGCAGTGCGGGCAGACCGGCGATGCTTCCAGTTCCTGCTCGGTGAGCGCGAAGCAGCTTTGTATCTTGTTTAGCTTTTCCTGAAAGGCGATCAATTGCTGCCTGGGCATAAGGTCGATAGTGACCAGCTTTTTCAAAATCTCCTGACGATAATCTATTGAAAGCGCAGCTTTCTTTTTGTCTTCGTTCACACCCAGACGCGCCTTGGCGTGCATGGCGAGGTAGGCCAGTAGGTAGGCCTTCTTCAGGTCGCCGAGCTTGCGCTGTGTCTGCTGCCGAAATGCCGCAACGCTCCGCTTGGCCGGGTCGCCGATCTGGGCGAGGACCTCGTCCCTCGCCGTCTTCATCTTGTCAATCCACTCGTGGCCCGTGGGCAAGACCGCCTCGGCGGTGGAAAGGTACGAGGCCGTGGACCCGAGGTCGACCACCAGTTCCTCAAGGGATTTGATCTCGGCAAGGGAATTGAGCCCGTCCCGATGTGCCGTCACTTCCGATGCGTCGTAGCGAAAGTTCTTGAGCTTGCCGGTCGTGTTGTAGGCTTGCCCGGATTCAAGGAAGGTTTTGGTCCCATCCAGTTTGGCGCGCAGCTTCTTGACTTCTTCTTCAGCCAGCAGGCTGCGGCCCCAGAAGAACAGCCCGTTCTGCAGGCTCTGCTGCACGAGCACCAACCGTTCCACCGCGTTGGTGACGGCCTTTTGCAGTTCCTGAACTGGCTCGTCCTTACCCTGGGTAACCAGTTGAGCCATGCCCGGCGTAAGATCGAGCAGTTCGAATAACGCCTTAAGCGCCGGGACATTCCAGTCCTTGGGCCGCTCGATGTGCTTGAACTGGGCCAGCTCGTCGATGCCGGTTCCGGCCAGTTGCGGCAGACCCGTGGCATCGAACTTCTTGCCCGGGATGGAGAGGACCACTTCGCCGGCATAGACCAGCACGGCCAGCACCACCACGACCCAGTCGGGTTCCAGCCGGAACGTCTGCGGAGCCAGGTACTCAACACCTTGAAGTTCCTGGATCAGTTCCGAGCGGTTGACAACCTGACCGTGACCTTTTTTCTTGGCGATGTCGAGAATATGCTTGGCGTACTTCGACCGAGAGGGGTCCAGCCGCTCGCCGTCTAGAAGCTCCAGGGCGTCCAGCACCGCAGTGGCCTGCTTCGAACGGTTCTGTCCGGCGATGGCGCGCAGGACATCCTGTGCTGCCTGGGCTCGGTTCGTTCCGGTAATTAGCACGGAGAAGGATGGGTATTCGGGCGCCTGGTCCTGGAAGTTGGTCCCCAAGCAGATACCCGCGGTGCTGTTCACCAGGTCGCGGAAGTTAATGCGCTCGTGCGAGCCGATACCGGATAGCTCGCGGATCGATTTGCCCTTGGCCCATTCGGCCAGGGACTTGGTGCGCCCCTGGTGGGTCACTTCGAAAGCGGTGGTCATATTCTTCTGCAGCCATTGCACGAGGTCACGCAGGAAACTTGAAGCCTTCTGATCATAAGGAACTCGCTCTTGACTGGATCTTGTTGATGCCAGATCCGTAGCTGCAGCATAATTGCTCAGCACCTTGCGGAAATCCTCGTCCATGTTTGTCAGGCGAAGGAACAGCTCGTCGGGCTTCTTCTCGTCTTTGAAGTGGGGAGGGTCAAAGGGCTGGATGAAGTAAAGGTAGAAATCCCGTGGCGGTACCGCGGTGGACCGCTCATTGGGCGCGCCGAAGAACAGGTATCCCTGGCGCGCGGCCTTGTGCTCCAGCCATTCGAGCTCGTGCTGCCAGATCTTGTAGCCCGTTACATAGGTCTGGTCGGTACACTCCATAACCCGTTTTAGTGCCTCGTAGTAATAGCGGTCAAGTTGGGAATGATCCAGGGTCAGAGCGCGTTGTTCAATGATTGCATCGACATCTTCAGTTTTCTTCAGGTCAAGGAAGAATTGGCGATTGTCGGGATTAAAGCTGATGAACTTGCCGCTCACCGTCTTGATGATTTCCCGCAGGACGGTCTCCACCTGGGAGAGTAGGTCGTCGGCCGGATCGCCGCCCAACTCCTCGATGCCGGGCTGGAAGAGGCACAGGCCGTCACGCAACTCCTCCGCCGTCGCGCCCAGGGTGGCGTAGATGTCGCCAGTGGTGAGCCGGTGGACGGAGAGCGCGTGGATAAGCTGGGTCGCCATGGGTTTGTAGGCCGGACGAGTGAAGGCCTGCTGGATGCGCGACTCGAGCACCTGGCTGCAATCGATGACCGCCTTGATGTCCGGGACGGCGCGGAAGGACGGGTTCTCGCGCAGGGTCGTCCAGTAGCCGTCATAGGCGATGACCCCGGGCCGGTCGTCGGGCACGTTCTGGTCGAGGAGTTTTTTCATGGCCAGCGACAGGGTCTTGAGCACCTCGCGCTTTTCCACCGCCGTGACCCGTTCAAAGGTGTCGATGTAGTCGGGGTGCACGGGGAAGAGGCGCACGAACTCGTCCATGCGCTCGTTCATGCGGCCGTAGAACTTGGCGAAGGGGGTCAGGTACTCCCGGATTTTCACTTGCTGGTCGGCTGTCTTTTTGAGCAGACGCTCGGCCACCACGAACTTAACGTCCTTTCGGGCAATCAAGATTTGCTCGAAGCGATCCCTCACCCGGCGGATGCTGTCGGCCACGAAGGAGAAGCGTGGGCTGTCGAATATGGCCTCCTGGACACCGGCGATAAAGCGGAACCGCAGGTCCTTGCAGACCTCGCCGATCTCACGCAGGAAGTTGAGGTCGAGGAT
>Ga0315279_10006271_pt1 | contig 15055 bp, 9 predicted proteins | sample YL17G06_20_MG_FD_203694 | JGI IMG/M metagenome (GOLD analysis project Ga0315279, IMG submission 203694) | Sediment microbial communities from Yellowstone Lake, YNP, Wyoming, USA - YL17G06_20 | ecosystem: Environmental > Aquatic > Freshwater > Lake > Sediment | place: USA: Wyoming | collected... | reverse complement strand
GGCGCAGTATCGGGCGGGACTGCCGTCACCCGCAGGTACTCGGCCTGTGCCGCCGGGACAAATCCAAGCCGGGTGGCGCGCTCTTGCAATCGCGGGAGGCTGCCTTCAATGGCAACTTGGTCCAGCCACTCGGCATTTTCACGCTGCAATTCGTCACGCTGTTGGCGCAGCGACTCGATGCGACGTCCGGTCGTTGCGATTTCACTGGCCTGCGCCAGGTACAACGCCGCCAGCAATCCCACCAGCGCCAGAATCAATCCAAGCCTGACCGCCACCGGCCCGACCGGCCAGCCTGGCTGCTTGGCTCCATGCGTCCACAGATTCTTTAGCATTTCGGAAACTCCCCCTTTAGGGGGTTTCGGATTTCGGCTCTCGGCTCAATCCGAAATCATAAACGCTCAACGACGCGCAACTTGGCACTGCGCGCCCTGGGATTGACGGCCACTTCATCTGCCGAGGGCTCGATGGGTTTGGCCGTGATAACTCTCAACGTCGCCCGATGCCCACAACTGCACACCGGCTGATCGGACGGGCAGATGCAATCGTGCGACTCGGTCCGAAAGAAATGCTTGGCGATCCGATCTTCGAGCGAATGAAACGTGATGACGGCGAGCCGCCCGCCCGGCCTCAACAACTCTACGGCTTGCGGCAACACCGACTCCAGCGCGCCCAGTTCGTCGTTGACGGCGATGCGGAGCGCCTGGAAAGTCCGCGTGGCCGGGTGAATCTTGCCGCGCCGCCCGCCTGCTCCCCGTGCCACCACCTCGGCCAACTGCTGCGCCGACTGGATGGGCCGCGCCGCCACAATCGCCCTTGCAATCCGCCGACTGGCGCGTTCTTCGCCATAGCGGTACAATACGTCTGCCAGTTCTTGAATAGATAGCTCATTGACCAACGCACTCGCCGGTTGGCCGCGCGTCATGTCAAAGCGCATATCCAGCACACCACTCGTGAACGAAAAGCCGCGCGCCTCCTCGGCTAGTTGATCGGACGAAAAGCCCAGGTCGAGCGCGATGCCATCCACTGCATCAAAGCCATGCTCGTGGGCCACGCGCAATAGATCAGCGAATGAACTGTGGACGAGCGTCACACGCGCGTTGAACCCTTCCGACTCGAATCGCCCGCGCGCACGCGTTATAGCCGCCGCGTCTGCATCCAGCGCCAGCAGCGTTCCATCCGGCGCAGAGACGCGAAGGATTTCGATAGCGTGCCCGCCGCCGCCCAGCGTCCCATCAATGTAGCGCCCGCCGGGGCGAATCGCCAGGGCTTGCAACGTCTCTTTTAAAAGAACTGGAACGTGCTGGCTGTCCAATGCAGTGAATCAGATGCCTAATGCGGCCCAGTGCTCGGCGTTGCTCGCCGCGTTGCGCTCAAAGCTTGCGCGCACTTCAGGCCAGACCTTGACGTCCCATATCTCGATGCGCTGGTTAATGCCGACGACGATCACATCACCATCCAGCCCAGCATAGTCGCGGAGGTTTTGCGGGATGAGGATGCGGCCCTGCTTGTCCAGTTCCACGTCTGAAGCGCCGGAGAAAAAGTGGCGCGAAAATTCGCGCGCCTCGGCCTGTGTCATCGGCAGCGTGCCGATGCGGTCAGCCAGCTTTTGGAATTCGGCCATGGTAAAGACAAACAAGCACTTGTCCACACCGCGCGTCACGACGACGCCGTGGCCCAAATCGGCCCGGAATTTCGAAGGGAGTGTCAGCCGCCCCTTATCGTCTATACTGTGGGAAAACTCACCCAAGAACATTAGTTCTATTCCCCACTTCCGCCAGTTATTTTTCAGATAGTACGGAGGTACTCCCCACTTTGCCCCACTTTTTCCCACTAATGGACACATTATACACCACTTTTTGCCCAAAAGTCTATAGGCTGTGAAACTTTTAAGGTGCAATCAGGTTTGGCTCTCTCAACCCTGTTTGGGTGGATTTCGGCGGTTCGCTCCCCCCAACACGGACTGTGGTACAATCGCCCGTCGCAATTCCTTTTTCAAGGTGACGTTCTGTGAAATCTCGATGCGGGCCGATCTTTTTGCTTTTTTGGTCATTGTGATGCTGGGCTTGGGCATCATTGTACTGATCGCGGGCCTGACCGGCTATGCTCTATCATTCACGCTGCAAGGCTTGGCGCGTCGGCAGGCGTACAAATGGCTGGCAGAGGGATGCCAGCCTGCTTTCCGACAGGTTATTTGCGACCACGCGCAGACGCACGCCCGATCAGCTCATCACCAAAAGGAACTGTCTGAATCATGCTGGACACTCTGAGACGCCAAAAAAACAATCTACTGGCTCTGGGCATCTTTGGACTGTTGACTTTTCTTACACTCGACAGCTTGATTCTGAATTTTGGCACCGCTGTACCCGAGGGTAATGCAGACTATGCGCTCTTTTATTGGGACCTGTGGTGGGCCAAATATGCCTTGCTGAACCTGCACACAGACCCCTTGTTCACCAACTATATCCTGTTCCCCAACACTGTGAATCTGACCTTGCACACGCACGTCTTGACGCTTGGGCTGATCACCCTCCCGTTCCAGGCATTAGTGGACATACATTGGATCTTTAACGGCCTGATTGCTGGTTCATTTCTCCTCTCTGCTATCCTGATGTTTGTCTTCTTGCGCCGACGCGTGGGCAGCACCTGGCTGTCAATCCTGGGCGGCGCTATTTTCACTTTTACTCCTGCCATGCTCAACCACGCCATACACGCCGGCTTGAACACGCTGCCCGTGTGGTGGCTTCCACTCTGCCTGCTGCTATGGGACTCGACACTGGAGCGGCGCTCGGTCGTCCGGGCGCTGATACTGGGGGTGTGCATCTATCTGGCCTTTATGACACACGTCGAGTTTGTCATCTGGATACTGTTGATCCTATCTCCCTACATGCTTTATGGACTGTTCGCGCAGAAAACGCCGCATGCGCGCTGGCAAGTCATCGGCTTGGGATGTGTGGCGGCCGTGGCCGCGTTCTTGCCCACGCTGGCGATGCCGTTGCCGCAAATCCGACAGGCTCCAATAGCGGGATACGTATGGGAACCCCTGAACGTCGTCCATTACTATTCTCTGTCTATCGCAACCTTGTTCACACGACCAGAAGCAGGCGAGATCAACTCGCTTGGATGGACCTTGCCCGCGCTCGTGCTGATTAGCCTTGCGCTTCCCAGCCAACGGCGAGAGCGTTGGCTGTGGTTGGGCATCGGGTTGGTCAGCCTGATCTTGGCGATGGGGCCATACCTGGACGACCCGTCGCGGCCCTTGCCTTTCATGCTCATCTACAATCTCACTCACGGCCAATATCGCAGCCCGGCGCGCCTTGCCACACCCGCCACATTGGCGTTGACAGTATTCGCTGTCGAATCGCTGACTGACCTGTTGGCTCGCCTACGAAAACAATGGCTACAGGCTGCCTTCGTCACAGCTATTCTTGCTATCTATGCCGTTGACGTTGACCTCTTGGAGCCCTTCCCGATCCAAACCTTGCCCGATTACCCCGTCTACCGTCTCATCGGCAATGACCCAGAAGATCACACGTTGCTTCAAGTGCCACTAGGCGTCTCGACGGGCAGTCGCACGATAGGCTCCGGCGATAAATTGATCTACTATGCGCGCTTTCATCACCAACGGACTTTGAACGGCATGGTCTCTCGCTTGCCCGGCGACCAAATGGCGCGCTTTGAACGGGCGCCTTTTATACGGGCGCTGTCCAACCTGAATCCTTTGCCACCCTTTGAACAAGCCCGCTCCGAGTTTTTGCGGCGACTCAAGGAGTGGGACATCCGTTACATCGTCGTCCACAAGGACCTGCTGGGAGACGACAAGGCGCGCCCGTTCATCGAGTTCTTTAACCAACAACCTGAGCTGTGCGTGTTTGATAACACGGCGGACACCATTGCGTATCGCGCCATCTCGTCGTGGGCCGACTGCCCTCGCCCCGATTTGACCGCACCCCCTGCGGACGGCAAGGTGAGCATGGGCGAACCTACCCATGATCGCTTCATCGGCCCGGGCTGGTATGATATCGAGAATATTGGCGGCCCAGAGGGCCGCTGGGCCGGCGAGACCTACACGGCGACCTTGCGGCTAGTACTGCCGCCACAAAACACCCGCATCCACTTCCGGGCCTTGGCTTATCCGACGAATCAAACAGTCACTATCTCGATCAATGGCCATACGATAGCGACGCTCAAGCTCATCAGCGACTGGGCCGAGTACGAACTGACTGTGCCGGGAGAGGCATTGCGCGTTGATGGGCCAAGTCTCATCACACTGACGCACACGCAGCTCGAGTCGGCTTTCCAGCGCACGGGCGGCGCGACTCCCGACCAACGCCCTCTTGCAGCTGCCTATGACTATTTCGTATTTGAGCCTGCTCGCTGAGGCAAAAGTCTACTCCAACGATGATTCCCCCTGCCGACGTCGGCCCTGCGCAGACGTCGGGCATAAGGAGAAATGATTGCATGTTGGCCACATTGAAGCGCCACAAAAGCACTCTGCTCGCTTTGGGATTCTTTGGGTTGTTGACGTTAGTAACGCTCAATGACCTGATCCTGAACTTTTGGACTGCTGTGCCCGGCGCGCCAAGCTCAGACTACCCGACTTTTTGCTGGACCTTATGGTGGGACAAATATGCCCTCCTGAATCTACACACGAATCCCCTGTTCACGAACTATATCCTGTTTCCCAACACAGTGAATCTCGCGTTGCACACGCACGTCCTTACATTAGGTTTGCTGTCCATACCTTTTCAGCTATTGGTAGACACACTCGGAGTTGTCAACGGTCTGACTGTGCTTTCATTTCTCCTTTCTTCAGCCATCATGTTCATCTTTCTGCGCCGACACATCCACAATACCTGGTTATGCATCCTGGGCGCTACCATCTACGCTTTCAATCCAGGTAACTTGGAGCGCGCCACGAGAACCGGGTTGAACGTCTTGGCCGTATGGTGGCTGCCTTTGGGCCTGCTGCTGTGGGATCTGACACTAGAAAGGCGCACAGTCCGTTGGGCATTGGCGTTAGGAGTCTGCGCCTATTTGACCCTTATGACTAATGCTGAGGTGTTCATCTGGCTGCTCTTGACGTTACCCCTTTATATGCTGTACGGGCTCTTGACCCAGTCGACCTGGCGTGCGCGGTGGCAGATCAGCGGGCTGGGGCTGGTCGTAGCGGTGACCGCATTGGCGCCCGCGTTGATCATGCCTTTGCCCCAGCAACAACAGCTAAACTGGAAAGAGTATCCACCCGAGGACCTGCGTACTGTCCGTTCAAACTCTCTTACCTTCGAGACCCTGTACTCACCCTCGGCAGAGGTCGAAAAGTACCTCACGCTGGGCCAAACCCTGCCCATCATGGTGCTGGCCGCCCTGGCGATGACAGGCAAACGCCGCGAGCGATGGCTCTGGCTCGGCATGGGGCTGATCAGTCTAACTCTGGCGCTCGGACCGTATATAGACAACCCATCCCACCCGCTTCCTTTTATGCTGCTTTATAACCTCTTCCACGGCCAATACCGCTCGCCCGTGCGCTTCACGACGCCAGCCACCCTGGCACTGGCTGCATTCGTCGCCTGGTCACTCGCCAATCTTTTTGACCGCCTGACCAATCCACGAGTACAAGGAGTGACTGTCGGGGCGCTGATCGCTATCTATGTCGTTGACATCGGCATCCTGGCCCCCTTTCCGATTTACACTCCCCCCGACTATCCAGTGTATCGCATGATCGGCGCAGACCCCGAGGATCACACTCTACTCCAGGTGCCGATGGGCGTGGCCTCAGGCACTCGTGCAGTCAGTCCAGGCGTAAGCCTGATCTATTACGCGCGCTTTCATCACCAACGGACTATTAACGGGGACGTATCCCGCGCGCCCGCCTCGCAAATCGCACGCTACGAGCGCGCGCCCCTCGTGCGTGCGCTGGCCGGCTTGGGCCCTTTGCCGCCTTTTGAGGAAGCGCGCGCTGACTGGGTGCAAAGGCTCAAGAACTGGGATATCCGCTACATCGTCGTCCACAAGGACCTGCTGGGAGACGACAAGGCGCGCCCATTCATCGAGTTCTTCAACCGGCAACCCGAACTGTGCGTGTTTGATGACAGGGTGGAAACCATTGCGTATCGTGCTATCTCGTCATGGGCCGACTGCCCTCGCCCCGATTTGACCGCACCCCCTGCGGACGGCAAGATGAGCATGGGCGAACCCACTCATGATCGCTTCATCGGCACAGGCTGGTATGATATCGAGAATATTGGCGGCCCAGAGGGCCGCTGGGCCGGCGAGACACTCACTTCCACCCTGCACGTTTTGCTTCCTCAGCGGAACATTCGCGTGTCTTTTAACGCATTGGCCTACCCGCCCAATCAAAGCGTAACGGTGCTGGTCAACAGCCAGTCGGTCGCCCAGCTTGCATTGACCGATACCTGGCAAGTCTATCAATTCGACCTTCCGGCGGAGGCATTACCCGCCGTTGGCCCCGCGTTGATCGAACTACGGCACGCTCGTTTGCTTTCCGCCGCTCAACGCGGCGAGAACCCGGATCAGCGTCCGCTGGCGGCGGCCTACACCTGGTTTGAGTTTGTGCCGCTTGGCCCGTGATGTGTAATCGCTCTCGGCACGTTTCACGTTTTACGTGTCACGTGCTATACTCTCTGTCGTGATGACGGCAAGAGACCTCATATCAGAGCGAACCACCATCTTCCTTTCCGGCCCGGCCGGCGCGGGCAAGACCACGCTCGCCGTCCAGCGGATGCGCGCGCTGCTCGACGCCGGCGCGCCAGGCGATTCCATCATCGTGTTCGCGCCGCAGCGCAGTTTGCTTCGGCCATACCAAGACCAATTGGAGCGCGCCGACCTTCCGCCCGGCAGTCGCCCGTGGCTGCTGACCATCGGCGGGTTGGCGCGGCAGACGGTGGACTTGTTTTGGCCGGGCGTGGCAAGCCGAGCCGGGTTCGCCCATCCCAACGAGCCGCCCGTTTTCCTCACGCTCGAAACGGCGCAGTATTACATGGCGCGCGTCGTCGAGCCGCTGATTAAAGAGACGGGCTATTTCGAGAGCGTTCGTCTTCAGCATCCTCGCCTCTATAGCCAGATTCTCGACAATCTCAACAAAGCTGCGCTCGTCGGATTTCCGCACACTGAAATCGGCGAGCGGCTCAAGGCAGCCTGGAGCGGAGAGGCTCGCCGCGCGGTCGCGTTCACCCAGGCGCAAGACGCGGCGGTCCGCTTTCGCCAGTTTTGCCTGCAAAACAATCTACTCGATTTTTCGCTCCAGGTCGAAATCCTCACGCGCCACCTGTTGCCCACCGAGTGGTTCCGTGATCACTTGTTCGGGCAATATCGCCATCTGATTGCGGACAACATTGAAGAAGAGCCGCCCGTGACGCACGACCTCTTGCGCGACTGGCTGCCCCGCTGCGATTCGGCGCTGCTCGTCCACGACCAGAACGCCGGCTATCGCAGTTTTTTGGGCGCAGACCCGCAAGACGCATTGACGCTGCGCGACGTGTGCCGTGAATACATCGAACTGACGCAATCACACGTGACCTCGCCTGATCTCGAATCATTAGCGACGGTAGTGCAACATTTTGGATCAGGGCTCCGAAATCCAAACGCTCCGCGCGAAATCCGAAATGCCCTCGGCTATGGCGGCGGGAAATTTCATCCGCAGATGCTCGACTGGGTCACGGACGAAATTGCGCGACTTGTCAGCGAGGAAGGCGTCGCGCCGGGCGAGATGGTCGTGCTGGCGCCGTTCTTGAGCGACGCGCTTCGTTTTGCGCTGGCCGACCGGCTGAGTCGTCGCGGCATCCCGACACGCTCGTTGCGCCCTTCGCGCGCGCTCAAAGACGAGCCGGCCGCCCGATGTCTGTTGACGCTGGCCGCGTTGGCGCATCCCGATTGGAATATCGTTCCGGCCACAGCCGATGTGGCTCACGCGCTGGCGCTGGCGATGGATGGTCTGGACGTGGCACGTGCGCACCTGCTGGCTCAACGCGCTTATGCCGAAAAGCAAGCGCAACTGCGCCCGTTCGATGGGTTAAAGGCCGACCTGCAAGACCGCATTGGCTTTGACGTGGGGCAGCGGTACGATTACCTTCGCCAGTGGCTCGACGACTGTCGCGCGGCGCACACGTCGCCGCTCGACCACTTTCTCAGCCGCTTGTTCGGCGAGGTCCTCTCGCAGGCGGGCTTTGGATTCCACCGCAACCTGGACGCGGGCCGCGTGGCCGCCGGGCTGATCGCCTCGGCGATCAAGTTCCGCCAGGTCGTTACATTCGCGCAGGAGGATGCGCTCGCCACGGCAAACCGGGCATACGTCGAGATGGTGCAGAGCGGCGTCATCGCAGCGCAACAATATGCTCCAGTCGGCGCGCATCCCGACGCGCGCGCGGTGCTCCTCTCGCCCGCCTACACTTTTCTGCTGAACAATCAACCGGTGGACGTGCAGTTCTGGATCAACGCGGGCAGTCCAGGCTGGTGGGAGCGATTGTATCAACCGCTCACGCACCCCTACGTCCTCACGCGCCACTGGCAAGTCGGGCGCGCGTGGACGGACCAAGACGAGCAGGCCGCGCGTCAACTCACGCTCAGCCGGTTGACGCAGGGCTTGATCCGCCGCTGCCGCAAAAAGATTTACCTGGCCTTTAGCACACTCAACGAGCAAGGCTTTGAGGAGCGCGGGCCGCTGTTGATGTTGGCTCAGCAAATCCTGCGAATGACGAAGGACGAAGGACGAAGGACGAACATCGGTCATTCGTCAGAAGCTATCAGATAGCATGTTCAAGCCTCGACCAGCGCAAGAAGAAATCCTGAAATACACCGGGGGGCGCATGGGCGTCTCGGCCGTGCCGGGCAGCGGCAAGACGCACACGCTTTCCTGCCTGGCCGCCAGGCTGGTCAAGGAGCGCATCCGCGACGACCAAGAAGTCCTCGTCGTTACGTTCACCAACTCGGGCGTGGATAACTTTTACCGGCGCATCCGCGAATTCTTGAAAAGCGAGCAGGGCTTGATCCCTGACGTGGGCTATCGCGTCCGCACGCTGCACGGCCTGGCGAACGACATCATCCACGAGCGCCCAGCCCTGCTGGGCCTGCCGGAAGATTTTCAAATCGCCGACGAGCGCGAGTCCAACCAGATCCTCGACGACATCGTGGCAAGCTGGGTGCGCAGCAATCCCGAAGCATTGGAAGAATTCATCGCGGAAGATGTGTCCGACGACAAGCGCCGCTGGATCGAGCGAGAAAAGTGGCCGGAGCTGGTACGCGCCGTCGCCGCGAGTTTTATCCGCCGCGCCAAAGATTTGCAGGCCACGCCCGCCGAGCTGCGAAAAAATCTGCCGGACTGGCACGGCGATTGGCGGCTGGCGCGGATGGGATTGGAAATCTACGAACACTATCAGCGTGCGCTGGCGTATCGCGGCAGCGTGGACTTTGACGACCTGGTGCGGCTGGCGTTGGAAGCGTTGCAGATTGACGCCGGCTTGACCGCGCGGCTGCAAGACCGCTGGCCGTATATCCTGGAAGACGAAGCGCAAGATAGCAGCGAGTTGCAAGAGAAAATCTTGCGAATTTTGACCTCTCCCCCCTTCCCTCTCCTAAAAGGAGAGGGAGGCAATTGGGTGCGCGTGGGCGACCCGAACCAGTCCATCAACACCACCTTCACCACGTCGGACATCCGCTTCCTCAATCGCTTTCTGGACGAAGAGAACGTGATCGCCTGTCCATTGCTCAACTCGGGCCGCTCGACCCGGCGCATCATCAGCCTGGCAAATTATCTCGTGGATTGGACGACGAGCGCGCATCCGCACGCCGTTGCGCGCCAGGCCTTCCGTCCTCAACACATCGAGCCGACGCCGCCGGACGATCCGCAGCCGAACCCGATTGACAGCGACGACCTCGTCGTCACGCTCTATCACAAGCCGCTCTCGCCGGATAGGGAACTGGAGCTGGTCGTCAGCTCGCTGGAACGCTGGCTGCCCGATCACGCCGATCAGACGGTGGCTGTGCTCGTGCCCGATAACAGCCGAGGCTACAAACTCGTCGAGCGATTGGAGCACAAGAAAATTCCGCACGACGATCACCTGAACACGACCGCGCCCACGCGCCAGGCCGCCGAGGTGATTGGCAGCGTGCTGCATTACCTGGCCGCGCCGCTGAATGGATCGTTGCTTTCAAATGTCTACAAGCACTGGGCCGGTGAGGAGGGCGACGCCGACCAGCGCAAAGCCCTCCTCACCGCGTTGCGTCGGTGCGACGAGATCGAAGCGTTTCTCTGGCCGCGCCCTGACCGTGATTGGCTGGCCGATCAGGTGGAGGCGATTCACGAATCGCCCCTACCACAGTTCCGGGAAATGGTCCGCCGCTGGCTGGACGCCTCGGCGCTGCCGATTGACCAGCTCGTGCTGACGCTGGCGCAGGACCTCTACCGCGAACCGGCCGACCTGGCGCTGGCGCACAAGATCGCCGTCGTCTTGCGCGGGCTGAGCCAGAGTCATTCCGAGTGGCGGCTGGCAGACCTGGCAAACGAGCTGACGCAAATCGCGCGGAACAAGCAGCGCTTTGCCGGCTTTAGCGACGACGACGTGAGCTTTACGCCCAAGCCCGGCAAGGTCACCGTCACGACGATGCACAAGGCCAAAGGGCTGGAATGGGATCGCATCTACCTGGTGGGCGTGAACAATTACGACTTTCCGTCGGTCGAGCCGCACGACGCGTATCGGGGCGAGCGCGCGTTCGTCCGCGCCGGGTTGAACCTGGAAGCTGAGGCTGTGGCACAATTAGAGGCGCTCAAGGATACCGACCTGCGCAAGGTAGCGAACTATGTGGCAGGCAAGGCCACCTATCAAGCGCGGATCGAGTACACGGCAGAACGCCTGCGGCTGCTTTACGTGGGCATCACGCGCGCCAAGAAAGAGCTTATCGTCACCTGGAACGTGGGCGGATTCGAGAACGCGCCCAAGCAGGCCGCCGCGCCGTTTTTGGCGTTGTATACGTGGCAACAGATGAATCAGGAGAAATAAAAAAAACCTCCGAGGTTTGGCAACCCTCGGAGGGTGGGATGCCCATCACCGCGCTTGCTTTGCGTTCGCGCAGATTCGCCCTGCCCATCCGCTGACGCGGAGCGGCTGCACATCCGATGCGGCTTATTCAACTTCCTGGGCACATCGCGTGGCGTGGTCGGCGGGCGTGTGTTTGGCGGTCGTGCCAGATTAATTCTCAGTGGTGTTCCGTCGCGTCGGCTTTGGTCTTGTGCACGGTTCCGTCCGGATGCTCGGGTGGCGTGTAGACCGTATACAGTTTGAGCGGCTTGGTCCGAGAGGCATTGATCACGTTGTGGTAGGCGCCAGCCGGCACGACCACCGCGCCCCCTGCGCCGACCGCGTGTTCCTCGCTGCCGTTGAGGACGAACTTGGCTCTGCCCTCCTCAATCCGAAAGAACTGATCAACGTCTTCATGCACCTCGTTGCCGATTTCTTCCTTTGGCTGCAAACACATCACGACGAGTTGCAAATGTTTGCCAGTGAACAACACTTGCCGAAAGTACTTGTTCTTTTCGGTAATTTTTTCAATACGTCCAACATAGCCGGTCATTTTCTTTGTCTCCTTGCTGTTGGTTTTGGATCGTATCGCTTTCCAGTCACCGCGGCACAATCCAATGCTTGTACATGCCTGTGCCTGCTCCCGTTTAATCATTCCTCGGGTTCTGGGCACACGACCTGCATTGAAAGGGCATGACGCCAAACTCTTTCACGACACATTTGTGTCGTGAAACACCGACAATTGCCGGCGTCTTACGACACTGGCATGTCGTAAAACAAGAGAGTCCATTTATCCTTTTTCACGGGTCGCTCATTCTCCCCTCCTCCCTCCTCTATCCCCGCCAGGGTGTCCAGCGGGGTCGAGTCTCTATCGCGCCGCCACCGTCCACACACTCGCCGTGCCGAACGATACGCGGTCGCCGGGGCGCAGCGTCTCCGGCCAGTTGGGCGTCAGCCGCCTGCTGTTGACGAACGTCCCGTTCCGGCTGCTCAAGTCCGTCACCGCGCAGCGCGCGCCATCCCACGTGATTTCGGCGTGGCGGCGCGAGATTTGCGGGTCGTCGAGGTGGATCTCGTTTTCAGGCGCGCGCCCGACAAAGCTCTTGCCCATGCGCAGCGTGATGCGCTGGCCAGATGCGCCGACGAGCGCGGGCGCGGCCATGGGCGGCGGCGCCGGCGGCTGCGGGCGCAAGCCGGGCTGAATCGCCGGGCCGAGCGAAACACCCGGCGTCGGTCCCATCACAGGGACCGGTCGAGGCTTGGGGCGCGCCAGGAACACCAACAACATTAATCCGCCCACGCTGCCACACGATCCACCGCACACCAGCACGCTCAAGCACGCCAACACGCTGCCGGCTGCGCCTGCGCCCGGCTCTTTCCCCGGCTCGGGCTGCACGGGGACGGGCTGCGCGGTCACGACGACCGGCGGTTGAGGCTTGCCCGGCTGAGGCTGCGCCTTGTCCGGCGGCGGGAGCTGCAAGCGGCCATAGCCGTAAGCCGCATCCGGGCCGCTGGGCCCCATGTCCACCACGCTCGACGTGAGGAACGCCATCACCTCAGGGGCTTTGAGATTGGGAAAGCGGCTCAGCACCAGCGCCGCCGCGCCCGCCACGTGAGGCGTCGAAGCCGACGTGCCGTTAAAGACGCGCGGGCGATACGATTGCGTCGTCACGCCATCCGGCGCAGTGATTTCCGGCTTGAGCCGGTTGTCGGCAGTCGGGCCCTGCGAGCTGAACGATTCGAGCTTGCTGTTGCGCCAGGCAATCGCGCCGACCGTCAACGAGCCGTGCGCATCGCCCGGCGTGCCCAGGCTGTATTCGACTGTATATTGGCCCAGGCGTCCATCCAGCGCAAACAGGTTGAACACAGCCGGCCGCGTGATTCGCTTGGCGACAATGACAATATAATATGATTTCTGTTTCGGCTTGTCCAGCCGAAAGCCCTCGACCGGCCGGTCGCCGGGCTGGCCCTGCTGCGATTCTTCGGACGCCACCACCAGCTTGCCGTTCGCGTCGTAAAGATAGAGGTCGTAATCCTCCTTGGCATCACGGCCCCAATCGTCCCAGTTCAAAATGATGCGCGCGTCTTCGGAAGGTGGATTATAAAGCAACGCTTGCGAGCCATCGGGAAAGACATGCTTGCCATCGCCCTTTTGATCGTTGAAAGTAAAGCGATAATGCTCGGTGGCATAGTTGCCGCTCGAGTTCACCCACAAGATGCCCTTGGAGGCGACTTCGTCCACCACTTGCGCCGACCAGCCGGTGCCGTCCATCGGCCCCACCAACCCGTTGGCGGAATGCGAGATGATGTGGACGCCCTGGCTCACCAGCCATTCGACCCCGCGGCCCATGCCGGTGTCGCTGCCGTTGTATTGCGCCAGGTAAAGCTCCGCATCGGGCGCCATGGCATGGATAATCTCGGCGCACGCCGCGCCATGCACCTCGCCGGTCTGGTCGGCCTCTTGTCCGCGCGTGAACGACTTGACCGTGACGCGCTCCGCGTCCGGCAGCGTCTTGCCGAGCAGATTCTTGTAGCCGTCAAAGCCCAAATCGAGCACGCCGATTTTGACGCCTTTGCCCGTAAAGCCGGCCTGGTGCCAGGCCGCCGCGCCCGTCGTGCTCACGCCTTCGGTGGACTGCGCTCCTTGCTGGACGCGATTCGGCATCGGCATCCGCAGCTTGATGATGTGCTTCATCCCGCTGAGCTGCGCGAACAGCTTGCCTGGGTCATCCGTCTTGGCAAACTGCTCGATGAGCGGCATCGGCACGGCAATGTCAATCAGCTCGCGGTACGTGCCTTCGACGACGATACCGAATTTTTCCAGCTCGGCGGCCACCGCCGGGGCGTTTTCGGGGCTATCCACCACCAGCGTGATGCGGACATTGCGTTGCTTGTCGAGCAAGCCGCGCTCGCGCGCCATATCTTCGGCGGCCTGGATGCCTCCCTGCTGATAGGCCAGCATAAAATCTTTGTACGCTGAAGCGAGCGACGGGTCCTGAAGCAGCGCGGCGATTTGAGGATAGCGCGCAGCCAATTCATCCAGCGAAGCAGGCGGCGTGAGGATCGCCGGCGGAGGCGACCCGCCCGCAACCGGTGGAGTGGGCCGGGCCGGCGTCCGCGTCAGATACCACAGCGAGCCTCCGGCGGCCAACAGGATGACCAGGCTGACGATGCTGAGCGCAATGAGCAGTCGTCGTGTTCGGGGGTTTTCAAGGTTCATAATTTTTTCTCCTATTGCGCATTCCGTGTCCCGTCACGCAATGCGGAATACGGTATCACCGAGGCGCCAGCACAATCAACGCGCCGACGGACGCCAGCGCGCACAACACACCGAGGACGACTGCGCCGATCAGCACCCACACCCAAGCTGGAACGCTCGAACGAGCCGACGCGGGCGCAGGTGGAGGCTGAGGCACGTGAGGAGGCGAGGGGCGCACAGCCGCCTGTGGAGGCGCAACAGGTCGCACTGGCGCAGCCTGTAAATGCGGAACAGGTCGCCTGCCGAGGGCTTGGCGCATCTCGGCGGCGGACTGGAAGCGCTGCTGCGGCCAGAGCTGAAGCGCCTTGAGCACGACCTCGTCCACCGCAGGCGAAATGCTCGGAACAATGGAGCGCAGCGGCGGCACCGGGGCGTTCTTCAAGATGCGGTCCGTCACCAGTGGCGGGACTCGCCCGGTGAGCAGCGCGTAGAGCGTCGCGCCGAGCGAGTAGACATCCGAGCGCGCGTCCGTGTGACCAAAGGTGTTATCCAATTGCTCCGGCGGCGCATACTGCGGCGTACCCGCGCCGCGCAGCGCCAGCATCGTCTCCGGGTTGCGCGGGTCCCACAGCTTGACCAACCCAAAGTCCACCAGCACCACACGCTCATCCAGCGTCAGGCGGATGTTGGCCGGCTTGAGGTCGCGATGAATCACGCTGCGAGTGTGAATGTATTCCAGCGTGTCGAGCAATTGCCGCGCCCAACCGAGCGCCTGTTCCTCCGGCAAGCCCGGCTTGCCAAAAGCCTTGAGCACGTCCGCAAGGCT
>Ga0315279_10006270_pt1 | contig 15056 bp, 10 predicted proteins | sample YL17G06_20_MG_FD_203694 | JGI IMG/M metagenome (GOLD analysis project Ga0315279, IMG submission 203694) | Sediment microbial communities from Yellowstone Lake, YNP, Wyoming, USA - YL17G06_20 | ecosystem: Environmental > Aquatic > Freshwater > Lake > Sediment | place: USA: Wyoming | collected... | reverse complement strand
CGTAGTGTGGCTTCGCTCGCATCCCCCGTTTCCGGCTGGGGGGGCTGCTCGCTCCGCCACACAAAACAAAGAACGAGCAAAAACCCTTGACACCGCCGCCCCTTTCATAGATGCGCTACGCGGGCCAAGGATAAGACGAATGTGAAAATCGCCAAGAAGTTTGTGATTTCCGGAAGCGTACAAGGAGTGGGATTCCGTTTCTTTGCGGAGCGCGTGGCCAACCGCCTCGGCATTTGCGGCTATGTGAGGAACCTGTGGGATGGCAATGTGGAAGTCTATGCCATTGGCGACGTGGCTTCCCTTGAGGAACTCAAACGCCACTTGGCCGAAGGCCCCCGAAGCGCCCGGGTGACGAGCGTTCAGGAAACTGACGAACCTGTGAGCAAACATTACAACCGATTCGTTATCGAGGGTGGATGGTGAAGGGCAGAAGGCAGTAAGCGGAGGGTAGCGGGAGAAATCTAATGTGAACGAACTTGAAAAAGTTACGAACACCCCCTCACCCCCGGCCCCTCTCCCTGAGGGAGAGGGGAGACGGATTCCTTTAGAATTTCGCCCTCTCCCTCGGGGAGAGGGTGGTCGCCGTGGCGACCGGGTGAGGGGTCACGCACCATCAAGGCGCGGAGAGCGTAACTTTACTTTTTGCGTTTACCTTAAATCAGGGGAGGCATTGTGGAGGAACTGAAAAAGCTCATTCGGGAAGTTCCGGATTTCCCGAAGCCCGGTATTCTCTTTTACGACATCACCACGGTGCTCAAAGACCCCGTGGGTCTGCATGGCGCGGTGGATGCCCTGGCGAATTACTATGTGGGACGCCAGATCGACCGGGTGATCGGCATCGAGGCCCGCGGGTTTATCTTCGCGCCCATGGTCGCCTACCGGTTGAATGCCGGGTTCGTGCCTGTCCGCAAGCCCAAGAAGCTTCCTGCCCCCGTCGCCCGCGCGACTTATAACCTGGAGTACGGCCAGGACACGCTGGAAATGCACCGCGACGCCATCAGCAAGGGGCAAGAGGTTCTGATCGTCGATGACCTTCTGGCCACGGGCGGTACCGCAGCCGCCGTGGCGAGCCTGGCGGAATCTCTGGGAGGCCACGTCTGCGGCTTGGGATTCCTGATCGAGTTGGAGTTTCTGAAGGGCCGTGAGAAGCTTGCCGGGTTCGACGTCTACTCGGTCCTGAAATACCAGTCCTAGGCCTGCCTGCGCCCCCACCGAAGCGCCGCGAAAACCTAAACGTCCGCGCTTGCCCGCGCCGCCACTGGCACGTCTGGGTGATGTCGGAGACGCCCACCTTAGCATCTCTACGACTCAAGGCCGGAGTCAAAGCCGAATTTCTTCATCTTGTAGCGGAGCGCGTCACGGGAGATATCGAGCAGCTTGGCGGCGTGCGTCTGGTTGCCGCCGGTCTGCTTGAGCGCCAGGGCAACCAACTCCTTTTCAACCTGTTCCAGGGAAGTTCCCTGCTTGGGCAACTCCAACACCGGGATCATGCGGCCCGAGGGAAGCGCCTGCCAAGTGGCCGGCGTGGCACTTACCACGGCCGGGGTTCCCACCGCGGGATCATCCGGAACGGTCACCGCCACCTCGCTCTGGTAGCTCTGCGGCTGGCCCGAGACCTGAATGGGAAGGTAGGTGGGGCGGATGTAGTCCCCCTCTTCCAGGATCATGGAACGTTCGATGGAGTTCTTGAGCTCGCGCACGTTGCCCGGCCAATCGTAATTCAAAAGCAGGTCGCGCGCTTCTTGCGTGATGCCCTTGATGCTCTTGCGAAAGCGGAAGTTGTAACGCTCAATAAAGAACTCCACCAAGGGCAGGACATCCTCTTTCCGATGCCGGAGGGGAGGGATGAAGATGGGGATGATGCTCAGGCGATAGAAAAGGTCCTGGCGAAACGTCCCGTCGCGCACGCCCTGTTCGATGTCGCGGTTGGAAGCGGCGATGACGCGCACATCCATTCCGATATCCTTCACTCCGCCGATGCGCCGGATGGTCTGGTCCTCGAGCACCCGCAACAGCTTGGCCTGGAGGTAGGTGGACATCTCGCCGATTTCGTCCAGGAGCAAGGTGCCCCCGTCCGCGATTTCAAACAGGCCCTTTTTCTGGGCCTTGGCGTCGGTGAAGGCGCCGCGCTCGTGGCCGAAGAGTTCGGCTTCCATCAGCGTCTCCGGAATCGCCGAGCAATTGATGGCCACAAAGGGCTTGTCGGCGCGCACGCTGTCGTAGTGGATCGACTTGGCGACCAGGTCCTTCCCCGTGCCGCTCTCGCCCTGGATCAGCACCGTGGAGGCTTCGCTCGCCGCCACCTTGCGCACGAAGTTCATCAACTCCACCATCCGGGGCGAGCGGCCCACCACCTCGTGATAGCCGGAACGCTTCTTGACTTCCTCGCGCAGGCTGTCACGTTCAGAACGGAGTTGCGAGCGGTCAATGGCATTGAGGATGGTGACCTGGAGCTCGTCGAAATCGAGAGGCTTCTTGATGAAGTCCAGCGCCCCCAGCTTGATGGCCGTCTTGATGTCATCCAGTTGCGGATCGCCGGTAATCATGATGACCGGAACGGCGACGTTGTTCTGCTTGATCTCGCGCAGCACTTCAATGCCGCTCAGGTCCGGCAGGCGTACATCCAGCAGGATAAGGTCGGGCACCTCGGCGCGGATCTGCGCCAGGCCGCCCGTGCCGCTTTCCGCTTCCAGGGGGGTGTACCCCCAATCCTCAAGCTGCCGGCGCACCGACCAGCGGATCAATTTCTCATCGTCGACAATCAGGACTTTCTCATTGGGCATGGATTTCTTCAGCTTCCTCGGACAAGGACTTCTTTGCTTTCCTCGCTGGCCTCGCGCAGGGGAATACGAATGACGAAGCGGCTGCCTTTGTTCACTTCACTCTCCGCGCTCAGCGTGCCGCCGTGCTGGCTGACGATGCGGCGGCAAAGGGAGAGCCCCAAACCGGTCCCCCCTCGCTTGGTGGTGTAAAAAGGACGGAAGATGCGCTCCAAGTGCTCGGGGTGAATGCCCGGTCCGGTATCGCTCACCGAAATCTCCACGACATCAGGCCGGCTCAGCACCCCGGAATTCTGCACGCTCGCCGCGATGGTAATCTTGCCTTCGTGTTCGACTGCCTGGATGCCGTTCAAAACCAGGTTCAGCAAAACCTGGTGCAGTTGTTCCGCGTCCATTCGAAAATCGGGCAGGGAGGGGGAAATCTGAATGGAGAATTCCACCTTCTTAGTCCCCGTCTGCTGGCGTGCAAGCTGCAAGGTGCGGGCCACGGTCTCTTTCAGGTCCGCCCGGGCGAACTGGGGCGGCTTGGGGCGAGCATAAGCCAGCAGGTTGTTCAGAACCTTTTCGATGCGCCGCACTTCCTGCCGCAGGTCCTCCAGCACTTCGCGGTCCGGGTGATCTTTGGGGAAGTCTTTGGTGATGATTTCAATGGCCCCGGCAATCCCCGCCAGAGGGTTGCGGATCTCGTGCGCCACCCCGGCGGCCAGTTCCCCCATGCTCGCCAGGTGCTCCGCCTGAACCATCTCCGTGTCATGAACGCGCTGGCAATGCGTACAGAATTCCCGCCAGCGGTCCGTGAGGGTGCGGATCTCCGTCTCCAGAGCTTCTGCGCCGGTCCCGGCCTTCAGGGAGGCCGTCAGTTCGGCATAGGCGGGAGCGATCTTGCCGATGGCGCCGCGCAGATCACGCAGCAGCGCCCAGGACTGGCGTTCCTGGTGAATGAGCACGCCTGTGGCGGCGGAGAGTGCCGCCAGCAGCGCGACGGCTAACCCCGTCCGCCAGGTCAAGCCGTGCCGCACCGCCTCGTAGGAGGTCAAAACGACGATGCCCGTCAACGAACCAATGAGCACCACCAGGTTCTGGGCGAAGGTAGGCGGGAAGCGCAAAAGACGTTTTGGCAACATCCAGTCCAATGGTAAGATGACCCTCGCAGGGGCTGTCCGTTTCTTATTTTATCACACGGTAACTGTTGTGGCCAGAAAGCCCGAAACATTTTTCGAGGAAATGAAGCGCTATGTAGGATTTACGGAGGAGGATAGCCGCCTCCTGCGCGCTGCCGGTCCATTGATGGAGCGGCACTTCCCGGGGATGTCCGAGCGCTTCTACGACCAGATTGGAAAGCATCCGGATGCCATGAAGGTTCTGACCGGAGGCGCGCAGCAGATTGACCACCTGAAAAAGACCCTCCAGGCCTGGGCGCGTGGCATCTTCGCGGGCTGCTATGATGAAGACTACGCCGCCGAGCGGTACAGGATCGGCGCGCGCCACGTACGGGTTAAACTGCCCCAGCGTTACATGATCAGCGCCATGGGCGCCATCCGCGTCCACCTCCAGGATGCCCTGACCCGCGAGCTGCGCGAGGACCCGGTGCGCCTCCACGCCACACGCTCCGCCCTCGACAAGATCCTCAACCTCGACCTGAACATGATGTGCGAGTCCTACCACCAGGAAAGCATCCGCGCCTTGAGTGAGCTCAACCGCAAGCTGGAGCGCGCCAACCTGGAACTGGCGGAGTTGAGTCGGGTGAAGACCGAATTCCTGGCCACCACCTCGCACGAACTGCGCACCCCGCTCAACTCCATCATGGGATTTACGCGCTTGATTCTGGATGGCCTGTGTGAAAACCGCGAAGAAGAGCAAGAACTGCTGCGGGATGTCCTGCAGAGCGCCGGGCACCTGCTCTCCATCGTCAACGACATCCTCGACATCGCCAAGATTGAAGCGGGCAAAATCCGCTTGAACCCGGAGCCCGTCCACCTCCGGCCGGTTCTCGAAGAAGCCAAAGCGGTGGTGGGAGTGCAAGCGGCCGCCAAGCACCTGACGCTTGTGGATGAGATCGAGCAGGAAGACTTGCCGCCGGTCGTGGGCGATCTCGCCCGGGTCAAGCAAGTCTTGATCAACTTGATGAGCAACGCCGTCAAGTTCACGGACAGGGGCTGGATCACCCTCAAAGCCCGGCAGTATCCGGAACGCGGCTTCCTGGAGTTGGAAGTGCAGGACACGGGAGGGGGGATTGCCCCGGAAAAGCAAAAGCTGCTCTTTGAAAAGTTCCGCCAAGTGGATAGCTCCTACACGCGGCAGCAAGGTGGCAGCGGCCTGGGACTGGCGATCAGCCGGAAGCTGGTGGAGATGATGGGCGGCCGCATCAAGCTCTGGAGCGCCGGAATCGGCTGCGGGACCACCGTGTCTTTCTCCCTGCCCCTGAAGCGCCACCTCGAGGACCCGGTCCACGTGAAGGGACAAGACGCCCTGCTCGCCAGAGGTGAGGAAAGCGGCGTGCGGGTGTTGGTGGTGGATAACGATCCGGAGTTTCGTCATTATCTCAAAACCCTGCTCGTGAAGCACGGCTACTACGTCCTGGGAGCCGCCACGGCCGATGACGCCGTGGACGCCGCGCGACGCTTTCGGCCGCAGTTTCTGGTGGTGGATTTGACCCTGCCCCACCGCCCCGGAGCGGAACTGTGTGACGGCGCGGATGTGATCGCGCACCTGCAAAGCGGCGCGCTGATGCGGGAGCTTTATTGTTTCATGGTGACGGGCTACGACCCCGCAGAAGCGCGGGAACGCTTGGCCATGCTTCAGGTCACTCCGGAAATCTTGCAGAAGCCCATCGACGGCCAGAAATTCCTCGAACAACTGGAGCAGATTGTTCACCGGTCCGGTGTGGCGTCCTACGCGCCGCCCGCTGCCTCCTGAAGGAGCCGGAGCGCAGACCTTGTCCTCATGCCCAGAGTCCTAGTCGTGGAAGACAACCCCCTGGTGGCGAAGTTCTACCGCCTGGCGCTGGAGCGTGGCGGCGGCTACGAAGTCCTCTGTAGCGAAGAGGTGGAAGAGATCTTGCGGCAGGTGGCCGAGCAGCGCGTCGACGTCGCCATCCTCGATGTGTCCTTGCGCAATTGCCGCTATGAGGGACGCAGCATCGACGGCCTGGACCTGGCCCGCCTGATTCGCGGAACCCCGGAAGGGAAAACCCTTCCCATCCTGCTCGCCACCGCGCACGCCATGGAAGGCGACCGCGAGCGCCTCCTGAGCGCCTCTGGCGCGGACGGCTACCTGGAAAAACCCATCTACGACCCGCAGATCCTCATCGACAAAGTTCAGGAATTAATCGCGCGCTAGCCTAAGGTGGCGCAAGGTTCGCCCTCCCACCTCGCGGTTCATCGAGGCAGTTGAAAAGCCGCAGGGTGAGAGAGCAAATCCTGCGCTACTCCAGGCGCAAAAGCCCCGCGGCTGGGGCATCGATCGTCTGCTACTTCTTCTCCCCGGGTTGTTCCACCGCCTTCAGGATCTTGCTCAGCTTCTGCGAGGCGCGCATGACGTGCCAGTAAATTCCCAGGCATTCGATAATCAAGACCCAGATCAGAACGACAATGTAAGGCGGAAGGTGGATAGTTTGCATGGCTCGGCCTCCTTGTTGTCAGCCGCAGTTCTACCGGAGACCCCGGCGATTTGCAATATCCAGGATCTCGAACCCAGCAGCGCCGAAAAGACATCCGGCCTTATCAGGGCGCCTTGGCAAAACAGCTATCCCGCGCGACGGGGAATATGCTCGCCCGCCGCCTCGCGCGCCTTCCAGACCTGCTTCACGTCACCGAGCACTACCAACACATCGCCGGCGGAAAGCTCCGCGTCACCGTGGGGGTTGTACTTCATCTCTCCGGCGGCGTTGCGCAGACCCAGCGCCAGCAAGTCAAAGTGCGGGTGGAGTTTTAGCTCTTCCAGGGTCTTGCCGACCCAGGAGGAATCTTCGCGGACCACGATCTCCTCGACGCGCATGGTTTTCACCTGGTCCCTCAACATCAGGTCCAGGAAGCTGACCACGTAAGGGCGAATGAGTTCCGAGGCCAGGCGCATACCGCCGATCATATTGGGAGAAACCGCGGAAGTGGCGCCGACGCGTATCAACTTGTCCACCACCTTGGCTTCCGTGCAGCGGGCCACGATGCGCAGGGTGGGACTCATCTGGCGGGCGGTGACGGTGACCATCAAGTTGTCCTTGTCGTCGGCCAGGACGGTGACCAGGCCACGGGCCCTGGGGAGGCCGGCGGTGGTGAGGGTCTCCTCGTCGGCGGCATCACCTTGCAGCACGGGGAACTCCCCCAGGTGCCGGATCTTCTCCAGCCGCTCCGCGTCGTGATCGATGACCACGAAGTCGTGCCTGGTCTTGAGAAGTTCCCGGACCACGTAGTGACCGGTCTCTCCCGCGCCGCAGACAATGAAGTGGTCGTGCATGTCCCGGATTTGTTTCAGCATCTTCCTTCTCCGAAAGATATCCTTGAGTTCACCCTCCACGATAAACGCGGTGGAGGAGGAAAAAACGTAAAGCATGATCCCTATGCCGAAAAGGATCACGAAAATGTTAAAGATGCGCAGGGAGGGGTGGGTGCTGGTGTCCACCACCTCGCCGTAACCGACCGTGGCAAAGGTGATGACGGCCATGTAAATGGCGTCGAGGAGGGTGACCTCCGGCCCGCCGAACCAGCGGTAGCCAATCACCGCAATCATCATGACGACCAGCAGCAGGAGCAGAGACAATATCAACTGGCGTCGAAGGCTCATAGGGTCGAAATCTCCGCCTGAGCGGTGTGCCCGTCAGCCGTAGCCAACCCCGGGCTGCGGCGTATCTTAGCACAGGGGACACGGCAAGTTGGAAATGGGAAAAGCTCGAGATCGCGATGCAAAAGAAAAAGGGGTGACCCGCTGCCGGGTCACCCCGTAGAGTGAAGCAGGAACGTCAGAATGTGAATTTCAGACCCATCTGGATGATGCGCGGGTCCCACGTCGAATTCGCGCCGCCAAACCCCGCTGAACCGAATGTAGTGAACAGGTAGTGGAATTGGGTGTGGTTAAAGGCGTTGAACATTTCGGCGCGGAACTGAAGTTGTGCTCCCTCTTTCGTCCCAATGGGAATGCCGCTGAAGACTTTGAAGATGGAGATGTTCCAGTTGTTACGGCCCGGCCCCCACACGACGTTCCGCCCTTCACTCCCAAAGGAGAGTGGAGCAGGAACCGCAAAGGCGCCGGTATTGAACCACTGGTCCACGGTCTTGGGTCCAGTGTTGGGGTTACCGATGAGGTCGGGGCGCGTGCCTGCGCCCCCCACCCCGGCGTTATCTCCCCCATAGCCAACCGTGGCGGGAAGGCCGGTCTGGAAGCTGGTGATACCCGAGAGTTGCCAACCGCCAAGCGCTTGGCGCACAAACGGGTTGGAGTGGCTCTTGAAGAACGGCAGGTCGTAGACATAGTTCATCGTCAGGACATGCCGCCGGTCCATGTCTGAGCTACCGCGGTCAAACTGCAGATCGTACGGGTTCGAAACGCTATAGAAATCGCCGCTTTGGATGTCGATAGCATGTGCCCAGGTGTACGCCGACTGGAATGTGAACCCGTGGTAGTTATCCACCCGGAAGTTGACCTGCAAGGAGTGGTAATTCGCGGAGCTCGAATTCTCGGCATAAGAGATACCGGCGAACCCCGGATAGGGCCGAATGCGGTTTACGCCCAGTGTGCCAGCGCGCACGTCCGCGCGCAGCGGATTGTTGAGCAGCGGCATGTTGATGTTGCGTTCGATCCGCTGGTGCGAGTTTTGATTCCCTACGTAGGCCACCGACAACACGGCCCGAGGCATGAGCTCGTGCTGAATCCCGAAGCTCCACTCGTGGCTGGTGGGGATCAGGTAGTCTTTGGCCAAGGCATAAACGCCACCGGGGAAAATCGGCACGGCAGCCTTCTGGCCGTTCAGGGCGCTGATGCTCGGGTCGCTGAGGTACACGAGGTTGACAGCGGGGTTGAAGGAGAAGGGTGGGTTCGGGCCGCCGTTGTAAACGTCGTTCCCCTGAATCCGCTCGAAGAACTCGCCGTAACCGCCGCGCAACACCGTCCTGCCAGTGCCGGTCAGGTCATAAGCGAATCCAATCCGCGGGCCGATGGTGTTGTAGTGGTTGTCGACCAGTCCGCGAGAAACACCACCCTTGCCGGCAAGTCCCACACCGTTCATGTAGAAGGGGATGCTGGACAACGGAACCCCTTCGACGGTGGTGAATCCGGGACCGGTGGTGTCCAGGCTGCCGTCAGAATTGAAGATCGGGGCATCGGCTGGGTTGTACAGACTCGGGTAGAAATCCGACATGCGATCTTTAATCTCGTACGCATGCGGCATGACTTCCCAGCGCGCACCCAGGTTCAACGTCAAGCGCGTGGTGGCTCGCCAGCTATCGGTGAGGTAGAACGAGAAAGTGCTGGTTCGCCAGTGGCCGCGGTCCTGGACGGCCAATTCGTTGTACGACTTGGCGTAGCCCAAGAGGAAGTCGGCAAACGAGTCTCCGGAAAACGTGCCATCAAAGCTGTAAGAACCCTGGGTGTTCCCGAAGATGTCTTGATTCTTGCGGTAGCGCATGAACTGCCCGCCGAACTTCAGCGCGTGTTTACCAACCATCCAAGAAACGTCATCGCGAACCTGCTGGCTGTCGGCGGCATTCCACCAAGGCCAGCCAGCCACGTCGTAAGTCACGTTGAAGGGGCTCCCCAAACTGACGGTTGGCAGGCGGGTTTCCAGATTGCTGGGGAAGAACTCCTTGATGGTCATGGCGCTGGGTTTGGCGAAGATGCCGGTGGGGCTCAGTTTGATGCGGTTGCCATTGTAGTTGTAAGCGAACTCGTTCAGCAACGAAGGATTGATGATGTAGGTAATCCTCAAGACACCGCTCTTGCCGGGGTTCTTGAACGTCGTGCCGACGGTCGGGTAAGTGTCGCCGCTCCAGAGTGAGGTAGGCGTTTCCTGAACGACCGCGTCGTTGATGTAGTGGACCATCACCGAGAGCTTGTCGGAAACCACCTGGTCCACACGAATAATCTCTTCGCGAACGTCAATGGGCACCGAGCGGGAGCCGGAATAGAAGCCGCCGGAGGTGGGCAGAGGGAGAGCGCCGGTGCTCAGGAAGGCAGCCGCATTGGGGTCAATCAAGGAACTCGGGATGGTGTTGTTGGGGAAAGGCTGGCCAGCGGTCACGCCCGCCGCCGCATATTTCGCCAGCATCGCCGGATCACTGGTTGTTGGCACCTTGATGGCTCCTGCCGCGTAGGAGCTGAAGTCACCGTTGCGGAGATCCTGATTGATAGCCGGGGCATAAACGGTGGTCCCTTGACGAATCTTTCGCCACTCCTGGTTGAAAAAGAAGAAGGTCTTCTTCTTCTGCGTGTTGTACTTGCCAGGAATGTAGAACGGCCCGCCCAGGTTCCACCCGAAATTATTGTAGCGAAGATGAGGCTTCGTGCCACCTCCCTTGTTGGCGAAAAAGTCGGTCGCATCTAACTTGTCGTTGCGAAGGAATTCATATAGCGTCCCGTGATAGTCTCTGGCGCCCGACTTCAACATCATGTTTACGGTGCCGGCAGAACCGAGCCCAAAGTCCGCGCCGTAGTTGCTGGTCATGACCTTGAACTCGGCAAGCGCGTCCATGGAGGGCATGACCGTGACGCACCCACCGCAGCCCCGGTCATAGTTCTCACCGCCGTCAATCATCCAGATATTGTGGTCGTTGCGCTGGCCGTTGAAGCGGACGTTGGAGTTCGAGCCCACCGGAATGGGGAGGTTAGAGTCCGGAATGTCGGAGGAGACGCCGGTGGTCAATGCCGCCAGGGCGAAAAAGTTCCGGGTGTTTACGGCAAGCTGGGTAATCTGTGTCCCCGAGATGAGGTCACTGACTTCGCCAGATTCGGTTTGCACCTTTACGACGGCCTCAGAGACCGTCACACTTTGTGTGACCTCACCAACTTGCATCGGGACATCCACTCTGACCTTGTCGTTGACGTTCAACACAATCCCTGTGCGAGAGTAAGGTCTGAAGCCTTTAAACTCGGCTCGGACCTCGTAGGTTCCGGGCACAAGTTCCGGGGCGATATAGCTACCGGCGGCGTTCGTCTCCAAAGAGCGGGTGGCGCCGGTTCCGGTGTTAATGATGCTGACCTTGACCCCGGGCATGACCGCACCCGAAGGGTCCGTCACCGTGCCGACGATGGTCGCCCTCTCTTGAGCCAGGGCGATTGTCGGTAAGAGGAGCAAGCTCAAGCAGACCAAGCCCAAAAGACGGAAAAACGCGTCCTTCTTCATGGTTTTCCTCCTTGTCATGTTGAAGACTTCAAAAGAAACACGGGAATTAGGTTGCAGCACGGGCGCTTCCTAGCCCCGTGCCGCCCCTCTCAGTAACCCGAGACCCGTAAACCTAGGAGGACCCTACGCTTAAAGAACCGCCCGGATAATTCAGCCGTCCCAGGGAAGGGCCCAGCGGCCCTCCACCTCAACGATTCCGGCGCGGCCCCAACATCTCAACGGCTGAGGGCCTCTGCCGTGAACGGAAGCTGAAGCACTGATTTCGTGTCGGCCAAGCCCGCAGCCACATTACCGAACGTGTCTGCTCACCTTACTATGAGTGCGTAGCTGAAGAACATGAACGCGATAACAACTGGTTGCTGCCCCGATCGCAGCCACTAGTCGGGCAGCTTCATCTCTCCTTCCATCGAGAACTGCGCTTCCGCCCCGGGTGCGCCAGTTCCAGGCTGGCCCCCGCCAACATAGATGCGGTAAGCGCCCGCCGCGACCACGTGCTCTCCGGCCGCATTCACGCAGCTCAGGCCCCGCGGATCGAGTTTGAAGTGCACACGCTGCGTCTCGCCGGGGGCCAGATGCACCCGCTTGAATCCGCGCAACGCACGGAGCGGTGCAGCTGGCACTTCCGGAAAGCTCAAGTAAAGCTCCGCCACTTCGTCTCCAGCGACTTGGCTGGTATTCCGCACATCCGCATCCACCTCCAGAGAAGCGCCCGCCTTCAGGCTTGCCGCTGAAAGCTTCGGGTTACTGTAGGCGAACTGCGAATAGCTCAGACCGTAACCGAATGGATAGAGCGGTTGCCCCTCGAAGTACCGGTAAGTTCTTCCCTTCATTAAGTATTCCTCGAATGGGGGCAAATCATCCGCGCTCTTATAGAAAGTGACGGGCAGGCGTCCGGCCGGATTGCTCACGCCCGCCAGCGTTTCCGCAATCGCGCTCCCGCCCTCTTCGCCCGGATACCAGGCCTCGAGGATGGCATTCGCGTTCTGGTTTGCCCAGTTCACCGCCATGGCGCTGCCATTCATTAACACCACCACAAGCGGTTTGCCTGTTTGCTTTACTGCCTTGAGCAGGTCTTCTTCCTCCTTCGGCAGGTCGAGGCTCGTGCGATCCCCACCCACGAAGCCCGGTGGCAGATCCCCACGGCGCATCTCTTCGCCTTCCAGATCTGCGGTGATACCGACCACGGCGATCACGACATCCGCGTCCCGTGCCGCCACCGAAGCAGCCTGCGGTGTGTCGTCACCCTTAACCTGGGACCAGAGCAGCCTCACCCCGCGGTAGAAGCCCATGCCGCCATAGAAATACTCCAGCCTGAGAGCATAGCTTCTCGCTTTGTCCAACTTCACCTCGGTGCCGCGTGTTGTCAGCTCGGGGTGCAGTATCCAGTCGTCCAACAGGAGCTTCCCGTTCAGCCAGAGCCGAGCCCCGCCAGCGCCTTCGACAGACAGCTTGTATGTGGCCGAATCGGCTGGCGTCAGCATGCCAGACCATCTCGCCGAGAAGTCCCCTGCCGCCGAGAAATCCTCCAATCCCAGTTCTTCTGGGAGGGGGTGTTCTGGGCTGAAGTCCACCAGCGGATCGATGTGGCTCACGACTGGCTTTCCGGAGAGATCTTTGTTGCGGAAGTAGACCGCCGTCAATCCTGTCTTGCCGTCCTCCGTACGGAGCGACGCCTCAGGGACCGGAGCGGCACTGCGCAGGAACTTCGTCCCGGGAGTGAAAGTGACGTGCGCCGTTCGAAACTGCTTGCGGATTCCGTCTAGCGCCGTTGTTGCGCGCGAGGGTGTGCCGTTGTAATTGCCTTCCAGCGCACGCACGGAGTCCGCCAGCGGCCCGATGACGGCAATACTCTTCGTTCCCGGCTTGAGCGGGAGCACACCATCATTCTTTAGCAGGACCATGGCCTTGCGGGCCGCCTGCAGCGCCAGTTGCCGATGCGCTTCGCTGTCATTCTCGCTGAACGGAGTCTGCGCGTATTTCACCAGTTCCGGCGGATCGAACATCCCAAGCTGAAACCGAGCGCGGAAGAGCCGCTTCAACGTCACATCCACGTCCTTCTCGCTCAGGAGTCCCTGTTTAACGGCGTCCGCATACATCACGTAGTCCGAGTTGTCCTTCACCTTCGAAGTGAAATCACAGCAGTCGTTGTCGGTTCCTTTCTTGAGCGAAATCGCTGCTGCCTCCGGCATCGTCCTGGTGAAGTGATGCCCGCTCATAATATCGGTGATCGCGCCGCAGTCCGACACCACGTAGCCGTTGAACTTCCATGCCCCGCGCAGTCGATCCTGAAGAAGGAACGTGTTGGCGCAAGCTGGCTCGCCGTTGATGCTGTTGTACGCACACATCACCGAACCCGCCTTGCCTTCCGTGACCGTAGCGCGAAAGGCCGGCAGGTACGTGTCTTCCATGTCGTGCTTCGAGACATTCACGTTGGTCGTGTGCCGCGTCGGCTCCGGCCCGCTGTGCACCGCGAAGTGCTTCGGCGTGGAAACGACTCGCAGATACTTCGGATCATCGCCTTGCATTCCAGTGACGAAGGCCACGCCCATCCGCGCCGTTAGGAAGGGGTCTTCACCGTAGGTCTCCTGTCCGCGGCCCCACCGCGGGTCGCGAAAGATATTGATGTTGGGCGACCAGAACGTGAGCCCCTCGAAGATGTTCCTTCTGCCCTGGCGTACGGCCTCGTGGTGTTTGGCGCGCGCCTCCGTGCTGATCACGGTTGCCACCTCGTGCATCAGCGGCGCATCCCAGGTTGCCGATAGGCCGATGGCTTGCGGAAAGACCGTCGCCGTGCCGGCGAAGCCCACACCGTGCAATCCTTCGCTCCACCAGTCGTAGGCCGGAACCTGCAGCCGTGGAATCGCGCGCGCCTGGTTCACCAGTTGGGACGCTTTCTCCTCCAGGGTCATCCGAGACACCAGATCGTCCACGCGCTGCTCCATCGGCAGTGCCGGATTCAGGTAAGCCGGCTGAGATCCGGTTGCGCCTTCCTGCCCCAGGGCCGTGCCCCCTGCAAGCACAAGGATCCACAGATTCAGAACAGCTATCGGGCAAGAGAGCCAGGTTCTCCGAACGTGCATAGACAGTTCTCCTTGTACCGGTATCGGCATCAGTCAGTCATCTTGCCGGATCTGAATCGAACGTTATAAAGGAGGGCGCTGATCGACATAAACCACCCCTCCCGACGCGGCGTACAGGTCGCCCGGCACGACAGTGGCGGGCGAAGGCGAGGGAAATAGTGACGGAGGGTCCCAGAAACTGCCGCATCAACTATGCTTAATCGTCAGGTTCGTTGTGATGCTAGTACCGAACCAATACCGTGTCTAGACCCAGTTTGCGGAAACGCCTGGCCATTTTGCGCCAGACCACATTGTCCGAATCTCCCGTAATTCCAGTTGAAAATATGCTGATATCCGGCTATAAGTCTGGGGTGCGCCCTGATTTGCGCCACGGCGGGTGATCCGAAACCCGCACAGGAAAAGGCATGCAGAGAACTCGTTCCGTCGCCGGGATGCCCCAGGTGGCCCTACTGTTGGAGACTTCGACCGAATATGGGCGAGGACTTCTTCGCGGCATTGTGCGTTACTCTCGCTTGCACGGGCCGTGGTCGCTGTATGTTGCCCCCGGGCATCTCGAACAGGCTTTGCCCAAGGCGAAATCCTGGAGCGGAACGGGCATCATCGCCCGCATGCACTCGCCTGAAATGGCAAAGCTCATCCGTGCTACGGGGCTTCCCTTCGTAGCCTCTTCACTGGACGAATTCCGCTCGCCCAGACGCGGAGACAAGTTCGGCGAAATCCGCACGAATTCCGCAGCCATCGCGCGGATGGCAGTGGCACACCTGGTGGAGCGAAGCCTGCGTCACTACGCGTTTTGCGGATTTGTCGGGTGCGCGTGGTCCTTGCACCGGGAAGAAGCTTTCTCTCGATGCTTGAGGGATCAGGGAT
>Ga0315279_10006269_pt1 | contig 15060 bp, 12 predicted proteins | sample YL17G06_20_MG_FD_203694 | JGI IMG/M metagenome (GOLD analysis project Ga0315279, IMG submission 203694) | Sediment microbial communities from Yellowstone Lake, YNP, Wyoming, USA - YL17G06_20 | ecosystem: Environmental > Aquatic > Freshwater > Lake > Sediment | place: USA: Wyoming | collected... | reverse complement strand
GTCGACCGTCTGGTCCACCACGCCGAGGTCATCGTGCTTCGGGGCGACAGCTACCGGCTCAAAGGCAAGGGCAAGGAGGTGCTGCAGCCTGAAGGGGCTTCGTGAGGTGTCCAGTTTTCGACCGGCGCAAACCGTCCAGTTTTCGACCGGCGTTGACACTCGCGGTGGGGTTCGTTCGAGGAGAGCCTTCTCGAGGTGCCGTGGCCCAACCTCCACTGTCGTGCCTGCCGGCACGAGTGGGTGGGCGGGTCACCTGCGCCTTCTTCGGCCGCGTGATGGCGGGAAGATGACGCATAGGCGGGCCGAGGTCGCGATTGGGCGCGCTGCGGCCCTGCTCCTTGTCCTCTGCCTGCTGGATCTGACGCACGGCGCATCGCCCGCCCTCGCCTGGTCGAACGGCGTGGACGGCCCGAACTCCTACGGCACCCACGACTGGGTCCTCGACAAGGCGATCCACGCTCTCGGGAGGCAGGCGAACTGGTTCTGCGTCCGCCGGGCGCTACGAGTGACCGATGACCCGGACACCGTGGACGGGATCGACCACGCCTCAGGCACCTGGTGGCACGTCTACGACATCTGGGGCGCCACCTACGGGGATGCCCCCGAGGCCGCCAGGGTCTGGTTCGACAGGGCAGGTGACCGCCTCGCCGCAGGCAGGGAGTGTGCCGCGAGCAAGGCTTTAGGGAGACGCTGCGGTGTGGCTGCCTCCGGCATCCACCGCCGCGATCCAGCTCACGGTCGAGCGCCTCCGACTCCGTCTCAGGTGCCGTCGCGTGGGATCGCTCGGTTCCACGTCCGGACGAACGCGCGGCGGTCACCCTCGAATGCCTCGATGGTCTCGTCGATCTGGAAGGACTGCGCGTCTGCTGTCATCCTGCTTCGTGCCACCACCGACACGTTGACGTCACCTCGGCGCCAGCCCATACGTCGCTCGCACGTCACCGCCGCGGACAGAGGATCACCCTCGCGGATGGTGAACGTGTCGAACACCCGCGATTCGACCTCGACCCCCGTGTCGGTCAGGGTGAACCGCTCCTCGCCGTTCTGGTTGAACTCGATCCGATACGTCTGCTCGACGGTGTCGTGGATCACCCTTCGGTAAGCAGGCCACTTCGCCCCGACCTCGACCGGAATTGACCGAGCCTGCTCCGGTTCGTCGAACGACGGCGCCGGACCGTCGCTTTCGCCCGGAGCTCGGAAGGGCAGGTCCAGGCCCGAGTCGCCGTCCAGCACGACCGTGAGCTCCACGGGGGTCGGCGAGGGCCACAGCCATGGCCAGTACGTCGTCGACAACGCGAGCCGGAGCCGGTGCCCCGGATCGAGCGCCTGCCCGAGGACGTCGAGGTCGAAGGCGACATGCATCCGCTCGCCGGGCACGATCTCCGTCGTGCGGTCCATGCCGAGTCGACGAGAGAGGTTCAGCGCCCCGCGAGTGAGGAGCGTCGAGGTGCCGTCGGGCGCCACGTCGCAGAGTCGGGCGAGCACGAACGCGTTCGGAGCGTCGACCGAGCAGGTCAGCCGCAGGCGTGGACGCCCCAACAGCTCGAGTCGCGCCTGTAGCGGTGCCGAGTCGAAGGTCAGGCACTGCGCGTCCTCCTCCCGCTGGTCTTCGGCGTAGTCAGACTCGTCGCCGTACGGGCACCACATCCCCGCCGCCTTGCCATGCCCTTGGCGACCGACGTGACACACCTCGCCGACGACGCTCGGCGGGACCTCTCGCAGGCTCCCCGGGTGGAGGTGGAGCGTCCGCGCCGAGCGCGCCGACGGCGGCCATCCGTCGAGCGCGATCCAACGCCCCGGTCGCTCGTCGTGACGTGATCCCGCTGTCGACGGCTCCTGCATCCAGACGTGGAACCTCGGCTCCTCCTCGATCCCGTTCGGCTGGCCGCGGAGCCATCGGTCCCACCACCGGACGCACTCCTGCAGGAATCCGATCCGCGGCCCGAGCACGGAAGAATGGGGCCACGCGTGCGGCCAGGGGCCGATCAAACCCTTGCAGATACCGCGGTGGTACTCGAGGAACCTCGGGATCGTGTTCGTGTAGCCGTCTGCCCATCCCCCGACCAGGTACACGGGGCACTCGATCGCCGCATAGTCCTCGCACACCGAGCCGTGTCGCCAGTACTCGTCGCGTCGCTGGTGTTCCACCCAACGCTCGACGAACGACGGCGTCCGCTCGAGTCGCTCGATCCACATCTGGCGCCATCGGTTGCCGACAACGGCGGGGTCGGGAGGAAGCGCGTTGATCGCAACCATCACGCTCGACCACGGCAGCATCTCCGTTGCCAGCAACCGACCGCCGTAGTAGTGGACGTCGTCCGCGTACCGGTCGTCGGCCGAGCACATGCTCACGACGGCCTTCAGCGCCGGTGGGCGGCGCGCCGCGATCTGCAGACCGTTGAAACCGCCCCACGAGATCCCGACCATCCCAACATCCCCGGTGCACCACGGTTGCGACGCGAGCCACGCGATCACCTCGACGGCATCGTCCTGCTCCTGTACGGAGTACTCGTCCTCGATGATGCCGTCTGAGTCGCCGCTGCCTCGGATGTCGACCCGCACGTACGCGTACCCGTGCGCTGCGAACCAGGACGCGACCGATGCGTCTGCGACGGCGGTCAGGTCGCCCTTCCTGTACGGGAGGTACTCCAGGATGGCCGGGACGGGCTGCGACGAGGCAGCGACCGGCCGCCAGATCCGAGCCGCGAGCCGGGTTCCGTCGGCCAACGGGATCCATCCGTCCTGCGGCGGCCCTACCTGCTCTTGCGGCACGTCTACGGTGCGGACGTCGACTTCAGACATCGTACCCCTCCCCTCCGCCCGATGCACAGACGTCGGTGGCCGAGAGATACACGCGCGAACGAGCTTCGGGGGTCAGGGCCTTCAGGCTTGCAGCCACATCCGGTCGTAGAAGCTGCCCATGTCGCCCCGGTTGTGGAAGTTCTGGAGGCGCTCCGAGCGACCACCGAAGTACCGGGCGGAGGAGAGGAAGATGCCGACGGCGTCCTCACCTACGATCTGCTCCACCTTCGCGTAGAGCCGGTTGCGGGTTGCCTCGTTGTACAAGCTGCGAGCCTCTGAAACGAGGGCGTCGACCTCGGGGTTCGAGTACCTCACGTCGTTGGCGTAGCCTCCCGTCGCGTACACGTTCTCGAACAGATCCGCGGCCGTGGGCTGGAGCAAGTAGATCAGCGTCTTCATCATCTGGAAGTCCCCCTTCACCGCGAGCTCGTAGCTCGCGTTAGAGCTCACCTGGTTGAGGGACAGCTCGACACCGAAGACACGGAGCTGTTGCTGGAGGATCTGAGCGACCGCGGCATCCGAGGGTACGAAGGTGAGCTGAGCGCTGAAGCCGCCCTCGACACCGGCTTCGGCCAGCAAAGAGCGGGCGCGAGCCGCATCGAACGTGTACGGCTCGAAGGTGTGCGGGAAGTTGGGAAGGTCCTTGGGTAGCGGCGATCCGAACGGCGCGCTGTGCGTGATCTTGCAGATGGCGTCCCGATCCACGGCGTAGTTCAGCGCCTGCCGCACGCGCACGTCGTCGAAGGGCGTGACCTTCGGGTTCATCTCGACCCATTCCGGAATCAAGACCGGAACCTCGACCGCAAGCGGGCGGGTCGCCGGAGCCGCCAGCACGCTCGAGACCTGCGACGTCGGGATGCCGTTCCCGGCGACATCGATATCGCCGCCCTGGAGCTGACGGACGATCAGACCGGAATCGAGACCCCAGCGGAACTCGACCTCGTCGACGTACGGCAACCCCTTCCAGGTGTAGCCGTCGAATCTCGTGAAGACGGCGGTCTGTCCGGTCTTGTCGTGGGACTCGATGCGGAACGGGCCGTACCCGACGGGCATGTCGGCGAAGCCCTCGTTGCCAAGGCGCTCCACCTCCTCGCGCGGGATGGGGGCGGAGAGGTTCAGCGCCATCAGGTTGAGGATCTCGAAGTCTGGCTTCGAGAGATGGATCACTAGCGTCCGCGGATCGATCACCTCGACGCCCTCGAGCGTGTCGGCCTTCCCGGAGCGGAGCGCGTCCCAGCCCACGATCGACGAGAAGTAGCCCTTGCCCCAGGAGCCGCGGAGCCCCGGCTTGATCGCCCGCTCCCAGGACCACTTGAAGTCCTCGGCCTCGATGCGACGCCCGTTGTGGAACGTGATGTCTGGACGAAGCTGGAAGGTGAGCGTCAGGCCGTCCTGCGAGATGTCCGGCAGGGAGGCGGCAAGGTTCGGGATCGCCCCCCCCAACTGCCCCTCGTACGCGAGCAGGCCGCCGAAGAACACGAGCGTGGTCACGACGTCGTAATCGAGCAGGTTCCAGGCGCGAGGCGGATCGCCGAACGCTATCGGCTCGTCATCCCAGCCGACGACGATGCGGCCTCCGTACGTGCCGCCCGACACCGGCTGTGGACCCGGTACGTCCCCGGGTATCCGCGCCCCGCCCGATCCACCCATCGTCGGACCGCCACTCGAACCCGTGCACGCCGCCAGCACGGCACCGAGCGCCGTCGTTCCGGCGACGCCGAGGAAGGTCCGTCGCGATACCAGCGAACCGTGCCACGCCGGGGAGCCTGCAGTGTCCAGAGGTCCGTTCTCCCGCGCCATCTCCACCGCCCCGTCGCACGCGACCGAGACCCGCTCACGTCGGCGACCGAGCCGAGCGTCGCCATTCATCACGGCGCGCGACCTCCCTATGTCGGTGTGAGCCGAGCGAGCCTGACTGTAGAGCAGGTGCGGGGCCGGCGCGAGTCGAGCGAGTTACCTCAAGTCACCACCTCGCACTCGCGTTACCCGGGTTCACCTCGACGGGAGGACCGAGTAGCGTTGTCGGCGTACCTTACGGTCTGCCACTGCTCCCTCGCGGGGCGAGGCATCGACGAGCAACGACCGACCATGGTTCACTGGAGACGGCACGATGGCGGGAACGGTAGCGGGGGTCAGCGGGCTTGGCCGGGCCCCAGGGACGCCGGGTGAGGCGGAGCGGCGCAGCCTGAGGGAGCTTCCGCCGTCGCTCCTGCTCGGGGTCGCCTTGCTCGCCCTGATCGGCTGCTTCGCGGTGGCGGCTCCGCTCCTGGGCGATCCGACCCGCATCGACCTGCAGCACGCGCTGACCCCGAGCGGCCTCCCGCTCCCCGTGCTCAGTCCGAGCCACCTGCTCGGCACCGACAGCCTCGGACGTGACATCCTCGCCCGCCTCGCCAACGGGGCTCGGGTCTCGCTCACGGTTGCGCTTGTCGCGAACGTCATGAGCATCGCGCTCGGCGCGCTCGTCGGTATCGCTGCCGGCTACTACGGGAAGGCGACGGAGGCGGTGCTGCTGCGCTTCGCCGACATCGGCCTCGCCCTGCCTGCGACGCTGTTCGCCCTGGTCCTCGCGAGTCTCCTCCCCAGCGGAGTCATGAGGGTGATCGTGATCATCACCGTTCTGTTCTGGGCCTATCCGGCCAGGCTCGTATACGGGGAGGTGTTGCGCCTCCGGCAAAGGCCGTTCGTCGACGCCGCGGTCGCGGCCGGCGTTCCCGGCCGGACGATCATGCGTCGGCACGTCTTGCCGCATCTCACGCCGATGCTCCTCTCGTACGCCCCGCTCAACGCGGCAGCGGCGGTCGGGTTCGAGGCGACCCTGTCGTTCCTCGGAGCGGGCATCAATCCGCCAACTCCGTCGTGGGGCAACATGATTTCCGAGGGCGAGGGCGCGATCACCTATGCCCCGCACCTCCTGGTCGCGCCCGCGTTGATGATCATGCTCACCATCCTCTCCTTCCTGTTGATCGGCGAGGGGCTCAAGCGCCTCAACCCGGAATTGGCACGGGTGTCGTGGCTCGGCGCCTGATCGTGCGGCTCGGTCTGGGTCTGATCGCCGTCCTGGGTGTGATCGTCGTGACCTTCTTCCTCGAATACGTTGTGCCCGGAGATCCCGCGCGCGCCCTGGCGCCACGCGCTCGTGACAGGGCGACGATCGAGCAGATCCAAAAGGAGTTGCACCTGGACGATCCGCTGGTCGTGCAGTTCGGCGCGTTCGTCGACCGACTCGCGCACGGCGATCTGGGGACGTCGTACATCCGGGGCGAGTCCGTCTCGTCGCTGCTGTGGTCTCGGCTGCCCACGACGGCGATCCTCGCGTTCGCAGGAGTCGTGGTCGAGGTCCTGCTCGGTACGGTTCTCGGGACTCTCGCCGCGATGAACAGGCGTGTGTCGGCGTTCGTGACGTCGTTCAACCTCGTCTTCCTCGCCATCCCGGCCTTCACGCTGGGTCTCGGGCTGTTGTTGATCTTCGGGTTCTGGATGGGCCTGGTGCCCGTCACCGGTGGTTTCGGGCCGCGGGAGCTGATCCTTCCGGCGCTGTCGCTTGGGTTGATGGGAGCGCCGTGGTACGCGCAGATCGTCCGTGACCAGATGAGCGATTCGCTCTCGTCCGCCTACACGAGGACCGCTGTGGCGAAGGGCGTCTCGGATCGGCGGATCCTGCTCCGCCATTCCGCTCGCAACGTGGCCTCGCCGGTGCTCACGATGATCGGCATGGACCTCGGGCTGTACCTGTCGGGCGTCGTCGTGGTCGAGACCGTGTTCGGATGGCCGGGGATCGGCCAGCTCGCGGTCAACTCGCTGCAGCAGCTCGACCGACCCGTGGTGATGGGGACCGTCATCGTCGGTGCCGTCGCCGTAATCGCGTTCAACCTGGTGGCCGACCTCCTCAGGATGGTCGTCGATCCGCGGGCGCGGACGGAGGAGGGCGCGTGAGCGACGCTGCCCTCGAGGCGCGGAACGTGTACGTGCGCTACGGCGGCCTGCCCGCCGTCGTCGATGCAGACCTCCGGGTCGAACGCGGCGAAGTCGTGGCGTTGATCGGCGAGACGGGCAGCGGGAAGTCGTCCCTCGCGTTCGCCGTCGCGCGCCTGCTGCCGCCGGGTACATACGCCACGGGGTCGATCGAGATCGGCGGACGAGAGATCGTGGGCCTCGTCCCGTCGCAGATGCGCGCGCTTCGTGGCGCCTCGATCGGGTACATCGCGCAGGACTCCATGGCGGCGTTGAACCCGACCACCCGGGTCGGGTGGCAGATCGCCGAGGCGTTCCGCATCCACGAGAACGTCGGACGCCGGCAGTCGTGGGCTCGGACCGTCGACGCGCTTCGGCGGGTCCGGATCGCGCAGCCGGCTGAGGTCGCGCGCCTGTACCCGCACCAACTGTCGGGCGGGATGCGGCAACGCGTGATGATCGCGATGGCACTGGCGCTACTACCGGCGCTGGTGGTGGCTGATGAACCCACCACGGCCCTCGACGTGAGCACGCAAGCCGAGATCCTCGAGCTCGTGATGTCGCTCCGCACCGAGACGGGAGCGGGGATCCTGTGGATCACGCACGACATGGGGGTCGTCGCGGAACTCGCGGATCGCGTGGCGGTGATGTACGGGGGGCGCATCGTGGAACAAGGAACCGCCGAGCAGGTCTTCGACGCGCCGCTGCATCCGTACTCGGACGCCCTGCTCAAGACGCTCCGTGACCTGCGCCGCGGAGCTCCGGGGTCTGCGATGTTCCAGATCGAGGGGCAGCCGCCGTCGCTGAGCCAGACGATCTCCGGCTGCGCCTTCCACCCTCGTTGCCCGCACGCCGACGAACGGTGCGTGGTCGAAGATCCGCCCGTCGAAGCGTCGGAGACGCGCCGGGTGGCGTGCCATCATCCGCTCGTCGTGGCGGCCGTACCGTGAGCGACGGTCGGGTCACCGCCGCTCCAGCTCCCTCGCCGGTTCAGGGGTTGACCGACCCGCCGCACGAGGCGCTGATCCGGTTCGACGACGTCACCGTGCGGTTCGGCGCCCGGTTGGCCGTGGATCATGCGTCGATGGCGCTCCGGGAAGGGCGGACGCTCGGCATCGTCGGGGAGTCGGGGTCGGGCAAGACCACCTGCGTCCGGATGGCGCTCGGGCTCCAGCGACCGTCCGAAGGACGGATGTGGTTCCGGGACCGCGTCTACCCGACGCGCTGGCGCGATCTGCGCGCGATCCGTCGCCACGTCGGATTCGTGTTCCAGGACCCGTACGACTCGCTCGATCCGCGGATGACGATCGGCGACATCGTGGCAGAGCCGTTGCGCGCTCACGGCCTCGGTGGCGCCGACGTCAGAGATCGGGTGGCGTCGATGCTCGATGCCATCGGACTTCCCGACGCGCCCCTGGATTCCCATCCGTCCCGGTACTCCGGCGGCGGGAGGCAACGGATCGCGATCGCGAGGGGATTGATCCTTGATCCCGACGTCCTCGTGTGCGACGAGCCGACCGCGAGCCTCGACGTCTCCGTCCAGGCGCAGATCGTGAATTTGCTCCTGTCGTTGAAGCGATCTCGGAACATCTCGGTGATCTTCGTCAGCCACGACCTCGACCTCGTCCGGCGGATGGCCGACGACATCGTGGTGATGTACGCGGGCAGGGTCCTGGAAGCCGGGCCCGCCCAGGTGGTCGCCGGTCGGCCGCAGCATCCGTACACGTCGGCGCTGCTCTCGGCCGTCCCGGGCGACCACCCGCGCGCACGGAAGCTCGCGGGCCGTGCGCGACCGGCGACGGACGACCACGAGGCGCCTCGCGACCACTGCATCTTCGAACCTAGGTGCGACCGCGCTGCGGAGCGTTGCAGGAGTGAAGCGCCGGTCCTCGGACCGGCGTCCGGCGGCGTCGACGCGGCGTGCTTCTATCCGTTGACCGCTTCCGTCCCGGGAGAAGAGCACCCGCGTTCGGGTCGTGCCGAGGAGGAGTGATGACACAGGCAGCCGAACCTGCGGGTGGACCCGCTTCGCGATCTGGGTGTCGTCGACGCGGGTGACGTCGAGATGTTCAGCGGGGACGCTGTGCGTTCTCTCCGTGATCTCGAGGCTTCCGTCGCGAGCGTCGCTGGTGCGGGTGCGATCCCGCTGATCTTGGGGGGCGACCACTCGATCACGATGGCGGACGCGACCGCCGTCGCGCGGCCATACGGATGGGGCGTGTCGGCGTCATCCACTTCGACGCACACGCCGACACCGGCTACTCGGAGTTCGGCTCGTTGCTGGGGCACGGCCAGCCGATGCGGCGGCTGTTGGAGTCGGGAGCCGTTCGTGGCGACCGGTTCGTGCAGATCGGACTCCGCCGGTACTGGCCGGACGCGGAGACGCTCGCCTGGATGTCGGGCCAGGGGATGCGTTCCTACGAGATGGCGGAGATCGTCGCGCGTGGCCTCGACCGGTGTCTGGACGAGGCGTTCGCGACCGTGACGGACGGGCGCGACGCCGTCTTCCTCTCGGTGGACATCGACGTCGTGGATCCCGGGATGGCGCCCGGCACCGGGACCCCGGAGCCCGGGGGGTTCACGGCTCGTCAGCTCCTCGACGCCGTTCGTCGCGTAGCGCGGGAACTGCCGCTCGTCGGGGCGGACGTCGTGGAGGTGTCGCCTCTGTACGATCAGTCCGACGTCACGGCGACACTGGCGAACCGCGTTGTCCTCGAGGCGCTGAGCGGGATCGCGCGCCGCCCCGGGGATGGAGAACCTCTAGGAGCGCGCGCCGCCCCGAGGGCCGAGCGCCCGGCGGAGGAGGTCGATCATCTCGTGGATCGCACGCTCGGATCGCTCCGCGCGCGCCGGACCGCGACGGAAGATACCGCCCCGGTCGAACTCCTCCGAGAACCCACTGCTCTCGAAGCCATCGATCACCCAATCGATGAAGGCGGCGACCAGGCACGGATCCAGGTCGGACGCGATCTCCCCCTGCTCCATCCCGAACTCGACGAACTCAAGGGTGCGCTCAGGATCCTCGCTGCGCATGAATGCGGTGATCGCTCTGTGGACTGACATCTCGCTGCAGAAGCGGCCGAGATAGTAGATGCGGTAGGGGGTCGTGTCGGGCCGCTCACGGGTCGCGCGGCGGAACCAGTAGCGCAGGATCTCGAAGAACCCCTGGTCGATGACCTCTTGAGGCGCCGAGAACCACGTCGGCAGCTGTTCCATCGCGACCTTGTACGTCTCGATGAACAACTGCTCCTTCGAACGGAAGTGCTTCAGGATCGCCGGCCGGGACAGGCCAACCCGCTCCGCAACGTCCTCGAGGCGCGTGTGGGCATACCCTTTCTCGGCGAAGACGTCGACGGCAACCTCGAGGATCCTCCGCCGCGTCGCATCCCCGCGTGCGGTCCGGCGTTCAGGGGGCCGCTCGAGCTTCGCGATCGTCTCCATCCAGATGCTCACGCTCCGCAAACCCACCGTACCACAGGCCGTACGTTCAGGTGAGCCGCGACGTCGGGCGTGAAGCGTCGTCAAGCCATACGACGCTCGCCTTCGAAACTCTGCCGAGCTCGCCGAAGCAGAGAAGCGGCCGACGGCGTTGGTCCTCACTCCGAGTCACTTCCGCCGGTTGGGGCATCCGTGCGGAGAAGACGCTTCGGGACGCGGTCGTCACCGTCGACGCCGACGCTGTGGTCGAGGACGTGTCCGATGGCTGGGCCGGCTTCGCGCTCGACGGTTCCGGCGTCCGCGAGGCGTTCGCGCGGCTGTCGGAGCTCTGCCTCCCCCAGCGCGGGTTCGTGCAGGGCGAGGTGGCTCGACTGCCCGTCAAGGCGATCGCCGAACCCGAGCGGCTGCTGCTCCTGGTGCCGGCGATGTTCGCCGATCACCTCGAGCGGCGTATCCGCGAGGACTGCGCGGAGGTGCTGCGATGAGCGGGCTCCTGCGGAAGACGGAGTTCCTCCCGGCGCGTCCGCTCAAGCGGCGGTACGACGTGGTGATCGTCGGCGGTGGTGTCAACGGCCTCTCCCTCGCGTACCACCTGGCCGCGTACCACGGGATCCGCGACGTCGCCGTGCTCGAGCGGTCGTACATCGGCTCGGGCGGCTCCGGCCGTAACACGCAGGTCGTGCGCGCCACGTACAACACGCCGGAGACCGTTCCCCTGTACGCGACGAGCCTGGGGATGTTCCGGACGCTCTCGCAGGAGCTGGACTTCAACATCCAGTTCTCCACGCAGGGCAACCTCGACCTCTGCCATTCGAAGGACACGCTGCAGGTCGAGCGCGAGAAGGTGTTGATCCACCGGCAGTACGGCGTGCAGACGGAACTGCTCACGCCCGATCGCATCCTCGACGTCTGCCCGTACGTGGACCTCACGGTCGGCGGTGAGCTCCCCGTGATCGGCGCCTCGTACCATCCACCCGGCGCCTTCGCGCGCCACGACTCCGTCGTGTGGGGCTACGCCATCGCGGCCGCGCGACGCGGCGTCGACGTGCACCAGCACGTCGAGGTGACCGGGCTCGACGTGGTCGCCGATCGCTGCACGGGCGTGCGGACGACGCAAGGGACGGTCTCGGCCGGAGCGGTCGTGTCGGCCGTGGCCGGCTGGTCGACCGAGCTCGCGGCGATGGCCGATGTGCGTCTGCCGATCACGACGATGTCGCTGCAGGCGTACGTCACCGAGCCGTACCGGCCGGTGCTCACCGGGCTCGTCTCCTCGATGGACCTGTACATCTACACGTCGCAGACCGCCCGAGGCGAGCTGCTCGTCGGCGGCGAGACGTTGCCGTACAACACCTACTCGACCCGCTCGACGTTCGAGTTCCTCGCCGAGGCGTCCAAGCGCACCGTCCAGCTGCTGCCGTTCATGGCCAAGGCCAAGGTGATGCGGCAGTGGGCCGGTCTGTGCGACATGACGCCCGACTCTTCGCCGATCCTCGGCGACTCCGGCGTGGACGGCTTCCTGCTGATGTCGGGCATGGGCACGTGGGGGTACAAGGGTGCGCCGATCTTCGGCAAGACGATGGCCGAGCTGATCGCGACACGCCGCACCGACCCGCTGATCGCGCCGTTCAGCGTGACTCGGTTCCGCGAGGACCGCATGGTGCCGGACGCGGGGAGCGCCGGCACGCATCGATGAGAGGGACGAGGCGGCGCGGAGAACCGGAACGTTGTTCAGGATGGTGACGGGGATCGTCCTGTCGCCGTCACCCTCGACGGAGTTGATCCACGCTCCGGCGTCCAGAACCAAGTAACCCTGGGTTACTCGGTTGTCTCGACCTGGGTGGTGCCCCGGAGTTAGCTTGGCCGTGGGAGCCGCAGCGGGAGGATCATGAGGGGGCTGCAGCAAAAGGATAATGACCACCGCCGCCACGGAGTGCCGACCGAGAGGAGGTTCCGGATGGGTCGCGGTCCATAGAGAATGCCATGAAGAGGGACCTCCTCGGTGGCACTCTCCGGAGTGTCCACCACCGGAGACCAGGAGAGGAGGTCCTGCAACATGTTCTACGCCGGGTTGGACCTGTCGAGAAAGAGGCTCGACGTACACGTCCTCGACGAGGCGGGCGAAGCGGTTGCGGAGCGGGCGATCTGCCCAGATGCGGACGGCTTGCGCTCTCTTGCGACGACGCTCGGTCTCTCGCCTGTGCGGGCCGCCGTCGAGTCGATGACCGGCGCGCGCTTCATCCACGACCAGTTGGAGCTTCATGGATGGGACGTCGAGGTCGCCGACGCCGCCAAGGTGAAGGGTCTCGCGCCGCTTGCCTGCAAGACCGACAAGATCGACGCCTGGGTCCTTGCCGAGCTCTGCCGGCGCGACCTCGTCCCGGCGATCTGGTTGCCCTCGCCTGAGGTCAGAGCCGAGCGCGAGCGTGCTCGGTTCCGGCTCCACCTCGTCCGTCATCGCTCGTCGCTCAAGAACCGGATCCATGCGACCCTTCTCACCTTCGGCAAACCGTGCCCGGTCTCAGACCTGTTCGGCCATGCGGGTCGCGAGCTGCTCGCCCGCATGCAGATCCCCGAGCCCTGGAAGGGGTCGATCACCGCCTCCCTCGAGCTGATCGACGACATCGACCGGCGGATCCACGACTGCGAGAGGGCCCTTCGATCCCTCGGGGCTTCGCACCCGTACGTTTCGCTCCTTCAGACTGCACCGGGCATCGCCTGGGTGCTCGGCTACACGATCGCCTCGGAGATCGGAGACATCTCTAGGTTCGCCACCGCAAGAAAGCTCGTCGGCTACACGGGGCTGTGTCCGCGCGTCTACCAATCCGGCGAGCGTGACCGGCGGGGACCGCTCGCCAAAAACGGCCCGCGCTACCTCAGGTGGGCCCTGATCGAAGCCTCCACCCACGCCGCTCGACACCCCTGCTACCGGCAGCGCTACGAACGGACCAGCAAGCGGCTCGGCAAGCAGCGCGGTCCCAGGGTCGCCCGCGTCGAGGTTGCACGCTCTCTCGCCGAGGCGATCTGGCACATGCTCACCCGCAACCAACCCTTCGCTCCGGCAGGCGCCTTCGAGACATCGGTCGCATGACGGCCCTCGTGTGAAATGCGCTACCGGAGCGAGTCCCCGATCTCGCCTGGTCCTTCTTCAAGGAGGCGATAGAGAGATGGGAACGCCACCCATGGTCCAACCCCGAGCATCCCCGCGGCGTCGACGTTGACGACCGGTCCCTCTTCATAGAGAGGCGGCGATGGAGGAGGTGCGGGCATGAGACGGACACATGGAGGTACGGGTATGAGACGGACACATGGAGGTACGGCCATGAGGCGGACGGCGCTCATGGCCTTCCTCGCTGCAGCCATTTGCGTTCCTGCCATTTCTGCGAACGCCGCCGTTACCTACAACCCGACCGTCGCCACGATGATCAACGGCGTGACGCAGGCCGAACTCCAGCCCGTGGTGGACGAGCTCAGCGGCGTGACGCCGGCGGTCATCGGCGGCTCGCCGTATACCATCCTGACGCGCGGCTCGAGCTCGGGCACGCCGATCGACATGGCCGAGCAGTACGTGTACGAACACCTGCTGACGTACGGACTGGACTCGGTCGCCTATCAGAACTACCCAGGCAAGGGCACCGTTCAGCCCGGTCGCAACGTCATCGGTCAGATCAACGGCACGACGAAAGCTAACGAGATCGTCGTCATCGGTGCGCACCTTGACGACCAGCCATGGGGGGAGCCTAGAGCTCCCGGCGCGGACGACAACGCGTCGGGTGTCTCCGCCACGCTCTACCTGGCCAGGTCTTTCGCCGACAAGACCTTCGAACGGACCATCCGCTTCGTCTTCTTCGGCTCCGAGGAGAACGCTCCCTGGACATCCAACGCGTTCGGCTCGGGCTACTACGCCGCCCAGGCCAAGGCCGCCGGCGAGAACATCGTCGCCATGATCTCGGCCGACGCGCTGGCGTGGAACGGCTCGAACAATGGGGTCGTGTATATGAACACCCGCACGGCCAAGAAGGACCCGGGCGGCGGTGACCATGCGATCGTCACCATGTGGCAGCAAGCGGTCACGACCTACTCGATCACCGGCATAACACCGACGCTCAACGCCTCGGGCGTCAATTTGAGCGACCACGGGGCCTTCTGGAAGAACGGGTATCCCGCGGTCCTGCTCATCGAGGACGATGTCAGCCAGGTCAACCCGAACTGGCACACGGTCAACGACAAGGTGTCCACCTTCCGCTGGCCCTTCTACGTGCAGGTGACCAAGAGCCTTGTCGCGGTGGCCGCCCACCAGGCCGGCATCATCTGACCACCGACAACGCCGGCAACGTCGAGGCGATCAAGAGCGGCACGGATCAGGCTGTAGCGAAACAGTGAGCAAGGCGGGCGGGGGGCGGCGAAGCCGCCCCCCGCCCGCCGCCGGAAGTTGTACGTTCTTGGGCACCCGTACGCGGAGGGAGAGCGACAGGCGCTGTCCCTTCTGCCCTACGCGGAGCGGTGCCTGCCGCAGTTCGTCGAGGAGCTCACCGGCATGGCCGAGGGCGCCGGCCTTCCCCTGGAGAAGCTGCTGGTGCCCAACTGTGGTGAGGAGCTTCTCTGCGCGCCCAGGCCCGGCGCCGACCACTGCACGTGTCTGGCGATTCGAGTACGTTATTTGCGAGGCAACGCGGCGCCTTGATAGGACGCGGCCCTCGGGCACTACCATTGGACGCGGAGCAGCCGATAGGGGCAGGCCGAGACGGGAGGGCGCCGTGCCGACACTCGAGGGTTCGCAGGCGACGATCCACTACGAGCAGGTCGGCGAAGGACCGGACATCGTCTGGGTCTCGGGCGGCGGGGGACTGGCTGAGGACTGGGACGCCT
>Ga0315279_10006268_pt1 | contig 15063 bp, 9 predicted proteins | sample YL17G06_20_MG_FD_203694 | JGI IMG/M metagenome (GOLD analysis project Ga0315279, IMG submission 203694) | Sediment microbial communities from Yellowstone Lake, YNP, Wyoming, USA - YL17G06_20 | ecosystem: Environmental > Aquatic > Freshwater > Lake > Sediment | place: USA: Wyoming | collected... | reverse complement strand
CACCTCCTGAACGCGAGCCCCCGAGCTGACCGCCTGGTAGAGGAGATATGTGAGAATGGCATAGCCTCGAGGCAGGGCTCCCCCGAGGTCCACACCCCGAAGAACGTCGCTCTTGATCGCCCGAAAGCCATTGGTACAGTCGTGGACACGGTAGAGCCCGGCGATGAAGCGAGTTCCCAGGTTCGCCATCGAGGAGACGCCGCGTCGTAGGGTTCCCCACTCAGCGGAGGCATGCCCGCCCTTGACATAGCGCGAGCCGATGACGAAGTCCGCGCCGCTGTCTAGCGCTGCCACCAGACGGGGCACGTCCGCTGGATTGTGCGAAAAGTCAGCGTCCATCTGCACCACGGCGTCCGCTGCCAGCTCATCCAACGCGTAACGGATCCCGCGCGCGTACGCCACCCCTAGCCCTCGCTTCTCACCAGTCAGGAGATGCACATTCCCCCACGATCGCTGCGCCTCCTTCACCACCTGGGCCGTCCCATCCGGTGAGTCGTCATCAACCACCAGCACATGCATGTCGCGGTCCATCCCGGCGAACTGCTCCTGGAGAGCCTCGAGCAGCGGGCCCAGGTTCTTCCGTTCGTTGTAGGTGGGGATGACTACGACGACTTTCATGGGAGCTCGCTATGGCACGTACACCGCACTGAAGTCGCCCGGGACAGGCCAGCAGCCACAGGGCAGACGGAAGTTGTCGCCCAGATAGAGGACGAAGGGGTCACTGCCCAGGAAGCCTTGCCTGATCTTCACGGCCGGCGCGGTGCCCAGGGACGCCGGCTGGTCGATATAGGTGACCTCCAGGGCGTAGAAGAGGATGGGCTTATTGGCGAGGGGCACCAGTTGCTTGGCACCCGCGTACGTGAAAGGATGCAGACGAGAGCCGTTGGCCCCGCTGAGGATCAGACCTTTCACCGCGCGCTGGTTTCTAGCGTTTTGCCCGAGTACCCGCGCCAGAGCCACAGTACATGCCTGCCGGTGACCCGTCAATACCGAACGGTCTCCTGCTCCAGTGGCGCCCGCTTCAGAACGGAGTGAAACTCCCCACACCACCACCGGCATCCTCGATCTCCAGGGCGACGCCAACAGACTCGGCTCCGTGGCTCTCAAAGATCAACTCCAGCCGATGTTCGCCTGCCTGGAGAAGCACTCCCTGCTCCTGCGTCACCACCTGACCCCGCTCGGACGTTAGAGAGGCGGCCAAATCCCCGTCCACCAAGAGCACGGCTGTGCCCGAGCGGGCGTTCAGCTTCAGCCCGTATGTCCCCGCAGCAGGAACGTGCCAGTCGGTGCGCCACTCCTCCCTCAGAAGAGGGGCCGTTATTGGCCTGGGCGAGCCGTCATTTTCGGACAGCCAATCGGGAAGCCATACTTCGCTCCAGCCGAAGGCCGGGTACGGATCAACGCGCTGCCAGCTCGCCGTTTTCTCTCCGATCTTGACTGACCTTACGTGGGCCCACCCTTCTACCGGCGAAACAGCGAAGAGGTCTGATCCCTCAACGGGCACGCCCCCGACGCCATCTTGAGTCACCCACGTCAATCTAGGTGCGCGGCCCTCTCCCGTCCGGCCCAGGTCTATCTGGAGGGGGTGCCACCCAGCGCCAAGGTTGATCGGACTTACCTTCGCCGCAGCGCCGTCGGACTGGTAGACCAACTGACCATCAACTCTGATTTCGAGAGGCGCCTGAACCTCCGGCACCAGCGCCGTCTCTCCTGCCAGCTTTGTTAGCACCAGACCCTCCCACTGGACCCGAGTGCTCCCCGCAGGCCATTCGATCTCCTGCCCGCCAACAAACATCGGCGCCGAGTCGAGCCTGCGAGTGACAGGCGAGCCCGGAGACATCCCATCCGCGTAGTACGCGCCATAGAGCCCTTGTTGTCGGGCGATATCAGCCTCGGGCAGCACGAAGGCCCTCAACGTGTACGAACCGAGGGGACTCCACACTTTGGCAGGCCCAGTGACGGTCGGGTACCCCTGAGCCAGATGGCGGATAGGGTCGGGCTCCGGGTCTTTCACGTTGAGGTAAATGAACGCAACGTTCTGGTAAGGTCTGGGTTCCAGCGGCCAGACCTCCGCCATCGAGTTCAGAGATTCGCCTCTCATGTCCCTGCAGAGCCACTCGAAGTCGCCACGTTTGAAAAGCGAATCCATAGGGTTCGTGTCTGACCAAATGTATACGTAGGTATCGGGACCCAGATCCGTCGCAAACTCGCACATGTTCACGAAGGGAAGATCGAAGGCCTGCCTGGCCCTTGGGTCGTCTGCCTGTCTTACGAAGACATCGAAGTTGACAACGAATGCCCACACTACCAGCGGTATGAGCACGATGTGAGACGCTAACGAGGGAACGCGGCGCGGAATAATGCGCGTGGCATCCTCTACCAGAAACGCGATCAGCACAAAAAGCGCCGGCAGCAGGCCGGTAAGCTTGGCGACTCGGAATTCACTAGGTATCACCGCGCCCACAAAGAGGCCGATCAACAGCCACAGTGCAAAGAACAACCGGTACGGCTTGTAGAACGTCACTAGTGCCCACGCCATGGCGATCAGCGCTAGGCTAGCGGTTACCGGGTCCAGCATGCGCTGGCCCGGCAGGTTCAGTTGCGGAAAGTCCGGGTAGTCGTGAGGCCCCAACGGAAGCAGCACTTCCGCGACCCACTTCACTCGAGTCGGCCAGCCTTCGGGCAGCAAACCGAAGGGGCCGGTCTGCTCTTGCACGGCAGTATTCCGCCGGAGGTTCTCGAAGAAGGTGGGGTCTCCGTGCAAACTTGAGATGACCATCGGGCTCACTGCCATGGCTAGGGCGATAGCGAACACCGGCACCAGCCACCATCTCCGTCCAGCGCCAGCGACGACGTCCACCACTGTCTTCCGCCGGAGGACCAAGTCTCTCCCTAACGATAAAGCCACAGCCCCAATCAACGCCCCCACTACTAGAAAGGCCACGTGTCGATACGAGGGGTACTCGTAGACTAGTGCGCCTGTCGCCAGGGCCAGGCCTATTAGGGCCAGCGGGTTGCCGGTCCGGAGGACCACAACGAGGAGCAAGGCAGCGAGAATGACCGGCCCAACGCCCCAGAACATCTCATCTGCGATACGACTGGTGAAGGCAAGCCAGCGGCTGACGGCAAAGAGCGCCGTAGTGAACAATGCTACCGGCGCGGAGACCATCAAGCGCAAAAGCAGATAGAAGGGCACAACACTGAGGATGCCAATAATCAGGAATGGCAGGCGAAGCGCAGTGATGTTGTAGCCGAAGAGAGCAAAGCCGAAAACGGCCGTATAGTTCGTCAGGACGAACTGCACTCGCTCCGGTCGAGTGCCGTAGACGATGGTGCTATAGGCGTCGCCCCCAGTCTCCGATTCCTCGAAGCCCAGACCTCCACCTGGCGGGAAGTGGCCAAACTTGTAGATCCGCATGAAGATGGCGAGGCCGAAGACGAGGCCAAACGCAACCAGCTCCCAGCGGTGCTTCGTCCAGAAGGCGAGCAGACCTGCCCACCCGGCCTTCACCCGTTCGCGGGTCGGCCAAGGCATGGCAACCACCAAGAGGAGGAACATAGATGCCCCGTACCAGGGGAGGGGTATATCGAGGTTGTCCCAGCGGCTGTCCAATAGCCGCCAGCCCATGATGGTGAACCACGTAGCGAGGAGCAACGCCGCTACACGAGCTCCTGTCGCTGACAGCGCCCCAAGACGCAGTCTTCGGATAACGCTCCTCGGAATCACGGCTCAGTAGCCTGGGAGTAAGACAACACGGAAACCCTCATACCTAGGCATCGTGCGCCCGCAATAGGTAGAGCGCGCTCCGCACCATCCAGGTGGCTCTCCGGCACTTAAGAACCACCGCCTCGAACCCGCCGTTCAGTTTCGCCCATAGTTTACTTGGAAGACCAGATCGCGTTCTACGACTCCATCGTTTAGACTCAACATGCCTGACCTGAGACAAAGTGGGTGCGTTGCAGCGTGCCATTGTACAATATCGGCGCGTCGAAGCGAGACGGCGTGACCCAGCCCTGTCCCTCGTGCGTGAGGGCGCACACGTAGTTGGTGCATTCTTGGTGGGTCTCTGGTCGCCGGATTCGGACACGATCCCAGCCGAAGGCTGAGGCGCAAAGAGGCGAACCTGTGCCCTCGCCTTGGGGGGGTCGAGGATTCTCCCACCAAAGACGAGCCAGTCACGCGCACACGCCGACATGGCCGTCGGATACCAGGGTGGGCTACAATAGCACGGCTCTCGAGACGAGCCATCAAACGATGGACGACCCACGACCACTTGGCATGCAAGGCCGGGCAGCGGGCCTGGGAGCAGCGGCACGCCGCGGCCTGGCTCCGATTCAGCGGCGGCTCTCCCCCCGCGTTCTGACCGGCCTGGCCCTGGTCGGCATCCTGGCAGTCGCCCTCTCACTGCGACTGATTAACGTCAACTGGGACGACGGAACTCACCTCCATCCGGACGAGCGCCACATCACCTCCGTCTCTACCGGCCTCAGCATACCCTCCAGCCTCGGCCAGTACTTCGATACCGACTCTTCGCCCCTGAACCCCTACAATCACGATTCCCCTAGCTTTGTTTACGGCACGCTGCCCATCTTCCTGAACAAGGTCGTCTCAGAAAGCCTGGATTGGGCCTCATCCCAGCCCGTCCTCGACAAGATCATCCCCCCGGGGAGTGTTGAGAAGACCTCCTATGACCAGACGCATCTGGTGGGCCGCGGCCTGGCCGCCTTCTTCGACGCCGGCACGGTGCTGCTCGTCTTCCTCATCGGCCGGAGGCTCTACGGGTCGCGCGTAGGGCTGCTGGCAGCCCTGCTGCTGGCCATGGCGGCCTTCCCTATCCAGAATGCCCACTTCTTCGTCGTCGATCCCTTCCTCGCCTTCTTCGCCACGCTCACTCTGTACTTCTGCGTGGGCATCGCCCAGCAGGGAGGGAGATGGAACTACGCCCTGGCAGGCCTGGCCCTGGGCTTCGCCACAGCCTCAAAGGTGACAGGCGTGGCCATGACGCCCGTCATCGGCCTGGCCGTACTGATCCGCCACTGGCCGGCGGTGGTTCAACTGGGCCGCCATGCACGTCTTTACCTCTCGCCCGCTCCCACCGAGTACCCGGAGGACAAGCCCTGGAGCAAGGTGCTGTCGCCCCTGGTGCCGCCGGCCATCGGCCTGCTGCTGACCTTCTTCGTCGCCTTCTCCGCCTTTCGGGTCGCCCAGCCCTACGCCTTCAATACGCCGGGGTGGTCGGACCTGAAATTCTGGTCCATACGCCTGAACGCGCAGTGGGTAGCCGACCAGCGCAACCAGAACAACCTGCTGAGCGGCGATGGGGTCTTTCCGCCCTCAGTGCAGTGGATCGGCCGCACGGCGTACCTATATCCCCTGCAAAACATGGTGCTCTGGGGCATGGGACCGGCCCTGGGCCTGGCCGCCTGGGGCGGGTTCCTCTACGTGCTCTGGCGGTCCCTGTTCCGGCGCGAGGCGTCTCACCTGCTGCCGGCCTTCTGGGTAGCCATCTACTTCCTGTTCATGGGCCGCCAGTTCTCCCTGTACATGCGCTACTTCTTGCCAATGTACGCGCCCCTGGCCCTCTTCGCTGCCTACCTACTCTTCGATGTCTGGAGAGCAGCTCAAGAGGGGAGCTTCGGCCGGCTGGCCGCCCTCTGGCCCAGAGCCAGACCCGCCCTGTCGCGCAGCGCCAAGGTAGTGGTGGTCGCTGTTGTCGTCCTCACCGTCCTCTGGGGACTCTCCTACGCCAACATCTACCGCCGACCGCTCACCCGCGTCGAGGCGAGCCGCTGGGTCAACGAGAACATCCCCGCTGGCTCCGTCTTCGGCGCCGAGGAATGGGACGACCCTGTGCCACTGGGTCTGCCTGGCGGCAACAGTTACAGCATCGTGGACCTCAACGTCGTGGAGGATGACGGCCCCCAAAAGCTGGCCCGCCTCGCCGACTTCCTGGACCAGGTCGACTACATCTCGATAAGCAGCAACCGCAGCTACGGCTCCCTTACCCGCGTGCCCGCCAGATACCCGATGATGGTCCGCTACTATGATGCCCTCTTCAGTGGAGAGCTAGGCTTTCGCAAGATCGCCACCTTCACGTCATATCCAGGGCTCTTTGGCATCGGCATCCCGGACGACTCGGCTGAGGAGTCCTTCACCGTTTACGACCACCCCAAGGTCATTCTGTTCGAGAAGACGCCGGAGTACTCCCGCGACCATCTGGTCTCGGTGCTGACCAGCGGACCCACGGCAGCGGTCACGGGGCTGACCCCCGCCACGTCCGGCCAGAACGCCCTCCTGCTGCGGCCCAAGGACTTCGACAAGCAAACGTCCGGCGGCACCTGGACCAGCCTTTTCGACCCCGATAGCCTCAGCAACAGATTCCCTCTAGTGACCTGGCTGCTGTTGGTAGAGGCAGCGTCCCTGGCCCTTGTTCCCCTCGCCGTGGTCTTGTTCCGCCGTCTCCCCGACGGCGGCTACCTGCTGACGAAACCGCTGGGAATCCTAGTCCTGGCCTATCCCGTCTGGCTGGGAGCCAGCCTCAAGGTCTTCGACTTTACACGGGGCTCATCCCTGGCCGTCCTCCTCCTGCTAGTGCTGGCGGGTGGCCTGGCAGCCTTCCGGATGCGCGACAGCCTGCGCGACTACTTCCGGCAGCACTGGCGGCTGATCCTGTTCGGCGAAGCGCTGTTCCTGGCCGCCTTCCTGGCCTTCTACATCATCCGCCTGAACAACCCCGACCTCTGGCACGGTGCTCGCGGCGGCGAGAAACCCATGGACTTCGCCTACCTCAACGCCGTTATCCGCAGCACCACCATCCCTCCCTACGATCCGTGGTTCGGTGGAGGCTATATCAACTACTACTACTTTGGCTACTTCATCACTGGGAACCTGGTGAAGCTCACAGGCATCCTGCCGGAGGTGGCCTTCAACCTGGCGGTGCCCCTCTTCTTTGCCGTCGCCGTAGCCGCCGCCTTCTCAGTGGGGTACAACCTGGCAGAGGCCGCACGCAGGCTCGTCCGCTGGCGACCCGGCCGACTCCCCATCTCCCCGTGGACGGCGGTGCTGGCGGGGCTTCTGGCAGCGTTCTTGATAATGGTGGCGGGCAATCTCAAGGGCGCCGACATAATGGTCAACCAGTTGTCAGATGTGAGCCCCTGGAAGACAGGAGTACCCCTGCTCGATCCCGCGCTGGCCGTCGTCGGCGGCGGCGCCAAGGTCCTCTTCAGAGCCGCCGACCTGCCCCGCTATGACTACTGGGCGCCCAGCCGCGCCATCGACACCCAGCCGGGGAACAACGCCATCACGGAGTTCCCCTACTTCACCTTCCTCTTCGCCGACTTGCACCCCCACCTCATGGCCATCCCCTTCACCATCCTCTCCCTGGGCCTCGGTCTGGCTTTGGTCTTGAATGCCAGGTCAGAGGCCACGGAAGGAGACAGGTCTTCCACGACGCGGGCAAGGCTGTACACAACACTGGGGCTGGTCGCTCTGCTGGGGCTGGTCGTGGGGACCCTGCGCTGGATCAACTCTTGGGACTATCCCACCTTCCTGATCATGGCCCTGGCCGCCGTCTTCATCGCCGAGCGGGCGCGAAGAAGCCGCGTCGACATCCCCATGCTACGGCGCACCGTCCTTCTCAGCGTCCTGCTGGCGCTGCTGAGCTGGGCCTTCTTCGAGCCCTTCAGCCGCAACTATGCCCTGCCTGCCACCGGCTTCGAGGGCATGCCTGACCCCAGCGAACTGCCGCGCACGCCTTTCCACCAGTACCTCTCGCACTTCGGTCTGTTCATCTTCCTGGTCGGCTCTCTGCTAGCGTTCCTGGCCTATCGAGCCGTGCGGCGGCGAGGAGCAAAGCTGTCCTTCATAGCGCTGATGGCGACAGGCGTGAGCATCTTCGTCCTGGCCACGCTAGTCGTTGGCCTCGCTGGGCCGGTCTCCGGGCTGGTACCTGGGATCACCATCACCGATCTCTCCGCCGGCACCTTCCTGAGCGAGGTCTTCACCAACACTATCCCTGTGGCCTCCTTCTCGTTCTTCGGCCTGGCCGTGGTGGCCCTCCTGGCCTGGGAGGAGTTCCGGAGCCAACGGCCGGACACCGCCCTCCGACTGCTGGTGCTGGGCATGATCGCCATGGCCCTACTCCTGAGCGCCGGCGTCGAAATCGCCGTCCTCAACCCCGATATCGGCCGCCAGAACACCGTCTTCAAGTTCTATCTCCAGATCTGGATCTTGCTGGCCCTGGCTTCGTCCTTCGCCCTCTGGTACCTGGCGGCCGCCCTGGCGCCCCGCTGGGATTCGCTCCGCCAGCGGCTTGCGGCCAGCCTCGATAGACCTTGGGCCAGCGCACCGCGACTGGCCTTCGCCGTCGTCTCGCTGGCGCTACTCCTGGCCGTCCTTGTCTACCCCGTCCAGGCCACCCGCTGGCGCGTACGCTTGGACGATCGGTTCCCTGACGAGAGTCGGCAGGGGGCGGCTTTGGTCGCGGCCGGCGGAATCACGAACAACGGCATGGCCTTCATGCTGAAGGCCGCCTATCCGGACGACAAAGGAACCATCGAACTGAAATATGACTACGATGCCATCCTCTGGCTACGCAACGAGATAGCAGGCTCGCCCATCATCATAGAGGGCATTGCTCCTCTCTATCGCTGGGGCTCCCGCATTTCGGTCTACACGGGACTGCCGACGGTCCTGGGCTGGGATTGGCACCAGACGCAGCAACGCGGGCAGTTCGCCAACCTGGTGCAAGAGCGGCTACAAGACGTGAACACCTTCTACTCAACACCGGACTCAACCGTAGCGGAATCCGTCCTCCAGAAGTACGGCGTCAGCTACGTCATCATCGGGCAGTTGGAGCGCTTCTACTATCCGGCCGAGGGCATCGCCAAGTTCGAGTCCATGGCCGGGCACTCCCTGGAGCCCGTCTACAGTAACCCCCAGACCATTATCTACCACGTGGCTGGCTCTCAGGGCTCTCTCCTGGCCCGCGCCAGCCCCTAGCTATCCCTTGCCTCCGCCAGACAGCTCGACGCGATGTGGCAAACAAGCGCCGCAGGCGCTAACATAGGACTGTGACAGAGCCCGAAGGCCCATCGGAGCTAGCGGAGTTCATCGCCAGTTTGCGACGACCGCGAACGCAGCTCGCCCTGCTGGGCGGGCTCCTGGGCATCATCGTGCTTGCCATCCTCATCACGGACCTGGCCACAGGCGGCGACACGGAGCCGACGCTCGCCCTCGGCTCCAGCATCGAGGTGACGCCTGGCGCGCGGACCGTCATCGTCCCTACGCTGGCCCCTGTCCAGACGCCCACACCGGTGCCCGCCGCTACCCCCACGCCCTCCAGCGAGGCCGACGCCCTGGCCCGCGATGCCCAGCGCCTCGAGGAGTTGACCCTACTCAATGCGGCCCTGGCCAAGTACCGCGACCGCTTTGACGAGTATCCAAACACGACCGGCAACGTCCAGACCATGTGCAACTACAAGGATGTGGACAAGGGCTGTGACCTGATGAAGGTGTTGGACAAGGACGAGGAGGGCATCCTTGAGGACCCCCTCGGCGAGCCCCTAGCCAACGGCTACTGGTACGCCTCGGACGGGAAGAGCTACACCATATGGATGCTCCGCGAAGGCCCCGCCAACCCTGGCGACCCCGTCTGCCCCGAGGCCACCCCCCACCTGAAGGACAAGAAGGCACTGTTCTGCGTCACCGTGGGCAGCACCCCTTAACAGGTTCAATCAGCGCTCATTCCCCTTGAACCACTCAAAAGTCTCGTCTGAGGGCGAGGCGCCTGGTATAATCCGCTGTGCCGAATCGATGGCGGGAGGTTCGAGCCCCTCCCCCAGCTTTCGACGCCGATGCTCGGAAAGGAGTGCCTATGTCCTCAGTCGTCAAGAAGAGGCGCAAGAAGATCCGCAAGCACAAGTACGACAAGATGCGGAAGAAGACCCGCTGGCAACGCATGCACAAGAAGTAGGCGGCCTGCCCATCTTCTCCGCCACGTCCTTCCGGGACGCCGTGGGCTACGCCATCCACCTCATCCGCACCACCATCGACGAACCGCGCTTCGGGAAGCGCAAGGAGCTGCGCGGGCTCTCGGCCTGACATCATGCCCGTCGAACTGCACTTGCAGCCGACTGAGGCCAGGCTCGTCTTCCTGGCCCTCGCCTACCACCTGGCACGGCCGGGCTCGGAGCTCGACCCCAAGACGAAGATGCCGGTGCAGCACGGCCTGGCCGAGGTGAGCAGCGCCCTCCAGCCGCAGCTTCGCCAGGCCGCCGCCAGCGTCACCCTCAGCACCCACCAGTCGGAGCGCCTTGGCTCCGCCATCCTGGGTGCCATCAACGAATTGAAGGTCTACCCCATGCTGGAGGCGCGCCCGCCGGAAGAGGGCGGCGGGCGGCGCACCACCGCGGCCGGCTTCGACGAGACACTGCGCCATCTGTTCCCGGAAGTGGAGGATGACCCAGACGCCGCCACGGCCCTGATCGAGGCCCTCATGGCCCTCAAGCGCCGCCTGGATATCGCCCTGCACCGGGCGGGGGAGGAGGAGCAACGACCTGGCGCGTCGCGACGGCGCGCGTGGTGGCAGGTGTGGCGGCGCTGACCGCGTCGTCGCAGACCTTCATCCCCGTCGAGTGGTACACTAGCCCCAGGCCCATGCCTGACCTGCACCTGCTGATACCCCGCAGTCACATCCAGGGGCGCGTGCGCGCCCTGGCGGCCCGCCTCAGCCGCGACTACCGCGGCCAGTCGCCGCTCTACCTGGCGGTGCTCAAGGGCGCCTACATCTTCCTCGCCGACCTCACCCGCCGCCTGGATGAGCCGCCTGAGGTCGACTTCATGCAGCTCTCCACCTACGGGCTGCGGGGCACGACAGGGGGCCGCGTGCGCGTCCGCCTCCACCCCAGCGCCGAACTCGCGGGGCGACACGTCATCGTCGTGGAGGACATCATCGATAGCGGCCGGACGCTGCGCTATTTGCTAGACTATATAGATCGGCAGAAGCCGGCCAGCCTGCGCGTCTGCGCCCTCCTGGCCCGCCGCAGCGTCCTCGACGAATTGCCGCGGCCCATCGACTACCTGGGCCTCACCGTCGGCGACGGCTGGCTGGTGGGATACGGGCTGGACCGGGGCGAGCAGTACCGCACGCTGCCCGACGTCTACGTCATCGAGGGGGAATGATGGGCAGGAAGGAACTCATCGCGGCCGCCCGGGGCGACACCCCCGGGGACCTGCTCTTCCGCAACGCCCGCGTCGTCAACACCTTCACCAGCGAGGTCGAAGAGACTGACGTCCTCGTGTACGAGGGTCGGGTGGCCGGCCTCGGCTCCGGCTACCAGGCGCAGCAGGTTATCGACCTGCGAGGCGCCTACCTCCTGCCGGGCCTCATCAACGGCCACACCCACATCGAGAGCTCCATGCTCTGGGTCGGCGAGTACGCCCGCACCGTGGTGCCGCACGGCACGGCCGTCGCCGTGAGCGACCTGCACGAGATCGCCAACGTCGCCGGCCTGGCCGGCATGCAGCAGGTGGTGGAGGCGGCGGCCGGCCTGCCCCTGGAGCTGCGCCTGATGGTCGCCTCCTGCGTACCCGCCACCGACTTGGAGACCTCCGGTGCCACCCTGGGGCCCCAGGACATCGCCCAAGCACTGGCCTTGCCGGGTGCCATCGGCCTGGGGGAGATGATGAACTTCCCCGGCGTCATCGCCGGCCACAGCGCCTGCCTGGACAAGATCGACGCCGTGGGCACCCGGCCCATTGACGGACACGCGCCCGGCCTGGGAGGCCAAGCCCTCAACGCCTACCTGGCCGCCGGCCCCCGCTCCGATCACGAGACGACCCGCCTGGAGGAGGGGCGCGAGAAGCTCCGCCGCGGCATGTACCTCATGATCCGTGAGGGCACCACCGAGAAGAACCTGGAGGAGCTTCTGCCCCTGGTCACCGACCGCACGGCCTCCCGCTGCCTGCTGGTGGTGGACGACCGCTCCTGCCGCGACCTCCAGCAGGACGGCGACGTGGACGCCGTGGTACGCAAGGCCATCGCCCTGGGGCTGGACCCGCTGCGGGCCATCCAGCTCGCCACCATCAACCCGGCCACCTACTTCGGCCTGCGCGAGGTGGGTGCCATAGGTCCCGGCTACCGCGCTCACCTCCTGGTCTGCGACGATCTCGAGCGCCTGCGCATCCGGCAGGTGTACCACAACGGCCAGCTCGTGGCCGAGGACGGCCGCCCCCTCTTCGAGGCGCCCGAGACGCCCACCATGACCCTCACCCACACCTTCCACGTCCGCGGCCGCGGCCCTCGCTCCTTCGCCCTGCCCGCCGCCGGCCTGCCCGCCGCCGGCCCGCCCGTCGGCCCCGAGAGCGTACTATACCCGGTTATCGAGGTGGTGCCGGGTCAGATCGTCACCCGCTACAGCGTGGAGGAGGTCCGCGTCGAGGACGGCCACATCGCCGCCGACCCACAGCGCGACATCCTGAAGCTGGCGGTGGTGGAAAGACACCGCGGCACAGGGAACATCGGGGTCGGCCTGGTACGCGGCTTCGGGCTGCGGCGCGGCGCCCTCGCCTCCTCCTACGCCCACGACTCCCACAACATCGTCGTCGTCGGCACCAACGACGAGGACATGCTTCGGGCTGCTGTCCAGGTGGCCTCACTCCAGGGTGGGCTGGTCGTCGCCGCCGATGGCCGGGTGGTGGCCTCCCTGCCCCTGCCGGTGGCCGGCCTCATGTCGCCCCGGCCCATCGACGAAGTGGTGCGCGACTTCGACGCCGTGGAGACGGCGGCGCGCTCGCTAGGAGCCACGCTGCCGTCGCCCTTCGCCGTCCTCTCCTTCCTGGCGCTGCCCGTCATCCCCACGCTGAAGCTCACCGACCGCGGCCTGGTGGACGCCGAGAAGGGCCAGTTCGTCGACCCAGCGTCGGTAGCCGCCGGCGCGCCCGACTAGAACAGCCTCCCTTTTACCCCAGGTCGGCCGCCGCCAGGGCGGCAACTGCCCGCGATGTTTGTGCAGTTTCGCCAGCGGTTGCTTGCTAAAACTCTTGCGCGGCCATCACCCTCGCTGTAGCATCGACCTGACCTCAGTAGGCCGGACCGCTGTGGAGCCCATCTCAGCGCAGGAGGATTGGCGCTATGACCTATGTCATCACCGAGCCCTGTATCGACGTTCTGGACAAGTCCTGTGTCGAAGTCTGCCCCGTCGACTGCATCCACCAAGACGAGGGCGAAGACCGCATGCTCTACATCGATCCCGACGAGTGCATCGACTGCGGAGCCTGCGAGCCGGCCTGCCCCGTGACGGCCATCTTCGCCGAGGACGACGTCCCCGACGGCATGAAGGAGTACACCGCTCTCAACGCCCAGTGGTACAAGGACAAGGCGGCCGCCCGGGCCAAGGTCAACCAGCTAAGGCCGGCCTGACGCGTGTTGTCAACGGATGCGAGAATGGATTAACGGATAGGGGCTATCCGTTAATCCATTGCTTATCCGTTGACGGATCCTCAACCCAGGTGGATAGGCCGGCCGTACTCCGGCTCCACCACCTCGATGTCGCTGTCCGCCAGCGCCTCCCGGAAGTAGCCCGGGCTCTCCGTGTGTATCGGTATCAGCGTCTTCGGCGCGACTTCGCGCACCAGACGTAGCAGCTCGTCGGGCCCGGCGTGGCCGGAGGCGTGCAGGCCTGGCTGGCTGGCCCGGTAGGTGATCTGGCCAGCCACTTGCTCCCTAACCGGCAAGCCTACTCCCTCCATGCCGAAGTGGTCGAGCCAGTTTGCCAGCCGGTTGACGTCGATCATCTGCTCCTCGCTGAAGGCCTCGCTGGTGGAGTAGATGTAGCGCCCGCCCGAGGGCCGGATGTCGATCAGGTTCTTGACGTCCCAGAAGCTGAAGCAGAGCACGAAGTCGCCTGGCGCCCGCCCGACCTCGGCCGGCGTCACGAACCGTCCGGCGTAGCGGTCGCGCACGCGCTGCTCCCACAGGGTGGGCTGCGCCTTCGGGTCGTTGTAGAGGCGCAGACAGGGGTGGGACGAGATATCGGGCAGGCTCGCATCGACCAGCCGCATGGCGTCCAGCAGGTAGGCGTCCTTGGCCAGGATCACCAGTTGCCGTCCCACCTCCTGGCAGATCGACAGGAAGCTGAGAAGTCTCTCGACGTTGCGGGGCCCGAAGTCGGCGATGACGAGGCCGGCGCCGGCCGCCCGCACCTCGCGCAGGGCGTTTTCACGGACCTGGTCTTCGCCTACCGGCGTCTCGGCCGGCTCTCCACGCTTCGGCGCCCGCGTCCCCTCGCAGAGCAGCGCCCGCGGCCGGAGGGCCCGCGCCGCCGCGATGAAGGCCTCGCTATCGCCACCCCGGGAGCCTGTCCCGATGCGGATGTCCCCGGTATAGACCACCCAACCGGCGGAGGTCTCGACGCCCCAGGCGCAGGCCCCATACACGGAGTGATCCACCGGGAAGTGGCGCACGGGTAGCCCGCCAACCTCCTGAGGGGCATCGAGGAGAACAGCCGCCTGGAGGCTTTTCGTCTTGGCCGGCGACCAGTTCCAGAAGTCCAGCGCCTCCTCGGCGAGACCGCCGGCGTCCGCCAGGGCGAAAGGGCGGCCCTGGTAGCCACCGCCTCTGGCGACACCCAGCACACCCTCGCCGCTGGCGGCCCGCTGGCTCAGGTAGACGACCTCCCGCTCGAAGTCCGAGCCCGACGAGTCCTGCACGGCCTTGGCGATGAAGGCGGTCATGGCGGTGGCGAAGATCGGTATCTCCGGTCGGAGGAAGGAGATGTAGCCGGTGTGGTCCAGGTGGGCATGCGAGGCGAGGACCGCATCGACGGGCGGAAGCTCCCGGTAATGCGGCTGGTCGCGGTAGCGGGCCCAGACGTCGCCGGGGGGAACGAGGTCCGGCCGGTAGAGACCTTCCAGGGGAGGGAGGAGCCCCATCTCCAGCAGGTCCAGCAGCCCCTGGCCGGAGCGCGGGGCCAGGAACTCCTCGAAGTAGTCGCCGCGCCGCGCGTAGTCGGTGCCGAAGTCGAAGAAGAGGCGGCTGTCACCGTCCTCCAGGAGGGCCTTCG
>Ga0315279_10006267_pt1 | contig 15064 bp, 8 predicted proteins | sample YL17G06_20_MG_FD_203694 | JGI IMG/M metagenome (GOLD analysis project Ga0315279, IMG submission 203694) | Sediment microbial communities from Yellowstone Lake, YNP, Wyoming, USA - YL17G06_20 | ecosystem: Environmental > Aquatic > Freshwater > Lake > Sediment | place: USA: Wyoming | collected... | reverse complement strand
TGAAAGGTTCTTTGCGGAGATTCTTTTTCCGTCTGTACGCAGCAACAAGGAGACCACCACTCCCAACAGCAAAGTCTGCTACTTTTGAATCTTCTCTGTCAACAGAAAGGAAGGCCAGCAATTCAGCAGCCAAGACATTGGTATAGAAAGCTGCCACATTCTTCCTTATCTCTAACGGAATCAAGTCGTGAAAGATTGTCCCTAAGAGGTCCCCTCCGACCTTCTGAGTACCCAAACCACTGATTACGTTAATGATAGTTCTGACTTCTTGCAGGAATTTTTGAGGTATCAAAGACACAATATTGTAAGAAAACACCATCTTATAGTTGACATCAAGTACCCTCTCAAAGTACTGGTTTAGGTCAGAGGGTTTGCCAATCTTGTCTGAGTCGATCTCTGGAAACTCAGGTCTAATCCTAGAGAGGACATGATAGAAGAGGAGTTGATTTACTAACAGATAGGCAGCAGCAAGTTTCAACTCTTCGACTGGATACTTGCCTTTCTCATACTGAAGTATGTTCTTGAAGACATCCTCACCACCGAAGAAGCCTTCAAGCTCAGTACTTGTCAGATGCTTCAAACCATTTAGGAGATACAAAGCCGATTCTCTTAGAGACCTAATGATATAGTCGATACTAGGTTCAACGAACATAGGTGGAGCAAGAACATGTTCGCGAAGTATTTTGGCAATTTCTGGGAGTCGATTTTCATATACTTTGAATGGTCGTGGGTCTTCTGAAGGGAACATTGCGACAAGTTTAAACGTCAACTTTAGGGCAAGATTTTTGAATGCTTCTTGTGGCATTGGTTGAGATAGTTGCTCAGGGTATAGAATGGCAAAGCCGCCTTTGATGCCTAGAGCCTTGTGGTACTTGAGGTAATCATTTTGAACTTTAGCTATTGCTGTAATTAAGTCTCTCTCAGTGAATTTGGCCTCTATTGGATATACCCCTGCGTTTCTACAGAGCAAGTCAGGTTTTCTCAATCCTATAGGAGTAGCCCAACTCGGAGTGAGGTCAGCTATAACTCCTAACTTCTGAAGTTCTTCTTTGAGGATGGAGCTTATTCCATCCTCAGTACGTTTCCATGCCATGCTCTATGATTACTAGCGGAAAGCTTATATAAGTGGTATATCGTATATGATACTTAGGCGATACCGATATGATATGCAAATACTGCCAGTCCGAAAATGTCGTTAAGCATGGCAAAGCAAAGGATAAGCAGAGATACCTCTGCAAAGATTGCGGTCACAAGTTCTTTGAAGGCTCGGCCTTTCCCCGAATGAGAACGGCATCACGCATAATCTCAGCAAGCATTGACATGTACTTTGAAGGACTAAGCGTTAGAAAAATCCAAACTCAGATTGAGAAACTTTACGGAGTCAGTGTTAGCCAAGTAACCGTTATGAATTGGACAATGAAATACTCTTCACTAGTCTCGAAATATGTTGAAACGCTTAATCCTCAACTCTTAGGCGTTTACCATGTAGATGAAACCGCAATCAAATGCTCTGGAGTTCAAAAATGGTTCTGGGAAATCATAGACGAACAAACCAAATTTCTAGTGGCAGGTCACCTTTCATCCTCTAGAACTACAGAAGATGCAGTACAGTTATTCGAGAAAAGCGTCAAGGTAGCTAAGAGAAAGCCAGTTTCGATTTATTGTGATGGATTGCCAGCTTATGTCGATGGCTATAACAAGGTTTTCTACACGATGAAAAAAGAAGGAAGACCAGAATTAGTCAGAAGAGTAGGTATAAGAAACATGCACAACCAAAACGCGGTAGAACGATTACATGGCACTCTTAAGGATCGGATAAAACCAACAAGAGGTTTGAAGGGAGAAGAAACAGTAAGAACCCTTCTAGAAGGGTGGGTTGTCCATTACAATTATGTTCGCAAACACCAAACTATCAAGATGACTCCTGCGCAAGCTTCTGGAATAAACATGAAGAACGATTGGCACCTTCTAGTTAAGGAAGCAACGAAATATGATGCGACACACAAGGAACTAAACAGGAAACCAATAGAGGTAATGGTTACATGAAGAGAATTTTGGTTAGCTTGCCAGAGGGAGTATTTGGAATGCTTCGTAGCTTAAAGGGGGAGATGGGCGAGAGTGATAGTGAAGTTGTACGCAACATAGTTGTAGCGTACCTCTCAGAGCAAGGGTTCTTTAGCAAAATGAGCATAAGAGGCGTAGCAAGTCAAAACAAGGGGAAAATCAATGAAGAAAAGCAAGAGTAAGACTAGAGCCATAGAAGAGGAAATTGACCTATTGGACGATATGTTGACTTCACTGGTAGCGTTGTTAGAAGACAAGGGTATTGTGACGCAAGAAGAGTGGGAGAAGAAAATTAAGCAAAGAATTGAGGGAAAACCTTCAATAAGTTTCAGAGACATCGAAGGTTAGTTATATTCTCGTCTGCGTTATCGGGCAATACGTGTCACAGGACTCGCCACAAGTTACTATTTCCTTTAAGCATTCTCGCGTACATTTTGTCCCTTTCGCAGCATAGACATGTTGGGCTAGTTCATGTTTGTTGATTACCATGAGGCAATGACTATCATTTCCAAAAAACCTTGTCAGACACTTCTTTTTTAGAGCAATTATCGAGTAGAATCTTGGTTTTTTCGAGAATTTCTTGGCCCTTCTGACAAGAGTAACTGCCTCTTCTTGAACGCGAATTAACCCCACATTAGGAACAGCCCAGTCCCTAACCTTTCTATCTGTTGCTACATACGCGTAGTCAACATAATCCATCACACGTTCTGTTTGTCTCTTTGCTCTCATAATGTTGTCTCTGGACGATTTCACTTCGACATAAGTGAGTACATGATCTTTCAGAAGCAGTAAATCAACGTCAGATAGGATGCTACCCCAAGCGATATTCAGTCTTGAATGAGGAATTGCTTCATACCCATTATGCTGGAAATATCTGGTCAATCTTAGAATAATTGGTTCTTCATATTTGCCTATGCGTTTTGTTGACTGCGCAATATTCTCGGTCAAGACCATTTTTGTGTAATCTCCTATGATCTATTTAAGTAATACATTTCCTCAGTGAGGGGAATAGGACGCGTTGGAAATCTGGAGCTTACCAAGATTGCACAACCATATCTAACTGTTGTTTCTCTCTTGTGTTCAGGTATCATGTCAGCGGTTACTTCAGGCGTTATATAGAAATCCCATGTACCTTCCATGCTTTGCGTTTTGAAATCCCATTTAAAAACCTTCATATGCGATTTCTTTTCCAACTCGTCAGGATTTTCCAATTCTACATAACCATATTCATGCCCTGTTTTCTTCGCTTTAACCTTCAGGTATGTGTTAAGATATGGCATAGGCACTCTATGGTTATTATCAGAGTGAACTATGAACATCTCAATAGACCTTACGAATTTTGGGATTACTACTGAAATCTTCGCTGTAGAGTAAACCCGAAACTCTTCGCCAGTAAGGTCTGGAAGCGGGATTTCGCCTTCAGAGCAAACAAGTGCATGGAGGCGATCGCAACCGCAGAAAGGTTTTGTCTCTCCAAAACCCATGCATCTGTGTGTACTGCGATTTGAAGATGCTAATACAATGGCTTTCAGTGTTTCCGCATTATGGAACTCTTTGCTATATTTTGCATCTATCTCCGCAAGATTGCTTGCAAATATGGGTGCGGAGAAACTCGTTCCCAAGAGGTCATTAACCCTCGTACCGTATTTGTTGAATGATTCTACCCCTAGCTTCGTACCATCTCTGCAACAATTTCCGCCATGTTGGACGATCTCTGGCTTTGGAGATTGAAATAAACATGTGTTAGTGGTACCACAGGTAGTGAAAGGAGATAGGTCGTTTGCACGCGAGATGGAGTTCGGTGACTCTTTTTTTGCAATTGCTCCCACCGCCACTATGTTTACGGCTTGTGCTGGGTCTTGAACAGGATGATCAGAAAGGTAAGATGAGGAAGGAATGCCTCTGTTTGCATAGTCCATTACAATTCTTGATTCGATATTTCCAGCACTAAATACCGCGCATATGTTATTCTCTTGTACCAGCCTGTCAAGATAGGCAGTCACTTCTGAGTTTTCCCTCGTAAAATTTACTGACGATAGAAAAATGCGTGCTTGATTTGAGTATTTGACTATTGCTCGTCTGTAGCTTTCATGCAGTAGATTTCTTTGGTTGTCAGAGTATATTTTATAGGAGATTATTCTAGCCTTCGGCTCGGACAAGGCTTCACCCAATACAGCTAAGCATGCAATAGGCGTGCCATGCCCAGCATCTTTGCAACCATCGTCCAAGTCTTGAAAACGATACCCATCTTTCGAAATCACTAATCCATTCAGTTGTGGTATATCGTTTACTCCAGAATCCAGAAGACATATCATTGGGAGTTCATTGTCAGAGACTTGAAAATCCGCTGAAGAAGAGATGCCTTTGACGGTTTGAGCACGCTGACTACGCATTCTCTTCCTAGAGGAACGTGCGCTTTCCACATAACCTTGTGGTACTTCGCTCACCCTAAACACAAAGTTTGAAGTTTGTAACAGTTCCTTTATTGGCTTCTGCGCCAGACTGACTGAAACAAACCCTTCGTTCTCGGAGTCCAAAGTTTCCGTACCGATTTTTCTCACATATTCTACTAATTTGCTAACATACTCTCTTCTTTTGTCACTGGGTATGTTAGGGATTAATTGTATGAGAAGAGGCTTGGCTACTCGAATCCATTCAGAATCCTGCCTTAAATGTTCTGAAACCTGTTCCTCAAATACTAGCGGGCCTATTCTCTTCACGCCTTGGAAATACTTTTTGGAATATCTCTCTGTCTTTAGAATTTCAGTGAGCTTCGACAGAGGACAAGAAATCAACAACTTGTTGTGTTCGATATTTAGGTAGGCAAGAACTACAGCGGAAAGACGCTTTAGTACTGTTAACATGTCTGGGTCGAAAACCTGCCTACGTTTGTCGATACTGCCTTTCTTCGCTGGAAAAAGGTTGGTCGATACTCCTAGAACAACATATAGGTTTTGGTTGTCTTTCATTTCTTTTTTCATAATGTTTGATACGGTTAATCGGATTTGTTCCTTAATGTCTTTTTCTGCCCATTCCTCTTCTTCTTCAGTTGGCTCATAAGCAATCTCTTCAAATTCTGCACTAGGCCATGCTGCTTTCCGAGATTCTTTCTTAGAACTTGTTTCTGATTTTATGAAAATGAAGTCGCTAGAAATAGAGGAGTTACGCAACTGCCCTACCCATTACCACTATGCGAGTAAGGTTCTGTTAAGTCTTTTGCCATGTCATGTCCTTTAACTTAACAGTATCCGCGTTCACAACCCATTTGCTCTCATCCTTGTTTTTCGAACACTGTCGGCGGATCGCGTGCGCTGAGACTAGCTCCACCGTACTTGCAGCGAATCACTTCTTCAGTGCAAGCATATTTTCCAGCGCTCTTCTGGCCTTCTTCGCAATAGATTCTGGGACGGTAACAACGTGCTTCTCTTCTTTCAGGGCTGAGTGAAGCCTATCCAACGTGTTCAGTTTCATGTTCGGACAAACGGCTCCCTCATAGGCCAGCACGAACTTCTTCTCAGGGTTATCTTTTCCTAAACGATGTAGAAGTCCCTCTTCTGTGCCTACTATGAATGTCTTCGCGTTACTTTCTCGTGCATAGCGGCACATCTGGGACGTGCTACCCACAAAATCAGCGGCATTCTGCACTTCAACGTTGCATTCAGGATGAGCCATCACAACAGCATGCGGATACTGCATCTTGAGTATTTGAACGTCTTCAGGCTGGAAAAGCACATGTGTTGGACAGAATCCCCACTCGGGAACTGGGATTATTGTCTTTCTAGTCTTCCTTTCGACGTATTCAGCCAAGTTGCGATCGGGCCCGAAAAGCACTGTCTCCGCATTCAAGGATTGAATTACTTCAACTGCGTTTGCAGACGTACAGCATATGTCGCAGCAAGCTTTGGCTGAAGCCAATGTGTTAACGTACAAGACCAGTGGAACACCCGGATACAAAGCTCTTGCGCGCTTGATTTCATCAACGGTCAGCATTTGGGCCATTGGGCAACGCGCTCCGAGAGTCGGCAACAAAACCTTCTTGCTTGGATTCAGGATCGCTGCTGATTCTGCCATAAAATCCACAGCGGAGAAGACAATTACTTCCGCATCTTTCTCATCCATGGCTTTTCTGCTCAACTCGATGCTGTCGCCTACGTAATCCGCTATGTCTTGGATCTCAGGGCGCTGATAATTATGGGCTAAAATGATTGCATTCTTTTCCTTTTTGAGCCTATTTATCTCTTCGATTAACGGCACTAAGATCCGCCTTTACGCTGGATGTAATGTAAATTCTCTCCAGACGCATACGCCGATATATCCTTTGCCTACTACTGTGAACCTGATCTATATCTGAAAAACAGAAGTCCGAGATTCGGGCGCGACTAACCTGTCAGTGTCTGGAAAGACTTTTACTACGTATTCCTGTTGAGCGTCCTGCAAGCGCGTCTAAGGTCAAATCACACATCTGGTTGAGCTTTCAGAATATGCATGCTAACGGGGAGGTTCGGTTCTTCATGGAATTCATGGAAGCTGTAATGTCGAGTCAACTATCGAACAAACCGAGTTCTCGATTTCAATTTGGTCCATTTTCCCAAGAAAGCTCTGCTCCGTAGTGATAAGCAACTCGCATCGCACTTTTTCACGTGGGCATTTGAAGTGCTTGGCAAGTAGTCTCAGGTATGCTCGATCATCTTTTAGGTTATGCAGATCGAGCAGGTCTCGCAATACAGTCCGCATCGTCCGACTAGGTTTTCGTTGGCCAAGGTTCAGCTCCCCTGCTCGTTCCTATGGTTGTACATTACCTGAGTGTTACCCATAAATGGAATGATTTATGCTTGGAGTACACGTATGCAGTGGTGTTATGAAATCCTTGAGCTATTCCGATAGACTCACTGCTATCTGATTGTCAGACTGGCCTTCTGTTTGTGACGAGTTCGTATACGAAGAAATCATCAATGAATACGCCGAATTCCAAGCTCTTTTTGCTTCGGCTTGCTCTTACGTCTGATTTTCTATTCATGTTCGCATTCACTCTTGCCCAATTTATATGGCGTCGTAAGTCATCATATAAACGTTTCCCACAAAGCGTCCAACTAAACTACAATAGAACAGGCCCAGTCATGTAATTGATCAACCATTAGAAAGAAGAGGCCAACAACGATTCTAGATAGGGCATAATCTCCAAACGATTGACGTGATGATAACTTGGCGACTGGCAATCTGGACGGTTTGGTGCAGCGGGCCGGATTTGAACCAGCGAACCCCTACGGGAAAGGATGGCTCATGGGGGCTTTTACACCTTATGACACCCGATCTTGAGTCCTTCGCCTTTGACCTGGCTTGGCGACCGCTGCACCCATAACAGGATTTCAGTCTTTCCTAATAACCATTTTCCGAATTCTTCATGGGTTTTTCTTCGCAGATTCAGGCGGCTATTCGGTGCTTCTGACGTACGTTTGCCATAGGACCGCTTCTGCTTTTCCATTTGAGATGAGCTAGGCAAATACAGCTTCAAATCTCTACTCATCCAAGCTCCGTGCTTGAATCCTGTTTCAATGGTCCATAGCAAATACCTTGTGCTTTAGCAGGCTGGACTACGGGACAAATCGTCCCAGATGCAGAAAGCCTGTAATATCATACAAAAAAGTTTATTAGCTAGCTACGTAGTTTACGTTTCTAGCCTTTAGTATCATATATCATTTTTCATTCGGAGGAAATCGAAAATTTGAGAATACCCGCACCAAATGGCACTCTCCAAGCGCGTTTAAGTGTTGGATCGCGGGGGTTGGTCTGAAATGGTTGAAGTTTCAAAGGAAGACACACATCTATTGTTGAAAGCTTTCTTCAAAGAGAAAGGATTGGTCCGCCAGCATTTGGATTCTTTCAATGAATTCATAGATCATGGGCTACAGGAAGTTGTCGACGAAGTAGGCGAAATCCCCATAGAAGTTCCGGAAAGCCCATACAAGGTAAAATTGGGGCAGATTTGGATAATTGACCCTCAAACTAGGATAACTGGCCCGTATGTAACGGAAGTAGATGGCACAAAACATGAGATTTACCCTATGGAAGCAAGGCTCAGAAATTTGGCCTATGCAGCGCCGGTAGCGCTTGAAATGACACCTGTGATAGATGGCCGCGAACAGGATACGGAGTTAGTCTACGTTGGGAACATACCCGTTATGCTGAAATCAAAGCTCTGCTTCCTTTCGCAACTTTCGAGAGAAGAGCTTATAACATGCGGAGAAGACCCGGACGACCCTGGTGGCTACTTTGTGGTGAATGGTTCTGAACGCGTGATTGTGGCCATGGAAGACTTAGCGCCGAACCGCATCATAGTTGACATCGACGACAAGGGGGCCTCACCGATATACCAATCCAAGATATTCTCTACGACTGTAGGCTTCAGAGCCAGAATAGAGTTGAAACTCAAATCTGACAGAGCCATATACGTTTCGATACCAGGCGTCCCCACGGAAGTACCGTTCATCGTCTTGATGCGGGCTTTAGGCTTGGAGTCAGACAAGGAAATAGCTGAGGCTGTTTCTCTGGAAAAGGAATTACAAGCGGAGCTAGACTCTTCATTTGAAAAAGCTGTAGGGGTGGATACTCCTAAGGACGCGATCCTGTTCATCGGAAACCGAGTTGCTCATGGGCAAGTTGAAGAATACCGCCTGCAAAAGGCAGAAACCGCAATAGATAAGAACTTCCTGCCACACATAGGCAGAACTACCCAAAATCGCAGAGACAAGGCACTGTTCTTAGGTGAAATGGCCAGCAGGGCCATAGAATTGAAGTTGGGAAGAAGAAACGAAGACGACAAGGATCATTTCAAGAATAAACGTTTGAGACTTGTCGGGCTTCTTCTTGCAGACCTTTTCAGGGTAGCCTTCAGAAATCTCACTCGAGACATAAAGTATCAGCTTGAGCGCATCGGAGTGAAGGGATCAATCATAACTGTTTCAGTGGCCGTCCGACCTGGAATAATAACAGAGAGATTCCAGCATTCGCTCGCGACCGGCAATTGGGGAAGAGGAAGAGTCGGGATTACGCAACTCCTCGATCGAACAAACCACATCTCAACTCTAAGTCATCTGCGCAGGCTACAGTCCCCATTAAGCAGAAGTCAGCCTAACTTCGAAGCAAGGGACTTGCATTCAACTCATTGGGGTCGTTTGTGTCCCACTGAGACACCAGAGGGTTCAAACTGCGGCCTCGTCAAGAACCTAGCACTTTCTGCGTGCATTTCTGTAGAGGTGAACCCGGAAAGAGTGAGGCAAACGCTCGCGAGCATGGGCATGACGCCGATATATGAAGTAAGCGACTCCCTGAAACTTTCTGGAGCAAAAGTCTTTCTCGACGGAAGCATCGTGGGATACTGCAATTTCTCAGAGGAGCTTGCACGTGGACTCAGGGAAAAACGCAGAAGAGGAGAAATCTCAACTGAAGTAAACATAGCGTATTTCTCCAAGATCCACGGAAAGAGGGACGAGCTGTATGTTAACTGCGATCAGGGAAGAGTCAGGCGACCGCTCATAATCGTGGAAAAGGGAGTTCCGAGGCTCCAGCAAGAACACATTGAAAAAATAGCCTCAACCGAATGGTCATGGGAAGATCTTGTCAAGAGTGGCATAATTGAGTACTTAGATGCTGAGGAAGAAGAAAACGCCTATATTGCGTTAAACCTGGAAGAGATAAATCAGGATCATACGCACCTGGAAATTGCGACATACACGATTCTGGGAATCTGTGCCTCAACAATACCTTATGCAGAACACAATCAGTCACCTCGAAACTCCTATCAGGCCGCTATGGCGAAGCAGGCTCTGGGAGTATATGCGACGAATTTCCAGCAACGTGTAGATTCCAGGTCACATGTATTGCATTATCCGCAGGTGCCGATTGTGGAAACCGCGGTCATGGAGACCATCGGTTACAAGCTTCGCCCCTCAGGACAGAATTGCTTAGTGGCAGTCTTATCTTTTGAAGGATACAACATGGAAGATGCGTTGATCTTCAATAAGGCCTCCATAGAAAGAGGCTTGGGACGCTCTTCTTTCTATAGAATATATGAGGCGGAATGCCGCCAATATTTGGGCGGATTAAAAGACAAGTTTACTCTACCTGAAGCCGGGACAAGAGGATTTCGAGGAGAGCAATACTATAGGCTGCTTGAACCGGATGGCATAATAGGCTTGGAATCAGGCGTTGCAGGCGGAGACGTCCTGATCGGCAGAATAAGCCCTCCTAGGTTCCTTGAAGAATACAAAGAGTTTGAAGTGAAAGGACCGTCCATGAGAGACACTTCAGTGGACATGCGGCCCTCGGAAACAGGCATTGTTGATGCGATTTTCATAACCCAATCTAGCGAAGGAAGCAAGCTTGTGAAGGCTAGGGTTCGCGATCAACGCGTCCCTGAATTGGGCGACAAGTTTGCCTCTCGTCATGGGCAGAAGGGAGTAATAGGCCTAATTGTGCCGCAGGAGGATTTGCCCTTCACGGAGGACGGAACGATTCCAGACATAATAATCAATCCTCATGCTATTCCGTCGAGAATGACCATAGGTCAATTCATCGAGTCGCTTGCTGGAAAAGTTGCTTCTGTAAGAGGGAGACCGGTTGACGGAACACCCTTTTCAAGTGAGAGTTCCGGGGAAATCAGAAAATCGCTAGTCCGCTTAGGGTTCAGCCACACTGGCGCAGAAGTGTTCTACAACGGTGTGACGGGTGAAAAATTCGTGGCTGACATTTACATAGGTGTCGTCTACTATCAAAAACTGCATCACATGGTTGCCGACAAGATACACGCTCGAGCACGAGGACAAGTGCAGATGCTGACAAGACAACCAACTGAAGGAAGAGCAAGAGGCGGAGGTCTAAGATTCGGCGAAATGGAGCGAGACTGTCTGATTGGTCATGGAGCTGCAATGCTTCTTCGCGACAGGCTTTTGGAAGAGTCAGACAAGTACACGCTTTATATCTGCGAGACATGCGGTCAAATCGCGTACTACGACATGAAACAAAGAAAATACGTGTGTAAGCTCTGCGAAGACAAAGCCAAGGTATCTCCGGCAATAGTTTCTTATGCCTTCAAACTGCTGTTACAGGAGTTGGTAAGCCTTTGTGTTTCGCCAAAATTGAGGCTTAAGGAGAAGGCATGATATGTCAACTGAGGAGATAATTCACAAAGTCGTTGATGAAATTCATTTTGGCCTCTTCTCGCCACAAGATTTCCGCAAACTTTCAGTAGTAGAAATCACAACCCCTGACACATATGACGAAGACGGCGCCCCAATCACTGCAGGATTGATGGATGGTAGACTTGGAACACTAGAACCCAGGCAACGATGCAAAACATGCGGTAACACGGCCATTAGATGCCCTGGCCATTTCGGTCACATCGAACTTGCGGTCCCGATAGTACACATTGAATTCACAAAACTGATCTTTGACCTTTTAAGAGCCACATGCAGAAATTGTGGACGAATACTGCTTGCAGACGAGACTGCAAAGAAGATCCGAGCCAGAATCGAGAAGACCCGTCAACTCCTAGGTTTAGTTCCAGACGATGTTTACAAGGTCATCTTTCAAGAAACAAAAACCAAACAGTGCCCACATTGCGGAGCAATACAAAATAAAATAACATTCGAAAAACCCACAAAATTCAACGAGCAAATCCCTGAAAGCGGTTCAGAGCAATTGACTCCCAGCATGATACGAGAAAGAATGGGCCGCATATCTGACGAAGACCTTGAACTTCTCGGATTCAATCCGAAAGCTGCACGGCCCGAATGGATGGTTCTGCAGGTCCTGCCTGTACCGCCAGTCTATGTTCGCCCTTCAATAACCCTAGAATCAGGCATCCGCTCAGAAGATGACCTCACTCACAAGCTGGTAGACATAATCCGCATTAACCAGAGACTAAAGGAAAACATGGATGCTGGCGCGCCCACGCTCATAATTCAGGACTTGTCGGAGCTTCTGCAATATCACGTGACGACATACTTCAACAACGAAGCATCAGGAATACCTCCTGCAAGACACCGATCTGGAAGAGCTTTGAAGACACTTTCCCAGAGGCTGAAGGGAAAAGAAGGAAGATTTAGAAGCAACCTTTCAGGAAAGAGGGTTGACTTCTCCGCGCGCACCGTGATTTCTCCTGACCCAAACCTTGACATCAACGAGGTTGGGGTTCCGCTTGAAATCGCGATGCGTCTTTCTGTTCCTGAAAAGGTTACCGAATGGAACATCGAAGAGGTGCGAACTCTAGTCAAGAATGGACCAGAAAATTACCCTGGTGCCCTCTACATCATTAGACCTGACGGAAAACGCATAAGACTCGAATTTGTGCTTGACAGGGACAAAATTGCAGAGGCAATCGAACCCGCGTTCGTCGTGGAAAGGCATCTTAGAAACGGCGACATAGCCATCTTCAACCGTCAACCTTCACTTCACCGCATGTCCATAATGGCTCACTTTGTGCGTGTTCTACCATACAAAACATTTCGCTTGCATCTTTGTGTCTGTCCCCCCTATAACGCAGACTTCGACGGCGACGAAATGAACCTTCACATTCCGCAGAGCGAAGAGGCCCGGACAGAAGCACTTCTGCTCATGCAGGTTCAAGACCAGATACTCTCGCCAAGATTCGGCGGTCCCATAATAGGAGCAATTAGAGACTTCATCACAGCCTCCTACCTTTTAACCAGAAGAAGCAATTACCTGACGATAAATGAAGTGAACAGGCTGCTGCTCGGAGCTGGATACAACGGTCCGATACCCAAACCCAAAATCAAAGAGCCAAGGCCGTTGTGGACAGGTAAACAGATTTTCAGCCTCTTTTTGCCGAAAGACATGAACTATGTTTTGAAAGCGAGCATTTGTCAAGGCTGCGTGAAATGTGAAAAAGAGGATTGTCAATACGATGCATACGTGGTTGTCAAGAATGGTGAACTGATAAGTGGGGTCATAGATAGAAGGTCAATAGGCGCCGAGCAGTCCGAAAGCCTGCTTCACAGAATAATAAAAGATTACGGGACTCAAGCAGGGCGAGAATTTCTCAACAAGATAACCCACATGCTGAAGCTTTTCATAACGATGCGGGGCTTCACGTACTCGTATGATCAGCTTGTGCTTTCCCCGAAAGCGGAAGAAAGAATAAGAAAAACCATGGACAGGATAGAGAAGAAAATACTAGAACTTATTGATAGTTACAGCAAACGCATGCTTCCAAGACTTCCAGGACAGACTCTGGAAGAGTCATTTGAGATATATGTCATGAATGAGTTGGCAAAAGCTAGAGACGAGTCCGGAAAAATTGCCGATCAAGACTTTACGCTCGAAAATGCAGGCATCATAATGACGCGGACGGGAGCGAGAGGTTCAAACCTGAATATTGGACAGATCAGCGCATGCGTGGGGCAACAGTCTGTTCGTGGAAAGAGGATATTGCGGGGATACGTAGACCGTGCCTTGCCGCATTTCAAGTCTGGCGACGCAAAGCCAAAGGCAAGAGGGTTCGTGTATTCATCGTACCAAAAAGGGCTCGACGTGATTGAATTCTTCTTCCACTCGATGGGTGGCAGAGAAGGACTCGTTGACACGGCGGTTAGGACCCAGCAGAGTGGCTACATGCAGAGAAGACTGATCAACGCGCTTGAGCACATACGCTTAGAATATGATGGAACGGTAAGGAACTCAGCCGGGGATATAATTCAGTTCCAATATGGAGAGGACGGTGTCGACCCTGGCAAGAGCGATCATGGAAAGGCCGTGAACGTCGGCAGACTGGTTGACCAGCTGAAAATAGCTGGAGAAAAAGGTAAACCTGCATCACCTGAATACGTAAAGAAGCAATTGAAAGAAGTTGAGGATCAGCTCACACCTATTCTGACAAACGAGCTTAAAGAAAGTCTGGCAAAGGCCAGCCTTACAACGGCAAGCGTCAACAAAGCAATAGGGCTTACTGGTGATCATTACAAACGTGCCTTGATGGAACCAGGCGAAGCTGTTGGCATCGTTGCAGCTCAATCAATAGGCGAACCTGGTACACAGATGACCCTTAGGACTTTCCACTATGCTGGGGTCAGAGAACAAAACGTGACCTTAGGATTGCCAAGGCTGATAGAAATCGTTGACGCCAGGAGGATACCCTCCACGCCGATAATGACAATCTACTTGGACGAGGAGCAAAGAAAAAGCAGGGAAGCAGCGGTGAATATTGCACGAAACATAATCTTCACCACGCTGGAGAATCTAACACAGGCTATCTACGAGGATCCACTGCATGAGGAAATAATCGTTGAGCTAAACAAGACAATGATGGAAGACAGAGACGTAACGATGGACCAGCTTAAAGAAGCCTTGGAAACGCAAAACTGCACTATTAGGATGAGAGGAAACAATGTGCACATTAAGCCAAAGAGGGCTGACGCGCTCAAGAAAATGCTTGACAAGATTCCTTCACTTCACGTTAAAGGCGTCGCAGGCATAAAACGTGTGCTAGTCACTGAGGAACATGGGGAGTGGGTCATAAGAACAGATGGTTCGAACTTGCCCAAGGTTCTGGAGATTCATGGGGTGGACACGTCGAGAACCACAACTAACAACGTTCATGAAATAGCCAAGACTCTTGGAATTGAAGCTGCTAGGAACGCGCTGACACATGAAGCCAGAGGCGTTTTAGAGGACCAGGGACTTGACGTTGATGTTCGCCACGTGATGCTTGTTTCCGACATGATGACTTCAACAGGCGAAGTGCAGCAGATAGGTCGCCACGGCATCAGTGGCAAGAAGTCAAGCGTCCTTGCCAGAGCTGCGTTTGAAATAACAGTGCCGAATATTGTTGAAGCCGCAGTTAAGGGGGAAAGCGACCCGCTGGCAGGCGTAACCGAAAACGTAATAGTAGGGCAGTCAATACCAATAGGTACGGGACTAGTCGAACTCTACATGTCAACGTTCGAATCTAAGGGAGAAAAGAAAAAGTGATAGACATCGATAGGGC
>Ga0315279_10006266_pt1 | contig 15064 bp, 14 predicted proteins | sample YL17G06_20_MG_FD_203694 | JGI IMG/M metagenome (GOLD analysis project Ga0315279, IMG submission 203694) | Sediment microbial communities from Yellowstone Lake, YNP, Wyoming, USA - YL17G06_20 | ecosystem: Environmental > Aquatic > Freshwater > Lake > Sediment | place: USA: Wyoming | collected... | reverse complement strand
TGGTGTCGGAGATCGAGCTGTACAACAAGGCTAAGGTTACGGATGGCCGAAAGAATCGCGATCTGTACAAGCGCCTGAAATCGGACATCGACCGCAGTCGCCAGACCTACGAAAAGCGCTTTGGCAAAACCGTGGGGAAGCAGTACGATTACTTCCACGAGGAGTTGGTAAAGACGCTGGCAGGCAACGATTCTACCCTCCTGGGGCCGGACGACCCGGGCCCCTCTGTTTGAGGTCTCATGCTCCAATGAAGACCGCCCTTTGCCGAGGGCTGGTCTGTCTGCTCTCCGTGGCTGTCCTGCGCGCGGAGGTTGATCCGCTCGGCAAGCGCCTAGGGCAGCTTGCGGCTCGGGCCGTAGAGAAACGCGCCTGGGTGCCGCTGCGTCGCTACGCGGAGTCGGTACCGGATTCCGAACGACGCGGCCAGGCCTATCTCGTGCTCGGCTACAGGGAGTACGAGGCGCGTGAGTATCCAGCCGCCGCGGAGGATTTGCGCCAGGCTCGAGAGACCAGCTTCTCACTGGCTGACTTTGCCGCGTACTACGGGGCGTCGGCTGCTCGTCAGGCGGGGCAATCCGATCAGGCAATGGAAGCTCTGGACGGCTTCTCCGGTCGCTATCCCGGAAGCACGCTCCGTTTCGACGCCCTCGCGCTCCTGGCGGAGCTGTTGCTGGAGACGGGCCAGCCCGAGCGCGCTATTGGCGCGCTGACGGCGGAGCCGCGGGTTCGCCAGCAGCCTCCGCTGGCTCTGCTTCTGGCGCAGGCGTACTGGGACACCAGAAGGCCGGCAGAAGCTGCCAGGCTGTTTCAGGAGGTGTACTACGCCTTTCCGACTTCTTCCGAGTCAAAGGCCGCGGCAGCCGCGCTGGATCGGCTCCGGGCCGAGCTCGGAGCTAGTTTCCCCGAGGTGTCGGAGGAGATCCGGACAGCCCGGGCCGCGCTGCTCTACGCCAAGTCGTGGGTGAACGACGCCCGGAGCGACTATGAGGCGCTGCTCGAGGCCTATCCGGATAGTCCCCTCGCGCCGCGCTGGAAAGTCGGTCGAGGGCAATGCCTGGTGCGGCTCAAGCAAGCGGACCGGGCCATCGAGTCGCTGCAGGAGAGGTTCGCGGCAAACCCCGCGGTTGACGCACAGCGGTTGGGAACTCTTGTCGAGGCATACCTCCAGAGGGCGGACACGCCCGCGCTACTCCAGAGCCTTGACGAACTTCGGGCGCTTTATCCCCAGTCTCCTGCGTACGCCTCGGCTCTATCCCTTGTCGGCAATCGCTTCGTGCGCGACGCTGAGTGGAGGACCGCGTCCGGTTACTACCAACTTTTGGCCGAGGGTTTTCCCGATTCCGATTTGGCTCCGGAAGCAAGCTGGCGCGTGGCCTGGGCGCGTTACCTCGAGAAGGAGTTCGCCCCGGCCACAGATGCCTTGGTCAACTACCTCGGGCGCTATCCCGACTCGCCGCACGCTCCGGCGGCCCTCTACTGGCTGGGTCGCATGGCGGCGGAGCGCGGAGCGACGCCCGAGGCGCGCGCGTTGTATGGGTTGCTTCAGACGCGGTTCGTCCACAGCTACTACGCGCTCCAAGCCGCGCAGCGGCTTGCAGAGCTTGTGCCCGCCGGAGGGCCGCGTGAAAAAGCTGAGGAGTTTCGCCCGCTCACGCCTATCGCCGCCTGGGCACACCAGCTCCCGCCGCGGCCGCCGGCGCCTGTCCCTGCTTGCGCGCCCGCCACGCCGCGCGAAGCTCTGCGGCCTTTCCTGGCGCTTGAAGCCTTGAACCTGGAAGATCTCGGCGCACAATACCTTCTGGCCGCCCTGGCAGATCATCCGGAGGCGGCCGACTTGCTCCTGGCTCGGAGCCGCTTGCGAGCAGAACAACGCAACTCCAGCGCTGCGCTGCTGGATGCCAGAAGGGCGGTGCCCAGATTCGCGGAGTACGAATTCTCCGAACTGCCGAAAGAGGTCTGGAACCTGCTGTATCCCCGGAGCTACTGGGAGCTGGTCAGGCGGCAGGCGCGTGCGAATGGACTGGACCCGTATCTGGTGATGGGCTTGATTCGCCAGGAATCGGCGTTCAATCCCCGGGCCACTTCGTCGGCCAACGCGCGCGGCCTGATGCAGATCCTGCCGCAAACCGCCAGCCGTTCCCGGCGCGGGCGCGCCCGCGCGGCGCGGAAGCTCTACGACCCTGCCTACAATGTGCGTTTTGGCTGCCGCTATTTGCGCAATCTCCTCCAGACGTTTGATGGGGACTTCGAGCCAGCGCTTGCCGCCTATCATGCGGGTGACTTCCGCGTCAAAGACTGGCTGGGCAAATACTCATTCCGCGAGCCGGCGGAATTCATGGAGACAATTCCCATCCCGGCCACGCGCGCCTACGTGGAAGCGGTACTGCGCGACGCGGCCATCTATCGCCAATTGATGAGGGGCGCGGCGAAGTTTGCGGACTGCCAGCCCACGAAGCCAAAGGCCGACGGGCAGAGCCAGCAGAGGCGCTAGAAACCACTGCCCTAGCCGCTGGCTGGCGCCGACAGGGTGAACCACCTGCATCGCTCCGGCAACAGGCTGCAGCGGGACGCGGCGACAGGCGCGGTGAAGCCCGGAGTCCCAGAAAGCCACATTCCCGCCGCATCGCGCCAGCAGGAGGTTCGTGTAACTGCCAGAGCGGACTTAACTTAGAGTCTGCATTCTCAGGATTCTCACTGGTCTCAATAGTCTCATTTTTTCAGCAGGAGTCCGGAAGCGGGTCAAGTTCGGCAGGCACATTCTAGCCTACATTTCGGGGCTAAAAGTCGCCCTGGAAGTCCGGCCCCTGGGCGGGCCACCGGGGAGGCAACCGGCTCGCGCTCGGGCCGCCATCCTGTACCTAGTTGACCTTCAGGGTCAGCGAACTGGTTCTTGAAACCCCCGCCGCGGTTCCCGTGATCGTCAGGGTGTAGGTGCCCGCCGGCGTGCCGGTCTGCGGCGCCGGTGCCGGCGCTCCGCCGCCGCCCCCGCCGCAAGCGAGCCACAGCAGCATGCCCATCAACGCGAAGGCCAGCAGTGGACGGGCGGGTTTCGACCCCGGTCGTGTTCGGTGAATGGCCGCCAAGCTGGCGAGCATCGCCAGTGGGAGCAGCCATATTTGCAGGGGCAAACCACTGTGTCTCGCCAGCGGCGGCGCGTGTGGCGGGCGTTTTGCCCGTCAGCGCCACCGGCGGTGGCCTACGCAACCTGAGACAGCCATGCCGCTATTACATCGGGGATGCTTGCGGCCGTGACGCCGAGAAGCAGCCAGACTAGACCCACCACCTCCAAGTGTAGTCCGCCAATCGCTACCTCTTCGATTTTGCGTGCCGTCTTCTCGTCCGCTGATCGGCGCTCCTGACTTTCGCGCTCGATGCTCTCTTTTACGGTGCCGACTTCCTGCCGGACCCCTTGAAGTCTGGTGTCTAGTTCGTCTCGCAGAAGCTTAAGGTTCTCCTCGAGTATTGACACTCGCTCTTCCAATGTAGCTCCTGGCCTGACGCCACGAATCAAGCGCAAGTCTCCTCCGGTCATCGCGAAGGCCCCGGCCAACGCCTGGAGAGAAATGGGTTTTGGACCGGTGAATGCGGCCGCTAACCGACGAAACCAATTGAGCATGGCAGCGCGGAATGAAGGCCGATCAAAGATGCGCCGCATCTGTCGGAGCCCGAATGCGACCGTGGACAGACCAAAGATTTGGAGCCATGTCCCTGTGTAACGGACAGCGTCAGTGGGCGTGGTTGACAGAAGCCAGCTCGCGACGAATGCAAAGACCACACCACCGACGGCCAGCCAAATCGGCCAAGCGTCCCATATAACGGCGGCCAGCGTTCGCCAGCGAATGGTTATCCTCATAAATCACGGAAATCTGCAAGCAAATCAGGTAACGCGTACTTCTTCTCTAACCCTACGGTTTTTCCCCGTATTTCGATGACTAGAATAGCCCCTCCTGCTGGGTCTTGGTCTTCCGCTCGGCTTTGGCGAAGGTTTCGACGCGGTGGGCGGGGTATTCGAGCTTCTTTCCCGCCAGCAGTTCCGCAACGGTCAGGATTTGCAGGCGAGGATAGCGGCCCGGAAACTCTTTTGACTCGTAAAAGCCCGCGGCGGCAGCTTCCGTGAGCATGGGCTTGGTGGGCTCGCGCAGGGTGATGAGCGCGCCGATGGCGGCCTTCTCGCGCTCGATCACGCCTTTCAGGTCGCGCACGTGGTTCACGCCGACGTAACCGCTCTTCACCTGCACGATCACCTGCTTGGCCTGGCCGCTCTTGTCGTCGAAAAAGTTGATGTAGCCGTCAATGCCGGTGTCCGCGCCCTTCTTGTGGTCTGTGGCACGGGCGTCCCGCCCGTGTTTATTCACGGCCAAGATGGCCGTGCCACCACCGCCCACCACTCGAACTGGTGCGGGCTGATCTCCTTCAGCGCCTCTGCGCCCTGCACGTCTGTGGGCGCGGCGGATCCATTTGTGATAGGATGATGGCCTTGTGCCACAACATCTAAGCCAGCAATACCAGAGACTGAAGGCTATTGCCTCCGAGGACCTTCGGGGGGTAGCCGTCAGTCGCCTCATTTCTGAGATGGCTTCGTGGTCGCGCCAGATGCTTCAACGAGCTGAACGTGTGCAGTTGACCTCTCGGGTCACGGGAAAACATTATTTCGGGTTTAGGAGAGAGGGGGAATCCAGACCGATCAACCAAGCTCTCTACGTCGAGGGTCGGGCTGAATTCAATCGATTGTTGCGTGCGTTCCGCGGGGGATTTCAGACTTCTACAGCGGACGCAGTCGTGAGATCAGCGTACACAATAGCCTATAGCGTCTTTGCTGCCAACGACGTGTATGAAGTTGGAAGGAAAGCCTCTGCAACGTTTTTTGAAATTCTGGTCGGTCATATGGTGGCTCGTGCCGTTGGCGTTTCGCCCCGCAAGAAGGTGCGTATTCCGGAGTCGGGAGCGGACCTACCTACAGATTACGTTTTCGACCCAGGGCAGAACAGCCGAAAAATACATCTCCCCATCAAGACTTCGACGCGAGAGCGGGCAGTTCAGGCGTGGGTTCACCAGCTAGTGCTCGACCGCATATTTGGGACTGGAGTGTACAGGGGTGTTCTTATCGTCGCGGCGGAAACGAAGCGAGACAGCAGGACAGGAGAGGTTATCGAGATTTGCGTTCCCAGGCAGTTACAGATGTTTCAGTCGAGAGTTGCCGAAGTCAGTCGCATCTATTATTTGGATCCGCCGCAAGTTTATCTGGCTTTGGCTACCGACTTCCCTCGGGTCGAGGTTAGATCGTTTGGTCGAGCGTTCGGCGAACTTCAGGAACTCCTACACACCTGACCTCGTCTCGCCTACCGCTCAGCAAGCGCTTTCTCTTGGACTTCCGGAAAACCAGGAAATACGAGTGGTTCTTGCGGGCATGAACCTGCCGGATCACCCTGCTAACACCAGGACGATTGTTGCGCAGGAGGACAAACAAGTCTTCGACGATAAAGCCATTTTGAGTCAACTCGTTGATCAGTTCCACGTGGGTCAAGCGTTGTTGGTTCGCACAAACCTCGTCTCCGCACTTTACGATGTAAATGCCCTCGTCTCTTAGGACTCGATGGGCCTCACCTGCCGCTTTGAAGTAGAGATCCAGAACGGCCTCGTGGTACTTCTTGCCAGATCCGTTCTGCCCAGCATTGTTTCGGTAATAGTCCTCGTAGTTCTGATGGTTGACGTGAGCAGTCCCGCCGGGGGTGTGCATATACGGCGGATCAAAGACAACGCAATCCACAGTTTGTGGCTTGTAGGGAAGATTCCGGCAGTCGGTGCCCGTAGAAATGTCGCTTTTCAATAGGCGATATTTGGTCGTGTCAACCTTTTTCCAGAATATGCCCTTTCCGTATGTCACGTCCGCGACGATACTTCCATCAGGCACGTAGAGCCGCAGTATTTCGGGGAAAAGAGCAGAGTTCGTTCCCTCTTGCGCGCTAAAGACGAGCCGATTCGTGGAAATTCCAGCAGGGGACTTACGGTTGCTCCTTCCAACTCGTTTGTGCATCTGTCCTCTGCGCACCATTGTAGCAGGGTTTCTGAAAAACACAAGCTGTAGCGGCACGTCCTCTCCGTCGGCCCTGTATGTCGTAGCTACACAGTGTGGCCTCTTTGCATTCTATCGGCATAACCGCTGGCCTGCATGAGGTCGGCGAGCTTGCGCGGGCCGCGCTCGACGATTTCCCTGTAAACCGCTTCTGACTCTCGGCCCCATTGCCACGTATCCTCGAAGGCCGTGATCTGCGCGGCGGATTCCTCGCCGCTCTTCTCTTTGAACAAGACGTTGTAAGTAGCGCTGGAGTTAAACGGCGGGTCGAGATAGATAAGGTCCACGCTTGCCTCGGGAACATACTCGCGCAGGATTTTCAGGTTGTCGCCGAAATAGAGCTTGTTCTTCTCGTCCATCTTGCCCAGAGCATAACACAGGCAGGTCGGGCGGCGCAGGTGTGTCAAGCCGGGAGACGTCCACGGCACAAAGGGCGCGCCGGGGCTACCGGCTGCACGCTGCGACGATGAGGACATCGCCGCTACAGACGGGCCGGGACAGGGACAACGCTTCTTGATGTCCGCGGCCTCGGAAGCGGCCGGAAGCCTTTGCGATTTTGGATTTGGGCTTTGCGCTTTTCGATTTTCCAGTTTCGCATTTCGAGACAGGGCGGCGGGGGTGAAATTCCCCCCCCATGGTAGTCAACCGTAGCCTCAACGAATAGGCTCCACAAGTCCCAGACCGGCGCGGCCCCGCCTGCCCCCTCGCCATCCCGATGAGAAAAATGAGAACAGTGAGAACAGTGAGAAGGATTTTCTAACCCCTTCATTTTCCATTGGTTAGAGTTGCTGGCAACACGGATTTGGCCCGCTTGTGTGGCAAATAGCCCCATCACCACTTGGCCGTGTAGTCGCGGCCCGCCGCGCTCATTCCTCATCTCCAAAAGCAGGGCCCCGCCAGCCAGCTGATCGCCCACGGTCCGAGCACAATCCTGACCTTACGACGGCGACGAAGCACCGCGGTCCGTCGAGACCGGTTCAGGAGGGTGTGGCCAAAAGGGCATAAAGCGCCGGGCCGGAGTTGAAAACGAATAGCAAGCCTGGATATACTTTGTCCCGCTGCTTTCTTAGCAGCAAGCCAGGCGGAGGTGTTGCAGTGACGAAGGATGAATTCTACGACTGCGTAATGGAAGCTTATCGACCGGCAGAGACCCTCATCAAGATGGTCCCCGCCGACAAGCTGGAATGGAGGCCGAAACCCAACTTCATGAGCTTGGGCCAAGCGATCTGCCACCTGAGCGACGGGATGGGCGACGGGCTGCGCTGCCTGTACACGGGTCAGTGGCCGTACACCCCGGAACAGATGGAAGCGGGGATGAAACTGGAGAATGTTCCGTCATGCACCGTCGAGGAAGCGTTGAACAAACTGGAAAAGGACAAAGCAACATTGCGCGAGGTCCTCGCCGCCATCAGCGAAGAAGACTTCACCCACAAGGAAGTGTCAACACCCTGGGGGATGCAGGGAAAGATGGAGCGCATGGCCATCTTCTTCCGCGAGCATTTCACCAATCACAAGATGCAGCTCTTTACCTACCTGAAGCTGCTGGGCTTCCCCGTGGATACGGGCACGCTCTACTTGGGCTAGTGAGCAGGCGGATTTGTGCGCGCGTTTCGAGTCATCTGCTACAGGCTGAGGTCATCGCTTCGGCGATGGGCGACCGGCCCGTCAGGGCGAGATGCCGAACACGGCGGGGAGAAAGTAGATGAACATGCGAACGACAAGGCTTTGCTTGCCCGCTACCCTAGCCGCGCTGCTTGGCGTGTCCGCTTGCCTCCTGGACCACCAACAGATCGGCGGAGCGCGGACCGAATTCAGGGAGAACTGACGTTGACGAAGCCCCAACTCGAGCCGGTCCAACATGGCCCCGCCGGGCAGGAGACCGCGGGTCAAAAGGTGAGTCTCCGAGTCTCCAGGCCGATCAGGCGCGGAACGGTTCAGAAGTCCGCCCCCACACTTGGGGCCGGAGGATCTGCTTGGACCACCGGGAACAGCCGCGACAGGCCACCGTCTCTTGCTGTTCATCGATTTCCCACTTGAGAGAATGCACTATCCTGTACGAGCCTGGGCGGGATTCCGACTTGAGAGTTCCTGGGCAGATAAGTGGCAATTAGTCTCTCGTTGCGCCTCACTTAGCCTGGATTGCTTGGGGGATGGCCTTGCCCTTCGTCAAGGATTCTTGTAGCATTCTGTTCGTCTCTCGCATCCGCTTACGTGGGGTTCTTTAGCGGGAGGAGGATGCGTATGCCGGAATCGCGCCCTATGCTGACCGCACGACGCCCTCGTGTTCCGAAGGTATCCCCGCCGGCGAACATCGAACCGCACAAGTTCGAGGACTACTTGGCCCGACCGGCGCTGCGCAAGTTCCTCGCGCTGCTGACCCGCCGGAACAGCGATGGCCGGTGTTACCTGGAAGAAGTCTTCGAGAATTACGACAAGCCGGACCTGACGCTCTGGGAGCGGCTGAAGTTCGCGATTCCTCATCGTGCCATCGAAATCTTTCGGGCCAGGGCGGGCGTGGACAAGGAAGTCCTCAAGGCCAAGGCTCTCCACCATCGCCCGACCGCTCGGGCGCTGGTGAACACGGCGCGCAGTATCGCCAAGTACGGCCTCACGGCGCCGCAACGGTTCTCGGCTCCCCTCATCGTGGTATGGAACTACACGCAGGCCTGCAACCTGACCTGCCGCCACTGCTATCAGAGCGCCGCCCGCAAGCCGCTCGCCGACGAGCTCACCACCGCGCAGAAACTCGACCTGATTGACCAGATGGCGTACGAGTACGTTCCCTTCCTGGCCCTGGCGGGCGGCGAACCGATGGTCTCGAAGGACGTCTGGAGGGTCTTGGAGCACTGCCAGAAGCGCGGTGTTCACACCACCGTGGCCACGAACGGCACGCTGCTAAGCAAGGAGACCTGCCAGCGGCTGGTGGAGAGCGGCGTGAAGTACGTCGAGGTTTCGCTAGACTCCATTGTTCCCGAGGAACATGACCGCTTCCGCGGCCTCCAGGGCGCCTGGAAGCGCACGGTAGACGGCATCAGGAATGCCGCGGCCACCAAGGGCCTGCGCGCGGGCATGGCTGCCTGCCTGACGCGCATGAACCTGCATCACGCCGAAGCGATGATCAACTTCGCCAAGGATCTGGGCTGCACTACTTTTGTGCACTTCAACTTCATCCCCGTGGGGCGCGGCCGGGAGATGGCCGAGATGGATATCACCCCGGCGGAGCGCGAGGAACTCCTGCGTCTCCTGAACCGCCACCTTCAGGAGGGGAAGATCTCCATCATGTCCACCGCGCCGCAATTCGGGCGCGCCTGCATCCTCTACGGACCGCTCGACGGCTTGATGGCCACGGCTCACGCCGGTAAGGGCAAGGGGAAACAGGCAAAAGTCCTCTCGAAGTATATCGGGGGCTGTGGCGCCGGACGCTGCTATTGCTGCGTCCAGCCCAACGGCAAAGTGACGCCGTGCGTTTACATGCCGTCAGTTGAGGTGGGCGACCTGAAGCGCCAGAAACTAATCGAGGCTTGGGATAATCCCTACTTTGCTCTGCTGTCGAACCGCGAGGATCGCAGCGACCATTGCGTGGTCTGCGATTTCCGCGCCTATTGCGGAGGCTGCCGGGCACGCGCCCTGAGCTATCTGGGGGATGTCCGGGCGGGCGATCCGGGCTGCATTTACAACCAGCATGCCTGGAATGAAGTGGTCGAGAAGGCGGCAAAGGCGGACGAGCTCGTCGTTCTGGGCCAGCACTCCCCCGTAGACAGCCTGCTGGCTGGCGCCAGTTCCGGGACGGTCACCAGCACGAATACTGAGCGGCTGGTCCGCGATACCCTCACGACGATTTCTGACGCCTTCAAGCCTCCCCGCCAGACATAGTTTGAGGCTTAGAGTTGTCTTCTAACTCCGTGGCTGCTTCCCTCCGGGCCGTGGATCGCCCCCTCTGATCGCGCACGTCGCATACCACGGGATGTGCGCGCCTGCGTGAAGACCTCTCACCACCTTCTTGTGACTCTTCAGCTTCGCTTTTTGCGCGTGTCTGTAACCTACAGCTACGAAAGCACTTACCAGATTTGCTTGCAGAATCAGGCCCTCCTTATTTTTCAATAACATACCAGCTTCGTTCCGCCTGTGGAAAACGCAATTCGCTCATTCTGCACGACTTACCAGCTTCGCTTTTTTGTTGCCGTATTTATAGGAGGACCGCCAGCTTTCGGCCATCCTCGTCGAGGGCCAGCATGGAGCGCCAGGGCGACCGCGCGAACGAGCCCGACCGCAGGCTGTTCAGGGCCACGCGCCGCTTGCCGCGCTGGGTCCGGGGGCCGGTGGACTTGCGGGCTTTCCGCCGCCGGGCTTCCAGGGATCGAGGAGATGGTTTTCGATGGGTCAGGGACATGGCAGGCTCCTCGTCTGAAATTGCCGCGGGCCGGAATCCCCTGCCGGGGACGGCCTCTTTAGCCTAATTGTATAACACACCTAGGCCAGCTTGTCAAGCTTTTTGCCGGCGACAGACAGCCGCCCGGACGCGCAGCGGCCCTATTTGCCCGCCTAGATGTAGTGTGACCGGGTTTTGAGACGAGGGCGCGGAAGCGTTCGCGGGGGACGTTCAGCTTGCTGCGCAGTTGCCTTTGGCGGGCTTTGATGGCAACGCGGTCGTCGCGGACTGTCTTTTCCTCGGCCGCGGTCGCTCAAGAGTCGCTCAAGATAGGCTCAAACTGTTTGCCATTGGCCAGCGGCGCGCCATGCCCCTACCTGCGAGTCTTGCGGCAAGCCGTCGCGCTCCGAGGCGAGAGCGGTGCGCGGCGATAGGTGCTCGGGGTAAGGAAGTGAAGGTGATTGGAGCTGTCGCGGCACGGCAAGATTCTAGCTCATGTCAGTACATCGCAGACATCACAAGACGGCGTCTAATGCCATGAAGGGGGCGCCACCCGCGAGGCGGCGCCGGCGAGACACCATATATGGCCACCCGGCCTGAGTGGACGCAAACGATTCACAGCAGCTTTTCCAGGTCTGCGGGACTCAGCTCAGCGTCGCGCATAATGCTCTTCAGGCCCTTCGGGTGCAGGATTTTCGAGGCGTGAAACGGAACTGTAACCCTTTTGCCTGCCGCATTCTTGTAAATCTGGTGGCTACCGCTCTGCCGGGCCAGTGAGAATCCAATTCTCTCCAATACGGCGACAATCTCGCGGGCTGTGAGGCGTGGCAACTTCGGCATTAGACGGCAATTTCAACGGTGGAGAGGCTCACGGATACGGGTTGGGGAATTTCTTCGCCGTCCGCCAAGCGATCTTCGACGTGCAACCGAATGGCGTCCTTGATGTTCGCGACCGCCTCTTCGTAGGTCTCCCCTTGGCTGTAACAGCCCTGCAGCCCGGGGCAGGTGACGAAATAGCCGTCTTGGTCGCTCTCAACGATGATGGGAAGCGTCAGGTGTTGCATGCAAGAAGTATATTCCTCTTACAGAGCAAACGGCAAACAGTTCTTCCTTCTCACTCCTGACTTCTGTCTCCTGACTCCTGCTCTTGTAAGCCCAGCTCGGCGCGCCGGTCGGCCAGCAAGGTGATCAACTGGCGCTGGAAACGCTCCGAGTCGAACCGGCGGGCGCGGCGATAGGTGCTCGGGGTAAGGAAGTGAAGGTGATTGGCGCTGTAGAAATGGCGCTGTCGCGGCACGGCGAGATTCTAGCTCATGTCAGTACACCGCAGACATCACAAAACGATGTCTGCGCCACACGACACCGATTATAACCCCACGTCGTCAACCCAAGAGCCGCAGAGTTTATGGGAAGCGAAACGCTGATGCTATGAAGGGGGCGGCTCGATTCGAGTAGGCTTTGGTTGCTCGACGACTAAATCTGACCTCGAAAGGAGGGCCCCCGGAGATGTTATACCTCGGAGCGTGTAGCGCAGACCTGCTCCACAGGTCTGCGGCTTTTTTGCTGAAAGAACCGCGGACCTACACATCAGGTCCGCGCTACCTGCTCCCCGGTACGGCCCGACTTTGGACGAGCGGGGGATGAACGCGCCTCTCGTCGATACGGCCAGTAAGGCCTTTTCACATTCCTTACGAACCCACGGCATAAAGATTATGCCGTGGCTACCCGCTGGACCGCGAGCCTGGCGCTACAGAAAAGCTTGAAGAGCCGCAAGATTAGAAGGCTAGTCTTGGGTTATATTTACCGGAGCTCTATTCTCTCTGCTACAACTGATAACCAACCAGCAACCACTGAGAACTGACCACTGACCACTCCTTTCCTCATTGCATCATGCCCGGCAAGGGGCGACAATAGGCCGCCGGGCGGGGGTGAGCACACCGCCGCTCGAGAAGGGGGCTCACATGAAAGCAGCGGGAACGATTCTGGCACTCGTAGTGGTGCTGGCGATCGGCTACTTCATCTTCAAGTCGCAGTTCACCCAGGGGCCGACGGGTGGCGCGCCGCCCAAGCAGGTGATCGATGTAGTCGGCGTCAAGAACGATCTCCTCGCCATCGGCCAGGCCGAGCGCCTGTACCTCGCCAGCCACGGCACCTACGTGAGCCTGGAGCAGCTCGAGCAGGACGGCGCCATCACCTTCTCCGGCGCGAACCGCCGCGGCTACAATTACACCGCCGAGGTCGGCGGCGGCGAGCATTTCCGCATCGTCGCCACGCCCGCCGATCCCGCGAAAGCCGGCTGGCCCACGCTCGCCATCGATGAGACGATGCAGATCTCGCAGCAGTAGCCAGAAGGCGGAAAACAGGAGTCAGAAGTCAGGAGACAGAAGTCGGAAGGGATAAGACAGCAGACAGATCGCAAGCAATGAGCACTTGATAGCCGACAACTGACGTCTGATAACTGACTAGTTAGCACTGTCGAGTACGAGCAACCGATTCGAAGGGGGGAATAAATGCGAGTCGAGGCGCGAGCGCCGGCGAGAGTGGATCTGGCCGGAGGTACGGTCGATATCTGGCCCTTGTACCTTTTCCATGCCGGGGCGCAGACGGTGAACGTGGCGATTCGCTGCTATGCCTCCTGCGTCATCCAGACGCGCGCCGACCGCCGCCTGGTGCTGGTTTCGCAGGACCAGCAGATTCGCGAGACCTACGCATCGCTCGCCGACCTGGCCGCGCGCCCTTCGGCCTTGCCGCTCCTGCGGGAACTGGTGCTCTTCTTCGCGCCACGGCGCGGGGTGACCATCAAGACGACTTCGCAGGTCCCGGCGGGCGCGGGCCTGGGCGGGTCGTCGGCGCTGAACATCGCGCTCTGCGGGGCGCTGGCGCGCGTCACGGGGAAGCGTTACACCCGACCCCAGATCCTCGAGATCGCCAAGAACGTCGAGGCCATTGTCATCCGCGTCCCCACCGGCTGGCAGGATTACTTCCCGGCGCTTTACGGGGCCGCCAACGCCGTGCACCTGGAACGCGACGGGGTGAAGCGGGAGAGACTTCCGCTGGCCTTCGCGGACGTAGAGAAGCGCTTCGTACTTTGCTACACCGGGCAGCCGCGCAACTCCGCCATCAACAACTGGGAAGTGATGAAATCCCATATCGACGGCGATCGCAAGGTGCGGCGCAACTTCGACCAGATTGTGACCATCGCCAGTCAGATGCGCGAAGCGCTCCTGGCCAATGACTGGAACGACGTGGCGGAGTTGCTGGCCCTGGAGTGGGACAACCGCAAGCGGAATTTCAAGGGCATTTCCACCCCCAAGATTGACCGGATGATCGAGCGGACGTCCAAACACGGCACTCTAGCCGCCAAGGTTTGCGGGGCGGGCGGGGGAGGCTGCGTGGTGTTTCTGGTCGCGCCGGGCACCAAGCCGGCTGTCGAGCAGATCCTGACCCGTATGGGCGGCCGCATCATCAACTTCGCAGTGTCGCGCACGGGCCTGGAAGTGCGCTCGGACCAGACCGAGGCCGGGCGGATGAGCCGGAGGCAGGAACGGCAATGAAGGTGGAGAGAGTTTTCCTCGTTGACGGGAAGGTGCGGCCGATTTGGCGGTTCTTCCTGTCCATCCCGATGGTTCTGCTGGCTATGCTGGTAGCCCAGAAGGCCGGTGCCTTCGTTTCGGGCGGTCTGCACCAGGTCGAGTGGGGCCGGTTCATCTGGCCCAGCCTTTTCACCTTGGCTGCGCTGCTGGCGGCCTACAAAGTGCTGACCCTGGCGCTCGACCGAAGGCCGCTGGGCTCGGTCGGGCTGGCCTTCTGCGGGCGCTGGCAGGTGGAACTTGGGCTGGGGCTCGGCGTGGGAGCCCTCATGATCGCTATGGTTGGTGTGCTGGAGCGACTGCTGGGCGCGGCCCAGTTCTCACTCAATTCGGCGCCCCCCGACCGTTTCGCGGCCTGGGGCGCGGGCGCCCTGGGCATGCTTTTCGTGGCGGCCACGAACGAAGAGTTGGTTTTCCGAGGCTATCCCTTTCAGCGCTTGGCTGACTCGCTTGGGGCGGCGGCCGCCGTGGCGCTGTTTGCCGGCTTGTTCGGCCTGGCGCACCTGGGCAATCCGTCGCGCACGTGGGTTTCAACACTGAATACGATGCTGGTGGGGATTCCCCTGGCGGTCGGTTATCTCCGTACCCGCTCACTGTGGCTGCCAGTCGGCCTCCACTTTGCTTGGAACTTCCTTCAGGGTTTTGGACTCGGGTTGCCGGTCAGCGGCCTTGGGCCGCCGTTTTCTGTGCTGAAGGCTAGGGTGAGCGGAAGCGAGTTGCTGACCGGCGGAAGCTACGGCCCCGAAGGGAGCCTGCTCACCACCGGCGTGATCGCGGCGGCCACGGTTTACCTCTCCCTCTCCAAGCGCATCTACATCAGCGAGGAAATGAGGCTGCTGGTCTTTGGCCCTACGCCCGTTGAGGCCGGTTCGGCTGAGGCCGTGGTTTCGCTCCAGCTCCCAACCGAACAGACAAGCGTTGACCGAACGGACGTGAAGTAGATGACGGCAGAGCATCGAGAAACCCGCATCGGCACGAAAGTCCGGGCGGGGGAGCGCCTCCAGCTTCTGACCGTAGGGGTGCTGGTGCTGG